>Ga0302320_10016574_pt1 | contig 15038 bp, 10 predicted proteins | sample Bog_T0_3_FD_202130 | JGI IMG/M metagenome (GOLD analysis project Ga0302320, IMG submission 202130) | Peat permafrost microbial communities from Stordalen Mire near Abisko, Sweden - Bog_T0_3 | ecosystem: Environmental > Terrestrial > Soil > Wetlands > Peat | place: Sweden: Abisko, Stordalen Mire... | reverse complement strand
ATGGACAAGCTCAACGCATCGAGGTCGGCGCTGTTGCGGATGCGCCCTGCAATGACGCCATCGTAGATGGATTGCTCAAGGGTGGCCTCCTCTGCCGAAGTGAATAGTTGAAAGGTCATGTTGTCAATCAGCGCTTCGAGGTAGTACACCTGCGCTTTTGGATCCGCGTTGCTTTGGCGCAAGTGCTCGCACAGCAGGAACTCGTTGAGGATGGCGAACGCCTCGGCCATCCAGTTCGGTCCCCGGGTATAAAAAGGCGACACGCCGCTCTCACTCATCAGCTGTTTGTGGACTGCATGGCCGCCCTCGTGAATGATGACACGCGTGTCACCGAGCAGGCCCGGCCCGTAGCTCTCCACGAAAAGCCCGGAGGCGACGCCCGGTGCTCCAATCGAGAAACCGGCATTGGTACGCCTGCCCAACGCCGCAGCCACATCCATGCGCCCATTGGCGGGATCGAGCAGCTGCCGAAAGTGCTCCACGTAATCCGGGCCGAGAGGCGCCAGCGCTGTGATGACTTCGGCACGGGTTTCGTCCAGCGTCAGCCGCGGAATGTTAAGTCCGGGCATCGGCGAGGACCAGTCCCAGGGGCGCACGTCGACGATGCCGGTCACGGCGGCGATATGCCGCGCCCGTATGCGCTGGTAGTTCTGCAGCAAATCGGCGCGCTTCTCGATCCGGGCCAGTGCTTCGGTGACGTCCTTGCGATCGAGGTCGCGCGCAAAATAGACTTTGCTGGGCACATCGGGGAAATGCTGCAGTCGCGCTACGCGGTCGTTCAACCGCACCACTCCGAACAGGATGTCGGCATAGATATCCTCGCGCGAGGCATAGCCATCCAAGCGACCTTGCCACGCGGCTTGACGGATGGCGCGGTCCGGATTCTGGGCGAGCACGCGCGCATCCTTTTTCACCTCGAGTTCACCCTCAGCGGTGGCGAGTTTCTTAAAGGGCGTGCTGCGCAGAGTCTGTTGGTACAGCGTCCAAGAATTCGCGGCGGCGGGATCCGCAAGCTCATGCACGATCAGCTGCTGATCCTTCGGCAGTTCATGCGGACGAGTGCGCTCGGCTCGAGTGAGAACATAGGCGTATCGGGCTAATGGCGGATTCTCCGCGGCGTCCTTGGCAAACGTGTCGGCTCCCAAGGTACGTAGCGCAGCTCCTACGGTGTCGATCAGCGCGTCCATGGCGTCGTTGGTCCTGTCATCCGCTTCGGCGTCCGCCCGGTCTTCGATGTCTCTCGATGCGCGCAGATGCAGGTAAGCGTTGTGCCGTTCCAATTGTCCGAGCAGCGATTCGGCGTGACTCAAGTAGCTCGCCAACGCGCTCGGATCATCCGGCGCGACGTCCGCGAACGCCGCGGCTTCAGCCATGCGCGGCTTCAGGTCCGCGGCCTCGGTTTCGGGGGTCGCGAAATAGCGGGTCTGGTCGATGGCGTAAGTTTGCACCGGCCCGTTGGCAAGAGCGGCGAGCGGCATGAGGGCGATCAGCCCGGCGATCGAATTAAATTTGAGTTTCATGGAGCACAATGTATCGCGGCCACGAACTCCGCGCTTTCCCCGGGCTAACATTTTTGCGCCCGTTTAGCGCGAAAGAGCCCGGTACGCCGACGGCACCACGCCGAATACCGCCTTGAAGGATCGCGAAAATTGCGAAGCACTGCCGTAGCCGCATTCGAGGGCAATATCGATCAACGGCCGGCGAGTTGCGCGGAGCATCACGGCCGCTTCTTCTGCGCGCACGCGCCGCGCATATCCGCCGATGCTGCAGCCGAACGCCTCGCGGAACGATCGGGCGACATGTAGCGGATGCCGCTCGGCTTCGGCGGCGAGCGTTTGCAAGGAGAATTTGCCGCGCGCACCCTCATCCAAGCGCTCGCGCAACCGCTTGAGCCAAGGGACCAGCGGCCGAATGCCGCGACTGCCCAGAGTGCGGCCGAATGCCGCCAGCAGTTCCAACGTCAATCCTTCGATCGCAAGCCGCGCAAAGGCATCGCCGGTCGCGAGTTCAAGGCGCAGGCGCATACCGAGCGACACCACATCGGGCGACCGCAGGTAGGGTGCGCACGCCAGCGCAATGCCCTGATCTCGTAAATAGTCGAGCGAATCCCGGTTCGGGGTCCACAAGATTTTGGTCGAGCCCGTCGCGCCGATTTGCTGCGCGTGTGTGGTTTGCGCCGGACAGTACAAGAGATCACCGGGCCGATGGCTCTGAGCACGCGAGCAAATTCGCTCCTGGTAGGTTCCTCGAATCACTAAACACAGCCAATCCTGCTCGTGCTGATGCGGCGCGAGGGTGGAACTCGGTGCGTAGTGTGCGATGCGTGGATTTGAATCGTGTGTCGAGATCACGGAAACTGCGCCGCCCGCTTGTCGAGGAACGCACTGATTCCCTCACGACCCTCGGCACTTGCGCCGCGCGCGGCAATCGAGGCGCTCTCGCGCGCGAGCTGTGCAACGAAGCCAGGCTGCGCCTCCGCCACCAGTCGTTTGAGCGCTCCGAACGCACCGCGCGGACCGGCGGCGAGACGCGTGGCAAGCGTGGCCGCGGCCTCCGCCAGAGTCGCATCGTCGACAACGCGGTTGATCAGGCCCCAGTCGAGCGCCATCTCGGCATCGAGCACGCGATTCGTCAGCAGCATTTCCATCGCCCGTTTGTGTCCCACCGCCCGCGGCAACAGGAAAGTGCAGCCGGCGTCAGGCGTGAGACCGACGCCCGTGTAGGCTGGCGCAAATTTCGCAGAGCGTCCCGCAATCGCCAGATCCGCAGCCAATACCAGCCCGAGGCCAGCCCCGGCCGCGGTACCATTGATCGCCGCGATGACCGGGGCATCCATGCGGGCAAGAATCGCCATGCCCGCGTGCAAATCCGTCGTGAGCTCAGTCAAATACACGCCGACGTCGGCGCCCGAGGCGATCATCCCCTTCAAGTCGCCGCCAAAACAAAAATTCTTGCCCTCGCCGGTCAGGATGACGGCGCGCGCCTCAGGCGCGGCTTCGATGGCGCGGGCGGCGGCAAAAAAGTCGCGGCCAAACTGCAGGTTCATGGTGTTTGCGGCGTCGGGACGCGCCATCGTCAAGTGCGCGATGTGGTCGCGGATCTCGAGCCGCACGCATGGCGACGGGGATTGGCTCATGAGACTAACTCCGGCGATGGCAATGGAAATATTCCGGCACGGCTGAGCATCCCAGGCACGTCGCGGCCCATCGCGGCCCCGAGCCATCGCGCGGAACCGATGAGGCGCTCCAAATTGAGTCCCGTATCGAAGCCCGATCGTTGCAGCATGTAGGCGACGTCCTCCGTGGGTACATTCCCAGTGGCGCGCGGCGCGAAAGGACAACCACCGATTCCGCCCAGCGACGCGTCCACGGTCGTCACGCCCGCCTGCACCGCGGCCCACACATTGGCGAGTCCGGTGTTGCGGGTGTTGTGAAAGTGCGCGCGCACCGGCAGCGGCTTGATCGCTGCGGCGACCCGCGCGATGAGTGCCGATACCTCGCCAGGGCTTGCAACACCGATGGTGTCTGCGACAGCGACTTCAACAGGACCTGCCTGCGCCGCGAGTCGCGCCATCTCCACCACCCGCAACGGGTCCACTTCGCCGTCGAAGGGACAGCCAAAGGCCGTCGAAATAGTAATCTGCGCGCGGCGTGCGTGCGCGCGCGCCAGACGCACGACCTCGCAACACATCGCAAGCGAGGCGTCGGAACTCATGCCCTGATTGCGGGTCGCGAACCCATCGGACGCCGCGCACACGGCGCCGAGTTCATCCATGCCCGCCTCGATGGCGCGCAAGGCACCGCGCTTGTTCAACACCAAGCCAATAAAAATCGCGCCTTCCCGGCGCGGCAATGACGCGGCTACCGCATCCGCATCCGCCATCTGCGGGACGAGCTTCGGACTCACGAAGCTGGCGGCTTCGATCCGCCGCACCCCGGCATCCAGGGCGCGGCCGATCAGCTCGAGCTTTTGCGACGTTGTGAACAGCACCGACTCGTTCTGCAAGCCGTCGCGCGGACCCACTTCGACAATCTCGATTTTCACAAAATTAAACTCGCTATATCAATATATTATGTACATATTCTAAAGTTAATTATCATCTCTGCGCAATCCAAATCCACCGCCGCCCGGAGTACAGATAACAAATATATCGCCCGCCTGCATGTCGGCTTGGCCGATATGTTGAACGCGCTCCACGCGACCGTCGCTGCGCTCAATCCAATTATCACCGAGCGCTCCCGTCTCGCCGCCACACAGGCCGAAGGCACCGAAGCGCCGGCCGTTGCTCAAGATGGAGGCGGTCAAGGGCTCCAAGAAGCGGATTCGCCGCACTCCGCCGTCACCGCCTCGCCAGCGCCCGGGACCGCCGCTGCCCGCCCGTATCTCATATGACTCAAGCCGCACCGGAAAACGAAACTCCAATACCTCAGGGTCCGTCAAGCGCGAATTGGTCATGTGCGTTTGGACAACGCTGGTGCCGTCGAATTGAGGTCCTGCGCCCGAGCCCCCGGCGATGGTCTCGTAGTACTGGTACCGGGCATTGCCGAACGTGAAATTGTTCATCGTGCATTGGCTCGCGGCCATCACGCCGAGTGCGCCGAACAAGGCATTGGTCACACAGGTCGAGGTCTCTACGTTGCCGGCGACCACTGCCGCAGGCGATCGCGGGCGCAACATGCAGCCTTCCGGCAGGATGATCTGTAAGGGCTTCAGGCATCCCGCATTCAGCGGGATGTCGTCATCCACCAGCGTGCGAAATACATAGAGAACCGCGGCAGTGGTGATCGCCTGCGGCGCGTTGAAATTGTTCGCCAACTGCGGGCTCGTCCCCGTGAAATCGATACAGGCGCTGCGCCGCTCGGTGTCAACCCGAACGCTCAACTGGATCTTGGCCCCATTGTCCAAATGCAAGGTGAATTCACCATCTTTCAGCGCCGTGATCACGCGGCGTACCGATTCCTCGGCATTGTCCTGCACGTGACGCATGTAGGCGACGACCGTCGCGCGGCCGTGCTGCGCGACGGTCGAATTGAGTTCCTGCGCACCCTTCTCGTTGGCCGCGACTTGCGCGCGCAGATCCGCGAGGTTTTGGTTGGTATTTCGCGATGGATAAGCACCTGAATCCAATAATTTGCGCAGTGCCGCCTCGCGCAGGTGCCCGCGCTCGATCAGCTTGAAATTGTCGATGAGCACGCCCTCCTCGGCGAGGCTCGTTGAGAATGGCGGCATGGAGCCGGGGGTGATGCCGCCGATATCGGCGTGATGGCCGCGCGAGGCGACGAAAAATCCGGGCGCTCGGTCGACGTCATCGAGATACACCGGTGTTACCACGGTCACGTCGGGCAGGTGCGTACCCCCGTGGTAAGGGTCGTTCAACACGTACACGTCGCCGCGCTGCATGTCGGGATTGCGTGCGATCACGGCACGGATCGACTCGCTCATGGACCCCAGGTGCACCGGCATGTGCGGTGCATTCGCGATCAAACAACCTGCGGCGTCGAACAAGGCGCAACTGAAGTCCAAGCGTTCCTTGATGTTCACCGAATAGGCGGTATTTTGCAGCCGCAAGCCCATCTGCTCGGCGATGTTCATGAACAGATTATTAAAGAGTTCGAGCCGCACCGGGTCGACGCGGGTGCCCACCGCGTGGCGTGTCGCGCGCGGGCGAACACGCCTGAGGTCGAGAGATCCGGCCGCCGTCACCGTCGCCCGCCAGCCCGGCTCGACAATCGTGGTCGCATTTCGCTCGGCGAGGATCGCGGGCCCGTTGATCGCGGCGCCGCCGCGCAACGCCGCCACGCGGTAAAGCCCCGCATCACGCCGCCCGGCCGGCTCATCGTCGGCCAGGCAGTACATCGGGACCGTCGCATCCGGGCTTGCTTCGAACGGCGCGGGGCAATCTGCGGCCGCACGCGAAGCGCCTGCGCTTGGGACCGCGATGCCGGGCGCGATGCATTCCACCGATGCCGACTCGATCACCAGTGCATGGTCCGGCATCAAGAAAGCGAAGCGGCGGCGATAATCTCGCTCGAAGTCCGCCCGAATCGCCGCCACCGCCTCGCTCGCAGGGCTGTGCAGGGGCAGCACGCAAATTAAAGTCGTGTCAGTCCCCTGGTAGCGGACGTGCACCCGGGCCACGCCGGTGAGCTCCGTACCGACATGCGAACCCTGCGCCCTAAGTTCGGCCTCGGCCGCGCCGCGTAGCTCCGCGACGCGCACTCGCGCCTCGCGCACGCCGGACGCGGTGAGTTCGCGCTCCACCGCGGCATGCCGAATGGCTATCTGATCCGCGAGACCCATCCCGTACGCCGACAGCACGCCGGCCATCGGATGGATGAACACGCGTTCCATTCCGAGCGCATCGGCCACCTGACAGGCATGCTGTCCCGCCGCCCCGCCAAAACATTGCAAGGTGTAGCCGGTTACATCGTGGCCGCGCATGACCGAAATCCGTTTCACGGCATTGGCCATGCTGCCCACGGCGATCCGCAGCGCCCCCTCCGCCGCCTGCTCGGCGCTGATCGGGTTGCAAGTGGCCGCCGACATGGCTTGCGCCAGCTCGCTGAAGCGCTGCGCCACCACTTGCGTGTCCAATGATTCATCGCCGCGCGGGCCGAAGACCGACGGAAAATAGGTCGCTTGGATTCTTCCTAAGAGAATGTTCGCGTCCGTGATGGTGAGAGGTCCGCCGCGCCGATAGCTCGCGGGGCCGGGACGGGCTCCCGCGGACTCGGGTCCGACCCGCAGACGCGCGCCGTCAAAACGAATGATGGAACCGCCGCCGGCGGCAATGCTGTGAATGCTCATCATCGGCGCACGCACCCGGACGCCGCCGACTTCCGTATCGAAGGCACGCTCGTACTCGCCGGCAAAGTGGCTGACGTCGGTCGACGTGCCGCCCATGTCGAAGCCGATGAGCTTGGCGTGCCCTTCTGCCTGCGCGGTGCGCACCATCCCGACGATGCCGCCGGCCGGACCGGACAAGATCGCATCCTTCCCTTGAAAATGATGCGCCCGCGTGAGGCCGCCCGAGCTCTGCATGAAGAAGAGCGGCACGTCGGGCATGAGCTCCGCCACGCGATCCACATAGCGGCGCAGTATTGGCGACAGGTAGGCATCCACGACCGTGGTATCGCCACGCGGAACAAGTTTCATCAGCGGGCTCACACGATGCGACACCGAGATCTGTGTGAACCCGATTTTTCGGGCCAAGGACTCGGCGGCGCGTTCGTGGTCTGTATAGCGATAGCCGTGCATGAAGACGATGGCGCAAGAGCGCAAGCCGTCGTCGAAGGCCTTGCGCAAATGCGCATTCAATGCCGGTTCATCCAACGGCTCGATGATCTCGCCTGTGGCGCTGACCCGCTCGGCCGCTTCGATCACTCGTTCGTACAAAAGCTCGGGCAGCACGATACGTCGGTCGAACAACCGCGGCCGTGCCTGTGTGGCGATGCGCAGCGCGTCGCGAAAGCCGCGAGTGATGACCAACACGGTGCGCTCGCCTGTGCGTTCCAACAGCGCGTTGGTCGCGACGGTGGTCCCCATTTTCACGCAGGCCACGCGCTTGGCCGAAATCGGCTCGTCGGGCGCGAGTCCCAACAGCCGGCGTATCCCCTCCACCGCGGCGTCGGGGTATTGCGCTGGATTCTCCGACAATAACTTGTCGGCGTGCAGTTGCCCGTCGGGCGCGCAGCCGACGATGTCGGTGAAAGTGCCGCCCCGATCGACCCAGAACTGCCACAACGCCGCCATGCGCTACGCCGTGACGCCGGCCTCGATGCGCAAAACCTGGCCGCAGGTTTCCGGCAATGCCCAGGCTGATATCACGACCAAGGCATAACTTGCGATCGTCATGCCGGCGATCGATTCGCCCAACGACAGGTGCGTGCTCCACACGCCGATCAAGGCCGGGCAGGCTGCGCCGATGGCGCGACCCGCGCTGTAACAAAATCCCTGGCCCGAGGCGCGCACGGCGTTCGGAAACAATTCCGTGAAACAGGCACCCATACCGGCGAATATGCCGAGAATAAAAAACCCCAGCGGAAAGCCCATCAACAACATCCCGCCGCTCACCGGCATGCGCATATAGGCGAGGATCAACAACGCCCCGCCAACGGCAAACAGCATGAAGGTGCGCCGACGCCCCAAGGTATCGGATACCCACGCACTCACCAGGTATCCCGCCAGCGAACCCGTGATCAGCATCAGAAGGTATCCGGTCCTTCCGGTGATCGATAGATGACGTTCAGTCTCGAGAAACGTCGACAACCACGTGGTCACCGAGTAGTAGGCGCCCAGCATTCCGGTCGCGAGCGAGGTAGCGAGAATTGTACAGCGCAACAGCGGCGGGCGAAAAATATCCAGGATTTTCCCGGCCTCGGTCGGCGCTTGCAGGCGCCGCGCGCACATATGTTGATAGACGGGCGGCTCTTCGACGTTGCGCCGGATGTAGATGATCAACACGGCGGGAAGCAGACCGATCCAGAACAGCACGCGCCATGCAAGTGCGGGTGGCAGCAGAGTACTCGCGGCCCAAAATGCGAGGGCCGCGGCGCCCCAACCTATCGACCAGCTGCTTTGTACCAGACCCGCGGCCTTGCCGCGGTTGCGCGCCTCGATGGTCTCGGAGACAAGGACCGAACCTACGGACCATTCGCCGCCAAATCCAAAACCCTGCAAGCTTCGCGTTAGCAGCAGCTGGTGAAACGAGTGCGTGAAGCCGCTCAAGAAGGTAAAAGCCGCGAACCAGAGCACCGTCAGCTGCAACACGCGCACGCGGCCATAGCGATCCGCCAAGATCCCGGCACCCCAGCCGCCGATGGCCGAGGTGACTAACGTGGCGCTCGCGATGTAGCCCGCTTCCGCCTTGCTCATGGCCCAGAGGGTGAGCAGCGTCGGAATGATGAAGGTATAGATCATGAGATCGAAGCCATCTAAGCCATAGCCGGCATACGCCACCAACATGGCGCGGCGCTCGTTCGGACTGGTCTTTACGAGCCACATGGCGTTAGTTTCGAGTGCGCAACCGCAAGCTGTCCCAGCTGGCGTCGGCAATCCAACCGCCGTCCACCGGCAGGCTGACTCCGTTGATAAAACCGCTGCGCTCGCCGTCAATGAGAAAGGCGATTGCCTGCGCCACATCCTCGGCGCGGGCAAACCGCGCCATCGGTACGCGGTTGACGATATCGACGTCTGAATAAGCGCCGCTTCCCTGGTCCGCCACATCCATCTCCGTCTTGATCCATCCGGGACATACGGCATTGACCCGCACGCCGCGTGCGCCCCATTCGGCGGCGAGCGTTCGGGTCAGCCCGATCAATCCATGTTTCGATGCATTATAGGCGCTTCGGTGACTCACACCCGCAAGCCCGGCGACCGAGGCCACATTCACGATGCTGCCCAGTCCCTTGGCGAGCATCTGGGCTCCGAAGTAGCGGCTGAGCAGAAACGGAGCGAACAGATTCACGTTCATGACCCGCTGCCATTGAGCGGCGCTGGTCTGCTCTGCTGGCGCAATCAGGCTGATACCGGCATTGTTGACCAGACCATCGGTCGCACCAAACTCATCTGCTACCCATTGCGCCACGCGTTGCACGAAGGCTTCCGAGGACACATCGCCGGTCATTCCCGACACGTGCAGGCCGTCGCCGCGCAACCGCTCAACCGCTGCGTCGACGGGGTTTAAGTCCAAGAGAATCACGCGGTAATCTCGCTGCGCAAGCAGCACCGCGGTGGCAAGGCCGAGGCCTTGCGCAGCACCGGTAACGACGATGGTTTTCATTGAGTCGGCTCCGTCGGATGATCAACCGAGATTCCCAGCCACGCCACCGCGCTCGCGATCGCGAATCCGGCGCCGACAACGAAGGCGGCCCGCCACAAGTGTTCGCCCGACAAATATCCAATAATCGGGATGCCGATGATGCCGCCGAGATTACCGCCGGTGTTCATGACACCGCCCACCGCCATGGTCTCGCCGCGCCCCACAGTCATGGCCGCGCCCCAAAACGCCCCCTCGGTGAGCTCGACCGCCGCAAAGCACAAGGCGAGCCCGGCGACCGCCCAGTAGGGATTCGCGGCATTTACGGAAATGAGCAGCAAAACGCCCGCAACTGGCATGGCAATCAACGGCACGAGCCGATAGCCCCATCGGTCGCCGATGCGCACGCACAAGGCGCTCGTGATCACCCCGCCGACTCCGGCGCCGTCTGCGGCAGCGAGCGGCGGCGTCATCGCCAGCCATCCGCTTTCTAGCACCGAGAATTTGCGCTCCTGAACGAGGTACAGGAACACCCAGTTCGAAAGCAGATAGAACGAATAATTCATGCATAAATAGGAAACGGCCAGCAGCAACACACTGCGATTGGCAAGAATGCTCAGCACTTGCTTGGCGCTGATCGATGAGTCCGCGGGCGCCGTGCCCTGGGAGCCGATTTCCGCCAGTTCACGCTCGCCGACCGCCGGATGCTCGCGCGGCGAGTTCCGTCCATACCAAAGCCACACCGCGAGCAATGGGATGGCGAGCAGGCTGGTCCAGAGCAATGCTTGTTGCCAGCCAATGTCCGTCATCAGGTGCGTGATCAACGGCGGGGTGAGTGCAGCACCCAAACCCAGCCCCATGGTCTGCAGACCCTGCACGAAGGCCCACCGGTGCTGTGGAAACCACACTTCGAACACGCCGGCGGACACCGGAAAAATCGCCGCTTGCGAGGCGCCTAACAGCAGCTGCAGCAGCAACAGCGCCACGAACAAACTGGCACCGGTTAGCCAATACGGCGCGAGCGGGGTTGCGATCGTTGCCAATAACGCGGCGACGCCAATGACGAAGAATGTGCGTCGCGCGCCTAGGCGTTGTCCAAGAATGCCGCCCGGCAGCTGGAATACTCCGTAGCCGAAGACAAAACCCCATTCGATCAAGCTAATTTGGAACTGGCTTAAGGACAGCTCCGGCATCATTCGTTCAGCCGCGACGGTGATGCTCTTTTGCTGCAGGTAGGCGAGAAACCCGAAACCGAACAACATCGAAAAGATGCGCCAGCGGACGCGTATCATGAATTCTCGCTCACTCGGGCTCCATCATGCCGGCGCCAGCATGTGCACTTCATGGCAGATTTGTAGCGCGTGGCCGAGCGACGAGGCCGCTTTATCGGCACCCCTTAGCGTTTCGTCGCTCTCCGACTGCAGCAGCATCCCGCGGAGAAAAACACCGACGATACACGCATGCGGGAAGCGCCGGCGCATTTCCTCCGCGGTCGCTTCGCCGCGGCTGCGCTCCTCGCTCGGAAAGGCGCTGACGACATAGACCATCGACACGGCGTCGATGGCCTCGGGCGGCGCTGCCGCCGCAATGTCCTCGATCGACATATGCCGCGCATCAATTTTCTGGTCGCGGAGAATACGTACCAGGAGCTCGGTCGCAAATTCGTCGGCCGTGGATCCTAATCCCACGCACACCATCACCGACCCGGGTGGCACCGCGAGCGGCCCCTGCCATCGGCCCGTCACTTGTTCGCGCTGCCGGCGCAGCACCCGACCGGCGTTCGTGACGTCCAAGACCGAGTACTGCCGGCGGCGCGGCAAGCGACGCCCCTCGGCGCCAATGGCGGCAATGACGGCCACCATCGAGCCGCGCACTTTGGCCTGCTGATCGGCAGTAATCGCGCCCGCCACGAGATCGATGCGCGCCAAATGCAGAGCGGGCAACAAGACCAAGTCACAATAGTTGGCGAACGAATCGCGCTTGAGAAAGGCGCGCGCTCCAGCAATGATTTCGTCGTAATCTGCGGACAGGGCGCGCTGGTAGAGATGCTCCGGCAGGGTGAGCGCCTGCGTGTCGCCGAGCATGATTTCGAGCGTATTGAGTGCCTTGATATGGCGCCCGGCCACCAACAAGCACAATGTCAGCGGCGTCGACACGATCAAACCGATCGGACCCCACAGCCAGCTCCAAAAAATCGCAGCGACGACCACCGACAAGGGTGAAAGTCCCGTGGTATGACCGTACAGTTGGGGCTCAACCAACTGCGCGGCGATCAACTCGATCGCGACAAAGACACCCAGTGTAAAGAGCACCAAGGACCAGCCGCTGTCGACGGCGGCGGCCAGCAATACCGCACATAGCGCCGCGATCCAAACTCCCAAGTAGGGAATGAAGCGCATAACACCCGCCAGCGTTCCCCACAGCAGCGGATGCGGCAATCCTATGATGCTGAGCCCGAGCCAGATCACGAGGCCGAACCCTGCATTGACGGCAAACTGGGACACAAAAAAGCGCGACAGGCGTTCACCGGCGTCATTGATCGCGAGCGTCGTCAGGCGTATATCGGAGCCGCCGGCAATGCGGATAAAACGGTCGCGCAACGCTTGGTGCTCCAACAGCACAAATATCAATACGACCAAGACGATGCCTGCGGTTTCGATCGGCAACCAAACCGAGCCGAGCACCTTTTCAATGACCTGCACCGGAGTGGGCGGTTCCTCTCGCAGCTCGACCGGAATCGGTGCGACTTCGCTTGCCGTCTCGGCGGGCTCGAGCGGCGCGGGTGCCTCGGTATGCAATGGTCGAGCGGTCAGGTGGATCCCCTGGCCGGTGAGCGCAGTCAGCTTACCGACCGTGCTGTCATTGAGGGTGCGCAGCTTGTGTTCGATGGTGCGTTCGTAGCTCGGCAAATTCGCCGCCATATGCACCAATTGCGACACCAATACACCGGTGACTGCAGCCATCGAAACCGCCAAAATGACCACAGCCGTCAATACTGAGAAGGTTTGGCCCAGTCCCAGATGCCGCAGCGCCCTTATCAGCGGCGCGATCATCAGGCTTAAGATAATCGCCAGGGTGATCGGCACCAGCACATCCCGGGCGAAATACAACAGGGCCAGTACGGTTGCGGTTGCGATGATTCCTAGAGCGCGGTCGCGCAGCGCGTGCGGCGGTGGATCGGTCACGGATGAGGCTGGCGGCGCCATGCGATATATTCGCACATCGTCAAACGGAATTACCCAATGAAAAATCGCCCGAGTGGGTTCGGTATCGAAAAATTGCCGCGGATCTCCCATGGCAAGGGCAGCTACTTGTTCGATGAGGCCGGCAAGCGCTATCTCGACGGGTCGGGAGGTCCGGCGGTGTTCTGTTTGGGGCACGCCCACCCCGAGGTCAACGCCGCGATCACCCGCCAGCTGAGCGACATAGCCTACGGCTATCGCTACCTGTTCACGAGTTCCGCTCTGGAAAATCTCACTGCGACGGTTTTGCGTCTGTGTGGCGGCGGGTTCCAAGACATCATTTACAGCGGCAGCGGCTCCGAAGCGGTCGAATCGGCGCTAAAGATCGCGCTTCAATATTTTGCGGCGCGCGGAATGATGAGCAAGCGCCGCTTCATCGCGCGGCGTCGCTCATGGCACGGCGACAGCCTGGGAGCCTTATCGATCTCGGATTTCCTGCAACGCCGCCGCGCTTTCGAGGGCAGCTTGCTCGACGTCACTTTCGTGTCGGCCGCCAATGACTATCGGCGACCCGCCGGGGTCTCCGGCGCAGATCTCGTCAACTATCTGGCCGCAGAACTCGAGCGCACCATTGTGTCCTTGGGTGCCGAGCATATTGCCGCATTTGTCTTTGAGCCCATCGTGGGTGCAGCCGGCGGCGTGGTTCCGGCGCCGGCAGGCTATGCGCAAGCGATCCGTGCGGTGTGCGACAAGCACGACGTGCTCATGATCGCGGACGAAGTGATGTGCGGTTCGGGACGCAGCGGCACCTGGTGCGCCTTGCAGCACGACGGCATCGTTCCGGACATCATGACTATCGCCAAGGGGCTGGCCGGCGGCTACATCCCGCTCGCAGCGACGCTGGTCACGGCGCGCGTCGCCGACCCGATTCGCGGCGAGCACGGCGCGTACATGACCGGACATACTTTCAGCGGGCACACCGCAGCCTGCGCCGCTGCGCTCGCCGTGCAGCAGGTCATCGAACGCGATCGACTGCTGGATCGCGTTCGGGTGACCGGCGTGCACCTGCAGCAAGCGCTGCGTGATGCACTGGCGAAATTCGATGAGGTCGGCGATGTACGCGGCAGAGGATTTTTCGTGGGCATCGAATTGGTGCGCGATCCCATCACCAAGGAGCCGTTTGCGGCCGAACGTGGACTGAGCTTCGACATCGGCGCGCGTGCCTTTGCCGACGGCTTGATCTGTTATCCCTGTTCCGGAAACGTCGGCGGGACCGCCGGCGACACCATCATCCTCGCACCGCCCTACAATGCCAGCGATGGCGAATTGGAGGAGCTGGTCACCAAGACCGCTCGCGCCGTCGGTGCTGCGCTAAGCAGCGCTTGAGGCCGACTCGTCCGCGACCGCGACCAGGACGCAGCAGTTGGCGCGCTCGGCTAGCGCAGAACGATGCGGGTTGCTCCACCAAAAACCGCCCGTCGGTTGCGGGTAGTGTCCGAGCACGATCAGGTCGATGGCGAGCCTGCGCCGGAAGGCGATTATTTGCTCGATGATGTTGCCGCTCGCCAGGTAGCCCTCAGCATGGACGCCGCGAGTCTTTAGCCAGTCAATGGACTCGTTGAGAAGTTGACGGTAACCGCCGGCCTCATCGACCAGACAGGCGTGGCCGGCGGCGCCGGCGACCACTGCTGCACCCGCCACATCGCTCGGAATGATGGATAACACGTAGACCTGCGCACCGACGAGTATTGCCAGTTCCGCGCCGCGCTTCAGCGCCCGCCGACCGACTGCGGAACCGTCATAGCAGAGCAGCACCCGCTTGAACATAACGTGACTCACTCCAGTTGGAACTGCAGACGCCTCCTGTCAACCTCGTCACCGACGGAGTTCCAACTCCATTCATCAAAGTATGCGCGGCCTTCAAGATCAATGCGAATAATTGTCGAGCAGCGAGTGCCGTAATCCGGCGCGCGCACAAAAGCGCTGGACACCATGCGTTCCCACTCGAGGCTCAAGCCGGTGCGCGGTAGCTCTGCATCCGGCGCGAATTGGTCGTCCCGCAAAATCTCGAGCAACGCCGTCGTGTCCGACATCCGCGA
>Ga0302320_10016572_pt1 | contig 15040 bp, 12 predicted proteins | sample Bog_T0_3_FD_202130 | JGI IMG/M metagenome (GOLD analysis project Ga0302320, IMG submission 202130) | Peat permafrost microbial communities from Stordalen Mire near Abisko, Sweden - Bog_T0_3 | ecosystem: Environmental > Terrestrial > Soil > Wetlands > Peat | place: Sweden: Abisko, Stordalen Mire... | reverse complement strand
TTTGCGTGCTGCGTGGGAAAAAGATAACAATCTTGATTACACAACCAGTTCTTCTATGGCAAAGGTATTTGCGAGCGAAACAGCGATGTGGGTTACGACAGAAGCCGTTCAGATACACGGTGGATATGGTTATGTAAAAGAATATCATGTAGAAAGAATGATGCGGGATGCAAAGATCACACAGATATATGAAGGCACCAGCGAAGTGCAGCGTATAGTCATCAGTCGTTCGATATTGAAATAACGCTGGATTTTACAATTTGCTGATCTGCGAACAGGTAGTCTCGTTTGCACATTCTAATTTTGAGCTATGGCTGTTAATAAAGATTTATATAAAAAGATCCTGGCAGAATGTAAAGCCAAAAATATTCAACTGGTGGCGGTATCCAAAACCAAGCCTGTTGAAGATATTAAAGAGCTATATGATTTAGGCCAGCGTGATTTTGGAGAGAACTATGTACAGGAGCTGATTGAGAAACAACTGCAATTGCCTGAAGATATCCGATGGCATTTTATAGGGCATCTCCAGTCTAACAAAGTCAGGTATATTATTCCTTTCGTGCACCTTATACATGCGGTGGACAGTTTTAAACTGCTGAAAGAAATAAACAGACAAGCAGTTAAGCATAGCCGTGAGGTGAATTGCCTCTTGCAGGTTTATATAGCCCAGGAAGAAACGAAGTTTGGTTTTGATGACACTGAACTGGAAATATTAATGAAAAGTGATTTGAACGAATTGGCCAAAGTGCGGATTTGTGGGTTAATGGGAATGGCTTCTTTTACGAACGATCAGGAAAAGGTGAGCGCGGAATATCGGAAATTAAAAATGCTTTTTTATAAATATGCTCAAATGCAAACTGGAAACCTGAAACTGGAAACTCTTTCTATGGGCATGAGCGGCGATTATAAAATAGCCATTGATGAAGGAAGCACAATGGTGCGGGTAGGCAGCCTGATCTTTGGTGAGCGCTCCGTAAAGACCTGACAGGGCTGCGTTTCAAAATAATTCCTTTCATTTGCAATCAAATAAACCGAATGATTTCTGGTATCAGCGATTTTGAAAATGTTTTTTTTATAGGCATTGCCGGTACTGGCATGAGCGCCGTTGCTCAATACCTTAAAGGAATTGGTAAAACTGTGAGCGGATCAGACCGGTATTTTTTGCCAGGTGTTTTTAACGAAATGAAGGAGAAGCTAACGGAAATGGGTATCCAGTGTTTTCTTCAGAACGGTGAAGGAATTAATGATGCTATTGATTTGGTTGTTGTGTCAACCGCCGTGGAAGATACCGTTCCAGAAGTGCAGAAAGCTAAGCAACTCAACATTCCGATTATCAGACGCTCGGAATTGCTTTCGCTGATCGCGAAAAGCAAAAGAACGATTGCAGTGGGTGGCACCAGTGGAAAGAGCACTACCAGCGCAATGCTTTTTGATATACTGGAATTTGCCGGCCTTAAGCCCGGCATTATCAGTGGTGCAGGATTGATGAGCATTATTAAGGAAGGAAAGATTGGCAATGCAAAAGCCGGTAGTGGTGATTGGCTGGTGATTGAAGCCGATGAGAGCGATGGCTCTATCGTACAATATGAACCTGAAGTTGGGTTATTGCTGAACATTGATAAAGACCATAAAGAAACAGATGCACTGATTGAAATATTCAGCATATTCAAAAAGAATACTACAAAACTTTTTGTCGTCAATGAATCGCATCCGAAATCAAAATTACTATCACAGAATATCCAGCATGATTTTTCTGCAGACGCTGCTTCTGGCGCAGGTTATGTTGCCACTGATTTTGCTCAGGATGGGTTGAATATTTCTTTCAAAATAAATGGGTTAGGTTTTTCATTGCACACAGTTGGCAGGCACAATATGGAAAATGCATTGGCTGCAACAGCAGTAGCCAATCAATTGGGGGTTGATTTAAAGATATGCGCTGATGCGCTGGAAAAGTACCAAGGAATTTACCGCAGGCATCAGGTACTTGGCAAAAAGCATGGCGTTTGGCTGATTGATGATTATGCCCACAATCCTGTAAAGTGCGCCATATCCATTGAAGCTTGTCAGCACATCGCTCCAAAAGTGATTGCCTGGTTTCAGCCGCACGGTTATGGCCCTACAAAATTTTTGCGTCATGATTTTGTGAAAGAGATTGCGCATGTGCTTAGGCCCGCAGATGAAATCTGGATGAGCGAAATTTTTTATGCGGGCGGTACAGCCGTGAAAGATATTTCTGCGAACGATCTGATAGAGGATTTTAAGGCATTAGGTAAGCCCGCTTTTTTTGCAGAGCATAGAGATGATTTTTTAAAAATGGCAAGACCCCATTTTACCGATGATTGTGTGCTGCTATTAATGGGGGCCAGAGACCCTTCATTAGAACATTTCGCAAAGCAGGTCTGGGAGGCGTTGTGATTTTTACTTGTATCAGCCATAGAGACAGGTATGGATCGAGATTCAAACAGAAAAATGATGTGCCGCTCAGTGCCAACTTGGCGCCATGGCTCAAAACCTTCAATTAATTTATGTTGATATTTTAATCAATCGTGAATGCAAAGTCAATCCGGGAAAGCTGTTCTCATTTTAGGGGCAAACTCAGATGTAGCGAAGCAAGCTATTAAGTTATATGTTGAAAAAGGTTATTCAATTATCGCGGCATCCAGAAGCACCGATGAATTAATCAGGTTTGTGCAACAAAATAATTTGGCAACAGATAAAGTAGTTGTGAACTATTTTGATGCAGCAGCATTTGATGATCATAAAAATTTTTATGACAGCTTGCCCCTAAAACCACATATTGTTTTGTATGCAGCCGGGTTTTTAAAAGATAATCAGCAGGCAATGCTGGATTGGGAAGGTTCTTATCAGATGATGAAGGTGCATTATATCGGTGCCGTTTCTATTTTGAATATCATTGCAACGGACACTTTCAATAAAAATCTGGAAAGGATCATCGGGCTGTCATCACTTTCCGGTGTGCGAGGCAGGAAAAGCAATTTCATTTACGGCAGTACCAAGGCCGCGTTCACGCAATATCTTGCAGGGCTCCGGCAATATCTTTTTGCACGAAATATTACAGTGAACGTCATAGTTGCCGGTTATATCAGGAGCAAAATGGTGCGGGGGCTGAACCTGCCTGAGTCATTAATGCTGGAGCCTTCTTTTATTGCAAGGGCTGTGATGCAGCCACATAAACGTTTTGTTATCGTGCCGGGATTTAAATGGAAGATAATTTACCTCGTTCTTAAAATATTGCCAGAACAACTGGTTGCAAGGCTTCCATAGCTAAAATAAATCGCCTGAATACCTGATATAGGCTCAGGGTTCAGTGTAAATATTTTTTGAAAGGCTTTTCGATTTTGCTAATTTTAGGAAGCACACTATGCGGATAATTTGATATTTTTTTGCAACTACTGCTACTGTTTCATTATGACCAAGGCTAACATCATTGACTGGTTCAGCAAAAGCAAGGTAATCTTTGCCACCATTGCAGCGGTGGTGACCTTTTCCATCACATTGTACAATCAATTTAAAAGCAATAAGACAACTGAGATATCAGGTATTGTTTCATCGAATAAAGACCTTGCAAGCCCGATTCCTGTAGATGCCATCGTAAAAATTAGTAGCCCTATTCAGGCTCAAACCGAAACTGATTCCCGGGGCAGGTTTAAATTTAAGATTGAGAACATCCAGAGTGATACTTTTTTGCTGATCGTGCAGAATAAAAGAACAAATACTATTACAAAGCAAAATGAATACGTAAGCGCCGGGCGGGGGAGAACTGACATCGTTGTGCTGTTCACCTCTGATATGCAAAATGGTAAATCCTACATTTCCTATGACAGGAACGACACAACACACACAGGCAGAAGAAAACCTGATGTTATCAGTAATCTTAAAGACATATTTCATATTCCGAAACGAAGATCACGTTGATTGTTCAAGATTTGCTGATTGTTTCTGTTTGTGCCTTAGTGTTAAATTCACCCGCTTTGGCTGACTGCCGCACATAATGTAAATTTGCTTCAAATGCCACGGTCCTCAGATCTCAATAGGATAACCGTGGCATGATCGCAAAATATAGTTATGGAAGAGATAAAAAAAGAAGAAGAGAAGTCCCTGAATTTTATTGAAGAGATTGTGGAAGAAGATTTGGGCTCGGGCAAATACAAAACGATTTTAACCCGCTTTCCGCCAGAACCGAACGGCTATCTTCATATTGGCCATGCAAAATCCATTTGTTTGAATTTTGGCCTTGCCATGAAATATGGCGGCAAAACCAACCTGCGGTTTGATGATACCAATCCGATTACAGAAGAAACTGAATATGTTGACAGCATCAAAGAAGATGTGCGCTGGCTTGGCTTTGAGTGGGCTAATGAGTTTTATGCGTCTGATTATTTTGATCAGTTGTATTCCTTTGCAGTGAAGCTTATAGAAAAGGGGCTAGCATATGTTGATGACAGCACCAGCGATGAGATTGCCGCACAAAAAGGAACGCCGACAGAACCGGGTACAAGGAATAAATATGCAAACAGGAGCGTAGAAGAAAACCTTCAGTTGTTTACGGATATGCGTAACGGTAAGTATACCGATGGAGAAAAAGTGCTTCGCGCAAAAGTGGACATGGCTTCGCCAAACATGCAACTGCGTGACCCGATCATTTACCGTATCAAACATGCACATCACCATCGTACCGGTGATAAATGGTGCATTTACCCGATGTATGATTTTGCGCATGGGCAAAGTGATTCGATCGAAAACATCACACATTCCATTTGTACGCTTGAGTTTGTTACACATCGCCCGCTGTACGAATGGTTCATCGGGAAATTAGAGATATTCCCTTCAAAGCAATACGAGTTTGCGAGACTGAACATGACATACACGGTGATGAGCAAGCGCAAACTGCTTCAGTTAGTAAATGAAAAGTTTGTAAGCAGTTGGGATGACCCGCGCATGCCTTCTATTTCAGGCCTCCGCAGGCGTGGCTATACGCCGGAGAGCATTCGCATGTTCGCAGATAAGATTGGCGTTCAAAAAAGGGAGAACCTGATTGACTTGTCTCTGCTTGAATTTTGCATCCGGGAGCATTTGAATAAAATTGCTTCGCGAAGAATGGTGGTATTCGATCCGTTAAAAATAATAATCACAAATTACACAGACGAGAATGAATTGGTAACAAGCGAGAATAATCCTGAACAGGAAAATAAAACTACACGCGAAATACCTTTCAGCAGAGAGCTTTATATAGAAAAAGAAGATTTTATGGAGAACCCTCCAAAAAAATTTTTCAGGCTTGCTCCGGGGCAAAAAGTGAGATTGAAAAGCGCTTACATCATTCAATGCAATGAGGTTATCAAAAACGCTGATGGCTCTGTTGCGGAAGTTCACTGCACTTACTTGCCCGAAAGCAAAAGTGGCGGCGATATATCGGGCCTCAAAGTTCAGGGCACATTGCATTGGGTAAGCGTTAAGCATGCATTGCCTGTTGAACTCAGGCTTTACGACCGATTATTCAAGGTGGAGAACCCTTCAAATGAAGAACAGGATTTCAAAGAATTTATTAATCCTGATTCACTGAAAATTATTCCCACCGCTTATGGCGAGCCATCTTTAAAAAATGCAAAATTTGATGAACGATACCAGTTTTTGCGCAAAGGCTATTTCTGTCTTGATAAAGAAAGCTCTGAAGAGAAAATGGTGTTTAACAGAACTGTAACATTGAAAGATACCTGGGCGAAAGAAATGAAAAGGAATTAAATTATAAAAGGGAAGCGCTGCTTCCCTTTTATTTAACCGAATACCCCGAAAATCAATTTATTGATTGCCGCCTCTCATCCCGCCGCCTCTTTGCGGGCGATTCCTTTCTTCCCATTCCTGATATTTTTTGTATAAGTCATCACCCAGGACTGCCTGAATGCGCTTATTCCTTTGTTGATTGATTTCTCCCATTTTTGCTCTCTTGTCGTCCTGGCTCAAAGACTGATCCATGAAGATATCACGCATCTTGGGGCGAAATTCCTGGCCGATAGCCACTACTGAGTCTGCCTGAACACCTGACAGGTGGACGCTGTCAATCAATTTCTGTTTGAGGGCAGCAGGATCCATTCGGCCCTGGCCGCCACCTTGCTGTGCGTACAAAGAAGACGCAGAGATCAATATCATCATGACTCCAATACCTGTTAGTACTTTTTTCATTGTTTATTTTTTTTATTATTTTTTAAAATTCTACCCATATCTGACCGAAAATAATGCCAGAAGAAAAAAAGAGTGCAAGGCTTTATTTGAATGGCAAATAATACCGGGGTCATCGGTTAACAATGGCTTTTTTTATGTAAACCTGCATACAATTATTTGTTATCGGACATCCACAGTCGATTGTGCATAGCATTTATGCTAAGGAACTTTTATTGAACATTTAAAAGTGTGATATCAAAGTATAAAGGCGAGTTAGGCGGGATGCCGCCAGTTCCGACACATCCAAATGCAAGAGCTGAAGGCACCAATAATTTGATATGCCCACCAGCTTGTATTTTCGGAAGGCCATATTGCCAGCCAGTTATCAGGCTATCTAATTGAAATGTTACCGGAGATGTGGTTGAATCGAATTCAGTTCCGTTCATAAACTTGCCGACATAAGTAACTGTAATTTTCGAAGTGCCTGTTGGCGTTGCGCCCGAACCTTGTTGAATAATCTGATAATAAAGCCCCGAAGTATCTGCTGTGAGTGTGATTGCATATTCTTTTGCAAATGCAACAAGTGCCGAGGAATCACTGGCAGGAGGGAGACCTGTGCAGGAGAAATATCCCGGGCTGGTATTTTTATTGCAGCTTATGAAATAGATTAAAACACCAAAGCCTGCCAACATTATCAAAACTTTCTTCATTTTGTTTCTTTTTATCCCATAAATTATTTCAATCCTGCCGTGTTTGTTATTTGTAATTATACAAGAAATTACATTTTTCTCACACATCAATAAAGTGAATGCAACCTATTTATATTCACCGAACACTTCCCTTAATGTATCAGCAATCTCGCCAAGCGTGCAGAAATTCTCTACGGCTTCGATCACTGTTGGCATCAGGTTCTCATTTCCCGTTGCTTTGTCATTCAGCACTTGCAGTATCTGGTCGCATTTTGCATGATCCCTGTTCTTCTTTAGTAAAGATATTTTTTCTATCTGGGTTTTTCTGATAGCGTCATCAATTTTTAAACCTTTGATATTATTTGTTTCTTCGTTTTGAAATTTGTTCACTCCCACAATTATTTTTTCGCCTGTTTCAATCTTTTGCTGATAAGCATATGCGCTTTGGGCAATCTCATCCTGTATAAATCCTTTTTCAATCGCGCTGACGCTTCCTCCCATCGCATCAATTTTCTCTATCAGCTTACTTGCTTCCGTTTCTATGCTATCTGTAAGCGATTCTACATAATAGCTTCCAGCCAATGGATCAACTGTATCAGCAACACCGCTTTCATTTGCAACAATCTGTTGTGTGCGCAAGGCTATTCTTGCAGCTTCTTCGCTGGGAAGACTAAGCGCTTCATCATAACCATTGGTATGCAAAGATTGCGTGCCCCCTAAAACCGCCGCCAATGTCTGAACGGTGATACGAGAAATATTATTTAACGGTTGCTGCGCTGTTAACGTGCTGCCTCCTGTCTGAGAATGAAACCGGAGCATCATTGCTTTGGGATCTGTAGCACCCATGTCTTTCATCATCTTTGCCCACATCCTTCTGGCAGCGCGGAATTTCGCAGCTTCCTCAAACAGATTATTATGCGCGTTAAAGAAAAAAGAAAGTCTCCTGCCAAATACATTTATTTCCAAACCCTTTTTGATGGCAGCTTCCGCATAGGCCTTCCCGTTAGCCAGCGTGAAAGCAATTTCCTGAACTGCGTTGCTACCTGCTTCGCGGATGTGGTATCCGGAGATAGAAATGGTATTCCATTTCGGCAGTTCGTTGCTGCACCATTCAAAGATATCTGTGATGATCCGCATGGAAGGCTTGGGCGGATAGATGTATGTGCCTCTTGCGGCATATTCTTTTAAAATATCATTTTGTATGGTGCCGGTAATTTTTTTCAGGTCAGCGCCCTGTTTTTTTGCTAATGCAACATACAGGGCAAGCAATATAAATCCTGTTGCATTAATCGTCATTGAAGTGGAAATATCTTCGAGCCTAATCCCTGCAAATAGTGCTTCCATGTCTTCAATTGAATCAATGGCAACGCCTACTTTCCCGACCTCGCCTTCTGCAAGAGCATGATCGCTGTCGTAACCAATCTGTGTAGGCAGGTCAAATGCAACGCTCAATCCGGTGACTCCCTGCGATAATAAGTAATGATAGCGCTTATTGCTTTCTGCAGCAGTGCTGAACCCTGCATATTGGCGCATTGTCCAGGGTTTGCCACGATACATATCTGGCTGAATGCCGCGGGTGAAAGGGAAGTGGCCGGGGATTTCCGTTTGTTGCTGGTTGTTGGTTGTTTGTTGTTCGTCCTGAGTGTACAAGCGCTTCACCTCAATGCCCGAATCAGTATAGATTTTTTTTTCTTCCACGATGATTTGATAAATCTTTCAAGAAATAATCCGGCAATATTGCATTCTTTGCCTGCCAAAGCCTGCGTTCACCTCATCAGTTTTTTCGCCTCATAGCTCAATGCTTCTGCCACCACATTATGCAGTGATGCTTTTGGGTTTTGCATAGTTAGCTCAAGCAGGCTTTTATTAAGGTCAAGACCAGTGGCATTTTCCGGCAGGAATGATGCAACCTGGTTCACTATGAGCAGATTTTGTTCTTTTAAATTTTTTACCGCATCCCAGGCTTCTGCGCTTACATAGATCTGCTGGGTGATGTTGTGCTCAAACTCCTGCCTGATCGTTTGCGCAATCAGTGATTGCATTTCCCTTGCGCTCAGGCCGGGCTGGTTCACACGGTTAACAAGGTTTGGCAATGCGATACGATCTGTTAATAATGTAAGCCTTTCGTAAGCCTGCAACTGCAACTGTTTCGTGGCAACCGGCAGGTCATAATTGTCTTTGATTTTAGGCTGCCTGGCTTCTTTTCTTTGTTTCCATAACAGATAAGCCAGTGTGCCGGCAATCAGCACGGCTATAGCAATGCTCCAATACATTTCGGTAGAAGAAAGCATGAATATGTTTTTTGTTGCGCAAAAATAACGAATTGAAGATGATGTAATGGTGCATTATTTGATAATCATTCATTTACAGTTATTGCGTCATTGCGATGTCAATTTCTGCCATAAACTTTTACTATCAGCTTTTGTTATTATTTTTGTATAAACAAAATGATATATGGAAACACTTGTAGCATCACCTGTAACATTCACACAAAAATCAATTGATGAGATCAAAAGACTCATGAATGAGGAGGGTTTTGATCAATCTACTTATTTGCGGATAGGGGTGAAGGGTGGAGGATGCTCGGGATTATCTTACATTTTAGGATTTGATAAAAAAGATGCCAATGATGATGAGTTTGAGTATGAGGGTCTCGGTTTCATCATGAACAAGTCTCACGGCATTTACCTTATGGGAATGGAGATAGACTGGCAGGATGGATTAAATTCAAGAGGTTTTACTTTTAAAAATCCAAATGCTTCAAAGACTTGTGGTTGCGGCACTTCCTTTGCAGTGTAGATATACAGATAATGTACTAAAAATGCAGCCGAAATCGTACGCCTCTTTTTAGATAAAGGAAATTAGAAAATAAAAAAAGCTTCTATCACTTCACATTTTCAGTGCATACCTCCCGGTCAATGCTCATTTCATATTCAAATGTCAATCCCCTTATTATTTTTCTTTATGGCTTCAAAAAAAGAAAACAGAAATGGTTCTTGAACTTGGCTGTAACCTGACTGCCACTTGAATCACGTCGTAATAATACGATGTCCCATACTAATCAATCCGTTAGCCATACTGAAAGTATGGTCTAAACATACCGATATCATATATGATGTACGCTTTTAGTATACAGTTCCTATACTATTGGTACGCTTTAACTATACAGTTCCCATACATTAAGTACGCTTTTACTATACTGTAGCCATACTTCAGGTACGCTTTTACCCCGATTCAGCCATACGGCATCCATACGGATGACATGCTATCACCTTGCAAAAGCAGCCAGCAATTATGTTAGTAATTATTGTAATTTATTAATTTATAAGACTTTTTTTAAATTTTAATTCCTCGTTATATATTTCTGGCATTTTAACAGTCAATTTTTTGATTAATTGGGTTTTTAAACAGGCACAAATAAAACACGGGATTGCGACGGCGCTATTTCGGATAATTTTGATATGGAAAAGCCCATAGTTCTATGGGTTTTTCCATATCAGCAATAAAATGATCTTTTATTTTTTTACACTATCTGAAGGAGGGGGTCCAAATGAATATTTGTCAATTTTTCTATAAGCCCAGCCGAAAATCAAAGGGAATACCCAAAGAGAAAATATCATTGCACAAAGTATCCCGCCAATAACCACCCTTGCCAGCGGCCTGGAGCTTTCTGATCCGATGCCATGTGATAATGCAGCCGGCAACAACCCAATCGCTGCCATCAGTGCAGTCATCATTACAGGCCTGATTCTTGAGTTTACTCCAAGCTTTATCGCTGTGTATAAAGAACTATTTTGCCCCTTTATTTTATCAAGGTTTTGCTTGAATACTGTGATGAGCAAGACTCCATCCTGTATGCAAATACCAAATAATGCTATAAAACCGATGCCCGCGGAAATACTGAAATTAGTGCCGGTAATAAGAAGCGCTAATATGCCACCAACAATGGCAAAAGGCACATTCAGAAATACCAGCGCAGCATCTTTTAAGTTCCCGAACATAGTAAAGAGCAAAAGGAAAATCAGGCATAGACTAATGGGTACCACCTGAGCAAGGCGTTTCTCTGCTCTCTTCTGGTTTTCGAAATCGCCCTGCCAGGCCATGCTGTATCCTCTTTTTAATGCAACTGCTTTGCCAACTTTTTCCTGTGCTTCTGCGATGGTGCTTCCCATATCCCTACCGCGCACAGAAAATTTAAGGGCGGCATATCTTTCATTATCGTCCCTGAAAATAAGGCAGGGGCCTGTCTTAACTGATATTTGCGCAATTTCTTTAATGGGCACCTTCGAGCCATTTTGCGTCGGCACTAACAGGTTTCCAATATCCTCTTTGGTTTTTCTGAACTCTTCCGGAAGGCGGATACGAATATCAAAGGTTTTGATGCCTTCATATAAAGTAGATGCTGCCAATCCTCCGATAGCCATTGCTACCACGGCGTTGGCATCGGCAGTAGCAACTCCGTATAATCCCATTCTTTGCTGGTCAAGATTAACATCCAATTCAGGCTGTCCTATATTATGAATTACTCCCAGATCTTCGATGCCTTTCACGTCTTTTAATATATTGAAAACATCATTGATCCTGCTTTCCATATAGTCGAGTGAATCGCCAAAAACTTTTACACAAATAGAACCTTTAACGCCTGATACCGCTTCCTCCACATTATCCATAATCGGTTGCGAAAAATTGAGGTCTGTACCTGGTATCACAGATAATTTTTTGTTCATCTGATCTATCAGTTCTTCTTTGCTAATATGTGGTTTCCATTCGGTTTCCGGATACAGCATCACTGAAAATTCGTTATTGTAAAAGCCAGCTACATCTGTACCATCGTCAGGGCGCCCGGTTTGCGTTACCGCGTATTGCACTTGGGGGAATGTCATTAATATCTGGCGGACTTGTTTGGAAATCTCCACGGATTTATCCAATGATATGCTATATGGCGTTTGAACACGCAGCCAGATGGAACCCTCATCTAATTCCGGAAGAAACTCCGAGCCAAGGAATTTAAAAGAGTATAGGCCGATGACCATCGCAATAAGAGATAGTATAACAACAATTTCTTTATTTTTAAAGGCCTTGGTAAAACCTTTGAGCATGAATCCGGTAAGATGATGCACAAATGGGTTGTGCTTTTCATGCACATTTTTTCGCAGTAAAATACTGATGAGAACAGGCACCAGCGTTAATGTTGTTATAAGTGCGCCCAGCAATGCAAATCCAAGGGTATAAGCGAGCGGGGAGAACATTTTGCCTTCTACTTTTTGAAAAGCAAAAATGGGAAGCAGCCCGGTTATAATAATGACTTTTGCAAAGAAAATAGCCTTACCCAACTGAGCGCCATTTTTTTGTATCAGCCCCAGTTTGATGATCTTATTAAATCGATCCATGCCAATATCCCTTGCCTTGTGATCCAGGATCACAAACATACCCTCCACCATTACCACAGCACCATCTATAATGATACCAAAGTCTACCGCACCCAAAGAAAGCAGGTTGGCTGACATGCCCATTAAATGCAAGCAGATAAACGCAAATAAGAGGGCCATGGGTATGATCATGGCTACTATGACCGTTGTTCGCCAATTGAACATGAAAAGAGAAACCAGAAGGGTCACAAAAATAATACCCTCTATAAGGTTGTGAAGCACGGTGTGGGTTGCGAAATCAATGAGATCAGAACGGTCATAATAAGGAACTATTTTTGTATCGGCGGGGAGTATTATGTTATTGAGCTTGTCAATCTTAGCTTTTACAGCATTTACCACCTCGGTAGGGTTTTCTCCTTTCCTCATTACAATGATGGCTTCCACTACATCAGGCTCATCTGTTACAACTCTTTTCCCGGTTGAGTCAATAACAGCACCAGATCTCGCCACCCAGCCGAGACGGGGCACATTGGATATCTCCACCTGGGCAACGTCTTTTACCAGTACCGGGACACCATTATTGTTTTCAATAATAATGTTTTTAATCTCATTGATATCATTCAGCAAGCCGATGCCCCTTACAACATAAGCCTGATTGTTTTGAATGATCATGTCTCCGCCAATATTGATATTGGTTTTCTGAACTGCGGTATATACATCCAGGGGAGTAATGCCCAGTGAAGTGAGTTTTCCGGGATCAACTTTTATTTCGTAGGTCTTAGTCTTGCCGCCAAAGGCATTGATATCCCCGACTCCCGGCACAGATCTCAACTGCCGGTCTATAACCCAATCCTGCATCGTCTTCAATTCCCTCACGTCTCTCACGCTGCTTCTGAGCGAGTAACGATAAATTTCACCAGTAGGGCCTGTTGGCGGCTGAACAGAAGGGCTCACGTTAGCAGGCAAATTTGCGTTCCCCAAAAGATTCATGACCTGCTGTCGGGCCTGTGGGTCTTTAACATCATCGTCGAAAATCAGCTTTACATAGGAAAGCCCAAAAATAGTTGTAGATCGAAGGCTGATCTTTTGCTGAACCGGGTTCATCGCGATTTCAATGGGTATGGTCACGAATTTCTCTACTTCTTCCGCGCTTCTGCCAGGCCACTGGGTTATAATGCTGATCTCTGTATTGGTTACGTCAGGAAAGGCCTCAATGGGCATGCTCTTGAACGTGAATACTCCGATAACGATGAGAGCAAGCGAGGTGAATAAAATGAAATATTTATTTTTAAGAGAAAACCCAATAATGTTTTTGAGTACCTTGATCATTGACTTGATTTATAGGTTTACCTGATTAATTGTTTAGCGCATCATAAATCAACACCACATCGGATGCGACCAGCCGGTCACCTTCATTAACGCCCCCTGACAAATAGGTCTTGTCTCCATAAGTGCCCAGAACCTGCACCGGCGTTATGTCCGCAGAACCTCCACCATTATATTTCAAAACAAAATACTGGCTGTGGTCAAATTCCAACGCTTTTGAAGATATACAGATAGCCTGTTTGTTTTCAAGATTGATTACGGAAACGCTGGTGAACATTTGGGGCTTTAAGGCGTATCCGGGGTTTTGCAGAACAATACGCACTTTCATTACCTTATTGGTGGGGTCTAATACATTGAGGATTTTATCAACCTTTCCCTTGAATATTTTGTCAGGATAGGATAGGGTAGTGATGTCGACGGGATCTCCTAAATGTATTTTACTAATGTTGGACTCGTACACATTTGCCTGAATCCACACATCTTTAAGATCAGAGATGGTAAAAATATTGGTGCCATTGTCAGCTCTGATAGCAGTATTGTTAGAGACATTTTTTTGAACAATGAAACCACTGATAGGGGATTTTATGATATAGTCCCCTTGAGTATTGTTTCCGTTTATTTTCAACACGCGCTTAACCATTTCCAATTGGGCCACGGCCTGATCATAATTAACCTGCGCTGTTGTGACATCTAATTGAGATGCAAGCCCGCTTTTATATAAGTCCTGGGATGCATCCAGTTGTTTTTTCATTGCCGTAAGATTTGTTTCTGCAATCACCAGATTATTGCTATAACCCGCCATCTCACTGCTTTTAATAGACGCAAGTGGCTGCCCGGCAGTAACATAATCACCTAATTGAACTTTGATGTCTTCTATATTACCGCTTACCAGAGGATATACATTCACCTGCTTATCCTGATCAAAGTCAACGCTGCCTGTAAGTGATATGGCGCTAACCAGCGGGCACTTTCTGACTGTATCTATATTCAAGGTCTTCAGCAATGAATCGGGGATGATGTATTTGCCTTTTTCCTCAGGCTTTTTAGCATGATCGCTGCAACTGAAAAGGAAAATGAGGCTTGCTATCAGCAATACTGAAACCTTTACCCTTTGTCTAATTTTTTGCATATATCTTTAGTTTAACATCCCGGAAATTTAAAGCAGACACCCAATCCTTTTTAATTAAAGAAATTAGTCCCTGTATAATAATTCAGGTCTTCGAAAGCCTGCACCCTGTTGTATTTTATTGAGTTTATCTGCAGCACATTCTGTTTGTATGAGTCATAGAAGTCAAGGAAATCCAACAAGCCGATATTCCTTCGCTGGTAATTTATCAGCACTTCGCGCACCAGCCGCTCGAAGTCGCCGGAGAACTTCGGGTCGATGCTCCTGAAAAGCTTGTCCTGAGCAAAGGCTTTCTGCAAAGACCTGCTCACGTTCTCGTCCACGGTTGCCACCGTGCTTTTTTCAAGCGC
>Ga0302320_10016569_pt1 | contig 15042 bp, 13 predicted proteins | sample Bog_T0_3_FD_202130 | JGI IMG/M metagenome (GOLD analysis project Ga0302320, IMG submission 202130) | Peat permafrost microbial communities from Stordalen Mire near Abisko, Sweden - Bog_T0_3 | ecosystem: Environmental > Terrestrial > Soil > Wetlands > Peat | place: Sweden: Abisko, Stordalen Mire... | reverse complement strand
CCCCGAGATTACAGAGTTTCAGCGCCGCCGACTAGGAGGTCGCCCGTCGGACGGATACGTTCAACCCAATCTTCCGGCAGCTGCTGCGCAGGCTGGTCATTGATCGGCCAAGCCAACCGTTTCGTGCGCTTTCCTTTCCGTCGCGGATGGCATTCATTACCGCGTTATCAAGCGAAAGGAATTGCCATCTTCCGCCGACCTCGGCGCGTGGCACACCTCGGCAATCAATGCGGCTTCAAAAAACGCTCTCACCAAAACATCCCGTGCCTGGTCACAATCCACAATCGTGCGCAGCTGGATTTTCGCTGCATTGGCGAGCCCCGCACCAAACGCACGGGGAAGTGAGACGGCGTCTGGAACGTCTCCGTCCTCGTTCACAGCGATGCTCCGTAGCATGAGGCCAGCCAATATCGATCGTTCGTCTTGAAGCCGCTCTGGAGTGTTGCCGGGAATCATCTGGTCGAAGCGCTCGAAGACGACTGCGAGTCCCAAGCGGGCCGCTTCGGCTCGGTCCCATCCTTTGCGTCCGCGTCGCTGGTACAAATGCCACAAATCGGCATGACTGTAGGGCCGCGAGCAACATCGATCTGAAGCGGCCTCAGCCTTCTCCCAACGCCGCAAATGACGTGTCGTCACATGCAGGATAAGCGCCAGTTCTTTTTGTGATGGCGCCTTTTTCAATCCTTCGCCAAAAGCCCACAACCGTGGCGCCTTCCCGTCAGAAGAGACGCGGGGCCTTACAGCGACCGTTTCCTTCGTGGTGGCTGACGCTTTTTGCGCTGGCGAAGATGTGAGCCTCACGGGTCTCGAGCCGTCTATTGCCAGTGGTCGGTTGCGGATGGACGGTTGGTTCGCAAAAGCTTGGCCTTCTCAAAACAGGTCGACGCCGCTCCCGCCCTCGGCAAGGCGACGAACCTGCTTTTTGGGGAGGCGCTTATGCCGCAGGCCGGGTATGGGGATTAGGACCCTACGCGCAATAAGGCGATAGATGGTCGGCCGGGAAACGCCGAGGAGGACCGCGGCTTCGGCCACGGAATAGGTCAGTCTTTCGGGAGCGGTGGCTTGTGCCGCGGCGATGTCGTCGGGATGCTCGAAGCTGGCTTTTGCTAAGGAGTTCATGCGCGCAGTATCGTTCGCAGCGGCACTCCGAAATAGGGAGCGGACATGGGGGCTATTCTCTCCTAATTTGCCGACTCCCGTCGGCATTGAGCGTTCTAAAGGAGCCCAGCCTCGCGGAAGCTATAATACCCCCTCCCTAGCGGATCAGCGCTACGTCTGCCAATGATGACATGATCCAAGAGAGGAATATCCACGGCTGCTGCGGCTTCCCTGAGCTGCCGCGTGAGCTGGATGTCTGCGGCGCTAGGAGATGGATCTCCTGAAGGGTGATTGTGCGCGCATACGACAGCTGCTGCGGATTCGCGGATCGCCGAGCGGAAGACTTCGCGAGGGTGGGCGAGTGCCGCGGTTGCGGTACCCGATGAAATCTCCACCCGCTTGCGCAGCCGATTGCGCCGATTCAGGCATAAGACCCAGAACTTTTCGACCTCCAGTCCAGAAACCACCGAATGAAGGTTGGAGGCGATCAGATCGGCTCGGTTGAGTACTGGGGATTCACTGGGGGGGAGGCTGATTGCCCGCCTTGCGATTTCCATTGTGGCTATTAGCTGGAGCGCCTTGACGCGGCCGATTCCTTTCACATTGCGGAAATCCGCCTCGTGCCAGGCGAGAAGCCCTGCGATCGATCCCGCTTCCGAGATAAGCTGGGCTGACAGCGTGAGGACGTCATGCCCGCGGGTTCCGCTTCGAACGAGCATGGCCAGTAGCTCGGCGTCGCTTAGGGCGGCGGCGCCGAATCTTTCGAGCCGCTGCTGCGGCCGTTCATGGCAGGCGGTGGCACGGAAGCGGTTCTCACTTTGAGCGTAGTGCTTAACTCCGATTTCCAGTTGGGATTGTGTCATGATTCCAGGCGCGGAAGCGTTCCCCCCGGCCGGGCTTAGTTGCCCGGTTGTCGAGGGGCGCCTCGCGCGCTGGACCGATGAAGGCACGACAAGCCACGGCCCCGGCCGCCGAGCCCGGAGCCCTCCGGCTCCGCGCGAGGGGGAAGGCCGGAAAAGGCCGCGAAGAGGTGGAGCGCAGGCGAAGCCGAGCAATACCTTGGCGTCGTGGCAAAATAGGGAAAGCGTGCGGGGGCAGAGCTTTTGTCTCCCGGCAGTCTTGCCACCACTCTTTCAAACCTGCGCCCCAACAGGCCCTGCCGCTCGACGAATATCCCGGATGAATCCGGGCATGACTCCCGTCATTATTGCTCTTTCAACCGGCGCCCCGATGGCCTGCAGGGGCGGCTGTTGGCGGGCGAAGAGGATTAATCCCCTTCCTCGCCTGCCCGTTGCGCGACTACCTGGTCGAATTTGTCGGCAAAAATGTGGGCAGATCTCTATCCCGGAAAGCTGCGCAGGTATTTCACGATATAGACGGGGAAGTTCCCTTCGATCCGGAGAACGTCTGTTCAATTCTCCAGCCTACGGCTGCTGCTGGCCGGCAACGCGCGGCGCGCCGGGACGGTCGCCGATCTGGAAGGCGGCGGCCGCCCGGCGTTCTCGGAGCTCCCGTAAAGCTCCGAGAATTGCCGGCGCGTCCGCGGCTGCGGCGAGACTCAAATCTTCGGTCCGGTCCCTGCCTGTGTGCTGCGAAACGCCTCGTTGCGGATGGCGCTGTCGATCATGCGGTACCTGGCGCCGGCCTGATCCTCTGCCGGAAGCTTGGCGACTGCCTCGGTGATGCGCTTTGCCTCCTCCGGGCGGGATTCGAGCCATTTATCGAGCTTTTGAGACGTGGCTTTATGGATGCGCTGCCGCTGCTCCTGCCGTTCGATATCGCGCATGGTGGCGATATTCTCCAGACGCTCACGGGTGAGGGATTTGAGGTAATCCACATGCTTCGGATGACTGGCGCGGTAGTCGGCGATCTTCGCCTCGATCTCCTGGTTTACAGGCGGTTGGTAGGCTTCGTTCGATTCACCTTGGAAGGGCGAGGCTGTTTCCTGCTTCGCGAGTTTTTGGGATAGTTTTTCGGCCATGATGTTGTTCTTTCGTTGAAAACCGGCTGTTGGTGCAGGTCGACCGGAATGCCAATAGGCAGATGAAACCTGGTCGGAAGATTCCGACGCTTGAAAATTGCGGGTCAGGTGCCGGCAGGGGAGGCCGGAGCGTCCATTGGCTTGCCGACCGCGGCGGCCAGCACTTCGGTGGCGAGGAATTCCGGGTCGATCGAGCGAAGCGCGATCAGGGCGAGCATTTCGAGGGGCATGGCCTGGCCGCTAAAGTGGCGGAGGAGGCGCTTGTGGGCGGATCTGATGGCGGCGAGGTCGTCCTCGGGAACGCGGAGGGTGAGGAAATCAGGCATGGTCGTTTTGTTTTAGGATTGAGGTTGCGGATGAAATTTGGGGCTACGCGGCGGTTGCAGCCGGCGGCCCGTCTTTACGGGAGTGGATGCGAAGCTGGTCGGCGCTGATCCGGTACCATTCCTTGCCGTCCTCGCCCTGGTCGTAGTCGAGTCGTCCGGTGACCGTGAAATGCGTCCCTTTCTTCATCGCGGCGATGGCATAGGCGGCGGTGTTGCCGCCGAACCTGACCGAGATGGGGACAGGCTTGCCCGGATGGTCCTTGCCGCGGAAGAGATTGTGGATCGCGAAGACGCTGGCCCATGCGCCTTCGTCATGGGAGCGCACGTCCGTCGCGGCGTTGAGTTCGAGGGCGATCGTGTTGATGGCGTGGGCGCGGTGGGGACCGCCGGCTCGTCCCGCCTTTTTTTCGGCGGGCGCGGGTTTGGGATGAGTCGTTGTTTTCATGGGTTCAAAGTCGCCCGCCGCGTCGCGCGGACGGGCGAAAGGGATTCAAGGGGCTGGGCCGTCGTCGCCGACGAAGTAAAAGACGGCGATAAAGAGGCACTGGCTGAAATGGCGACTGCCGGCGTAGCCGGGCTGAACGGCGATGGCGGCGGAGGTGACGCTCGCGGCCGGCGCGCGCTCGAGGTCGCCCAGAAGGGTGGCGATTTCCGGCCACTCCCGGTCGGTGGAATCAGGCCGCAGGAAGGCATACCGGCGGCCGTGCAGGTGCTGCAAATCGGCCGCGCCGAGGTTCTGGACGCTCCAGCCCGCAGGGATGTTCGTTTCCCGCCAGGAGGCGAAGGAGGCGTCGGTCCAAAGCACCCGCCGCAAGCTGGCTAGCTTGGCATCGGCAGCGCGGACCGCGCCGTCCGAAAACACTCCGAGTTGTACCTGCTCGGCCCGCAGGCCGGCGAGCTCGGGACTACCCGCGACGCGAAGGGGCGGAAAGGCCACGCGCACGCCCAGGGCTCCCGCGCAAAAGACGCCGGAGAAAACCAGAGCGACGACGGAGGCTTTTTTCGGGGCGTTCACGGGATCGTGCCGTTCAGCGTAAAATCCGCATTCCTTAAGACGGCCTCGCTCCCCGGGCTGATGGTCCAGCCGTCGCTCTTGGAAAAATTGGCGAAGAAAGACTGGTAAGGGCCTTTTTCGAGGCCGACGCCCTCGTGTGCCGTGCCCGCGATGGTCCAGGTGGCCTCGTTCAGGACGACGCTGCGGATGCTGATTTGAGCCGGCCGGGCGCGGTTGAGGGCTTCAATGAACCGTAGTTTGACCGGAGTAGCCACGACCGCCTCGTCCAACACCGCCTCGGTGGCGTTAAGCCGCGCCTTGTTCGCCCGCAAGCGGGCAGCATCGCTTTCAAGCGTCGCGGCCTCGGTGCGCTGAAAGGCGAGATTTGCCTCCGCGGTGTGAAGGGCTGCGATATAGGTCCCGATTGCCGCAGTTGCGGTGAAAAAGAGAACGAGTGCTGCGGCATGGCAGAGCCGGTCGGAGGTAAAGAGGCTTTCGGGTGGCAGAAAGTTAGAGACCTCTCTGGCCTGGAGCGCCCCGGCGTGGGCGAGGAATTCCCCTGCGGAAAAGATCTTGGCGGGTTTTTGGGGAATCGCCTCCAGATCGATCGGAGCCGAGCCGGCGCTGACGACCGTGAAAATCGGCGCGGCCCGAAAGATCGAGAAGGCCGTCACAAGTTCCCGGACCGCGCGCTCGCGGGCGGTCGGGCCGTCGAAGAAGAGCGCGTGCCGGTCGCCCTCGGGTGTTCTCCAATAGACGGCGGCGGCCTCGTCGGCATGGAGGAAAGCGATAACGGGCTTGTCGAGCTGGCTTGCGGGCGGGACCTCCTCCAGGAGTGCGAGGAGCGGGAAAACGGCCTCAAGGACGATCCCGCGGTCGTCGAGGGCTGCGCGCACACGGGCGAGCCGGGCCGCCGGCTCAATGTAAAGGAGAGTCGTCGTGCCGGCCGCATTGGTGCGGACCCTGTGGGCAGCCCAGGCGGTCGTCGGGTCCGCCAGGGCGGAAAACCGGGGGCTTAGGGCCTTTCGGATCGTCTGCCGGCTGCCCTTGGGGCAGGTCGTGGTCAGATGCTCCAGGTCCGGCGAATAGTAGAAGAGATGGACCCTCTTCGAGGAGAGTCCCTCGACGAAGGCGCAGAATGCGAGCACGCTGTCCCCATCCTGGGCCAGCGTCATCGTCGCCGGCTCCGGGGAGCCGGCGGCGATGACGGTATTGTTCCACCAGAGGATGGGAAGCGGATCCGGCACGGCTTCAGAAATTTTGGACATAGATGTAAACCGTGGTGAGTCCGCTGGGGACGCTTGGCGCGGCATAGGTCACCCGCCCGAGCGTGTTGGCGGCGGTCGCGGAGGCCGTGGTCTTGTTGTCCATCTGGTTTGAGAGCGTGGCCGCGTCCTGGCCCAGAACTCCGGGAATCATCAGGCAGACGACGCGCGTATTGGCCGCGAGCGGCGTCAGGGACGGATCAAGATAGAAATTGCTGCCGTCGACGCCCGGGACGTTGGTGGTCGAGAGATGGCAGATCAGGTGCGGCACGTTAGAGTAGTTGAAGTCCGGGGCCGAGTCCGGGTTGCAGTAAAAATAGTTGCCGGTCGGGCTCCAGAGGAGCGGATGGGCCATCGTGCCGGTCGGCTGGTTGTTTGCGGAGCCGAGACCGACATTGATGGGCGATTCCAGGAACCGCTCGGTGAGGAGAACGCCGTCGAGCGTGCAGGCATTGGAAATGGTCGCGGCACTCGCTGCGTTAAGGTTCGTGCCGTTCAGGACGAAGGCGCTCGTCGCCGCTGCACTCGTGACCGGCGGATAGCCGAGCCCGCCCGGCTTCTGCACGAATTGCTGCAGGGCTGATTGGACGTGCTGCGCGGTGCCGATGACGTTCGTGATCGCGGCGGACTTGCGGCCCCTGTTGACGCCCACGACGGCGATGCCGGCGATGAGGCCGATGATAGCGAGGACGCCGAGGATTTCGATCAGGGTGAAGCCCTGGGAGTTGTTCAGTTTTTGTTGTTTCATGGTTTTGGACTTGGTTCAGACTTGGGATAGGACTTCCTGGACGGTCGTGATTCCGGCCTTGGCCTTGGCGATCCCGTCGTCGCGCATGGTCCGGTAGCCGAGTTTTTGAAGATGCGTTGCCAGTTCGCTCGTCGGGACCTTCTGCAGGATGAGCCGCTGGGTGCTCTCGTCGGTGAGGGGGAAAATCTCGAGGATCGCGGTCCGTCCCCGGTAGCCGGTCCCGCTGCACGTCTCGCATCCCACGGGCTCAAGGTAGTCGCCCGGGCCATATTCCCGGCGGAGGTAGGCGAGCGTTTCCGGCTGAGCCGGCCGGGCACACGCCGGGCAGAGCTTTTGCACGAGCCGGGTGGCGCAGCTCGCCTTGACGGCCGAGGAAACGAGGTACGGCTCGACCCCGAGATCGATCAGCCGGGCGACTGCGCTCGCCGCGTCATTGGTGTGAAGGGTCGAAAAGACCCGGTGCCCGGTGAGGGCTGAGCGGATGGCGACCTGCCCCGTGGCGAAACTGCGCGTCTCACCGATCAGGATCACGTCCGGGTCGTGCCGCAGGAACGCTTCCAGGAGCGCCTCGAAGGTGCGGCCCGACTTTTCGTCGATGGAGCACTGGGTATAGTTGTAGAACTGGTATTCAACCGGGTTCTCCGCCGTGACCACCTTCTCGCTTGCCAGGTCCTGCGTCGCCAGAAGCGCGTATTGCAGCGTCGTCTTGCCCGATCCGGTTGGCCCGGTCGCGTAAAATAGCCCGTTCGGAACCGAGATCAGCTTCACGAAGAGAGCGATCTGCTCGGGCGAAAGCCCGAGTTCGGCCAGGGAGCCGAAGTTGCGCGTCTCGTCCTGGAGCCGCACGCAGGCGTTCTCCCCCGTGATCGTCGGAATGATGGAGACGCGCAGGTTGAAGCTCGTCGCCCCGACGACGTGGCGCGCCTGGCCATCCTGCGGCAGCTTCTTCTGCGCGAGGTCCGAGCCGGCCAGGGTCTTGATTGCCTGGATGATCCCGGCCTTCATCTCAGCCCCGAGCGCGTGGCGGTGGACCATCTGGTTGTCGATCCGGTAGCGGACGTGGATGTCGTGGGGCTTCTGCTCGAAATGGACATCGCTCGCCCGGTTCGCCACGGCGTCGTTCAGGATCTCGATCAGAAGCTCCTTCGGATTGGCGGCCGGGAGCGGGGGAGTGTGCGCCGCGTCGATCGCGGCCAGGATGTCGTTCCTTGGCGCGACTAGGAAGCGCACGGTTTCTCCAGGGAAATCGTGCTCGGCTTCCCGGCTGGTATAGCGGGACGGGTCTGTAACGGCGACTGTTAGGACGGGGCCGTCCTCCCTGCAGGGGACGGCCCCGTAGTTGCGGGCGCGAAGCTGGGGGAGGCGCTTGACGAGAGTCGGCACAATCGCCGCGGGTGGGATTTCGATCCAGGCGAGCCCGTGATGCTCGGCTGTCAGCTGGGCTATGATCTTCTGCGAGGCGAGCGAGAGCCGTTCCAGGGCGCGCGGGAAGGGCTCGCTCGGCCGGCGCCGGAAGTCCTCGATTGCCGAGTGAAGCTGCTCCACCGAAATCCGTTTCAGTTCCACGAGCCGCTTCCCCAGCCAGAAGGGATCGTGCGCCGCCCCGCTTCCGTGCCCGTTCGGGCCGGGCGGATGGCGCCCGTTGCGCGAGGGCGCAAATGCCGTGTCCGCAGGTGCGGCCCTGTCCTCGAAAATCGGCAATGCGGGTGTCATTTGATGACGTGGACGCTGACGGTCACGATAAGCTCGTCCTTGGCCGTGGTGCTCGCGTCGGTTTGGGCGAGATGGCCGAGCCAGGGAATGCTGCTAAGGAACGGAATACCGTTCGTCTGCTTCGATACGGTGTTGCTGATGAGCCCCCCGAGGATCGCGCTCTCGCCGTCCCGCATCCGGAGCATCGTCGAAATGCTCTGGTCTCCCGTTTCCGGCGACGTTTGGGTGCCGTCCGGCGAGGTGTCGATGCCGTTTAGCTGCGTCCGCGCGGGCTCCAGGATGAGCGTCACCCAGCCGTCGCGTGAGATTTGGGCCGTTACCGGGAGCACAACCCCAAAGGTCTGCTCCTGGCCTTGGTAGATGTTCTGCGTCGTCGTCTGCGGCGTGACGACGCCGGACTGGTTGATCGTGACGTTCGAGTAAAGGGAGTAGAACGTCCGGTCCACTCCCACCTTCACAAATCCCTTTTGGTTATTGAGGAGCCGGATCGAGGGCTTGCTGACAGTATTGACGCTGCCCTGCTGCTGCAAGGCGGTGAGGATGGCGGAGAGCTTGCCCGAGGCGAAATTTCCCAAGAGCATGCTGCTGGGCAGAGTTGCCCCGGCGAGGCTGGTGATGGCGGTCGAAGTCGAGGTCGGCCCGATGGTCGTCCCGCTGTTGCCGATGGCGGTCTGCAACTGGTTCCAATCGACGCCGAGCGCGTGGGCGTTGTTGAGGGTGATCTCCTCGATTCGGACCTCGACCAGCACCTGCGCGTTGATCCGCTCGTTCATGAGCTTGATGTAATGCTGCCAAAACTCGTGCCGGCGCAGGGTCGTTTCGATGGTGACGATTCCGCTGAAGCGGTTGATCGCGATCTTTTCGTTCTCCAGCTTCTGCGTCTTGATGTCGTCGCCGATAGCGGTCCAGAAGGAGTCATCGCTCTTCTCGGAGATGGAAAAGGACGTACTGCCCGAGCTCCCCATCCCAAGTTGCCCATTGGCGTTGTTCAGCCCATTGTTGAGGCCGCTATTCGGCAGCACCGCTGCCCCGCCGATGCCGGTGTAGCCTCCTATGCCGGAGTTCTGGCTCGGGCTCAGCGAGACCGAGGTCGAAGAGGAGGCCGAGCGCGAGATCTCGGCGTATTCGATGAAGTAGAATTCCGTCTTGGTCCGCTTGATGTAGAGGACGCCGTCCCGGCTCTCCATGAAGAGGTCGTTGGTATCGAGGAGGGTTCTGAGAAGCTGGCGGAGCGTTCCGCCGTTGAAGCGCAGAAGCGCCGTTTCGGTTATGCTCGGATCGACAGCAATCGTGACGCCGTAGGTCCGGCCGATCGTGTAAAACAGCGCGGCAAGACTCGCCTTCTCCGCGGTCAAGGGCTTGACCGGCCGGTCGAGGACCGCGTCGAGGCTGGGAAAATCTGGAGCATCGGCCGAAGCGGTGCCGGCAAAAACCGAAACGGTGCAGGCCAATAGAAGAAGCCGGGCGATTTTCATGAGGCAAAGTTGGCGAGTCGGGTTTCCAGGGCGGTGGGATGGGCGGCGCGCCTCAGGGCGTCGGCCTTGGCGACCCGACCCGCGCGGACTAGGACCTCAAGGGCGGCGTCCATGGAAATCATGCCGCGGCTCTGGCCGCGCCTGATTTCGTCGCGCAGGTGCTCAATCCGCTTTTCGCGGATGCAGTTGGCAACCGCGGTCGAGGTGGTGAGGAGTTCGTAGGCGGCGACGAGCCCGCCGCCCCGCGCGGGAAAAAGCTGCTGCGCGAGGACGCCGATCAGCGACCCGGCAAGCTGTTCGGGCACGTCCAGGCCCGGGACGATGTCGAGAATGCGGGAGACCGAGCCGGCGGCGTCCTTCGTGTGAAGGGTGGCCAGCACAAGCTGTCCGGTTTCGGCGGCGGTGATCGCTGCGGCGATGCTCGCAGGGCTGCGTATTTCCCCGATCACGACGACGTTCGGATCCAGGCGCATGGCCGCCTCGATGGCTTCGGGGAAGCTCTCGAAGTGCTTTCCGAACTCCCGCTGCCGGATCAGCGCCTTGCGGCTCTCGTGCCGATATTCGATAGGGTTTTCGAGGGTGAGGATTTTCAGGTCGTCCCGGGAAGCGTTCAACTCCTCGATTGCCGCTGCCAGCGTCGTCGATTTACCCTCGCCGGTCCTGCCGGTGACGACGACGAGCCCGCGCTCGGCCTGGATCAGTTCCCGGAAGGCGGGAGGCGCGTTCAATTCGGCGAGCGACGGGATTTTCTTCGGCAGATGCCGGATTTCCAAGACCGGCCCTTCCTCGGCCCGGTAGTGGATGTAGCGAAATCGCTCGCCGTCCCGCTCCAGGGTGCCGATCTCGTGATTCTGGATGTCCCAAAGGAGCTCGTGAAACGATTCGCGCGATACCAGCTCAAAGCGGTGCAGGCGCTTATGGATGCGCATCGTGAGCGGCTCTCCGGGGCAGATCGTGATATCGCTCGCGCCTTTGGCGCGGGCTTGGTCCAGGTAGGAATAGAGGAGAGTGGCAGCGTTCACGGTTGGGGAATTAAAATCTGGCTGTTGTGCTGGTTCTTGGAGTTTTCGACCTTCACGTCCCCTCCCTGGGGGGTGACAATGACTTCCGCAGAGCCGGGCGGGACCGGGTTCACTGTCACGGTGGCGCTGGCGGTGCTGCTCTGCGCGAAATTGCCCCCTGCCGGCGAATAGACCGTCACGAGATAGCTGCCCTGGTTGGCGAACGTGACCGTCTGGGTGGGGCCGGAGCCGCTGGCCGAGCCGCCCCACACGTAGCCGTTCATGGCGCCGGAGGCGTTGAAGACGACCGATTGGGCCGTGTAGATAACCGGCGCCACCGGCGTCAGGACGACTGTCTGGCTGGCGGGCGTCACTGTGACTGTCGCCGCCGCGGTGTTGCTTTGGGCGTAGATGCCGCCGGCCGGCGAATACACCGTCACGGTGTACGAGCCGACATTGGGAAATGTGACGAGCTGCGAGGCGCCGGAGCCGCTGGCCGAGCCGCCCCACACATAGCCGTTCTGTCCCCCGCCCGCCGTGAAGGCGACGCTGCCGCCGACCGGGACAGTCGGGTTCGCTGGCGAAATCGAGACGACCTGGCTGTCCGCGTTGACCGTAATGGTGGCGCTCGCGATATTGCTCAGCGAGTAGCCGCCTCCCGCCGGCGAATAGACCGTAACGACAAAACTTCCAACGGAGGGAAAGTTAACCGTTTGGGAGGAACCGCCTCCGCTCGCCTGGCCGCCCCACACATAGCCGTTCGCGCCTCCGCCAGCTGCGAAGGTGATCTGGTTTCCTGCGAAGATTGTCTCGCTTCCGGGGGACAGCGTAACCGTCTGGCCGGTGGGTGCGTAGACGGAAAAGCTCTGCGAGCCGATCGTGCTCGAGACGCCATAGACGGTGTCGTAGGCAATGGCCGTAAGCGTATGGGCCCCCGCCGTGAGGCCGGTCGTGTTATAGCTAAAGGCCCAGCCCGAACTTGTGAGGTTATCCGGCGACCAATGGCCCCAGGATGTGTTGGCCGCCTGGACGTCCGGCCGGGAGCCGCCAAGGGATGCGATGAACGAACCATTGGCGCCGCCATCGACCAGAACTTCGACCGAGGAGACTGGGGCGCCGATCTCGGCATCCGCCGCCCAGCCCCCGCCCGTCATCACCTGCCCTTCCGTCACCGGGTTCGGCGAAACCCCGTCAAAGGAACCCACAGGGGCCGCAGGAGTGACCGAGAGCGTGTAGGGACCAGCGGTCGAGGAGGGGTTGAAATTTGAGTCGCCGTCTTTTGCGACGTAGAACGTGAACGTGCCCGGCGATGGCGGCATCCAACTGGGAGACCAGGTGTTGCTGGGATAGAGTTCCGTCCCCGTGTTGGAATCCGCAGCCCCTGTCCAGTTTGTGTAGTCGGCCAGCACGAACTGCCAGCCACCCGTCCCCGAACCGCCGTTGAAAACGGGTGAAAACGATTGAGAATAATAGACAATTGATGCGTTGGTGGAACTGACAGGCGCCTGACTGGATTTCCCAACGACATTGACGGTCCAGGTTAAGGTCGGAGACTGGGCTCCATAGGAATCGGTTGCCCAGGCCGTGTATGTATCCGTTCCTACTGGGTCGCTCGTCGGGTTCTGAGAATTGCCCGAATACCCATTTCCCCCTCCGGCGTAGGCGAACGGCTGGCCGTTTTTGTTGATCGAAACCGCGGTCAGGTTCCCGTTGTCGTCCTGGGCGTCCGCTGAAATGATGTAAGACTGGCCGGAAGTAACCTGGGTCGGATTCATGCTTCCCGCGGTAGGACTCCACGCAATCCTGGGGGCATCATTGGCCGCACCGGTGTTGACGGTCATAGAGCTGTAGACCGGATAATCTCCCTGGGAACCTCCTCCCTGATTGTAGATATAGATGTAAACGAAGACCCGGAAGTTCGTGTAGGGAGGAAGGTGGTTCGCGTTGAACGTCCAAATATAGGTGTAGCTTGGGCTGGGTCCGGGGTTGGGGGTATTGATCGGCTGATAGGCCTGCGTGTAGTTGTCGGCCAGACCCCCATTCTGGCTGATCGTACTCCAGCTCCCGTCGGAGTTCTGTTTCTCCAGCCACACATCCATGCCGAACACGCCCTCGGACCCTCGCGGAGTAAAGGGAGCGCAGTAATAAACAAACTGGCCCCTCGAATGATCCGGATTTCCGAAGGGACTCAGGTAGGGATAGGCGATTGTAAAAGTGCTTCCCCCGTGATCCGCTCCATAGAAATTGTCGGGCGGAAAGGTATGATTATTTGTCTGTGAAGCGACCGGCGCGTGGTAGGTATTGTTATCAGGTGTCGTTGTCTGTGTCGGCGCGGGATCGCCCGCGAAAAGCCGGTCGGCGCCAAACCAGCAGAATGTGCAAAAGGCGATGGTCTTGGACCTAAGCATCGGCGAACGACCCGCTACGGAGTCTCATAGATCTCCACGAGGGCGACTCCGCCCATGGGAGTACCCGGTTGGGCTCCGACGGAGGCCGTGTAGTTGCCCGGCGCCACGAGAGCCAAAAGGGCCGAGTCCGCGCTGCCTCCCGGAAGGGCAAAGGCGCCGCTCGCCTGGCCAAGTTCGCTGATCTGGGTCGTCTGCGCCGAATCGCTCCAGCCGCTATTCGATACGATCGAACTACCCGACGAATCAAACAAGGTAAGGTTGGGACTCGGCAGGAACCCTGTGAGCCCAAAGGCCGATAGCCCGGGACCTACGCCGCGGACGAGAAGGCGCTTGTGTCCGTTTCCGGCTACCGTGCATCCGGCGATCAGTTGCGCGTAGCCAGTTCCGACCAGGGCCCGCGTCGAAATGTCGACGAATCTCCCTCCATCGGTCATGCTGATGTCATAGATTTCGACGAGGCCCACGCGGCCGGTCTGGTAGGAATCCGGAAGCCCCGGCGCGGGCGAGACGACGACGGTGTAGGCTCCGGGAGAAAGCGTCGTTACGAGCGCGCTGTCGCCTCCGCCTCCGGCCCAATTGGTGAGTGCAAAATCCCCGGCCTGGGCACTTGCCTGGATGACGGCGGCCCCGCCGTCGGGTGTCGTGGTCCAGCCGTTGTTGGATGCGATGCTCGTTCCGTTGCCGTCAAAGAGCTCGATCTGGGTCGCCGGAATGCACTCGCTGGCGGGAACGCCTGCCGTCTGGAGCGAGGGGCCGACACCCCTGATAAGGACCTGTTTCTGGTCTCCCGCTGGGCCACTAATGACGAAGCCGCCGATGAGGACACCGTCGCCGGTCTGCACAAGACCGCGCGTCGACAGTCCGACGAGTTGGGTCGCGCCGTCCGATTCCGGAACAGCGACCTGGGACGGCAGCACTGGAGCCGAGGCCGGAAGCACCCAGTCGTATTTCACGCTGTCCGCACCGACCGTCACAATAGCTGTTGCCCCGTCGAACGGACCGCCGTTTGCGGTCAGGGTGTACGTGCCCGAGTTCGCAAGGACCGGGATCGCATAACCGCCCGCGGACGCCGTGACGGCATACCAGCCCCCGTGGTCGAGGGTGATTGTAACCCCGGGGATTCCTTCGCTGGCGTCATACCTTCCGTTCGAATCAATGTCCCGGTAGGCGACGCCGGTCACGAATACCGTGTTCGTATCGCCAAATGGGAGGTCCGATTGGGTGAAGAATTCCTGACTTCCCTTGTAGAGGGTGAGGATCTGGTTCGCGCTTGTGCCAGGGGTGATGGCCAGGCCGACCATGCGGGTATGGCCCAAGGGGCCTATGGGAGTGCCTGGTAGCGGATCGCCCTGGGCAAGAAAAGAGGGTGGCGGCGAGCCGGAGCCGGGCTCGGCCAGAATGGATAATATCCACTCCTGACTCGTTATGTACGATGCGTAAAGATTTGCCTGAGAGAGCTCTGTGTAATTAGCCCCGTAGGGGCCAAACTGGGCTGTCCCGCCCGTTGCATTGGGACCGGTCAAGACATTGGACGGCCCGTTAAGGAGGCTGCCGACAAAGAACGGAACCGGGTAAATGTAGGCCGGCGGAGGTCGCTGGGCCGGGAAATTGGTCGCAGGCGGGCTGGCTTGGGTACCCCAGGATTCAGCCTGCCGCTGAAAGAGCGGATAAAAGACAAGGGGTGCGTTGCTGATGGCGCCCGAATTGGGGAACAGGGTCCCGTTGGCCTGAGCTGTCTTATAGGCTGCACTGAGCTGCGCCTCCATTTGCGCAGCCGTAACCGGGGCCTCAGCTAGAATGAAACCCGTGATCACGGAGTCCGAACCGGCAAGGTTAAGGATCGTGCCCAGCGCCCCCACCGGGTCGTGCCGGGCGGCGTTCAGCCATTCCATGGCCTGCTGCTCCTGCGGGCTCGGGTCCCCTTGGGACCATTGCTGCGCTGGCTGGGCGCAAACGGCCGAAGCGAGAACGAGGGCGGCTGCGAGGGCGGTGAGCTTTTTCATGGTCGGCTGAGCCGGTTCCAGGCCGCTACG
>Ga0302320_10016566_pt1 | contig 15045 bp, 13 predicted proteins | sample Bog_T0_3_FD_202130 | JGI IMG/M metagenome (GOLD analysis project Ga0302320, IMG submission 202130) | Peat permafrost microbial communities from Stordalen Mire near Abisko, Sweden - Bog_T0_3 | ecosystem: Environmental > Terrestrial > Soil > Wetlands > Peat | place: Sweden: Abisko, Stordalen Mire... | reverse complement strand
CCTTGGTTCTTCCTTGGCTTGGCCCTGGGGGCTTTGCCGCTGTTGGCAGCCGACGCCGTCGACCACGCCCGCCAACGGGGGGCTTATGGCTCCCTTCCATTGATCTTCGAGCCCAACCAAGGCCAGGCCGACCCCCAGGTCCTGTTCCTGAGCCGCAATAAGGGCTTCCAGCTGTTCCTGACCGCCGATCAAGCCGTGCTGGCCATCCCCGGCCGGCACAAGCATCCCACCCCCGACAAGTTCAGGCATGCCAAGCCTGGTTCCGCCGGCTCAGCCGGGCCCTTGCCCGGCCCGGTCACGGCTGAGCCCCCGGAGACCCCCGACAAGGCCCTGCGCTTCCGTTGGGTGGGCGCCGCCGCCGTGACGGCCTCCGGCCTGCAAGCCCTGCCGGGCCACAGCAACTATTTCCGGGGCAAGGATCCGCACGGCTGGGTGACCGACGTGAAGCAGTACGGCCAGGTCCTGCTGCGCCAGGTCTACCCCGGCATCGACTTGACCTACTATGACCACGGCGGGCGCGAATTGGAGCTGGACTGGGGCGTGAACCCGGGCGCGGATCCGTCCCAGGTCGCATTGGCGGTGAGCGGCATGCAGGCGCTGGCGTTGGATGCCCAAGGTGACGCGGTGCTGGACCTTGGCGACGGGCAGTCCTTCCGCTTGAAGGCGCCCGTGGCCTACCAGGATGGGCCGCAGGGCCGGGTGCCGGTGGGCGCGGCCTACCGCCTGGGCGGCCCGGGCCGCCTGGGCCTGAGCTTGGGCGCCTACGACCGCTCCAAGCCCTTGGTGGTGGATCCCGTGCTGGCTTATTCGACCTATGACGGGGGGACGGGCTGGGACGAGGGTCAGGGCATCACGGTGGACGCGGCAGGGGACGCTTATGTCACGGGCCAATCTGAGTCGTCGAGCCTGCCGCCCGCAGGCGGAGGCATGGGGTTCCACGGGTGGCAGGACGCCTTCGTCTGCAAGCTGGACCCCAATGGGGCGCTGATCTACGCCTCGTTCCTGGGCGGCGACCTGGGGGATGGCTCCAGCGGCAATGCCATCGCCGTGGACGCGGCGGGGAACGCCTACGTGGCCGGCGCCACCACCGCCAGCGACTTCCCCATGGTGAATGCCTATCAATCCACCTGCACGCCCTGCGGTCTTTTTGGCGGCGCCAGCAACGCCTTCTTGAGCAAGCTGGATCCCGCCGGCAACGCCCTGGTCTATTCCACATTCCTGGGGGGCAGCGGTTTTGAATGGGGCCCGTTCTTCGAAGGTGACTCGGCCCGCTGCGTCGCGGTCGATGCCTCCGGCAGCGCCTATATCGCCGGCATCGCCTTGTCGGTGGATTTTCCGACCCACAACGCCTTGCAATCCAGCTGCCTGGGCTGTGTCAGCGCCACGGCCGACACCGACCCCGAGACCTACAATGGATTCATCGCCAAGTTCCTGCCGGCGGGCAACGCGCTGGCCTATTCCACCTTCCTGGGGCTCAGCGGCGCCGCCCAGGTCGACGGCTTGGCCGTGGATGCGGCGGGTTGCGCCTACGCGGGAGGCGTCGGCTGGGTCCCCTTGGCCCACGCCATCTATGATAATTCGACCGGCGGAGGGTTCGTCAGCAAGTTGAACGCCGCGGGCAGCGCCTTGGTCTATTCGACCCAGTTCCCCGCCACGCCCTATGCGGTGGCGGTGGACGGCGCGGGCAGCGTGTATTTCACGGGCCGGGCCGAAGCCGGATTGCCCTTGGTGAACGCTTTCGAGAATGGCCCTACTTTCTGGGGCGCCTTTGCGGCCAAGCTGGATCCTGCGGGCACGACGCTGGTCTATTCCACCTATCTGGGGGGCGTGTTCACGCTGGGCTTCGGCAATACCGGCTATGGCATCGCCGTGGACGCGGCGGGGGACGCCTGCATCGTGGGCTCCACCAGCTCGCCCAGCCTGCCATTGGTGCAGGCGGTCCAGACCCAGTGCCTGGGCTGCACCAGCTGCCCCGCCTGCGACAGCAGCTGGCAGGGGGACGCCTTCATCAGCGAGCTCTCGCCGGCCGGCAACACCCAGAAGTTCTCCAGCTATCTGGGCGGCAGCGGCGAGATCCAGACCGGCACGGGGTATTCCGTGATCCGCTCGGATCAAGCCAACGCGGTCGCGCTGGACGCCAGCGGCGACATCTACCTGACGGGTTACACCTATTCGACCGATTTTCCCACGGTCAACGCGTTCCAGGACGCCTATGGGGGCCCTACGGACGCCTTCATCTCCAAGATATCGTCGTTACCTGCCATCCCTACGCCGACCCCGACGGCGACACTTACCTGCACCGTGGCGGGCACCGTTACGGTGAGCCCGACCATCACAGCCACGTACACCACCACCCCCAGCTTCACGGTGTCGCCCACCGCGGCCCCCAACGGCGACGCCTTCAGCCTTTTGGGCGTCTTTCCCAACCCCTTCGGCTCCGACGGCACCAACATCGGCCTGGAGCTGGGCTACCAGGCCGATGTGGTGCTGACGGTCTACACGGTGCGCGGCGAGGCGCTGTACACCGGCACCTGGGCCGCCCAGGCGCCGGGCAAGCTGCAGCTGTTCTGGAACGGCAAGAACAGCAACGGCATGCCCTTGGGCGCGGGCGCCTACTACCTGACCGTGGTGGGCACGGGGGCGGGGCGCCGGCATCAGGCCGGGCAATGGGTGTCGGTGTGGCGGTGAGGGCATGCGCGTGGCGGCTGGCCTTGGCGGCCCTGGGCCTGGCCGCGCCGCTGGCGGCGGACCCCGGCCTGGTGGGCACCACCTCCGGTGATTTCCTGAAGCTGGGCGCCGGCGCGCGGGCCGTGGCCTTGGGCGAGGCGGTGACCGCCGACCCGCAGGGGCTGAGCGACCAAGCTTACAATCCGGCCGGCTTGAGCCTGGGCGGGGATGGCGTGGAGCTGACCCACACCGAATGGTTCGAAGGCGCCAAGCTGGAGGGCGCCAGCGCCCGCCTGGGCCTGGGCGCCTTCGGCGGCCTGGGCCTGACCTACGCCTACCTGGGCCTGCCCAGCCAGCAGCAGACCGTCACCACCGGCAATTCGCCCGACCCGGCCGCCAATTACAAGGTGCTCGGCACGTTCACCCCGGCGGACATGGCGGCCACGCTGGGCTATGGCGTGGACCTGGGCCGGGGCATCCAGCTCGGCGGCGACGTGAAGGCCACCGACGAGAGCCTGATCGGCGCCCCGGTGAGCGCCCTGGGCGGCGACCTGGGCCTGCTGGTGCGCAGCCCCTTGCCGGGCGGGGCGGCGGTGACCTTCGGCCTGGCGGCGCTGAACCTGGGCCCGTTCTACGCCTCGCAGGCGGGCCGCGGCGCCTGGCCCCAATCCACCAACGCCGGGCTGGCCTACAGCCTGCCGACGGCGGCCGGGCTGCGCGGGTCGCTGACGCTGGATTACGACATGGAGTCCGACGCCCAGGCGGCCATCGGGGTGGGCATCGAAGCCCACCTGGGCGACGTCTTCACCCCGCGCTTCGGCTACCGATTGGACGGCATCTTCAACCCGTGGTCGGTGGGCCTGGGCGTGCAAGCCTTCGGCGGCCTGGGCCTGGACCTGGCCATGGTGCCGGCGGGGGACCTGGGCACCACCTACCGCGCCTCGCTGGCCTACCGGTGGGGGGCGGTCCCGGAGCCCCCCGCCGCCTCGGACCAAGCGCGCCCGCTCAGCGCCGCCGCCCAGATCAAGCTGGTCCTGGAGCAGGCCACCCTGGCGCCCTCGGTGGGCGCGGGCAGCGGCCGCCTGCGCGCGGTGCTGCCGGCGGGCACGCGGGCCCAGGCCTGGGGCCTGTACATCTACGACGGCAAGAGCGTCATGCGCAGCCTTCAGGGCAAGGGCCTGCCGCCCTCCGAGATCGTGTGGGACGGGAAGCATGCCGACGGCAGCCCCGCGGAGCCGGGCGCCTACCCCGCCCGGCTGGCGCTGAAGCTGGACGACGGGACGGTGCGCTACTCCGACGGCTACGTCAGCTTCTCGGTGCTCCAGGACCTCCCCAGCCTGAGCCTGAAATGGGGCCGGCAGAGCAGCGTGGGCAAGGGCGGCAAGGCCAAGCTGGTGCCCACGGTGCTGGACGTGAAGGCCAGCGGGGCGGACCCGGCGCTGGCTTGGCGCGTGCAGGTCATCGCCCCGGACGGCTCGGTCTTCCGCACGCTGAGCGGGGACCTGAGCCCCAGCGTCCAGGTGCTGTGGGACGGCAAGGGCGACCAGGGCCAGGATTTCTATTCCAACTACCGCTACCAGTTCAAGCTGGCGCTGGTGGACCGGCTGGGCAACCAGCTGGGCTCCCAGGACAGCCTGGAGGCGCGCATGGTCTTCGGGCGTTGAGGCGGCCCGTCTTGCCCGGATGACGGTCACAATCCCGCCCCTTCCCCGGGGGCGGGATCTTGCTAAGATCCTTTCGGCCCTATGGGCTTGCGCAGCTCCCCCGCCCCTTGAAGGCCCCCTTTGCGACGCCTATCCCGGTTCTTGACCCTGCTGCTGGCCCTCCAGGCCGCCTCGGCCCTGGCGGCCAGCGCCTGCCCCCGCAACGTGTGGGGTTTTTACCCCTATTACTGGCACGCCAACGGATTCACCGCCGCCACCATCGAGTACGACCGCCTGACGGCCGTGGTGCAGTTCAACATCGCCCCCAACGCTGACGGCAGCCTCAGCGTGCCGGCGGGCCTGCTGGAGCCGGCCCTGGTGGCCGACGCCCACGCCGCCGGCGACAAGGTGCTGATCGACTGCGGCGGCGGCGACAGCGGCGCCATGGCGGCGGCGTTCTCGGCCCTGGCGGCCTCGCCCGCGGCGCGGGCGGCTTTCGTCGACAATGTGGCCGCCTTCATGGCCGCCAATGGCTTCGACGGATTCGACATGGATTGGGAATTCCCCCAGGGCGCGGCGGACCGGGCCGACCTGACCCTGCTGATGCAGGCCCTGCGGGCCAAGTTCAACGGCCTGCCCGCGCCGGCCCCGTCCTGGATCCTGGCCGTGGAGCTGCCCACCATCGCCTACTGGGGCCAGTGGTACGACGCCCCGGGCCTGGCCGCCTGCACCGACTACATGGACGTGGAGGAGTACGGCATCTACGGCTCGTGGAGCAGCCACTCGGGCCACAACGCCCCGCTCTTCCTGTCCAGCCTGGCCCCGCCCGGCGACGCGGGCCTGGACGGCCAGGACGCCATCGCCTACTGGGAAAGCCGGGGCGTGCCGGCCGGCCAGCTGCAGTACGGCTTATCCTGCTTCGCCACGGGCTATGCGCCCACGGTGAGCACCATCTTCGCCGGCTGCGGCGGCCCCTGCGCCACCACGCTGTATTACTACAACCAGATCCCCGCGCTGCTGGCCTCGGGCTGGGCGTACAACTACGACGCCTCCGCCGCCTCGCCCTACCTGACCAAGGCCGGCCAGGGCGTCATCTCCTACGATGACCCGGCCTCCATCGCCGTCAAGGCGGGCTACGCCGTCAACACCGCCGGCCTGGCGGGCGTCTTCTGCTGGGACCTTTACCAGGGGTGGATGGGCGGCTCGGGGGCGGCGCAACAACCCATCCTCAACGCCATGTGGCAGGCGGTGCAATGCCCCTCGGCCACGCCCACGCCCAGCCCCACCTTCACCGTCAGCCCCACGCTGACGCCCAGCCCCACCGCCAGCCCCAGCGGCACCCTCACGCCCACCTTCACCGTCAGCCCCACGGCCAGCCCCAGCGCCACCATCTCGCCCACGTGGACCCCGGGCGCCCCCGGCGGGCTGCAGCCGCGGGCCTATCCCGACCCCTTTGAGCCGTCGCGGGGCCAGCGCCTGCATTTTGACCAGGTGGAGGCGGGCAGCCGCATCAACATCTACGACCTGGTGGGGCGCAAGGTCCGGTCGCTGGCCGCCGCCGGCTTGCCCCAGCAGGACGCCTGGGACGGGCATAACGACAACGGCCAGTTGGCCGTGACCGGGGTCTACCTGGTGGTGGTGACGCAGCCCTCCGGCCGCAAGGACACCCTGCGCGTGGCGGTGCTGCCATGACGCCGGGGGCCCTGCGCCGCGGCCTTTTGACGGAATAACGCCCGCCGCCCGCAGCATTCATGGGGGGGCGCTCCTACGCCCCTTCTGGCCCCTAAACTTCTGTTCCGACGGCCCCCTCATGCTCAAATTGCGGCGCTGCCCGGTCTGCCACAGCATGGTCCCCTTGGAGGCCATCAAATGCCGCCATTGCCACCACTATCTGGGCTTCAGCTTCCGCTGGGTCTGGGAGGAGGGCGTTCGCGTGGCCGGCCTGGTGGCCATGATCGCGGCGGCGGCGGTGGCCACGCGGTCGCTGGAGATGTCCCTGCTGGCCCAGCGTGAAAAGGACGCCGCCCTGGTCCAGGCCCAGATCTCCCAGCGCGAGCGGGATGCGCTGAAGGAGGACCTCAGCGCGGGGGCCCTCAGCCCCCGGCAGATGGAGAAGCAGCTGGCCGCCGTGCCCGAGAAACGTCTGCTCAGCGCGGCGGGGAAGACCTCGGATGCGCGGGTGCGCCACGTCCTGGAAGGCGCCCTGACGCTGAAGAAGGGCCTGGTGGCCTACACCCCGGCCGGCAAGAGCCCCGAGGAGGGCTTCGACAGCTCCGGCTTCGTGTGCTACCTGCTGGCCCAGGTGGGGGCCTTGGACCCGGCCTATCAGCGCACCTTCTCGGTGGCCCGCCTCGAGCGGGCCTTCCCCAGCGTGCTGCCGGAGAAGGCCCGCGCCGGCGACCTGGTGTTCATCGGCAAGGCCTTTGTGGCCATCAGCCTGGGCGACGACCTGGCCGTGGGCATGGCTAGCGGCACGGGCGTGCAGGTCTTCACCATCCCGCCCACGGCGCAGAAGAGCTTCCGCCGCTGGGGCTACGAGGTCGGGTCCAAGCTGGTGCGGTGACGGCCCGGCATGGAATAAACCCGGCCCAGCGCGCCATTGAGGGATGGTAGGGCCCCGCCCCCGGTGGCCTTTGAGATCAGGAGCCCCGCATGTTGATCAAGGCCAAAACGCTGAAGGATTACCGCCTCAACAGCCTCACCGGCGAGGTCGGCCGGGTCCAGGAATTCTATTTTGACGACCGCCATTGGGCCGTCCGCTACCTGGTGGCCGACACCGGCGACTGGCTGCCGGGCCGCCAGGTGCTGATCTCACCCTATGCCCTGGGCGCGGCCTCCAAGGCCGAGCGCACCATCGCCGTGAGCCTGACCAAGAAGCAGATCGAGGACAGCCCGGCGCTTGAGAGCGCCAAGCCCGTCTCGCGGCAGTTCGAGGAGGTCTACCACAACTACCATGGTTGGCCGGCCTACTGGGCGGGCCCGTACATGTGGGGCGCCTATCCCTCGATCGAGCGCGGCCTCGCCAAGGGGGAGCTCCCCGCCCTCGACCCCAGCGACGTGGCGCACGACTACCACCTGCGCAGCACCCAGTCCGTGACCGGGCACCACGTGCAGGCCAGCGACGGCGACATCGGCCACATCGACGACTTCATCATCGACGATAGCAACTGGGCCATCCGCTACCTGGTGGTGGACACGCAGAACTGGCTGCCGGGGCGCAAAGTCCTGATCGCGCCGCGTTGGATCGAGCGCATCAGCTGGGTCGAGTCCAAGGTCTTCGTGGGCCTGACCCGCGAGGCCGTCAAGCTGTCGCCGGAATACAGCGACGAGCTCCTGATGAGCCGCGAATACGAGTCCAAGCTGCACCGCCACTACGACCGCTGGGCCTATTGGGCCGATTGACCGCCGTGTCGCGGGCGGCGCTGGCGTGGGGCCTGATCGGGGGCTTGGCGGGGGCGTGCCTGCTGGCTGAGCCGGCGGCCCCCCCGGGGCGCTCGGACAGCCAGGATCGGCCAGCGGAGGCCCAGTCCGGGCGCGAGGCTGCCTTGGCGCCGCGCGGGCCCATGGTCATCGACATGGGCCATCATGGTGGCGGGCCCAGCCCCGGCGCGGCCGGCTATCCTTCGGCGCGCGTGATCCGGCATCATCCCTACGCCCCGGGCTACGTGCGCAAGCGCCTGCAGAGCCTGGGCGTGACCCACGAGCCCGCCTACCTGGCCGAACGCTCCCAGATCGTCCATAGCGACCGCCGCCACTCCGCCACCCCCCAGCCGGCGCTGGGCCCCGATGGGGCGCCCATGGCCCTGCCGCCGGTGCTGCCACGCGGCGCCGGGGTCCAGGCGGTGCGCGAGCAGCTGGCGGCGGTCAGCGGTGAGGGCTGGCGGGCGCATATCCAGGAGCTCAACCGCACCGAGGCCCGCCCCGGGCGCGCCCATTGGCACGCGGACGGCGGCGCCGAGTTCTGCCATAGCGTCGATGCCGCGGGCTCCCAGTGGTATGGCTGGCGCGTGGGCGGCGGCATCTTCTGGACCCGCAGCTTCAAGGGCCGGTGGTGGTGGTACGACCGGGACGCGGGCCGATGGGACTTCTACGATCAAGGCTTCTGGTGGTGGCAGGACCCCCACCATGTGGCCGACCTGTACTGCTATGACGAAGGGGGCTACATCCCGGCGGATCCCGGTGAGGACGCCGTCGCCGTGACCCAGCCGTCCACGGGCGGCGCCCGCTCGGTTCGCAGCCCCGACGGGCGGCGGGTGGTCAAGCTGCTGTCGGGGGACGACGACGCCTACCTCTACGACACGTCCAAACCGCCGGCGTTCAAGCCCGTCTACCTGGCTTCGGGCGTGAAGAAGGCGCAGTTCTCGGATCCGGCCAACGGGCGGCCGCTGGAGGTCATCCTGCGGCTGGACGACGGCTCGTCCGAACGGTTCGACGCCACGGGCCGGCCTGACGACCCGGCCGGGGCCAGCGAAGGGGGGCCGGACCGCCCCGCCTTCATCCTGGGCGTGCAGGTCCCTTTCAAATGAGGCGGGCATGAGCGGACAAGGATCCATGGATAAGGGCCGCCTGGCTTTGGCGGGGCTGGTCCTGGGCGCGGTGGCGGGGGTCGGGGCGTTCCTGTGGCTGCGGCGCGCGCGGCGCTTCGGCGGCCAGGAGGGCCGCATCGACCGCCGGCATCCTGCGGCGGATGAGGCCGACGAGATGCTGGCGCGGCGCAAGGATGACGGCGTCGGGGGTGAGGATTGAGCGCCGCGGCGGGCTTGGAGGGGGCCGACGACAAGCGGCCCCTGGCGCCGCGGCGCCTGCGCTTCAGCCGACGGATGGTGGCGCTGTCGCTGGTGATCGTGGCGGCGGGGCTGGGCCTGGTGCTGTGCCCGCTGAGCTATGGGCCGGTGGCCGGGGCGGCCTGCGGCGGCCTGGGCCTGGGGGTCCTGTTCTCGGCGGGCTACTACTGGACTTGCGACAACGAGGCCTGCAGTTGAGCGCCGTGACGGCCCCGCCAGGCGGAGGCGCCGACAAGGCCAAGAAGGCTCCGGCGGTGGAACCGCCGCCCCAACCCACCGAGAGCGAGGCCATTGTGGCGGCCCAGCGGCAACCGCCGACGGACCCCGCCTTGCTGGTGCCGCCGGTGCCCCTGCCGGTGGACGTGGCGGGCGACGAGCGCTGAACAGGCATCTTCATCAACGGGAGGCACGGCATGGAGCGCGTTTCAACGGCGGTTTGGCAGGGCGACGGGAAGACCGGGTCGGGCGCGCTGAGCCTGCAGAGCGGCGTGCTCAAGGACCAGCCCTATTCCTTCAATTCGCGCTTCATCGACCCTGCGGGGAAGGCTGGCACCAATCCGGAGGAGCTGCTGGCCGCCGCGCATGCCGGCTGCTTCGCCATGGCGCTGGCGTTCAAATTGGCGGCGGCCGGCTTCAAGCCGCGGCAGTTGCGGGCCCGCGCCACCGTGAAGATGGGCATGATCGACGGGGAGCAGGCCATCACCGGCATCGACCTGGACGTGCAGGCCGACGTGCCCGGCATCGACGCGCCGAAGCTGCAGGCCATCGCCGAGGACGCCAAGTCCCATTGCCCCCTGTCCAAGGCCCTGGCGGCGACGCCCATCGGGCTGACGGCGGCGCTGGGCCCCGCCTGAGCTTGCGCTCAGTGCAGGTCCGGCAGGACGTAAAGGACCAGCGCCAGAAGGTGCAGCAGCGCGCCCAGGCCCACCAGCAGGTGCCACACCGCATGCGAATGGAAGAAGCGCTTGGTCAGCAGGACGGCCACGCCCAGGCTGTAGGCCACGCCGCCGCCCAGCAATAGGGCCAGGCCGCCGGCCTTCAAGCCCGCCGCCAAGGGGCGGATGGCCAGCAGCACCAGCCAGCCCATGGCCAGGTAGATGGCCGCGCAGTAGCGGTCGAAGCGCGCGCCCAGCCACAGGTGCAGCAGGGTGCCGGCGGCGGCCAGGCCCCAGACCACCCCCAGCAGGGCCCAGCCCACCGGGCCGTGCAGCGTGACCAGGCAGAAGGGCGTGTAGGTGCCGGCGATCACCAGGTAGATGCCGGCGTAGTCCAGGAAGTCGAAGAAGCGCCGCGCCGTGCCGTGCATGTAGCGCCAGTGCATCAACGAGGACGCGGAGAACAGGAAGACCAAGGCGCCGCCGAAGGCGCTGAAGCCGATGACGTGCCTGACGTTGCCCCGGCTCACGGCCAGCCCGATCAGCGGCGCCAGCAGGACCGCGGCCAGGATGGCGGCGATGCCGTGGGTGAGGCTGCTGGCGGCCTCCTGCCGGCGCTCGTCCGCGCTGGGATGGGGCGTTGGCTCATCGATGTCGGGTCGGTTCATGGCGCTCCTCATGGCGGGCGGTGTGGCCCGGCGTCCCCATGATCATACCCCTTGAAGGCCGGCCGGTCCGGCCGCGCCAGGGAACATCCTTGTTAAGGCCCCGCTTGCCGCTCCCGCGGCGCCCCTCTGACGACCCCTGGAATAAGCCCCCCGGCCCGGCGCATTCAATGTGGGCGTCCCTGAACCGCGCCCCCATCCTCATCGAGGGGTCCATGAAGCTGAAACTGATCGCGCCGATGCTGCTCGCCGCCTGCTTGGCCGCGGCCGGGCTGGGGGCTGGGACGGACAATCCCCTCTATCTGATGGTCGGTGCCGACGAGAAGCTGCTGGGCAACCAGGATGCCAACGACTATTTCAACCTTAACGGCGGCCAATTGGGCAGCGTGGCCATCCTGAGCGGCGTCATCCATGCCGGCCTGCAGGTCGGGCGCTTCGCCTCGCTGGAGGTCAGCGTCAACCTGGGGGATGCCCGCAACAACGATGTCACTTACACCAACGGCGTGCTGGGCACCACCCGCGAGGTGCAGACCCAGTGGAACATGACCACCTACTCGGTGACGCCGGCGTTGACCTTCGCCTGGCCCGGCTGGGTGGATTCAGCGGGCCTGCGCCTGGGTTTCGCGGTGCTGGGGGGGCATGTGGTGGACAACGCCTATGGCCAGGACGGCTCCTATGACCAGTCGGCCATGACCCCGGATATCGGCCTGCTCTTCCGAACCAGCACCATCTTCCTGCGGCACTTCAGCGTGGGCCTGGAGCTGGGCTACGACCACACCTTCTTCAGCTCCATCCAGGACGCCAACGGCACCGGCACCTACTCGAACGTGGGCAACCCGGAGCATAACGTCTCGTCGGTCGGCCACAACGGCTCCCAGACCAGCTTGGATTTCTCCGGCCCGCACATGGCGGTCCTGGTGGGCCTGTGGGGGGCGCCGCCGGCCAGCGGGGATCACGGCACGGACGACCAGAAGGACCGCTAGCCCCCTCATCCCAGGAGCCCGCCATGTTCGTGCTCGACCTGCTCTTCGCGTTCGTCATCGGCTCGGCCATCGCCTGGGTCTGGTCCAAGGCCTTCAACACCCACGGGCCGTGGAACAGCTTCTTCTGGTTCTTCGTGGTGATCTCGCTGTTCTCGTGGGGCGGCGGCCTGTGGCTGGCGCCGTTCGGCCCCACCGGCTGGGGCGTGGCCTGGGTGCCCTTCCTGGTCATGGGCGTCTTCATGGCCCTGCTGCTCACCGCGGCCACGCCGCCTCGCCACCGGCGCCGAGCCCGCGGGGCCCAGGCGGATGCGGTCCGCCGGGCGGCCGCCGACGAGGTCGAGACGCTGATGGTGTTCGACACCTTCTTCTGGATGCTGATCGTCGTGCTGGCGGTGTTCGTGCTGGGGCGTTACGCCTGGCATCTGCGGCCCTTCGGCCTGGGCGGGGCCTAGGCGCCCAGGCTGCCCCGGCGCCCCAGGGCCGCCTTCACGGCGTCGTTGAGACCCAGGCAGGCGGCCAGGGCATAGCCGAACAGGCCCAGCACCTGGGGCCAGGGCAGCGGCTTGAGGCCGGGGAAGCCGACCCAGGGAGCCAGCGTGCCGAGGCAGGCCTCGGCGATGACGGCGGCGATCACGGTGGCGCTGGGCCAGGTGGCCCAGAAGCGGCGGCGCTCGCGCGCGGAGATGATGGAGAAGGCGGCGAAGTAGAGCAGCGCCAGGAAGCTGAAGCTGTTCAGCGCCGCCGGGTCCGTGGCCAGGTTGAAGCGGTGCCAGCCATAGGCCAGGGCGGCCAGGGTCTCCACCACCATCAGGACGCCCTGGACGGTGGCCAACAGGGCCAGGGGCCGCAGGGCCCAGGTCTCCGGGGCCGGCGAGGGCCGCACCCGGTCCGTGGCCAGCGAGACCTTGGCGAAGTCGGTGATGAAGACCAGCAGCAGCAGCGTGAACGACGTCAGGGCGAAGCGGCCGGTCAGGACGAAGGCCAGGGCCACGTAAGCGGTCTTCAGGATGGTCCGGCTGATCTTGTTGACGATGTAGGTGAGGATGCGCTGGTAGATGCTGCGGCCCTCCTGGACCAGGGCCACGATGTTCACCAGCCCCGCCTCGGTCAGGACCACGCTGGCGGCGCCCTTGGCCACGTCGGTGGAGCTGCTGACCGCGATGCCCACCTCCGCCTGGCGCAGGGCCGGCGCATCGTTGACCCCGTCCCCGGTCATCCCTGTGACGTGGCCGGCCGCCTGCAGGCGCTGCACCACCGCGTATTTATCCTCAGGATAGACCTGCGCCAACCCGTCGGCTTCGGCCAACGGGTCCTTGGCGTTGCCGGGGCCCCCGCCCGGAGGCAGGTCGCTTAGGCGCAGGATGCGGGCCAGGCCCAGCGCCCGCCCGGCCTCGCTGGCCACCTCCAGCGCGTCGCCGGTGAGCATCCTCACCCTGACGCCCAGCGCCTTCAGGGCGCTGACCAGGGGGGCGGCGTCGGGGCGCAGCGGGTCGACCAGGCTCACCAGCCCCAGCAGGGCGGGCGGGCCGCCCTCGGGCCCCCGCGCCACCGCCAGCGTGCGGCAGCCCTTCAGGGCGGCCTCATGGGCCTGGCCCTTCAACTGCTCCAGCGTGGCCGGCGCCAGCGCGCAGGCCGCCGCCACCGCCTCCAGCGAGCCCTTCATCACCCGGAAGCGCTGCCCGGACTGCTCGGCCACGGCCTCGGTGCGGCGCTTGGCGGGGTCGAAGGGCTCGAACGACAGCGGCGTGACGGGCGGGCGGCCCTCGAACAGGCGGCGGGCCTGGGCCTGGTCCAGGAAGGCCAGGTCGATGGGGTCCTGGTCGGAGCGCTTCGAGGCCAGGGCGCCGGCGAACAGCACGTCGTCCTCGGTGGCGCCGCCGAAGCCGCTGGCGCCCGTGATGGCCACCTGGTTCAGCGTCAGCGTGCCGGTCTTGTCCACGCATAGCGTGTCCATGGTGGCCGCGTCCTCGATGGCGCTGAGGCGGGTGACCAGGACCCCGCGCCCCGCCAGCTCCTTGCAGCCCACCGCCATGCTGACCGTGAACATCACCGGCAGCGCCACCGGGATCGCGCTCATCAGCAGGATAAGCATGAGCGGGGCCATGCCCAGCAGGGGCGTCCCCCGCAGCAGGGCCAGCGCCAGCACCAATGCCAGCAGCGCGCCCACCACCAGGAATAGCCAGCGGATCACCTTGGCCATCACGGCGTCCAGGTGGAATTTGGGGCGGGCCTTCTGCACCAGGTCCAGCGTGCGGCCGGACTGGGTGCCGGCCCCCGTGCGCAGGACCACGCCCTTGGCCTCGCCGCGCCGCGCCACCGCGCCCGAAGGCGCCACGCCGCCGGAGCCCACCGACACGTCCTTGGATTCGCCCGTCAGCGACGACTGGTCGACGTCCAGGCCGCCGTCCAGCAGCTGGACGTCCGCCGGGACGATGTCCCCGGCGCGCAGCCGCAGGATGTCGCCGGGGACCAGCTCACGGGCGGGCAGCTCCCTCCAGGCGCCGTCGCGCTTGACCCGGGCGTTGACCCGCAGCCGCTGGCGCAGCGCCTCCACCACCCCGGCGGCGCGGCGCTCCTGCAGCGTGGCCAGCACCGCATTGACCACCAGCAGGGCCGCCACCACGGCCAGGTCCGGGTAGTTGCGCAGGCCCAGCGACAGGGCCGCGATGGCCTCCAGCATCCACGCCGACAGGCCCCAGAACTTGCCCAGGAAGGCGCGCAGCGGATGGGCTTTGACCGCGGCGACCTCGTTGAAGCCGTGGACCGCCCGCAGCGCCTCGATGGCGGAGGCCGCCAGGCCGGACTGCGGGTCCACTTTGAGCGCGGCCAGCGTCTCGGGGATGGGCGTGGGTGCGGTCGGTGCGGGCATGCAGATCCTCCGACACGCTATGGACCGTGCCCTGGGCGGTGGGCGCACCGTTGGGGCGCGCCCTCAGCGCCACTATGGGCGCCATTGGGGCCGCCTGATAGGTGAATCTGGGCGGGCGGAGAGGGCGGATTTTTCCCAACAGACCCCCCGTTTTCAGGGACAATCAGTCGAATTCATCGAGCCTAGGTAGGGCAGCATGACCGAGACCATCGGGGCCGGCGATCAATCACAAGGCGGGGGCGCAGCGTCCCTGGCCGTGGTGGCGCTGGCTTATTTCGGCGTTTGTTCCCTGACGTTCAGCCTGTCGATGGCTGACGACGCCTGGCGGGCGCTTTGGCCGGCGGGCGTGGTCGCGCTCGCGGCCGGCTTGAGGGCCCGCCGTCCCCGCTGGGCGCGGATCCTTCCCACCCTGTTGGCCTCAGGCCTGGCGGCCGGGCTGCTGGCGGGCCGCGCGTTCTTGCCCAGCCTGGGGACGGCCGCCGTCGGCGCGCTGGGGCCCTGCGCCTGCGCCTGGGCAATCATCCGATGGGGCGGGCCCTGGGGGCGGGTGGGCCGCCTG
>Ga0302320_10016565_pt1 | contig 15045 bp, 15 predicted proteins | sample Bog_T0_3_FD_202130 | JGI IMG/M metagenome (GOLD analysis project Ga0302320, IMG submission 202130) | Peat permafrost microbial communities from Stordalen Mire near Abisko, Sweden - Bog_T0_3 | ecosystem: Environmental > Terrestrial > Soil > Wetlands > Peat | place: Sweden: Abisko, Stordalen Mire... | reverse complement strand
GCTGCACCAGTTCCCACGCCGCAGGCCGCGCATCCGCAGGTTCCATCGGCGCATGGTCTTCATCCTCCAGCAAGCCATCCAAACTAATAGGACTCTTCTTCCGCAAATAATCCAGCGTCAGGTTTCTGGCCACCGCGTAAAGCCATGTGCTGAATTCATGCTTGCCATCGTACTGATGGCCGCGCTCCAGAACGCGAATCCAGGTTTCCTGAAAGAGGTCTTCGGCCAATTCACGATTGCCCGAAAGATGGACGAGATAGCGCAGCAGTCGATGCTGGTATTGCTCGATCAGGCGGTCCAGTAGCTCCGGATCACGCCGGCGCAGACCGCGCGCGATGATGCTGGGCTCGGACTCCATCACATTCTGGAAGCAATAAGCAGTGGCGTTCATGCTACTCGGATATACGGGCCTGGGCCCAAAAAAGATGCAGGATCGATCATGACTCGATTCCCTTAGGGTAAACGTGGGATGGGAAGGCGCACCCAACCGGTCTACGATCACCGTGAGTTGTTGTCGAATTCACATTTCAGGAGGGGTCCATGCCCGACCAGGAAACTATTGATCGTGCGCGAGAAGACGCTCGCGCAGGCAAGTCAGCGTCCACCCAGGCGGGAGAATTCGTTCGCGAAGAGGTGCATCACGTGCGGGAAGGCAAGCACGGAGCGGCTTCTACGAAACAAGCCATCGCCATCGGATTATCAAAAGCCCGGCGCGCTGGCGTAAAACTAGGTGCGCCGAAAGGTAACGCAGCCTTGAAAAGGAAAGCCGCGCAGGATGAGAAAGCGGGCAGCAACCCGAATCGCAAGGTCTCGGCCACGCGTTCCCGTGCGACCGAAAACGCTCTGAAGCGCGAGCCTCGCGGCACGGCGAGCAAGAAGGCTTTGTCACGCCAGGGCAAGGCTGCCGCAGCCAATCGCAGCCCGCAAGCCCGCAGCGCTTCTGCGCAGAAAGCTGCAAGGACAAGGAAGGCGGCGTGATTCGCTTCCGTTGGAGGCTGGAAAATACGCCCGCGGCGGCGGAACGTTTATCATCGAGCCCGGTATGACGAGCCAGGCCGACGTGATCGTAATTGGCGCGGGCGCGGCCGGAATCACCGCCGCCGTCGCGCTCGCCCAAGCTGGAAAAAAGGTAACCGTTCTCGAAGCCCGCAACCGCATCGGCGGCCGCATTTTTACGCTCCGCGATCCGGTATGCGACGCTAGCGTAGAACTGGGCGCGGAATTCATCCACGGCAAGCCGCCGGAACTATGGAACCTGTTCAAGCGCCAAAAAGTGAAAATCCGCGAGATCGATGGCGACAACTGGTGCCTGGTCGATGGCCGCCTCAGCCCTTGCGATTTCTCTTCTCAAGTCGATAACGTGCTCGATAAAATGGACGCCCGCCAGAGCGACCAATCTTTTCTCGAATTTATCAATAACTGCTGTCCGGCTTCTACCGACCCGCATCAGCAGCACGCTCGTGAATGGGCGATTCGTTACGTCAGCGGATTCAACGCCGCCGATCCCGCGCTCGTCGGAGTCCACTGGCTGGTAAAAGGGATGCGCGCCGAAGAAAAGATTGAAGGCGACCGCATATTCCGCGCCGAAAACGGCTACACCTCGCTCATCGATATTTTCCAAGAGCAACTCGACCGCGCCGGAGTGACGGTTCAGACGAACACGGTGGTCGAAAGCATCGACTGGCGTCGCGGGCACGTCGAAGTTTCCGCTCGCGGCCCAGCCGAGAGCAACGACTTCTCCGCTGCGAAAGCCCTGATCACTGTTCCCGCCGGCGTTCTGCAGGCTCGCAGCGGCGATCCCGGCGCCATCCGCTTCACCCCCGGCCTGCCTAAACAAAAGCAAAACGCCATTCGCGACAGCATCATGGGAAAAGTTATCCGCGTGACCTTGCGCTTCCGCGAACGATTCTGGAAGGATCTTCCGTATCCGAATCTTCCCAATCCACCGGCAACGAAATCCAAAAGTAAATCCAAAACAAAGAACACTCCTCCTACCATGGACAACATGAGTTTTCTTTTTTCTCCGGACGAATGGTTTCCCACCTGGTGGACTACCTTCCCCGAAAAACTCCCGCTGCTCATCGGATGGGCGCCCTTCCATGCTGCCGAACGGCTTTCCGGTCGAAACGAGTCATTTATCGCAGAGCAAGCCCTCGCCACCCTTCATCGCGTTCTGGGGATAAGCGTAGAAGAACTAAATCGACTACTGGAGCACGCCTATGTCCACGACTGGCAGAATGACCCGTTCTCGCGCGGAGCTTATAGCTACGGAAAAGTAGGCGCAGAAAATGCCACCGCAGCGCTCGCCAAGCCAGTTCAAAGTACTTTATTTTTCGCGGGAGAAGCCACCGAAACGGGCGGCCACAACGGCACCGTCCACGGCGCGATTGCCAGCGGTCAAAGAGCCGCCAAAGAAATCAGGTAAGAGTTGGGAAATTAGCCGTCGCTCAAGATGCTCATGCGGGGTCAGGAACGTGTGAAAAAATTGAGCAAGAGTTCCACGCGGCGATGGAGGCGACCTGGGCCTGCCTGAGCTACAACCTGACAAGATGGTCCAGCCTTCAGCGCCAGCGCGACGCCGTTACGGCGGCGACTACGTAGGAAGGCAGGATCACACCCGAAAATCACCGGGGGATCGGGATATTCACTCGGTCTTTGGTCTCTTCGGCGGAGCGTCGCCGCTCCAACGCGACCAGGCACCGTCGAAAATCACCTTCGGCCCCTCGAAGCCAAGGCTAGACAAACTCCCACCGCTCCACGTCTCGCTATTCCTTCACACGTTCCTGTCCCTACATAAAACTTCGCAAGAGCTTACGCCGTCCGTCGCGGCCGTATCGTCAAGTCCCGCAACTGGGTCAGGACGCTCGACATCTGCATCCCATTCAGCTGCGAAACGAACGGCATGATCTCCGCGATGAACTGATCTTTCATCAGTTCGCTGATTTCGTCCTGACGGTTCTTTTCGCCGCCGCTGAGCAGTTCTGGCACGGTCACCTCCAAGGCGCGCGCCAGCCGCTCCAGCGAAGATAAGGTCGGCGTGGCTTTTTCGTTTTCGATTTTCGAGACGTAGGTCCGGGGTACGGACATGCGGCCCGCAAGTTGGCGCTGGCTCAATCCGCTGCGCAGGCGCAGCGAGCGAATCGAGGTGGCAAGATTCAGATGCCCACGGCCCATTCCCGGCATTGGCATCACGACCGGCGGCGTCATGACCACCGGTAAAGGTTCAGGCTCCTCGTCCAGGGACGAGTGGCAGCGCCGGCAATTGTTATTGACCGTACGGAATTGAACCAGCAGGCAATGATCGCAACGGACGACTTCCCTGGAATCTACTGGGGCAAGAGTCGTAGCCATCGGGTTGTGGGAGTGCCAGAGCCGGCTCTCCTACTACTTGCAGCGTAACCTTAAAATGGAGGAGAGGTTTTCGCCGCAGGGACAATGTGGGGTATGAGGGCTGTGGATGTCAAGGATAAAATGCATAAAAAATGGTGCAGCGGAAAAAGGGTACGAGCGAATCGGTGAAATCCCGCGAAGAACAAGCGCAGACGTCGTTTGATTGAGAAAGTACGTGATGTTAACTAACTCGATTCACTCCTGAGACGAACGACTGGAGCGCTACCAGATACCGAGTTTCATCGCATTGATTTCGCCAACTAGGAGGGATGCCATAGAATACACGCATGAAAGCTGGCGAGGCTGTGAAGTTGATTGGCATTCCTCCAAATCTCAGTGATAAGGAAGACATGCCGACCCGCACCCTATTTGAGAAATGCTTGGGAAAATCCTTCGTTGTCGAGGCAGTGGAATCGATCGAGGGCGTACCATTCCCGCTGGCGAAGCTAGATGTCGGACACGTCATTGGCGAGGAGTCTTGGAAGCATACAATTTGGGTTGAACCGGAATACTTGCAGCCGTTGGATGGCTATCGAGTGTTTGTTGTGGTTGATCGACAGTACGGCGAACGCCTTTCTGGACTTGCTGCGAACGGGCCGGTTTGGATTGTAGATACAGCAACTAACCGTGCAGCGGCCCAGAGGATTTGGCCCGGCGATCCGAATCGGAGCCATCTGAGCGGCATTACAACGTTCCAGACTGCCGACGCATCTTCACCCGAAACTGCCCTCATTGAGGAATTGGACACAATCGAACTTCATCACGGCACGTATTCAGCACACCCGCCCTTCACCGTTCTTGAAATCATCGGCACCTCGATTAGTGAACGGACAAAGGCCGCACTGTCTCAGTTCAAGTTCGATCAGTTTCAGGAAACAGCAGAAGGATTCCGTGCCGTGCGTCAACTGCCACCAGACGGATAGTTCTTGTTAAATCGCCAGTACACTCTTGAAGGCTTAAGTTACCTAAGGATCGCCCGCCTGACAGCTACTGAATTCAGGATATTTGTAACGAATGAGTGAAATAAAAAACCGAGACGAAGCCTGGGCGCTCCTAACAGAGTTCACTCAGTCGGAAAGTTTGCGCAAGCATGCGCTGGCGGTTGAGGCCTGCATGCGCGCGTGCTCGCATAAGTTCGGAAGCGGCTCGGGAAGTTCGAGCGCGGCGGAACTTGGGATTTCCGAAGAAGACCTGTGGGGAATCGTTGGGCTGATCCACGACTTCGATTACGAGAAATATCCCAGCCTCGAAGATCATCCCTACAAAGGCAACGAGATTTTGAAAGAGCGCGGCTGGCCGGAGGACATTCGCCGAGCCATCATGTCGCACGCCGAATACACCGGAGTCACCCGCGATACGCCAATGGAGAAAGCTCTCTTCGCCTGCGACGAACTTGCCGGATTCATTACCGCCGTGGCGCTGATCAAGCCGGGAAAATCGCTGGCGGAAGTCGATACAAAGTCGGTTCGGAAAAGAATGAAGGACAAAGCCTTCGCCCGCAAAGTAAATCGCGATGACATCATCAACGGCGCGGCTGCGCTAGGCGTGGACCTGGATGAGCACATCGCCTTCTGCATTCAAGCACTCCAAGGCATCGCCGGGCCGCTGGCACTGAATGGCAGTGCCGCCAAACCTGAGTAAACAACTACGTCATGCCCAGCTTCCACAGCAAATAACTGCTGGCCTCGCGCAGTATCGCGTAGGCGCGCTGCACCACGCTGTGTGGACGCGAGTCCGGACGGGGCGCGACGTACACAGGACCGATTCCTTCATGCTCCAACAACCGTTTGATGCGGAACACATGATAAGCATCGCTGACGGCGACGCAACTGTGCAACCCGTTGGCGTGCATGATGACAGCAACACGCACAGCCGATTGAGCGGTGTCGGAGCCTTGCGTCTCAGCGATCAGATTGCGCTCGGGTATGCCGCGATGCTTCAAATATTCGCTGCCCACGCCACCTTCACTGAAGCTGGGATCGGCAGCGGCTCCGCCGGTCGTGATGATGACGGGCGCAATACCGCGTTGAAATAAGTCGAACGCGTGATCCAGACGCGCTCTCAATACGGGAGACGGACGTCCGGCATACTCAGCAGCGCCGAAAACTACGATCGCGTCGGCGTGATTCAACTCCTGCAAGGACCCTTCATGCGCGATCCGCGCTCCGGTCAAGGAAAGATACAGGGTCAAAACTACGAACACCAGCGCATCGAACCCGAGCAACCAGAGTCGTCGCGGATGCGGGGATGCAGGGGCGTCAGTCATGTTCCGGCACAACTCATTCTTTGCCACTCATCCTTCGGAAGTCAGCCTTTGGCAAAGAAATTCGAAATTTCTTCGGAGGGAATCGCGCCTTCCCGGATGACCCGCCAGCGATCGGCCTCATCGCTGAGGTCAATGATGGTGGAAGCGACATCTCGAGGCGAAGGTCCGCCGTCTACGATGATGCTGATGCGGTCTTTGAGTTGGTCGTGGACCTGCTCCGCGCTGGTACACTCGGTAGCTCCGCTGAGATTGGCCGAAGTAGCGGTGATCGGAATGGCGGCGGCGATCACGACTGCCAGCGGAATTTTGGCGTTGGGGACGCGCAAGGCGACGTTGCCGGTATTGGCGGTCACTTTTAATGGCAGGCGCGAACCGGCTTTCACGATGAGGGTCAGCGGTCCCGGCCAATATTTTCGCGCCAGAGCGTAAAACTCTTCGGGCAGCGGTTTCGCCAACTCCTCGGCCTGATCAACGCTCTCGATCAGTAATGAAAGCGGCTTATGTCGCGAGCGGGTTTTGATGTCATACACGCGGTCTACCGCGCGCAGGTTAAATGGATCGGCGGCCAGTCCGTAGAACGTATCGGTCGGCATGCCCAGCACTTCGCCCGCGCGAATCTGATCGGCGGCGTACTTCACCAGTGAAGCTTCCGGAGTGTCGCAATTGATTTTTAGGATTTCCGCGCGCACGGCGCTCCCTTCCCGCTAGTCTGATTGGAATATTTGCCGGTGGAACTTACCATAATACGGCAAAGAGCTGCGAAGCGGGTATCATACGAAAGAATCACCACACTTCGATCCCGCTAGAATTCCTATGATAAAGAGCTTAGAAAATACGCCCAGCGCAAAAGATCGGTTGCGCCGCATTGAAGGACGGCACAACCCGCTGGTCAAGCAACTGAGGCAGGCTTTCGCGCATTCCGAACTCACCGAAAATGGGGACTGCGCCATCGAAGGCTTGCGCATTCTGGAAGAAGCCATTCGCAGTGGTTTGCGGTTCAGTTCGGTATTCTTTCGTGAATCGGCGCAGGAGCGCGCCAAGCGCCTGCTGCCGCAGATTGGGGCTCAAGTTGAAACCCTGTTGCTGCCGGACAAGTTATTCGACAGCCTCGTGCCCAGCGAATCTCCACAGGGCGTGGCGGCGCTGGTGCGTCTGAAAACTTTTTCGCTGGACGATCTTATGGAGAATGAGCGGTTGCAGGTGGGACCGATCGTCGTTTTGGCAGGGCTGCAAGATCCCGGCAACCTTGGTACGATTCTGCGTTCGTCCGAGGCGTTTGGTTGCGCCGGAGTGGTGCTGGGCGAAGGCACGGTCAGTCCGTTTAACTCGAAGGTAGTACGAGCATCGGCGGGGTCAGTATTTCGGCTACCCGTAGTTTACGGACAGAAGTTGGAAGATGTATCAGAGAAGCTACGCGCTCGGGACGTTCGCCTGATCGCCACTTCCTCACACAAAGGAACGACGTTGAGTGAAGCCAATTTAAACCGTCCAGCAGCTATATTCTTTGGCAACGAAGGCGCGGGCCTGCCGCGCGACGTGCTGGCTATGATGGATGAATTTATGTCCATCCCGCACACTGCACAGGTGGAATCCCTCAACGCTGGAGTTGCTGCCAGCATCGTATTGTATGAAGCCGCGAGGCAAAGGAAATAGCCGTTAGCTCTTGGCTCTTAACTTTTGACTTGGCTGAAAGCTAAGAGCTAATAGCTAACCGCTTTTTTATGGGACTTTTTCAGCCCGCTCCGAATCTCGACAGTTCCACCGTTCGCACGCGTCCCTTAGCGGACCGCATGCGTCCGCGCACGCTCGAGGAATACGCCGGACAAGAGCACCTGATTGGCCCCGGCAAACCCCTCCGCACGCAGATGGAGCGCGACGATACCGGATCGCTCATTTTCTGGGGACCTCCAGGCACAGGCAAAACAACGCTGGCCAAAATCATCGCCCGCATGACGAAAGCGGAGTTCATCGAATTTTCGGCGGTGCTCGCGGGCATCAAAGAAATCAAGCAGGTCATGGCCGATGCCGAACGCGCCCGGCAATATGGCACCCGCACGATCGTTTTCATCGACGAGATTCATCGCTTCAATAAAGCCCAGCAGGATGCGTTTCTGCCTCATGTCGAAAAAGGTAACATCCGGCTGATCGGCGCCACTACGGAAAATCCGTCGTTCGAAATCAACGGCGCTTTGCTCTCGCGCTGCCGCGTGTATGTTTTGCATCCGCTGACCGAAGATCAGATTGTCGAACTGCTGCGGCGCGCGTTAACCGATGAAGAGCGCGGACTGGGGACAATGAAGTTGCAAGCGTCCGACGAGGTTCTGAAGAAGATTGCGAGCTACACCAGCGGGGACGCGCGCAGCGCCTACAACGTTTTAGAGGTCGCCGCCGGATTGGCGCTGCGGCCAGGAACCGTGCCGGACGAAATCACCGATGACATCATTCGCGACGCGTTGCAGAAACGCACCCTGCTCTATGACAAAGCTGGAGAGGAACATTATAACCTGATTTCGGCGCTGCACAAGTCGGTGCGCAACAGTGATCCGGACGCGGCGCTTTACTGGCTGGGCCGCATGATCGAAGCTGGCGAAGATCCGCTCTACATCGCGCGCCGCGTGGTCCGCATGGCGGTGGAGGATATCGGCCTTGCCGATCCGAATGCACTGTCCTTGTGTATGGCCGCCCGTGACGCGGTGGACTTTATCGGAATGCCGGAGGGCAATCTCGCTCTGGCGCAAGCTGTGGTCTATCTTTCGGTAGCGCCGAAATCGAATGCGCTGTATACCGCTTACGGAGATGTGCAGCACGATATCGAAGAAACCGCCGCCGAGCCTGTTCCGTTGCACTTGCGCAACGCGCCGACCGGATTGATGAAAGGCTTAGGCTACGGCAGAAATTATCAGTACGCGCACGACGTCGAGGGCAAAGTCGCCAACATGCAATGCCTGCCGGATAATTTGCGCGGTCGCGTTTACTACCGTCCCACCGACGAAGGCATTGAGAAGCGCATTCGCGACCGCATGGAAGAGATCAGAAAGTTGCGCCGGCCCAGCGCTTCGGAAGATCCAGGCTAACGTTTCGCACTTGAACCAGGAGCTTAGCGGAACCGCGCGCGATGTTCTTTCAAAATGCAAAGATCCATGACGACCAAGATTCCAGCCTTCCCTGCCTTTTCGGCGGCCTTCTGGTGAATGACGCCTTCCTGCATCCAGATGGCGGGAACCTTTAACTGAATTGCCTGATCGACGATTTCTTCCACGAATTCCGGACGGCGAAAAATATTTACAATGTCGATGGTCTGAGGTACGTCCATCAGGGAAGAGAACGCTTTCTCGCCCAGGCTGGATTCGATGTGAGGATTCACCGGAATAATCTGATAGCCCGCACTTTGCATGTAAGCTGAGACGCCGTGACTGACGCGCCAGGGGTCGTTGGAGAGTCCCACGACGGCGATTATCTTCGATTTTTTTAGCAGATCACGAATAGGATCTGTTTGCGGATTTGCAGCCATGGTTACTTCTCTATTTTTTGTTCGCCGAGTCCATTTTTTGTTTGTACATTTTCAATGCAAGCTTGCGAACGGTCTCGGAAACTTCCTTGTTGGCGGAAATGTTTTTCAAGTCCTGCGTCTGCAAGTGTTTCATCAGACCCAAACCAAGATCGAGGGGCGTGCGTGGATTAGAAACCAGATTCCGTACGACGATGTAGTTTTTCATGAAGCGGCGCTTGAGTGGAATCTGGCGTAGAACCGCCTCCAACACGTTTTTTTGCAAGGCAAATTTCTCCACCTCGCCGTCGGAAAGTTTGGGGGCTTCGAGCACGGCCAGTGCCACAACTTTCGTGCCGTCGCGAATCAGCAGCGACCGTTCTTCCTTGTTGCCCTTCAATGCGAGCTGTATGCGGCCTTTGATATCGAGGCGGTTGATCTTCTGCACCGAATTATCACGTTGCGCCGCAGGCACGACGGCTGCGCGCTTGGGCGTTGCCGCTGCCACTGAAGCGGAACTTGCCGAAATAACTTTTGGTTCGGCTTCGTGGATCTCTGCCATATCTTTACTTTCCAGGACCGGGAAATAATCCGTGCCGAGCAAATCCACGATCCCGCCAACGGGTTGGAACGGCTTGTCCGCTTCGGCAGCAATCTCTGTGGCGTGCTCGGCAAGATAGGCGGAGACCGTTTCTTCCGGGACCGCATCAGCTTCGTCGCTTGGCTCGGACTCCGGCTGAAGGGAGTCTGGGGCCGCCGTACTGGTTTCGGATTGAACTCCCTGCGAGTCGCCGCTTCGATTTGGCGCGACCACTGCCAACGTGGACTTCGCAGTCAGCAGAGCAGCCACACGCGATGACTGCTCGGCCTTCAGGTAGGGGTTCGATCGAAGCACCTCCAGGATTGCCGCCGAAGCCTGGACTCTGCCGCTCTGCAACATGCGGTCGATGGATTCCTGCGATGCGGAGATGGCAAACTTCGCTAACTTCTCTTCCGGCACCGACGGATTTTCCAGCAACGCCGGCAGCAGCTTGGGACGAATATTTTCCGGAGCAATCTGGTAATCCAGAACCTCCGGCGAAGTTTTCGGATCGGAAGCCGCGGCGAGTGAAGCTTTCTCGTCCCATCCCGCCAAAGTGATGCGCGCGAGATCGCCGAAAATTTTATTGTGCTTCGCGAGGTATACGAGGATTTCAAGATTTTCATCCGCGGGAACCGACAGCGCCCCCTTTGCCGCAAACTGCATCATGTTCGAAGGCAGCTTCGAGGCGCGAATTAGGTCGATGGTTCGTGGCATGGTTTCAATCCCCGGCTGCGTGAGGCTTGGTTCGATTGGCTGCAGTTTCAAGCTCTCGAACGGCAAGTTCAAATTCACGGATCAAACGATTGGGCTTACAAAGAAATTCTTCCAACAGTGCCCGGTAGTACCAGAGGGTGCCTTCGCGTCCACCGTTGAACCGTTCCCAGACAACCTCTCCGACCTCGCGATAATCGGACAGAATGGAGCGCACGTTATTTAGCTTATCTGCGGCGGAAACCAGCCGGGTATCCGCATCTGCACTTTTCAGATGCTCGAGGTACGCTTCTTTGCGCTCGCGCCATGGCGGCTTGGGATACGTATCAGAATCGGTGCAGCCCTCTACAACCTTTGCCACGCGGCTTCCAAAGCGGCGCTTTACCTGTTTCAGCATAGGAGCGCCGCCGCAATCTTCCACCACGTCGTGCAGCAACGCGGCTATGGCCAGATCTTCGTCGCCGCCAAATTCCAGCACCAGGGATGTAACTCCCATCAAATGCGCGATGTAAGGAATGGAAGAAGCCTTGCGCGTTTGCCCGGCATGCTTTTTCGCGGCAAAAGTAAAAGCACGAAGAAATCGCGGGCCCAGCTTTACCGCTTTCTTGCTGGCCGCCGGCTTGATTATCGCTTTCACTGTGGCGTTTCTCCCCGCCGCGCCAGCAAGTAGGCCCGGATGAAAGGTTGCAAGTCTCCGTCGAGCACGCGATCCACGTCGCCGACCTCGGTCTTCGTGCGATGGTCTTTGATCATGCGATAAGGCTGCAGAACGTAAGAACGAATCTGCGACCCGAAATCGTTGTCCAGCTTCGAATCTTCAATTTTCTTTGTGGCCGCTCGCTTTTTCTCCAGTTCGAATTCATAGAGTTTCGAGCGCAGCATGCTCATGGCACGTTCGCGATTCTTGTGCTGCGAGCGCTCATTCTGGCAACTCGCCACCAGGCCGGTGGCTATGTGGGTAATGCGCACTGCGGAATCCGTCGTGTTGACGTGCTGCCCGCCCTTGCCGCTGGAACGATATGTATCCGTGCGAATATCTTCGGGCTTGATGATGACTTCAATGCTGTCGTCGATTTCCGGCGAAACGAAAACGCTGGCAAAGGATGTATGCCGGCGCTTGGCCTGATCGAACGGCGATATTCGCACCAGCCGGTGCACGCCAATCTCACTGCTCAGCAATCCGAAGGCATATTCGCCGTTCACCGCGAAGGTGGCCGATTTCAATCCCGCTTCTTCACCCGGTTGGTAATCGTAGAGCACCGTCTCGAATCCCTGACGCTCTGCCCAGCGCAAATACATCCGCAAGAGCATGTCGGCCCAATCTTGCGATTCGGTGCCGCCGGCGCCGGGATGAATCGTAACGATTGCATTCAGCGCATCGTTGCCTCCGGAAAGCAGGGTTTCGGTCTCCAGTTTGTCGATTAGCGCGCTCAGCGAAGCGATGTCGCGGCGCAAATCGGCCTCGACATTCTCGCCTTCTTTCGCCAATTCGAAGTAGGCGGCAATGTCTTCGCCGCGACGCTGGAGATCGGCGTCAGTGGTCAGCAGATGCTCCAGACGTTTTTTCTCGCGCATGACCTGCTTGGAGCGTTGCGGATCGGACCACAGATTGGGGTCGGCGGATTGCTTTTCAATTTCTGCTAACTGCGGACGACGCTTATCCGCGTCAAAGATACTCCCGGAGTTCGCGGACTTTTTTGTTCAACGAAATGTACTCTTGTTCGAGTTCTTGATTCATCGGGAGCCTTTTACTTTCTGAAAAGATGCAAAACGAGTGAGCAACGCCGCTACTGAAATTATCGCACACAGCCAGGCGAACCAATCCCCATGTCGAGTGTAGAAAGTGGTTACCGAAGTGAGTGCATACGGTGCAACCAGCGTCGCCATTTCTTTTCGCGGAAGCCGTGCCACGGTCCGTCCATACGGATCGATGGAAGCGGTTACTCCCGTGTCGGTCGCACTTAGAATCCAACGATCGTTTTCGATGGCGCGCATGCGAGTCTGGTTGAGATGTTGCGCGTAAGCGCCACTATCGCCGTACCAGCCGTCATTCGACAGGTTCACCAGGACTTGCGCACCCTGCTCGGCGAACTGGCGGACTTCCCCGGGAAACACAGATTCGTAGCAAATGAAAACTCCAAGTTTCTTGTTCCCTGCGGTCAACGGTGCTCGCGATTCTCCGGATTGAAACTCTCCCACTTCTTTGGTGAGTCCCCCCGCAAAAGCAAAAAGCCTGGGAAATGGCAAGTACTCTCCGAAGGGTACGAGATGCACTTTGTCGTAACGTGCCATCCAGTTTCCGGATGGGTCGACGAGCGCGGCAGAGTTGAATACTTCGGAGTGCGAGCTTCCGTTCTCCATCGCGGAAATAGTACCGATAGCGCCGGTGACGACCCAGGAATGTGTCCTCTGAGACATCTCGCTGACCGGTTCTCGAAAAAGCGGATCGCTGGTAAAGAACGGCGCGGGCGATTCGGGCCATACGATCAAATCAATATTGCTCGCGGTAGAGTTCCCGGAATGAGGTGGTTCCGAAGCGGCACCGCGCACGCTCAGGTCCGTCAGTTCTTTCAGCGTTCGTTGGAAGGTGTCGCGAGTCCAGTTGGCATCGACCGGGATATTTTCCTGCACGAGCAATGCGGCGTGATCTGCAGGGACCGCGGGAGCATCCACCAACCTGCCAGCCTGCAGCACGGCCGCGGCGGTCAAAGAAGCGATCAACAGCAGATTGCGGCGTCTTTTGGGCACCAGGAATGCCGCCGCTACCGCAACATTCACCAGCATGATTTCAAACGAAACTCCGTAAACGCCCGTCCATGTTGTAATTCGGCTCAGCGAAATATTATCCACTTGCGCCGTGCCGAGAAGATCCCAGGGAAAACCGGTAATCAGAGTCCGCGCTAACTCCGCCGCGACCCAGAGAAATGGCGCAGCCAGCAGCGCCCGGCGATGGTCGCGTCCTGGGCCAACTGACAAGCCGAGTAACAAACCAAATAATCCGTGATACAGGCCAAGATAAAGGCAAAAGAGAAACAGAGCCAATAAAGCCAGCGGCACGCTCAATCCGCCATGCTCGTGCATGGTGTTAAAAATCCAGTAACAAGTTCCGGCATACCAGAAGATTCCTGAAACATAGGCGAGGAGAAAAGCCTGCCCGGGCGTGGCAGCCTGCAACTTGACCGAGTCTTCCATCTCGAGCACGCCAACTGGACGGGCCCGCAAGACCGCTACAATCAGCGGAGCAAAAGCTATCCACGAAAGCACATACAAGCCGGGAAGCGGAAAAATGAGAATCTGCAGAAGTGCCGAAAGACCGACTAAGAGCCAGGCGCTGAAATGGATTTGCCGCACTGAGAAGGATAACAAAAGAAGTTCTCACTCCTCAGTTGCAAGTTGTTTCTGGACCGCTTGTGTGCGCACGAAGTCGACGATTTCGTTCGTCACGTAAGGCGGTGGCGTGATGTGGAATACGGGCCGCGTAGCCACCGGCTTCAAGGAAACATTCTGCCATGAGGAGTTTCCGCCGCTTGCACCATCGTGAAGAATCACTGCGGATGCACGATCCAAAAATTGTCGGGCTGAGATTTTAAAATCTTCCGTGCTGGGATCAAGCACCGTCAAATACAAATCCGGACGCAGAAACTTCAGCACGCTGTTCGATTCCAAAATTACATTGCGTGAAGTTGCAATCCGCTGACGCAATGCGGGCATCGCTTCCGCGAGTCTTCCCTGCTCGGTTCGGACCCACAAGGCTCTCGACGCGCCTGCAACCAGGAAGCGCGACGTGTCGGACTCGCCGCTGCGATCTTTTTCTTCTGAAATCGCCCAGCTGTGGTCGTCCGTCACGCAGTCGCACGGCTCGCCATTGGCCGAACATACGCCATGGCCGTACTGTGTGATCTTTACCGCGGTCCACTCGAACTCACGCAACGCGGAGATCAGTTCCGACACAACGCTGGTCTTGCCCACGCTTCGCGAGTGCCCGCCAATTACAATGATCGCCACATCTACCTCTTTTTGTCTTACTTCTGTTTGTCTTTCTTCGGTCTGTCTGTCTTCTGTTGACCCAGACGCGCGAGCGCCGCCAACTGTTTAAGATACTGCCGGACCGGCTGCGCGGGAGTTCCCCAGAAGGCCACGCCCTTGCCGCGCAAAACTTTGTTAGGCAGTACGCCGCCCTGTCCGCCGAGCATCACGCCTTCTTCGATGCGCGCATGTTCGCCAATGCCCACCTGGCCTCCGAGTACGACGTTGTTCTCAATGACAATGCTGCCGGAAAGGCCGGTCTGGGCTGCGATCACGACATTCTCGCCGAGCCGGCAGTTGTGTCCGACGTGGACCAGGTTATCTATCTTCGTTCCCCGCCCGATACGCGTTTCGTCGAGTGCCCCGCGGTCGATAGTCGTGTTGGCGCCGATCTCCACATCGTCTTCAATTACGAGCCTGCCGACCTGCGGAAATTTTTCGTAGCGGCCACTTTCCTGATGGCGCACATAGCCGAAACCATCGCTTCCGAGAACTGCGCCGGCATGGACAATCACGCGATCGCCCAGAGTCGTCCCGGGATAGATCGTCACATTGGGATAAATTCTGCATTCCCGGCCAATC
>Ga0302320_10016564_pt1 | contig 15046 bp, 8 predicted proteins | sample Bog_T0_3_FD_202130 | JGI IMG/M metagenome (GOLD analysis project Ga0302320, IMG submission 202130) | Peat permafrost microbial communities from Stordalen Mire near Abisko, Sweden - Bog_T0_3 | ecosystem: Environmental > Terrestrial > Soil > Wetlands > Peat | place: Sweden: Abisko, Stordalen Mire... | reverse complement strand
TGGCGCATCCGGAAAGAATGCTGAAGAGGCGGAGAAGATTATCCGCAAGCTGCGCGCCGGGATGATGCCGCCGCCCGGACGGCAGCGGCCATCGGATGCGCAGTTGACCTCCCTGGCTTCGGGTCTTGAGTCAAGATTGGATCGGGTTGCCGCTGCGCATCCGTATGCCGGCTTTACGCCGCTGCACCGCTTGAACCGCGTCGAGTATGCGAATTCAGTGAAGGCCCTGCTTGGCTTGGACGTAGATGCGGCAGACCTTCTGCCCGCGGACGACATGAGCCACGGGTTTAACAACATGGCCGACGTGCTGACAGTTTCGCCGGCGCTGCTTGAGGCATATATCTCCGCGGCCGGCAAAATCAGCCGCGCCGCTATCGGCGACCCCCAAGCAGCGCCGGTGATGGATACGTATATGATTCCCCGCGTCATCTCGCAGACACGTCACATGGACGGCGCGCCTTTCGGCACGCGCGGCGGCGTAGCTGTCGAGCACAACTTTCTTGCGGACGGTGATTATGTCTTCAAGATCGCCTTCTATACCCACCAGCAGGGCTATCTTTTTGGACAGAACCAGGCCAAGGAGCAGCAACTTGAAATCGCCGTGAACGGCGAGCGCGTGGCCGTAGTTGATGTCAATCCCAAGTACAAAGACACCGACGATGTGCGCACGCCCCCTATCCACATCAAAGCCGGGCAGGAGCTGGTCTCGGCCGCATTCGTCAAGCGTTTCGACGGGCCGGTGCAGGACGAGGTCCAACCCTACGAGCAGAGCCTGCTCGACGTGAATGTTGCTAATCTTCCCGGGCTGACCACTCTGCCGCACCTGCGCGGCTTGACGATCGTGGGGCCAACCCATGTTACGGGCGTATCTGAGACGGCAAGCCGCGACAAGGTATTCGTCGTATATCCCGCGCGGGCCGCTGACGAGCCCGCAGCGGCTCGCACCATCATCGGCCGCCTGGTGCGTCGCGGCTATCGCAAGCCGGCGGCGCAAGCAGACGTAGAGGAGGCGCTGCACTATTATCATCAGCGCCGTGCCGCGGGCGCGGGCTTTGATGAGGGTATTCGAGCGGCACTTGAATCGGTGCTGGCAAATCCTCAGTTCATCTTCCGCTTTGAAGCGGTTCCGAATTCCGCCAGGCCGGGACGCAGCTATCGCGTCAGCGATCTTGAGTTGGCTTCCCGCCTTTCGTACTTTCTGTGGAGCGCGCCTCCCGATGAGCAACTGTTGCGCACAGCCGCCGCTGGAAGGCTGAACGAGAGATCTGTGCTGGAGCGCGAAGTAAAACGGATGCTTGCGGACCGGCGCTCTGAAACGCTCGCCACAAACTTTGCCGCGCAGTGGCTGAACTTGAAAAACCTGGACGACGTGCTTCCCGATCCCTATCAATTTCCGAACTTCGATTACAATCTTGCCGAATCCATGAAGAGAGAAACAGAACTCCTCTTCGACGACGTGACGCGCAATGACCGCGACGTCCTCACGTTGCTAACGGCCAACTACACTTTTGTCGACGAGCGCCTGGCACGGCATTACGAAATTCCGAATGTGCTTGGCACGCGCTTTCGTCGCGTCCAGGTCACGGATCAAAACCGCTATGGCCTGCTCGGCCATGCCAGCATACTTACACTGACCTCGACGGCCAACCGCACTGCTCCGGTGACGCGCGGCAAGTGGGTGATGCAGGTCCTGCTTGGCAGCCCGCCGCCGGCGCCGCCACCGAATGTGCCCGCACTGATTGAAGCAGGCGAAATCGCTGGACCACGCAGCGTGCGCCAGCGCATGGAAGAGCACCGTAAAAACCCGGCGTGCGCGAGTTGCCACAGAGTGATCGATCCCATCGGCTTTGCACTGGAGAACTACGATCCAACAGGGGCGTGGCGGAACACAGACAATGGCACAACAATTGATGCCTCCGGCCGGCTGTTTGACGGCACACCGCTGAATGGACCTGTGGATCTGCGTAACGGCGTGCTCAAGCACAAAGAGGCCTTCCTCCGTACGTTTGCGGAAAATCTGTACGCATACGGTCTGGGCCGCATTCCGGACTATCGCGACCTGCCGGAGATTCGCGCCGTCGTTGCGCGTGCCGAGAGCCGTGACAATCGCTTCTCTCAGTATGTGCTCGGCATTATCGAAAGCCCGGCATTCACGTGGCGAAGCCTTCCCACCGTTGCACCCTCCAAGCGTCCCGCGAAGTCAGCCGGCTCAGCGCTCAAGGCTGATGCCGGTGGGGCAGGCAAGCCGGACCCGCTGCTGAAACCCGCTGCTGCGGCGCCAGCAGGAGAGTCTCAATGAGCAGCTTCCTGTTCATCTTCGTAACGCCCGCGCAGCCGGATAACCGATCGTCTGCACGTTGTTGTTGATTCCGCGCGCAACTCTTGGGATCGCTCGGCAACACGCAGGCTTGAACTAGGCACTCAGTGAGAGGCAGGCTGCCTCCATGCTTCAACCTTCCGTGAGCAATCCACTTCCCCAACATCCCGAACAACTCGCATGACTGCGGTCAGCAAAGCCGAACCCAGCGGAGGTCGATCAGTGTTCGTCACCAGGAAACATCTATCCCGGCGTACAGTATTGCGCGGAATGGGCACGGCTCTTGCGCTTCCCCTGCTTGAAGCAATGACTTCGGCGCTGGCGCAGTTGGGAAAGCCGCGCGCAGCAACAAGCACGCGCCTGGCATGCCTCGAGATTGTGCACGGTGCCGCCGGAAGCACGACGGACGGAACCGGCAAGCACTACTGGTCGCCTGCGAAGGAGGGTGCGGACTTCGAGTTCACACAAACGCTAGAGCCCCTCTCAAAGCTGCGCGAGTATCTCACCGTGATTACAGGGACAGACCTCAACGCGGCAGGAGCTTACACCGAGAATGAGCAGGGCGGAGACCACTTTCGCTCGGCTGCTGCCTACCTGACTGCGTCGCACCCGAAGATGACCGAAGGGTCTGACATTCACGCCGGCATTTCAATCGATCAAATTTACGCAAAGCAGTTCGGACAAGACAGCCCGTTGCCGTCGCTGCAGCTTTGCATTGAAGATGTCGATTCCACGGGCGCCTGCGCCTATGGCTACGCATGTGTCTACTCCGACACCATCAGCTGGGCATCTCCGACCGAGCCCCTGCCGATGACGCGAGATCCGCGCGTGGCTTTTGAGCGGCTCTTCGGAGATGGTGCGACTGCCCAGGAGCGGCTGGAGCGACGCCTGCTCGATCGCAGCATCCTCGATGGCATTATTGGCGATGTTGCCCGCCTTCAATCCAATCTTGCCGCTGCGGACAAGGCGCGCCTGGATGAGTATCTCAACGATGTCCGCGAACTGGAACGGCGCATTCAAAACGTAGAACGTTACAATGCGCAATCTGGACAAACAGCCCTTCCTACCGCGCCACTCGGAATTCCTGAGTCGTACGACGAGCATGTGAAATTGATGTTCGATCTGCAGGTACTGGCATTCATGACCGACGTGACGCGCGTTTCGGCATTCAAGCTAAGCCGCGATGTGAGCCAGCGTGTGTTCCCTCTTGCCGGCGTCACCACGCCGTTTCACTCGGCCTCTCACCACGGCGAGAGCCCCGCGAAGATTGCCGAGTACGCGAAGATCAATCGCTATCACGTGTCTCTGCTTGCCTACTTTCTGGACAAGTTGAAAGGCACACCGGATGGCGACGGGAACCTGTTGGACCACACGGTGGTCCTCTATGGAAGTCCCATGGGCGACTCCAACGTGCATAACCACAAGCGAGTTCCGCTGCTGTTGGCGGGGCGCGGCAATGGCGCGTTCAGAGGCAATCTCCATTTGAAGGCGGCGGAGGGAACACCGACGGCCAACGCATATTTGACGCTGCTGCGGAAGCTCGGTGTGGACCTGGCTGCAATTGGCGACAGCACAGGCGAGCTGGCAATTTGAGGCGCGCACCAGGAACGCAGAGAGGACGGTCATCATGAATCGCACGCAACTGGTAATCCTCGGCACTGTATTCGCGGCCTCATCGGCCGCGCTTGCGGCTTCCGGTTCGCCGGCGGAAACAGCCGGGCCAGATACGCCGCGCACCGCGGTCCCGACGCAGTCCGCAGGTCCGGCAAACGGAGCGAGCAATCGGGCGCTGGCCCTGGTGCGCGCGGCGGAGGCCGATGACGTGGATCAGGCTGCGGCGCTGTTGAGGAAACATGTCTCGCCGAATGGAGAACTGGGTGATGGAACCACCGCGCTCCATTGGGCCGCCTACAACGACGACCTGCCACTTGCGAAGCTGTTGATAGCAGCGGGAGCCACGTCCGCTGCTCGTACGCGCCTGCGGCAACTTACGCCACTGCATATGGCCGCTGAAACCGGAGACGCAACGCTGATTGAAGCACTTTTGAAAGCAGGGGCTCCAGTCGATGCGCTGAATGATTCCGGCACGACGCCACTGATGATTGCATCTGCATCCGGCAGCACAGCGGCAGTAACCACGCTGCTTGCGCATGGAGCCGATGCGAATACGCGAGAGAAGGCAAATGGCGAGACAGCGCTTTTCTTCGCGGCTTCCCATGATCGCAGCGACGTGATCCGATTGCTGCTGAGCAAGGGCGCCGACGCCAAGGTGAAGACGCCGGTAAGCAAGCTTGAGCGTGTGAGCGTTGGTCCCGACGGCGAACTGCTGGACCCGAAAAAGCCCGCCAAGGCCGGCGAAAAGGAGGAGCCACCGACAGCAAAGCAGGCCGTGTCGCCAAGCGCCCCCGGCGCGCCAGACGGAAAAGGTGCCACGGCAGATCGAGCCGCAGAGAAAGACGCCGAAAAAGCCAAAGCTGCGGCAAAGCCAGATGACAACGCAAAGGATGCTTACGGGTTTACCGCGGCCGACCGGAAGAAGCGTGTATTTGGAGCAACTCAGATCGGTGGGCTGAGCGCACTGCTCATTGCCGCGCGCGACGGGCAGACGAATGCAGTGAGCGCTTTTCTCGATGCAGGCGGGGACCTGAACCAGACCAGCGACACAGACCACGCCACCCCCCTGATTCTGGCCATCATCAACGGCCACTACGACCTGGCCAAGGTGCTTGTTGACCGCGGCGCAGATCCCAAGCTCGCAACAACAGACGGCGCCACCGCGCTTTATGCGGTAATCGATGTGCAGTGGGCGCCGCACACATGGTACGCGCAGCCTATCATCGCCGACGAGCATATTGGCTATCTGGACCTGGTTTCCTCTCTGCTCGATCACGGCGCGGACCCGAACGCAACCATCAGCAGGAAACTCTGGTTCCGGGCGTTCGCCAACGACGAGACATGGTTCGACGTTGAGGGCGCGACGCCGTTCCTGCGCGCGGCGATTGCTGGCGACCTTGCGGCAATGAAGCTGCTCGCAGAACACGGCGCTAACCCAAATCTTGCTACCAAGAGCGAGGACACTCCGCTCATGGCCGCAGCGGGCGTCGGCTGGGCCGCATATTGGACACAAAATGCACCCTACTCGCGGCTGGACGCGGTCAAGTTCTGCCTGGAGCACGGGGCGGCGGTCGATGCGCACGATGCCAAGGGCTATGCAGCGCTGGACGGTGCCGCCTTCCGCGGAGACAACGAGATGGTCAGCTACCTGGTTGCCAAGGGCGCCGACGCGCATGCGAAGACAAAGGCCGGCGATACGGTTGCTGATCTCGCCAACGGGCTCTTTGAGCACGCAGTTGTGCATCCCGGTACAGTAGCGCTGCTGGAGCGGCTGGGATCTGTCAATTCACACAACTGCAGATCGAACGAGTGTGTCGTCCCCACCAAGGAAGACAAGCCTGCTGTGGCGGCCAAGCAACCGGCACCAACAACATCGCAACCCAGCGGCCAATCCGACGCTTCGGTTGCTATTGCTGCGGGCGTGCCATCAGCTGCAACCCCCTTGGAGAAAAAGCAGAAATGAAAATGCCTTCCCCAACCGTGATCTGCACCATCCGGCACCCTCACTCTGCGCTGATCGCCATGCGATGGAACGGGTGTTGTTTCCAAGGTGACGTTCCCTCTGTCGCTCGCTGTCAGCCCCTCCCTCACGGAGCTGCGGCATAGCCAGGCATCGAGGACCGCGCAAGCCGCCATGGCCAAAACGATCCGGCAGCGCGGGGTTATCGAGACAACATCAGCACTGCTCGCCTTTGCAGGAGTGCCAACACGAAAGGATTTGTCGTCATGAATAGAAGAGTTCCGGCAATACTGTTCGCAATGATCGGTTCGTTCACGTTGACGAGTGCGTCAATGGGCTGGTCGCAGAATATCTCGGCCACGCTGCGCGGAACTGTGCGCGACGGCGCAGGATCGGTCGTCACAGGAGCGGTGGTCACGGTCGAAAACAACGGAACGGGCGCCACCCACCCCGCCACCACCAACAGCACGGGCGATTATGTGGTGGTGCAACTGGCTCCGGCAATTTATACGGTAACCGTGAGCGCCAAGGGATTTGAGGCGAGCACCTTCACCAACATCGTTCTCAACGTAGCCCAGGAAGCGCGCGTGGATGCCACGCTGAAAATTGGAACATTGGCGCAGCGGGTCGAAGTGAGTTCGACGGCCATTTTGCTGCAGACGGAGGACTCCGTCAACGGTTCGGTCATCGACAGCCAGAAGCTGGAAGAGCTTCCCAGCAACAGCCGCAATTTCTGGCAGGAGGCACAGCTTGACCCGAACGTGAGCCCCACAACCTCAGGAGATAGTCTTGCCAACCGCGGAGGCTTTATCGTTGCCGGCATTACTTCAGCCAACAACAACTATCTGCTCGATGGTTCCGACGACAACGACTGGACAACCGGCCAGCCCACGGTGCGGCCATCTCTCGATGCAATCCAGGAATTCAAAATCATCACCGGCGAGGCGCCCGCAGAGTTTGGACGGCGGAATGGCGGTCAGGTGGTGCTGACCACGCGATCGGGCACCAACGACATTCATGGTGGATCCTTCATTTCTTATCGCGATGGAAACTGGAATGCTCCGCAATATGACTTCACCGGCGGACCCGTTGTGGCTCCGGCGGGAACAACTAAACTGTTCGGTGGTTCATTCGGCGGCCCAATTCATAAAGACAAGACCTTCTTCTTTGCCACGTACGAAGGCACGCGGCTGTCTGCCGATCCGGCGGTTTCCGGCCAGACTCCGTTCGACGCCTGGAAGGGCGGAAGCTTCACCTCAGATGGGAACGCGCAGTTCACCAGCCAAATCATTGACCCGAACACCGGCGTGGCCTTCGCTCAAAACGCAGCCGGCCTTTATGAGGTCCCGGCGAACCGCATCTCTGCTGCTTCCAAGCTGCTGCTTCCATACTTCCCGGAGGGCGCTTCGCAGACTGGAACGGTGGGCCAATTCGCGAATCACAAGGCGAACACGCAAGATGAAAATCAAGGCACATTCCGTCTGGACCAGACGCTCACAAGCAAAGACACACTGAACGGAATCTACACCCTGCTCGATGGCTTCGATGCCGGCACGATCGGCGATCTTGTCGTGGCGAATTCGATTGTTCCAGGGTTCGGTGGACAGGGAGGGCACCTCTATCAACATGCTTCCATCACTGAACTGCACACTTTTGGCCCGCGGCTCTTCAATGAGCTCCGCGCCGGCTTTAACCGCATGGATGCCGGCTACGGCAACCAGGATGCCAGCGACGGCAACGTAGTGGGAGCGCTGGGCCTGCTGCAAGGCGGCAACTACATGGAGCCGGCGACCTATGGAAACCTTGGCGTGCCCAGCATCAACATTGCCGGTCTCAGTTCTATCGGCACTGCCAATAACCCTCAATGGCGCGGTGACAATAGCGTGCAGGTCTCTGATGGGCTGACCTTCGTGCGGGCAAATCATACGGCCAAGGTGGGCTTCGACATCCTCGACTTCTTCAAGCATTCATTTTTCGTCTCGACCGGCCGGGGTAGCTTCACTTTCAACGGCCAGTACACAGGCGGAAAGGGAAACTTGCAGAACGAGTTTGCCGACTTCCTGCTCGGTGACATCTATTCCGACACATACGGAAACGGCAACGAGAATCAATACCCGATTCAGCACAGCGGCGCGCTGTATGCGCAGGATGAGTGGAAGGTTACTCCATCGCTCACTCTGAACTACGGCCTGCGCTGGGAGTATCTGGGGCCCGTACGCGAGGCATATAACCTCATCAATCACTTCGATTTGGAAAATAATGACATCGTAACCGGTCAGGGGCCGGTCTATGACCTGGATAACACCACAGGGCTGCTGCAGCAGACCGGCACACTCCCTTCCTACCGCGATAACTACGCAGCAATCTACTCAAACGTCGCGCCCCGCTTCGGCTTCGCGTATCGCTTGAATGGACGGGAGGACACTGTCATTCGCGGAGGTTTCGGCACATATTACGGCATTCCTGCCATCCAGACCTGGAACTCGGCAAACGGTCTGGGTGCGCCATTCCTGCTTTCCAAGTCGTTCACCGGCCCCACACCTTCAAAGGCAACCGGCATCACGGCCAACCCGTATCAATGGGGCCCCACCGCGTTCGGGTCGGCTGGTACGCAGACCGTAAACAGCATCTCGATCACCACGGAGAACCCGCATATCCGCGCGCTGTATACGGACCAATACAGCCTTGGCATTCAGCATGAGTTCGGCAAGGCTGCCCTCGTCGAGGTCTCCTACCAGGGTTCTCGCACCTTCCACAACGTAAGCTCGCAGAACATCAACATTCCCACGCTGCAAACCCGGCTCGCGAACCCCGCGGCCAGCGTCTCGGTCAATTCTCTACGCCCGTACAACGCGATCGGAACCGACTCGAAATGGAGTTCCATCTCCTATCTCAGCGACGGCTACTACTCGAACTACAACAGCCTTTTGTTGCGCGCGGAGCGTCGGTTCGAGAATGGTTTGAATTTCCAGTCTTACATCGTGTATGCAAAATCGCTGGAAGTGAGCAGTCTTCAGAATCCTGACGACTTTCGCTCCAACTACGGACCGTCGGCGTGGGACCAGAAATTCCGCTCCGTCACAAGTGGCGTGTACAGCCTTCCCTTCGGACACGGCCAGCGCTGGGCGAATTCCGGAACTCCGCTGCTCGACTACGCGATCGCCGGGTGGCAGGCCTCAACGGTGGTTACATTCCAGAGCGGCAGGCCTGTCAGCACCAGCACTACCGATTCGCTGGCGTCCTACACGGGCGCAACCGACCGTGCCTTTGCTGTATCGGGAGCGAGCGCAACAGCCAAGACGGACGGAAACACGAGTCTGAACACGCATACCCCACAGAACTGGTTCAATACCGCCGCATACCGCTCCAACGATCCAGCCAACGGAACGAACTACACCAGCGATACCGAGAGCGGATATGTGTACAACTACGGAACGGCGGGGTTCGACAGCGTTCGCGGACCAGGCCTTCAGGATGTGGATTTCGGCCTCATCAAGCATGTTCGGCTCAACGATCGTAACTCGGTGGAGTTTCGCGCGGATGCCTTCAACATTCTGAATCATCCCAACTTCACCAACCCATCGGCTGCCTACGGCGGCGCAGTGGGCAGCGGAATTACGCCCGGTACGACTGCGGTCATTACGTCGACGGTCAACTCCACAGTCCCGACTGCAACCGGCGGTCCCCGTCAGCTGCAACTCGCGCTGCGCTACTCCTTTTAGCGCGCCGCACATCGCAATGCGCCCACAATCGAGCTTCCTGTGGGCGCATCACTTTCGCCTTCAACGGGCGCCCCGCGCCGGTTCCAGAACCTAAGGAAAGGAAGTTTCAATGCAACCCTTGAAACCAAACCAACACGTGCGAACGATGGTCCACACCGCAAGCGCGCTCACCCTGGCTGCTGTTCTTGGGGTGGCGTCGAACCCAGGCCTGGCTGCAGAGCAGCCATCCGGCAAAAAGACGGGCGACAAGCCGGTGCCGCATTTGAAACAGGACGTGGTCGACATTGAACTGCTCACCTGGCCAGAGATATACAAGGCGATCCACAAGCAAGGCAAAACGACCGTGCTCCTCTTTAACGGTGGCACCGAACAGCGCGGCCCGCAAGGGGTCACCGGCGCACACAATTTCATCGCCCAGGCCACAGCTGATCAGATTGCGCGGAAGCTGGGCGACGCGCTGGTTGCACCGGTGATTCCCTACTCGGTCAATCGGGCAAATCCCAATCTGCCCGGTACCATTGGTATCTCCAGTAAGACATTCGCCGACATCAACGAAGAAGTTGCAGAACAGTTGATTGCCAACGGATTCAAGAATGTGGTGCTACTTGGCGATCATGGCGGCGGCCAAAAGGAACTGAAGGAAGTAGCCGCCAAGCTCGATGCCGAGTGGGCGCCCAAGGGAGTTCGCGTAGTTTATTCCGATGGGCCGTACACGCAGGCAAATCAGGACTTTTTTGCGTGGCTCGACAAGAACGGCTATCCGCCCAGCGAGCATGCGGGAATTCCGGACACCTCGGAACTGCTGTACCTCGAAGGCAATCAACGCTGGATCCGAAAGGAACTGTTGCCGACAGCCTTGGGCGATCCGCCGCGCAAGCCCGGTGAGCCGCGCGACCCAAACGCGACACGGATCAACAACGGCATCAGCGGCGACGCGCGGCGTTCTTCCTCTGCGCTGGGTAAGCGATTTGTGGATCTGAAGGTGGCCGATGGCGTGACGCAGATCCAGGAGTTGTTGAAGTCCCCGCCGGCATCGTCAGGACAATAATGCGGCGACTGCCCGGGCCGGCGCCACACTCGATTCACGGCCAGCCCCGCTTGACGACAAAACGTGAAACCAGAAAGGTTGAGGTATGACAAATGAGTTCAAGTATTGTTGACGTGCCTTCGAAGTCCGGTGCGACCAATGTGGAATCTACCGCTCCACTCGCATTGTTTTACGAGCATCCGCAGTGGTTCAATCCCATCTTTCAGGAGCTTGACCGGCGGGGCGCCACATACCGCCGGATTCACGCTCCCGAGCATTTCTATGCTGCGGGGGAAACCGCTCCTCCGTTCCGCGTACTCTTCAATCGCATGAGCCCCTCGGCAGACCGGCGTGAGCACGGTTCTGCCATCTTCCATACGGTGGCGTGGCTCGGCCAGCTTGAGCTGCAGGGTATTCGCGTCTTGAACGGAACCGAGGCATTCCGCTTCGAAGTCTCCAAGGCGCTTCAGCTCTCGCTGCTCTCCTCGCTCGGCATACCTTACCCCAAGTCGCGCATCCTTCACGATCCGCGCCACGCCGTAGCCGCGGCCGAGGGCTTGCGTTACCCCGTGGTGGTGAAGCCCAATGTGGGCGGCAGCGGCGCAGGCATCGTTCGCTTCAATAGCAAGCAAGAACTGCAGGCGGCCATCGACGGTGGCACGCTGCATCTGGGCTTTGACCACATCGGCCTGGTGCAGGAGTTCATTCCCGCGCGCGGCGGCCATATCACGCGCGTAGAAACGCTTGCGGGCAAATATCTTTATGCAATCAAGGTCCACTTGACCGGTGAGACCTTCGATCTTTGCCCGGCCGATATCTGCCAGACCGCCCGGGGCGAGAGCCTGGCCAACGCCTGCGTGATTGAAGGCGCAAAGGCCGGCTTGAAAGTGGAGGGATATACACCGCCCGCAGAGGTCATCGATGCCGTCGAGCGCATTGTGCGCGCGGCCCGGATCGACGTGGGCGGAATTGAATACGTGACTGACGATCGCGACGGGCAGATCTACTACTACGACGTGAACGCGCTTTCCAACTTTGTCGCCGACGCAATCCGCGTGATTGGCTTCAACCCCACTGTGAATCTGGCCGACTTTCTCGAAGCCGAGGTGGCGCATGCCCAAAGATAAAAGTGGAATTCGCTTTGGCTACTGGATGCCGGTCTTCGGCGGCTGGCTGCGGAATGTGGAAGACGAACAGATGCCGGCCAGTTGGAGCTATGTGAAGCGGCTGGCGCAACGCAGTGAACAGATCGGCTTCGATCTGTCGCTCGTTGCCGAACTCAATCTCAACGACATCAAGGGAGTTGGCGCGCCAAGCCTCGACGCCTGGTCTACAGCAGCTGCGCTTGCGGCGGTTACCGAGCGGCTGGAACTGATGGTGGCGGTGCGGCCCACCTTTCATCCTCCTGCGCTTCTGGCCAAGCAGGCCGCCAACATTGACCACATCAGCAATGGCCGCCTTTCGCTGAATGTCGTTTCCTCCTGGTGGGAGCAGGAGGCGCGGATGTATGGCGTGCACTTTGAGAAGCACGACGACCGCTATGCGCGCACAGCGGAGTGGCTGGATGTAGTCAATGCCGTGTGGTCGGAGCCGAGCTTCAGCTTTTCAGGCAAGTATTACTCGGTTGAGAACACGGTACTCGAACCCAAACCAATCCGAAAGCCGCGGCCCACTCTGTACGCAGGAGGCGAATCAGACGCCGCCAAGAATCTGATTGCGCAAAAATGCGATGCCTACGTGATGCACGGCGACCCGCCCGAATATGTCGCCAAAAAAATCGCCGATCTGCGCGAACGCCGCGAACGATTCGGATTGCCGCCGATGCAGTTCGGCGTTGCGGGCTACGCAATCGTTCGTGAAACGGAAGCCGAAGCGAAGCGCGAACTGGAGCGCATCACCGATGTGAAGCAGAACGCCTCGGGATTTGTGAACTATCAGCAATGGCTCAACGGAACGCAGCTTGAGCAGCGGATGTCCATAGAAGAATACTCCGTCTCCAACCGCGGACTGCGCAGCGGACTGGTCGGAACCCCAAGTCAGGTGCAGGATCGCCTGGGAGAGTTTGAAGCTGCCGGAGTGGATCTGGTCCTGCTGCAATTCAGTCCTCAGCTTGAAGAGATGGAGCGATTCGGCGAGTCGGTCATCTCCGCGCTGGTACCGGCATGACCACTCCCGTGGGGCCACACAATCCCGATCTCATCCAAGGAAAACAGGGGCGGGTGCTCGGCCGCGTGAGCTGGCTACTCATCGTGGGCGTGGCCCTTGCCGCCTCCGGATGCAAAGCGCACCGTGAGGATGTGTTGCGCGTCGGCGTTACCCCAGGTCCTGCCGAAGATCTTCTGCACTCGGTGGAACCACAACTTGCGCGTCAGGGTCTGCGGCTTGATATCGTCACTTTCTCTGATTATGTGCAGCCGAACATGGCGTTGGCAAGCCACGATGTCGACGCCAATCTCTACCAGAACACTGTCTTTCTCAACCAATTCAACCGCGATCATCAAAGCCACTTCTTACCGCTCGCCAAGGTCTATCTGCCGCTGATGGCTCTCTATCCTGGCCGCGCCAAGAGCATGGCTGCGCTTGGCAATGGCGCTCGCATCGCCATTCCCAACGACCCGGTAAATCACGACCGGGCGTTGCTGCTGCTGGCAAAGGCCGGCTTGCTTATTGTGGCGCAAGGAGATTTGCCGCAATTGCGAATTGCCGCAAATCCGAAGTCGATTCAACTGGTCGAACTCGATGCAGCTCAGCTACCACGCAGCCTTCAGGATGTGGACGCGGCGGTGATCAATGCGAACTTCGCGCTCGATGCGGGGTTGAGTCCTGCGCGCAACTCACTCTTTGCCGAGCCGCGGGATTCGCCTTATGCCAATGTACTGGCCGTCAATGACGACGCGCAGGGCGATCCGCGCTTCCATGCTCTTGCCAGTGCCCTCACCTCGGCTGACACGCATGCGTTCATCACTGCGCACTACGGAGGGGCGATCTATTCCGCGGAATGATTCCATCTCGTTGTCTGCATTTCCAGCCATCTATGTCCATGGCCTGACCAAACGGTTCGCGGGCGCGCCCGCTGCGGCGTTGAATGGCGTGGATTTGGAAGTGGAGACTGGGACCATTCATGGCGTGCTGGGCCTCAGCGGCGCCGGCAAGTCCACACTCCTGCGCTGCATCGCGCGTCTCGAAAAGCCGGACGCGGGTGAGATCCGGATCGCCGGCAGCGACTGGACGAGCCTCAGCGATTCCGAACTGCGGCGAGTGCGCGGGAAGATGGGAATCGTCTTTCAGCAACTGCATCTCGTGGCGTCGCGCACCGTTGCATCGAATATCGCCTTGCCGCTCGAGTTGCATGGAACTCCGCGCGCAGAGACCGCTTCCCGCGTAGCCGAGTTACTCGATTGGTTCGGAATCGCGGATAAGGCAATGCAGTATCCAGCGCAGCTTTCCGGCGGGCAGCGCCAGCGCGTAGCTGTTGCCCGTGCGCTTGCCACAGAGCCGCGCGTCTTGCTCGCTGACGAACCAACCTCCGCTCTGGACCCAGAGACGCGCGCGTCCGTGCTGGCCACGCTCAATCGAATTCGTGATCAGCTTGGCGTGAGCGTCCTGATCATCACGCACGATCTGCGTTCGATCGCAGGCCTTTGCGATTCGGTCACAATTCTCGACGCAGGTCAGGTTGTCGAAACCGGCCCCGCGCTTCAGGTGTTGAATCACCCTTCAAGCGAGGTGACGCGCCGCATGCTGGCCTACACGCAATCGCCTTCGATGGAATTAAAGGATTCGCGCCATCGCCATTTTGAGGAGATCGCCCAACCGTGACGAATATCGTGCCCGCGTTGCTTGCTGCCACTCTCGAGACGCTGATCATGGTTGCTGTCTCGGTGTTCTTCTGTGCTGTCTTCGGACTTACGCTCGGTGCGTGGCTTGCGATAAGCTCGCCGCAAGGGATAGCGCCTTCGCCGGCCGTTCACCATTTGCTGGCGGCATTTGCCAACGTATCGCGCAGCATTCCCTTCCTGGTCTTGATCGTGCTGTTGCTACCCTTCACGCGCCTGCTTGTCGGCACCGCCATTGGCACAGCAGCCGCGATTATCCCGCTCGTTGTGGGTGGCACTCCTTATGCGGCACGGTTGGTCGAAGCAGCTTTGCTTGACGTTGATCCCGGCCTCATGCAGGCGGTAGTCACGTTGGGCGCATCTCCGGCGCAAGCTATATGGAAGGTCTATGTTCCCGAAGCGATTCCCGGACTCATTCGAGCCTTCACGGTGCTGACCATTACCATCATCAATTTTTCGGCCATGGCCGGCGCCGTGGGCGGAGGCGGCCTGGGCGACCTGGCCAGTCGCTATGGCTATCAAAGGTTTCGCCTTGATGTACTTGTTCTCTGTTGCGTCATTCTCATCGTG
>Ga0302320_10016563_pt1 | contig 15046 bp, 12 predicted proteins | sample Bog_T0_3_FD_202130 | JGI IMG/M metagenome (GOLD analysis project Ga0302320, IMG submission 202130) | Peat permafrost microbial communities from Stordalen Mire near Abisko, Sweden - Bog_T0_3 | ecosystem: Environmental > Terrestrial > Soil > Wetlands > Peat | place: Sweden: Abisko, Stordalen Mire... | reverse complement strand
TCAGACCACCAGTTTACGAGACGACCGCCAGTATTCGGTTCTGGCGGGAGTGAGCTATGCGTTCACCCCGCATTTCAATGCCAGTTTAAACTACTCCTACGACTTGGGGGACAATGTGCTCGGCAACCTGCCGGCTGCGTTGGCCGCTACTTCCCAGTACCGGGGCTTTACCCATCAGTATGTCGCCTTGGGCGTGCAATATAAATTCTAGTCTGCGTTGAACCAGATTCCTTACATTCCCGAAACCGCGCCATTCACGCCCGAGCAACGGGCCTGGTTGAATGGATTTCTGGCGGGTTTGTATGCCCATAGTCCGGGCAGTGCGACGCCGCCCCCGCTGGCCGGTCCGCCGCCAAAACCGGCCGAGCCGCTGCTCATCCTGTTCGGCTCGCAGACCGGCACCGCCGAAGGCCTGGCCAAGCGTCTGGCCAAGGAATCCGAAAAGCGGGGATTCGCCCCCAGTGTGCTCGAATTGAATGATTATCAAAAAGCCAACCTCACGGCTGCGCAAAAGGCCATTATCATCTCCAGCACGTGGGGCGAAGGTGATCCGCCAGACAACGCCGTAAATTTCTGGTCCTGGCTGAATGCTGCTGTTGCACCGCGCCTGGAGAACCTGCAGTACGCGGTGCTGGGTTTGGGTGACAAAAATTATTCTGAATTCTGTGGCGCTTCGAAGAAATTCGATTCCAGGCTCGAAGCTCTGGGCGCGCGGCGGCTGCTGGCGCGCGGTGAATGCGACGTGGATTACGAAGCGCCGGCCAAGGTGTGGGCTGAAAGTCTGTGGGAGAAGCTGACCGGAGGCGATCCTGCGGAAGCCAAGCCTGCTTCCACCGCTCCGCCAGGGCCGCCCGAAGGCGATTCGGCCCGTAGCGTCTCGACCTGGTCCAAAACCAATCCGTTCCCCGCCCGCTTGCTTTCCCGACAACTGCTAAATCGGCTTGGTTCGGCGAAGGAGGTTTATCATCACGAGATCAGCCTGGAAGGAAGCGGTCTCGCCTATGAAGCCGGCGATGCCCTCGGTGTGGTGCCCAGGAATTGCCCGGCGCTGGTCAACTCCTTGCTCGCCGCCCTGCATTGCAGCGGCGACGAATTGGTGAAAGTCGGTGATTCCACCCAGCCGCTGCGCGAGGCCTTCACCAGCCACTACGACATCACCAAACCACCCTCCGAAGTTCTCGCCGCGGTTGCCGGGGCCGCGCAAAATTCCGAATTGGCCAGGCTGCTCGTCCCGGAGCGGACGGAGGACTTGAAAAAGTGGCTCCGAGGCCGCGACGTTCTCGATGTTATTTCTCTTCGACCCGCTCCATTTGCGGTCGTCGAATTGCTTCCGTTACTGCGAAAGCTTGCGCCGCGTCTTTACAGCATTTCGTCCAGTCCCAAGGCCCACCCCGGCCAGGTTCACCTCACCATTGCCGCGGTGCGTTACGAGAGCCACGGTCGCGACCGCAAGGGAGTCGCCTCCACCTTTCTTCCTGATCGTGTTGGTCCGGATGCAACCGTCGGCGTCTTCGTTCAAGCCTCGCACGGGTTCAAGCTCCCCGCCGATCCCAATACACCCGTGATCATGGTTGGCCCGGGCACCGGCATTGCACCGTTCCGCGCCTTTCTGGAAGAGCGCCAGGCGGTCGCAGCCAAGGGTCGCAACTGGCTTTTCTTTGGGGACCAGAAGTATGCCACCGATTTTCTCTACGAAGAACAACTCACCGCGTGGCAAAAATCGGGTCATCTCACCCGCCTTGATCTGGCGTTCTCGCGAGATCAAACCGAAAAAATTTACGTGCAGTACCGCATGTTGGAGTACGGCAAACTATTGTGGTCATGGCTTCAAGACGGCGCCTGTTTTTACGTCTGCGGCGACGCCGCGCGGATGGCGAAGGATGTGGACGCCGCGCTCCATCGGGTTTGTGAAACCGCCGGAGGTTTGAGCGCGGAGGACGCCCGGGCGGCGGTCGCGAAATTGAAAACCGACAAGCGCTACCAACGCGACGTTTATTGACAAGCTGCCATGAACGATTCATTGCCAGAACCGCTCGCCCATGCCGGATTCACGCCGGTGCAAAAGGAATATCTCACAGGCTTGTTCGCGGGCGTCGCCGTGCGGGGGACAGGCTTTCGCGACGTCGAAGCGACACCAGCGCCAGTTGTCAAGAACGAGGACCTGATCTTCGAGGAGCGGGTGAAGCGGGAATTGCATCCGTTGGATGCCTACGCCCAAATCGTGGAAAACGCCGTCGGCAACAAAACGCCGGACAAGGAGGATGTTTTTCGTTTCAAATGGAACGGGCTCTTTTTTCTGGCGCCGGTCAAGGACGCCTTCATGGCGCGGTTGCGCATTCCGGGCGGCGTGGTGAAGACTTTTCAACTTCGCGAACTCGGACAAATCGCGCGGGACCTGACCAGCGGCTACGTCCAAATCACCACCCGGGCGAATTTCCAGATGCGTCTCATCCAGCCCAAGGACGCGCCGGAGTTTCTGCGCCGGGTGCAGTGCATTGGACTTCACACGCGCGGCGCGGGCGCGGACAATATTCGCAACCTCACCGCCAATCCCACCGCCGGAATTGATCCTGTGGAGTTGATTGATGTGCTGCCTTACGTCCATGACCTCGCGCAAATCATCATCAACGACCGATCCTTTTATGATCTGCCGCGAAAGTTTAACATCGCCTACGACGGCGGCGGTCTTATTGGCGCGGTGGAAGACACCAATGACATTGGGGTCAAGGCCGTCAAAGTGGGCGAGGAGGTTCTCTTCCGGATCGCAGTCGGGGGAGCGACCGGCCACAAGGCTTTCGCGCGGGATCTGGGCGTCGTGGTGGCTCCCGCCCAAATCAACAAGGTCGTGGCCGCGATAGTGCGCGTGTATATTGAGCGCGGCTGCCGTACCGACCGCAAGCGGGCGCGCTTGAAGCATTTGCTGGAAAAAATGCCGTTGAGCGAATACCTCGAACTGGTGGAAAAAAAGCTGGGCGCGCCGCTCCGCCGCGAGCCTTACGACCCCGCCGATGTGCGCTGGGCCAGCCAGGAATTGCCGCATTCGCATATTGGCGATTTTCCGCAAAAACAACTCAGCTTAAATTACATTGGTGTCGGATTGCCGGTCGGACAAATCACTCCGAAGCAGATGGTTCGCCTGGCCGAACTGGTCGAGTCGCACGGAGGTGACGAAATCCGATTGACCGTCTGGCAGAATTTCATCATTCCCAACGTGCCGGACGCGGTCGTCCCCGAACTCAAGCGCGGTTTGGAGAAACTCGGTTTCACCACCCGGCAATCAAACGTCGCCAGCGGGGTGATCGCCTGCACCGGGAACACCTATTGCAAATACGCCCAGTCCAACACCAAAGGCCATGCTCTCGAGTTGGTGAAGCGGCTGGAAAGGCGGGTGCAATTGGATCAGCCGATTAACATTCACCTCACCGGTTGCCCGAATTCCTGCGCGCAACATTATATGGGTGACATCGGTTGTCTGGGCACCAAGACAAAAGTGGGCGGAGAGAGCGTGGATGCCTATCACGTATTTGTCGGAGGAGGTTTCGCGGGACATCAGGCAGTCGGACGCCAGTTGTTCGCCAACCTGGCCGCGACGGAGTTGCCGCAAACCCTGGAAACAGTTTTGCGCACTTTCCAAAAACATCGGCAAGGCCGCGAAACCTTTCAGCAGTTCACTTCGCGACAAAGCGTCAACGAACTTCAGGTGCTTTTCACCAACCAATGATGAAAACTGCGTTGGAAACCGCCGATTTGCCGGTGGCTGTTGCTCCTCGCCGCGTGGCGAGTCCAACCATGCCCGCGGCGGATTTCAGCGGTGGTTATCAATCGCTGATTGACCGGTTTCTCGCCGAACAACGGGCTCTCACGGCCGTCGAAAAATTTTCCCGCCATCACCCGCAGATGGACGCGGGTGATCGCACTCAATTATACCGCGACCTCATCCCGATCCGAGGCCCGCAGCCGGGCGAGCAATATGCCTTCACGGTGGATTTGGACAAATGTTCCGGCTGCAAAGCCTGCGTCAGCGCCTGCCACTCGCTCAACGGATTGGACGAGGACGAAGTTTGGCGGAAGGTCGGATTGTTGACGTCAAATAGTTACGCCAGCGACATCGGCTGTCTGCCAGACGAATCCCCCGGTATTCAACAGCATATTACCACCGCCTGCCACCACTGCGTCGAGCCGGCCTGCCTCGAAGGTTGTCCCGTCCTGGCCTACGACAAGGACCCTATCACCGGCATCGTTCGTCATCTGGATGATCAATGCATCGGTTGCAACTACTGCGTGATGAAGTGCCCGTACGAAGTGCCGAAATACTCGTCCCGCCTCGGCATCGTGCGGAAGTGCGATATGTGCGCCAACCGTCTCGCCGTCGGCGAAGCTCCGGCCTGCGCCCAGGCGTGCCCCTCGGCCGCCATCAAGATCACACTCGTTAAACCGGTCGAAGTGGAATCGCAGTATCGCCAGTCGAATGTGCTGGCGGCAGTCAGGAACCCGTTCCTGGCCGATTCTCCGGATCCGCAAATCACCTTGCCCGCCACGCGATTTATATCCCTGCGCGGCCTGCGGGCAGATTTGTTTGCCGCCGATGCCGACCACCCGCGATTGGACGAGTCGCACTGGCCCTTGGCCATCATGCTGCTGTTGACCCAAGCTGCGGTGGGAATGTTCCTGGTTGCGGGGATTGCACGTCTCAACGGCGTAACCGATGGCAGCAATGAACTCGTGCTGGCTGCTTTCACGATTTTCGTGGCCGGGCTCGGGGCGTCGGTGGCGCATCTGGGCCAACCGTTCCGCGCCTGGCGGTGTTTTCTGGGCTGGCGTAGAAGTTGGCTGAGCCGCGAAATCATCCTGTTCAACGCTCTGGCCGCAGTGGCGGCTCCAGTCGCCGTGTTCGCACTGTGCGCGGAATTTCACCTGCGCTGGCTCGAACCGCTCGCACGCGCCCTCCAGAAGATGTTGGCGCCAATGGACGCCGTCGTCGTCGCCATCGGTTTGATCGCGGTGTTCACTTCCTCGATGGTTTACGTGGATACCAAACGGCCATTTTGGAGTTTGCGGTTCGTGGCCGGAAATTTTTTCGGGGCCGGGCTGCTTTTGGGCACGGCTTTTGGCGCCGGGGTATTGTCGTGGAGCAATGGCGCGCTCCCGCCCGCGCGCTGCGCCGTGGGAATTGCACTGGCGGTTAATGCGACGCTGTTTCTCTGGCGAAGACTCGAACATCTTGCAGCCTTACGTCAAACAAAAAGCCCCGTTCACCTCAACGCCCGAGTCGTCACTGAAATGCTGCCCTGGGCTCTTCGAACGTCGGTGGTGCTGTTCGCCCTATCCATGGCAGCGGGCGTTCTGGCCCTCGCCAATTTCCTCCACGCGGCGCCGGCGTGGATTACGATTACCGCGCTGGCCATGCTCGGCTCCGAGTTGGTCGCGCGCCACATTTTCTTCGCCGCCAGCGCCGGCAAACGCATGCCGGGAGGAGTGCCGGCGTGAGCGAAGAAACCACCGTAACTCCGCCGCGTGACTCGTTGCTCCGACGTTGGGGTGGGACGTTTACGGAAGAACTGGCATTGCGCACCGGAGATTTCGGTTTGGGCAAGCTCCCGGCCCGTCTCCAACCTGATGCCGTCACGCGCGCCGTGTGTGGTTTCTGTTCCACCGGTTGCTCCCTCGACATTCACCTGCGCAACGGAGAAGCCGTGAATCTCTCCCCGACGGCGAATTACCCGGTGAACCTGGGCATGGCCTGCCCAAAAGGCTGGGAGGCTCTGTCCTGCCTTGCCGCCAGCGACCGTGCCACGACCCCGCTCTTGCGCGGGGCGAATGGGCGACCGCGGGCGATATCGTGGGAGAAAGCGATGACAGAATTTGTTTCCCGCCTCAAGAACATCATGGCTGCGCACGGCCCCGAAAGTGTGGCCTTCCTGAGCACGGGACAGATCTGCACCGAGGAAATGGCGCTGTTGGGTGCGCTCTGGAAATTTGGCATCGGCGCGGTCCATTGCGATTCCAACACCCGCCAGTGCATGGCCACTGCCCACGTTGCCTACAAACAGAGTTTTGGTTTCGACGCGCCGCCGTTTACTTACGCGGATTTCGAACTTTCTGACACGCTGATATTTGTCGGCAGCAATCCCTGTATCGCACATCCCATCATGTGGCAGCGGGTGATGCGCAATAAAAACAAGCCGCGAATCATCGTCCTTGATCCGCGCCGCACGGAAACCGCCATGAACGCGACGCAACATCTCGCGCTCAAACCCAAATCCGACCTGACCCTGCTTTACGCCGTAGCCAATCTGTTGATCCACAATGATTGGTTGGACAAGAATTACATTGAACAACACACCGGCAACTTCCATGAATTTGCCGCCTTCGTCCGCCGGTTCACGCCGGACATGGCGGCCGCGGAAACCGGCTTGACCGTCGGAGACCTGTACCACTTCGCCGACACCATCCATCGCGGAAAAGCCGTCAGCTTTTGGTGGACCATGGGTGTCAACCAAAGCCACGAAGCCACCCGCACCGCCCAGGCCATCATCAACCTGGCGCTGATGACCGGCAACATTGGCCGGCCCGGCACCGGCGCCAACAGCATCACCGGCCAGTGCAATGCCATGGGCTCGCGGCTTTACTCCAATATTACCAGCCTGCTGGGTGGCCGGGATTTTTTGAACGCTGCGCACCGCGACCAAGTGGCGCAAGTGCTCGGTGTTCCCCTCGAGCGCATCCCGGCACAAAACTCGCTGGCTTATGACGAAATAGTTGACCGCGTTTGCGACGGCAAGATCAAGGCGCTCTGGGTCATCGGCACCAATCCGTCCCATTCCTGGATCGCCCGTGGCGGCCCGGAGGCGTCCAGCGGCTCCGACCAGGCGCCCAAATCGACCTCCCGGTTGAATCGTGGTTTGGACCGTTTGGAGTTCCTGGTCGTGCAGGACATGTACACCACCACTGAAACAGCGCGGCGCGCGCATCTGCTTCTCCCCGCCGCCGGCTGGGGTGAAAAGGACGGCACCATGATCAACAGCGAACGGCGCATCGGTCTGGTCAAGAAAGTCTCGCGCGCCCCCGGCCAGGCCTTGAGCGATTTCCAGATACTCCGCTTGGTGGCGCACTATTGGGGTTTGGGCGAAATGTTCGCCGGTTGGGACTCGCCCGAAGCCGTGTTTCAAATTGTCAAACGACTTTCCACCGGACAGCCGTGCGATATTACGGGCATCCGCGATTATGCGCATCTGGACGAGGCTGGCGGCATTCAGTGGCCTTTTCCCGCGGGGGTGTCCGCGGCTCGCGATGCGGCGGCCGTCACGGAGAATTCGCCCCCGCCGGTTGATGGCGCCGGCGTATCGTCCGAACGCCGATTATTCGCCGATGGCCGGTTCTTTCACGAAGACGGAAAGGCCCGGTTCTACTTCGATCTGCCGCGCCCGGTGCCGGAGCCGGCGGACGGCGAATATCCATTCATATTATTGACCGGGCGCGGAACCAGCGCGCAATGGCACACCAACACCCGGACCGGCAAGTCGGCCGTGCTGCGAACGCTCTATCCGGCCAGCGCCTACGCCGAGATCAACCCGCAGGACGCCGCCCGCCTTGGGATCGGGGCGGCTTCGACGGTGGCCATCACCTCGCGGCGCGCGCGGATTCAGTGCGCGGTATTCTTGACCGATACCGTCAAGGTGGGCCAGGTATTCATGCCCATGCATTACGAAGTCACCAACCGACTAACGCGCGCGGAGTTTGACCCCCATTCGCGTCAGCCGGGCTACAAACATTGCGCTGTTCGAGTGGAAAAAGTCTGACATGAGAGAATTACGAAAATCGCCTGGGTTCCTTTCTTGTTTATGAAGATTCGCCACCTTTTCCTTTCCTCCGGCCATAACTATTTCGGCCACCACGGCAGTCCCGCCGACAGGCACACCATCATCGAGGCGCAGAGCATCGAGTGCGTTGCCGGGTTTGGCATTCGCGGTGACCGGTTCTTTGGCTACAAGCCTGATTACAAGGGCCAGATCACCTTTTTTGCCTGGGAAACGTACGAGGCACTCTGTCACGAATTGACCGTGCATGGACGGCTGATTTCCGCGTTCCGGCGCAACGTGATTACGGTGGGCGCGCAGTTGTGTGATTTGATTGGCCGGGAATTTCAGATCCAGGGAGTTCGTTTTCAAGGCACCGAAGAATGCAAACCATGCTACTGGATGGACGAAGCCTTCGCTCCCGGTGCCAATGAACTCCTGAAAGGGCGCGGCGGGCTTCGCGCAATGATTTTGAGCGACGGCATTTTGCAGGTGGATCACCAGTGACTCTGACCGTCCTTCTTCTAGCAGGAGGAAAATCGCGCCGGATGGGGGTGGACAAGGCAACGATGCTCATTGGGGGCAAGCCGCTTTGGCAACGACAGATTGGTGTTTTAAATGAAGTGCACCCGAATGCGCTCTGGGTGTCCGCTCAAGACGCACCACCTTGGTGCCCTATCGGGATCGATCAGGTGCTGGACCAACCGCCATCGCGCGGACCGTTGAGTGGCGTAGTAGCAGCATTGAGTCGGCTGAGGACTTCACATCTCCTTGTGCTGGCAATTGATATGCCCCGAATGACGGCAGAGCATTTACGGAAGCTGTGGAGTCTTGCTCGCTCTCGCACGGGAGTTATCCCAGCACATAACAACTCCTTGGAACCGTTGTGCGCGATTTACCCGGCAAATGTTCTTCTCACTGCAGAAACAGCACTAGAAGGGCGCGATTGGTCTCTTCAAAGTTTCTGCCAAGAACTGATTTCCCGGTGCGAGGCCCAACGGTATGAACTGGGGTTCGATGAGAGGCAGCTTTATCTTAATATGAACACACCCGCCGAATTGCTCGCAATAGAATCTCTCGGAAGACCATGATTCGTAATGGGACTAGCGGATACGGCAATTTCATCGGGAACCTCGTGATACCGGGCAGGTTGAAGGCATTGAATTAGGCAAACATGTGGTATCTAATAATCAATGCAGTGCCCGTGACAGCCGTTGTCAGCATCTGCAACATGATTTCCCAGAATCGGTTTTTCGTATCAATAGCGCAGGCAACCGAAATTCTGGCCCGGAAACGGACTTTGGACAAGAACACCGGACCAAGCCGCCATTCTTGCCACAACCGGAACTGAATACGCAAGCTTCCTCGTGGCCAGGAAGAGGGTCGCCCGGAAAGACGAATTCCAACCGTCGTAACCGGCCTGTAGCCCATTTGCCCCCCAATCATTAGCGACTTTCTGGGTAGCACGACCGACCCGGTCGTTCCCGTCGGCGACTCGCCGACGGATCGTTGCGCGCACCATAACTTCACCCATTCAGTGACAACTTGTGCGTTTCGCTAACGATCGGGGCGTTGCCGCAAAATGCCAGTATCTGCTTGCAAAATGCAACGCATTTTGCCAATTGAATTGCTCCCTTTACGTCTTGGCACTCCGCTAACCCATCTATCAGCGTAGCTTTGGCATCACTAAAATGTTCTCAGCAATTGGAATCGGTTTTGCTTGGTTTGGGGCGAGCCAGTGTTGCGCGCGCCAGGAGATGGTGGCAAGGTGCGCGCCTTTTGCATCCATGAGCACGCCGAAAACAAACTCTCGCACGCCGGGTCAGGGAACTCTTGATCCTTCTGTTCGGGCTAATCGGGCAAATTGCCCGCTATAAAAATGCCTAAGAAAGCCAGCAGCCGCGCCGAAGTTGCCAAACTTCAATTGGCAAGCGTCAGACCCATCCTCCTGGCAGAGGACTCCCCGGACGACGAATTCCTTTTCCTGGACCTGATCCGGCGAAGTCGCATCACGAATCCCGTTATCGTGGTTCGCGATGGAACGGAAGCGATTGCCTGCTTGAAGGGCGAGGGTCCATTCGCCGACACCGACAGATACCCGCTTCCGTCAGTGCTGTTTCTGGACTTGAAAATGCCGAAAGTAAACGGAATCGAAGTTCTCCAATGGGTCAAGACGCAGCCCCATCTCCAAGACCTGGTCCGCATCATTCTCACCCACCACCAAAACGTCAAGGACGTCAACCTCGCCTACGAACTCGGTGCCCATTCCTTTCTGACCAAGCCTTTCACCCAGGAGGAGTTGTGCAATCTCGTGCAGCATTATGGCACGCATTTTGACGGCTGTTGCGGTCAAGAATTTCCGATCGCCAGCCCGCGGATGGATTCACGTGTTTCCCAGCGGCCCGAAACCATTTCCCCCAATACTGACATTGGCTAATCCCTCCGTTCGTTATTTGCCAGGCGCGAACCAAACCCGTTCGAGAATGATCGTGGGGAGCCGAAGTCAAATCCCACGCGCTCCCCGGGGCAACCGCGAAGTTAGTCGCCGTCGGTCACGCTGCAGCCGCCCGTGCTGCTCCACGAGCCCGTCCACAAAGGCACGAGCTCTCGAATACAGGCCCGGATGTCTTGCGCCTGTTATGCTGCTGCTGCGCCCGCTTATGAGCACGAGGACACCGTGATTACCGAGTTCCCTTCCAGTATCCCTCCAGGCGTTTGACCAGCAGGGCGTCGCAGCGTTCGCGGGAAACCACCCCGATGCTCTGGTAATCGGGATGATGCGAGTTTTGCATATCCACGATTACCCATTCGCCCGCGCGGTCGCACACCACAAAATGGACGAATCCCTGATCCGAGTTTTGCGGGTTGAACGCGTAATCGGCGTAGAGAGCGTAGTCGGCCGCAGGCGAATTGGCCCGGACATATTCGCGGAACTCAGAAGCCAGACCCCACAGTGCTTTCATCTCATTCGGATCAGCCAGTGAAGTTTTGAGGAGAATCGTCTCCTGGGCCTGAACGGCTTTGCATGCGCCCGCGTTGTTCAGCAGGCGGACGACATTGGACGCGCTGAGGACACTGGCCTCCTTCCCGGCAATTCGCGTTGGAAATACCAGCAGCGTTGCGCCGGACAGGGCTTGTTTCATCGCCTTCAGGCGTTCGGGAAGCGCCGCCCGCTCGTTCTCTGGAGGCAGGCCGCTGCGCTGATCCATGAGGGCCGCCATGGGGCCGGGTTTGGCCGCTTTGGCGGTCGCTTCGTTAAGGCCGAGTTGGGGACCAAATCGTTCCACGAGCAGCACGGACATCGTCATCGGTTCCCGCGCCCCCGCTTTCTTGAGCGCATCATCCTGCGCGGTAAGATGGTCCGTCCAGACGACCGCGCCCGATTGATCTACGACGACGGCGCGCATTTCGTTCAAGCCGGCTTGACGATCGCCATTGTATTCCGCGTAAAGCGCGTAGCCGGTCGTGATCGGATTGGCCTTCACGAACTCGCCCACCGCGGCTGGCAAACTGTCCCAGTATTTTTCCGTCGGGGTGAAAGGAGTTTTCCCCAGGTCGATGTTGCTCAATCCCTGTTTCTCCAGGAGCAGGCCGACAACCTCGGTCACGCGATCCCACGGCTGACCCGCCAGGAGCACCGGCAGGATGGTGAGCGAGGCGTTGGGACCTTTGGATTTCATCAACTCCAGCCGCTGCTGCTGCTCCGGCGGCAGGCCGGCTTGACGCGCCCTAGCGGCGGGGGAACATCCGGCTGCCAGCGCGAGCAGGACTACCGACGTCAGCAGGTCTTGCCAGCGGCACGAATTCGTTGTGATCATTGGATTTCTCATAGTATTTCGGCTTTCTAAACCACAGGATACACCCGCTGCCCGCCCGCGCGTTAATTGATAATAAATGGCAACGCCATTGATAAAAACGATGCTGCGGGGCTAGTGTTTTCACCATGAATGTCCACCACCTCGAGCTTTTCTTTTATGTGGCCAAACACGGCGGCATCAGTGAAGCGGTTCGCCACATGCCGTACGGCATCCAACAACCGGCGATGAGCGCCCAACTGCTGCGATTGGAAGATGATCTGGGGGTGAAGCTGTTTACGCGCCGACCATTTTCCCTGACTCCGGCCGGCGGGAAGCTTTTCCAGTTCGTCGAACCTTTTTTCGGCAACCTGGAAACGGTGGCGACGGCGTTGCAACCGGAGGTGGTGCCACATTTGCGCATCGGCGCGCCGGAACTGGTGTTCCGCGATCATCTGCCCGGATTGCTGAGTGATCTGCGCGCGCGTTTTCCGAGATTGAAATTGTCCCTGCGTTCCGGGTATCAGCACCAACTGGAAGCCTGGCTGGAAGCGCAGGAAATCCATCTGGCCGTCACTTCCTTGGAAACGAATCCGCCCGCCACGATCAAGATGGTCTCGCTCCTGCACCTGCCGCTGGTGCTGCTGGTTCCGCGCCGGAGCCCGGTCAAAGCCGCGGTGGATCTATGGTCCCGCGACAAGATCGAAGAACCGCTGGTCTGCCTTCCTCCCTCCGAAACCGTCTGCAAAAACTTCCAGCAAGGACTCGCCCGGCTCGGGGTGGATTGGGCGCCGGGAATAGAAGCCAGTTCGCTCGATCTCATTTGCACGTATGTGCTGCACGGTCATGGCATCGGGCTGTCGGTCGCAGTTCCGAAGCAGCCTTTTCCACCAAAGCTGCGGGTGCTTTCGCTTGAAGGTTTCAAGCCGGTGGAGCTTGGGGTTCTTTGGTACGGCAAATTAAACCCATTGGACAATGCCCTTTTGGAAGAAATTCAGCGGCGCGCGGCCAGCCTCAATACATAAGTCGATGGACAATCAGCACGATCCGCCTTTAACAGATGTTGAACCACCGCGGGCGAGAGGTGTGGTCGATGGTTAATGGCCAGGAAAGTGGCGCATCAATTCCATGGCCCAGGGGAGCAACGCCATGGAGGTGGCGTCGAAGCAGCCGTGAGCGATGACGGCGGGCCAGATGGAGCGATGGAAAACCATGATCAAGCCCAGGCCGATTCCGAGCAGGCCGGCCATCACCGCCGCCAGGATTCCCATCGCGATATGGGCGACGCCGAAAATGACCGCGGCGATGAAGACGGCGCAGATTTGTCCCGTCATTGAGCCGAATTGCCGCGGCCAGACCATTTTCATTCCCGCGAGAAAAGAAGAGCGCCACAGTTCCTCGCGCAAACCGGCCACGACGAAGCTGACCACGGTCAAGGTGAGCCAATAATAGGTGGGGTTGTCGTGCAGGGCGTTAATATCAACCATGTTTTCGACGGTGGGCCGGTTCTTCGTCACAAAATCGGTCAATTGGGTTTGCCCCATCACGCGGGTTATGACCAGGAAAAGGGCCACCATGGCGGCCAGCACGCCCACGCCAATGCGCAAAGCAACCGAGTAGCCCACGCCAAAAATCACGGGCAGCACATGACCGCGCCAGCGCAAACGCAAATCATCCGCCGAAGCGCGCGATGCCAGCCACGCCAGGCCAAAGATAATTCCGAACACGAGCAATTCGATTCCGCACACCAGCAGCAATCCGGTGACAGAATGGGATAGCGCGGGCGACCCCGGATGATTGCGGATCAGTCCGATTACGGCGACGAGGAGAATGTAGGAGGTGATGAGAACAAGGTGAATCGCCCAGCGCCCGCGGCTGACGGGTTTGGGTTCGATAATCGGTGGTGATTCCATGCCAGCGTGAAAAGGGTAATGAGTCCAACCATCCGTGCGCAATCAGCAAAAGAGCATCCGCGAAAGGCGAGGGCGCACCGTAACACAACCACCATCGAAGGAACCCCCTCAGTTTGGAAGCAGGACGATTTTGCCGCGGGCGCCGGGTTCGAGGATTTGACGATGGGCGCGCGCCGCCTCGGACAACGGAAGCTCGCAATTAATCACAGGATTCAGGATGCCGTTTTCAAGGGCGGCACCGAGGGCCGCGTGGATCGCGCGATTTTCGGATTCCGTGGCGTTGAAGAGCAACATGCCGTGGATTTCGGCGTCCCGCATCATGGCGTCGCGCGGGTTTATCTCAATTTTGCCGCGATTGCCGATAACGACGATGCGTCCGCGCGGCGCGATAATGGAGAGATCCTTGGACAGATTTACGTTCGCGAGCAGTTCCAGAATAACATCCGGCCCGCGGCCTTCGGTGATCGCAGTGACTTCCTTGAGATAATCGGGTTGGTGGTGACCGAAGACGTGATGAGCACCGAGGCGGCGGACGAGTTCGCCGCCCTCAGGTGTGCCGGCGGTGGCGATGACACGCAGACCGGCGGCGCGGGCGAGTGGGATGGCAGCGTTGCCGACCCCGCCGCTGCCGCCGTGGATGAGGACGGTTTCGCCGGGCACGGCGCGAGCGCGCTGAAACAACGCGCGCCAGGCGGTGGCGCAGGGAATGTTAATGGCCGCGCCTTGGGCGAAGGAAACTTTGTCCGGCAGCAGATGGACATCTGTGGCGCGGCATACGGCAAGGTTGGCGTAAGCGCCGGTAACCGTGCCGCTCGTATAGACCCGTGCGCCGACGTGCCAGCCGTGGACAGAATCACCGAGGGCGCTGATTTCGCCGGCGGCATCGGAGCCAGGGGTGTACGGCAAAGGTAACGCCGGATTGGCTCCAGAACGCAAATACGTTTCGACCGGATTCACACCGACGGCATGGACGCGCACAAGCACCTGGCCGGGGCCGGGCTTCGGATCGGGCAGTTCTTCGAGCACGAGCACTTCCGGCCCGCCAAAATTGTTTACACGAATGGCTTTCATTGGTTCGGCTTTTCCCACCCGCCGCCGAGGGCTTTGTAGATGGCGACGAGGGCGACGGCGGTTTGGGTTTGGGTCTGGGCGAGTTGATCTTCGGCTTCGAGTTCGACCCGCTCCGCATCGAGCACGGAAAGGAAATCGGCAGCGCCGCTGTCGTAGCGGGCGTGGGCGAGTTCGGCGGCGCGGCGGCTGTCGTTGACGGATTGCTGGAGGTAATCCTGCCGGGCTTGGTCGCGGCCGTAGTCTACCAGGGAATTCTCGGTTTCCTCGAGGCTGGTCAAGACTGTTTTTTCGTATAGGGCAAGCTGGGCGTCGGCCTGCGCGCCGGCGGCCTTGATGGCAGAGCGCACATGACCAAGGTCGAGCGCGGCCCAGGTAATGGACGGGCCAAAGGTGTGGCTGTCCGAGGCGGGGCCGGTCAGGGTGGAAAAAGAGGTGCCTTGCAACGCGATGTTGCCGATGAAGTTGACGCGCG
>Ga0302320_10016562_pt1 | contig 15046 bp, 11 predicted proteins | sample Bog_T0_3_FD_202130 | JGI IMG/M metagenome (GOLD analysis project Ga0302320, IMG submission 202130) | Peat permafrost microbial communities from Stordalen Mire near Abisko, Sweden - Bog_T0_3 | ecosystem: Environmental > Terrestrial > Soil > Wetlands > Peat | place: Sweden: Abisko, Stordalen Mire... | reverse complement strand
AATCTTTGCCGCCCAACCATCGTTCCCACGCGGAATGCGAAGTCCGCCGAACGATGAGGCGTGTAGACCAGCAGGTTCGATACCTTGCAACTGCGAAGTGTCGCAAGGGTACTCTCGACGGCTGCATTCTTTACCATTGGCGCCAGCCTCGAAGGCGAAACTGAAGTGTGTCCTGTCGGTGTTATACAACCATGCGATCCGCTATGAATGGTTAACGTTCAATCCGATCAGCCGAGTGAGAACGTCGCAGAAACGCCTCCGCGAGAAAGACGTTCACGCGCCAGATGAATTTCAGCAGCTCGTGCAACAACTCTCTGTGCGCGACCGGGCCATGGTCTTGCTTATCGGCAGTACTGGACTACGCAGATCAGAAATGATCGCTCTAACCTGGTCAGATCTGGTTATTAGAACGATGGAGGTCAATATTCTGAGGTCTTGTGTACGGAATCGATTCGGAAAGACGAAGACCGAGTCGTCTTGCCGCCCAGTCCCACTCCATCCACTTGTTGTCAACGCGCTCCTTGAGTGGCGCGCGCGATCCGTTTATGCAACGGAATTGGATTTCCTATTTCCATCGGCTCGTTTCAAAGGGAATAAGCCCCTCAGTCCGGACAGCATCCTCGAGAAGAGCATTCGTCCCGCACTGACGCGGATCGGAGTTGTCCGAAGACACATCGGCTGGCACAGTTTTCGTCATTCCCTCGCGACCAACCTGAGATCGCTCGGCGTAGACATCAAGGTCGCCCAGGAATTGATGCGACATTCCAACTGTCGTACGACGCTCGATATTTACACCCGCGCGGTCTCGCAGCAAAAGCGCGAAGCGAGCCTGAAAGTCGTTGAATTAAAGCTGCCTCTGGAAGTTCAAAAACTTCAGCACCCTTCCGCACCCTCGGGAGACGAGACCGCGCCTCGTAGGTGTCGGCAAATATCTAAGAATAAAGGGGTTGATTGGTGGACCTGATCGGGATCGAACCGATGACCTCTTCCATGCCATGGAAGCGCGCTCCCAGCTGCGCCACAGGCCCACTTGCTGCAAGGATGCAACTTTTCTATTGTCTCCGCTGCGGCGCGATTCGTCAAACGGGTTGCGGTAGAGCCTGCAACGATGCGATCCCCGCGATGATCACGTTTACCCCTTCGAGGAAACTGGTGTTGTGATCGGTGAACATGACACTCCCGGCGGCATGGGCCAGGGGATGCTTTTCCTTGTCAATGCGGGCGTTGCGGTGGGCCAGATCGTACTTCGGGTCGCGCTCGGCTTGCGCGAGAGCTGTGGCCTGCTCCTCAATGACGAAGCCAACCGTAAAACTGTAAAGCGTGCTGAGGCCCACAACCGATTGCCGCAAGCTCAGCCCAGCGCTGGTCAGCTTGCGCAAACTGGCGTCCATTGGCGCGTAGAGCTCAGCGTCTGTGAGATAGGTTCCGCTGAACATCTTAGCTCCCTCGCGATAACGGAGCAGAGTTTTACGCAGGCCCAGACAATAGCTCCGGGCCCAGTCCTGCCAGGGCAGGTTTTCGTCAAAGGGAGGAGCTTCGTGGACCGCCTCTCTAAAAACCTGCGTGGCCATTTTGTCGAGGAGTTCTTGTTTGCCTTTGAAATGCCAATAGATAGCAGGAGCCTGCACGCCCAACCGCGCCGCCAGGCGGCGCAAGGTCAGCCCTTCGAGTCCAAGCTCATTGAGGATGGCAAACGCCTGACCGAGGATGAGCTTTTGATCGAGAGCCATAAAAAAGTCTAGCATTTTCAGCTTAACGGTGTTAAGTTGTATTTAACTAAGTTAAGGAGGGGATTCCCCATGCAGGCAGCAGTCGTGAATATGCTCGGTCAACCACCGATGTTTCAACAGTTTCAGGATCCGGTTGCGGCAGAGAACGAGGCCATTGTGCAGGTTCGTGCGGCAGGATTGCATCCGATCGTAAAGGCTCGAGCGAGCGGAACCCACTATTCGAGCGACGGTGTGGTTCCCGTAATTCCGGGGGTCGACGGGGTTGGGACCCTGGAGGATGGAAGACGGGTTTACTTCGGCGTCGCGCGTTCGCCATTTGGCTCGATGGCTGAGCGCACCGTGATTCGGCAGGGCATGTGTGTGCCGGTTCCGGATGGACTTGGAGATGCTGAGGCTGCGGCGATCGCCAACCCTGGGATGTCGGCGTGGGTTTCGATCAAGGAGCGCGGCGGGCTGGCGGCCGGGGAGACTGTGATGATTCTCGGGGCGACCGGTGTGGCGGGGCATCTTGCCATCCAAGTGGCGCGCCATTTGGGGGCCAAGCGTGTGATTGGCGTGGGACGAAATGTGCAGGCAATTGCGTCGGCAGACGTGGATGCTGTGATTGCGCTGGGCCAGCCGGAGGACGCAATTCGCGATGCGTTTGCGGCCGAGGCCGCCAACGGGATCGACGTGGTGATCGACTATCTTTGGGGACGGCCTACGGAACTGCTGCTGGAGGGCCTGGCAAGGGGCTTTCATGCCAGCGCTACGCATCGCACACGGCTGGTGGAGGTGGGCGAAAGCGCGGGCAGGACGATCAGTCTGCCGGGATCGACGCTGCGCAGCATCGATCTAACGCTGTTAGGCAGCGGCTTCGGTTCCGCGTCGCTCGATGTGATCTTCGCGGCCATACCCAAGCTGTTTTCCCTGGCGTCGGCAGGGAGCCTGACCATCGAGATGGACCCTGTGCCGCTGGCGGAGGTCGAGACCGCGTGGAGTCGCGCTGACAAGGGCCGGAGAATCGTTTTTACGATATAGACAACAAAACTTTAGTGCTTCAGCCTCTTTCACAACGGTGACCGGGAACACTTTGGGGGTGTTCCGGTGTCTAAGAGAATAGAGCGCGCGGGACATTGGCTTGAAAGCACGTGTTCCGTTTCCCGCGCACTCGGGCAGCATTGGGTTTTTGTGCGGCAGTGGTTGGGCCGCTGGGTCGAGTGGCCGCACCAAGGTCGAAGGGTGCGGTAGCAATTTCGGGGTTACTGTAACGGGGGCTTTTGCACTCAAGTGTCTTTTTTCTCAAGAAAAAGACACCCTGATTGATCCTCCCTACGGGTATGGACCTCGAAAATGCTCTAAAGTGGGAGGACACTGAGATGCAGGCGGACCTCACCATGGGCAATCTTGCCAGCGCGTTGGCGCTGCAATCCGAAGAAGCGGCACTGATTGCGGAGCTGCGAGCCGGCTCGGAAGAAGCATTTGGGTGGCTGATCGCGCGCTTTCACCAGCCGATCTTCTCGCTGCTTGCGCGCACCGTGCAGGACCGCGGAGATGCCGCCGACCTGACCCAGGAAGTTTTCGTGAAGGTGTTCCGGGGCATTGGCAACTTTCACGGCGAGTCAACGTTGCGGACTTGGATTTACCGGATCGCGCTGCACGAGGCCTCAAACCAGCGGCGCTGGTGGATGCGGCACAAGCAGCAGGACGTGCCCATCGAGCAGGAGATGAGCGAAGGGGAGTGCGGGACGCCGGTAAGGCTGATCGATATGCTGGTGGACCCAGGAGAGTCGCCCTTTGAGGCGGTGGTTCACGCCGAGAACCAAGCGCGGGTTGAGTCAGCCTTGAAGCAGGTGCCTGAGCCGTTCCGAACAACGCTGATCCTGCGGGATATCGAGGGGTTTGTTTACGAGGAAGTGGCGGAGATGCAGGGCGTGAATCTGGGGACTGTGAAATCTCGGCTGGTACGCGGACGAGCCTGTTTGAAGTCGATTCTGACGGCCTCGGCGGCCAGCGAGTGTCACCCGACGCGCACGGGATATGAAGTAGCTCTCGGAGAGGAGGCGCGATGAGCGGTTGCAATGCGGTACAGGCAAAGTTCACGGAGTATCTGGATGGGCAACTCAACGGACATGAGATGCAGAGCATCGCCGCCCACCTGGAGGATTGCCGTGGGTGTTCTCAGGAGTGGGTCGCGCTTCGCCAGGTGCAGTCCTCGCTGGCGTCGCTTGGTCCCGTGCCGGAGCCGGCGGACTTGCTGTTGCGGGTGCGCGTGGCGGTGAGCCAGGAGCGGGCGCGGAGCCGCCGCAGCCGGTTCCAGTCGCTTAACCTAGCGTGGAGAAACACGGTTGGTCCATTCGTGCTGCAGGCTTCGGCGGGCTTCGCGAGCGCGGTGCTGCTGCTTGGCACAGTGATTGTTCTGGTGGGCATGTTTGCGCAGCCGGAGTCGGCACAGGCCACCAAGGACGAGCCGCTCGGCAATGCCACTGCGCCGCGGCTGCTCTATCCCGCGGTGGGAGCGGGCAGGAACGAGATCGGCGATGGGTCCGGGCCGGTCGTGGTTGAGGCTTATATCAACGGCGCGGGTCAGATGTATGACTACCGTATCGTCTCAGGCCCCTCAGACGCGGCAACACGCTCGCAGATTGAGAACATGCTGCTGACGAGCCGCTTTGAACCGGCTCGGTTCTTTGGCCAACCGGTGCGCGGGCTGGCGGTGCTGTCGTTCTCGGGCGTCTCAGTGCGTGGATAGACGAAAAGCAGGGGACCGGGAAGAGAGAGAGCCGCTCTCGATTTATCCGAAAGCCAGCGCTCTTGGTGCGTATCGCTGCCTTTATTTGAGCGAAATCACTTTGTAGGCGAAGTTCTTCACGTCGGCCGGCTGGTTGAGCGACTTTGATATTTTCGATCCTGGCGGAGGCATGTATTCCGGGGCGGGATCAACGACGTACTCAATCTCCAACTTCCATCGATTCGGGTTGTGGGGAACCCAATTGGACTTCTTGAAGTTGTAGACCCAGCCGGTAGGCCCACCGGCCCTGACCGACTTTTCGAGCAGGTAAGCTGCTTCAGGGATATGCGGCCAGTTGACCCCATCGGTCGTGTACTCGTACCACTGCTCCGCTATAAGCGTTCCAGCGACGCGTGGTGTGCAGCAGATGAGCGCGGGAACGATGGTCGAGTGGTCGTCGTCGCAGTACCCGGTGTTCCCGCCGGAGGCTGAGGTCGCTCCCTGCGTGAAGGTTATGGGCGTGCCCGACTGCACATAGTTGAAAGGCGCCGCCTCTGGCTGAGTTCGGTAGGTCACCTGCTCCCTGGTTCCCACGCCAGAGAGAGACTGCAGATTCCCGTTGCTGCTGGAATAGCTGAAGCGGCAAAGGTGATGGAACGAGCGCGGGTTCAGAAGGATGCTCTTGGTCATTCCGCCGTGGTTTGTTCCCTTGTATTCACCGATGTTTGTCTCGAACCGGTGGAGCGCCATTTGCGGCTTGCAGGGAATGGCATCGGCAAATCGCCCTATCTCGGTCTTCATATAGTCGAAGGCGCTCTTATACTTCGTCTGCTTGTCGAATGGGATATACGCATAGGCCTCCTGAATCGCCTGTTTCTTCGGGGGGGCGATGCCGCCGAATGCGGGGAGTGTCCGCAGCACGACGAGGAGTGGCTCGAGAGAGCTCTCCTTCACGCGAGAGATATGGGGGTTCACCGCCGTGACTTTAGCCATGAACTGGGCGAGTGCAAAGGCCATTGGGACTCCTCTTTGTGGGGTTGCAATCGTATGCTCTTGGAGGGGGAGAGACGCACGTTCCGAATCTTACCGACTATTTAGATTTCTGTCACCGGTTCATTCAGCGACCCAAGTGGGGCCAGATCGAACCTCCCGTTTGCCCTTGGCTGTGCGTCTAACCTGTGCAGAGCCTGAGTGCCATTGACCTTTCAAATGGCATTCATGGCGGCTTTTCATTAGGCGATAACCTCTCAGCGATATCGTCTTTGGAATGCTTGCTGGCTCGTTCCGCTGTAGACTTACAGGCAGGGATTCTCATGACGATTCGCAGTGTTCGATCACTCGCCCTTCTTTGGGCTTCGGCTTTATTTCTGTTGGTAGTCTCCTTCTCAACGATGGGCCGGGCGCAGGCGCGGGACAGCGGATCGGGCAAGGGGCAGAGCTCGTCCTCACAGAGTTCTTCGATGGGGTTTCAGCAGGAAAAGGCGCCGTCGCTGGTCGATCCGGCGGGTCCAACCATCTCCCTTGTCAGCTCAGAGCCGGTGTTTCTGATGGCTGCCGCGCTGAACGCCTGCGGCTATGACGAGGGACTGGAAGAGAGCGCGCCGGTGCGCAAACGTGTTCGCGAAGAGATCAACCAGGCGCTGGGCAAGAGCGAAGAAGCTCGAGCCAAGCGGGACAAGGTCTGCCTCTACATCGCGCAGCATCGCATGACGGGGTCGGAGAAAGACATTGCGCAGTATATCTCGCTGGCGCTGTATCTGACGCCGCCGCCGGAAATGGAGACCTCGGCCGAGCTTACTGAGATGCCTCCCGATTCGACACAGGTGGTGGAGATTGTGCCATTGCTTAGGGACTTTGTCGCGGCTGTCGATCTGCATGGAATCTGGCTTGCCATGCGTCCGATCTACGATAAAGAGGCCGACCGGCTCCACGACCCGCTGTCGAACATGATTGTGGCGACCAATCTCTATCTCAAACTGCCCGCCTCTACGTATGAAGGGCGGCGGTTTGTTGTGGTGATCGAGCCACTGCTCTCTCCACACACGGTAAACGCCCGCATTTATGGGACTGACTACGTGGTGGTGGTTTCTCCGGTAGACGGCCAGATTCGCATGGACGATGTGCGCCACACTTACCTGCATTACGTGATTGAACCACTGCTCTATGCGCGCGCAAGCGCGATTGACCGTACCCAGCCGATTCTGAAAGAAGTGCGGGATGCTCCACTTGAGTTCCGCTATCGCAACGACACGGTGCCGCTGACGATCGAGTGCCTGATCAAGGCGATCGAAGCTCGGACGATGAATACAGGTGTCCCGGTCTACACGATTCCCGCGGGCACTCCGCGATCGGATTTGCCGAAGTATGAGCACGAGCGACAGGTCTATCAACAAAAAGTCGAGACGGTTCGCCTGGCAACCGTACACCACGACATGACGCAGGGATTTGTGCTGACGCAATATTTTTTCGATGAGCTGATTCAGTTTGAGAAGGACCCTGCAAGCCTGCGGGACTCGATTGGCGAGATGGTTTACAGCATGGACGTGGATCAGCAGGTGCATCGTGCGCGGCAGATTGAATTTGACAAGGAAGCTGACGGGGACGTGCTGCAGCAGAGCAAGCCGCATAAGCTGACGGGGCTGGATCTGGCGGAGTCCCGGCTGGCGAGCGGGGATGTGGCAACGGCGACGTCGATGGCGCGCCAGGTACTGACGGTGCATGGCGATACGCTCGAATCTGTGGCAGACAGCGCGCGGGCAAACTTCATTCTTGCCAGGGCAGCCATTTTGACTGGCCATCCCGAGGATGCAATCGACGGCTTTCAGCGGACGCTGGCCACCAGCAAGGAGCCGAGGCTGCTGGCGTGGTCGCACATTTACCTGGGACGCATGCTTGACCTGGACTGCAAACGGGATCAGGCAGTATCAGAGTACAAGGAGGCGCTGGAGGCACGCGATGGCCAACAGGATACCCGGCTGGCCGCTGAGCGGGGAGTCAAGACGGCCTATGCGGTTCGAGGGCACAGTTGCGAGGAGGATGCGGATGACGATTCGCCTGGCGCAGCGCCTGCAAAGCCCGACGCTGGAGCTGCCGGGCAGAATGGATCGCAGAAGCCGCAATAATCTGGAAGAGAGATTTGCGGGCTCTTGCGGTTGAGGCAAGGACCGCCGTCTCATCGCCGCTCCTGATGCGAAGCGAGTCGAAGGGCTGAAGCAGGACTCCAACAAGGCAATTGAAGAGCATTTGACCCGATCGAGGTGCAGGTGGAAGCAGCTCTGGCTGAACTTGAAGCGGCATTAGGGCATGGCTTTGCCAAGCCGGAGTTGCTGGTGCGCGCGCTGACCCATCGGTCTCTTGCCAAAGAGCAGGCAGCGCTTGAACAGCCTAATGTTCAAGCTGGCGGCGATGGTGACCCCACAAGCGGCGGGGACAATGAACGTCTCGAGTTTCTGGGCGATGCGGTGCTAGGGCTGGTGGTGGGGGAGGCGCTGTTTTTGGCGCATCCGGAGTGGCAGGAGGGTGAGTTGACGCGCGTCCGCTCGCAGTTGGTAAGCCGGCAGCACATGGCAGAGGTAGCTACGGCGATTGGACTGGGCGATCATCTGCGGTTAAGCCGGGGCGAGGATCGCGGCGGACTCAGGCGCAAGAGTACGGTGCTTTCGAACGGCATGGAGGCCGTGATGGCCGCGCTATTTCTTGATGGCGGCCTAGAGGCGGTTAGGATATTTGCCCACCGTTGGGTGATGGGCGAGGCAGCCGAACAATTGGCTGAAGAGTTGCGCTCCGGGGCCGCTTTGGGAAACTATAAGTCTGCTCTTCAGGAACATCTGCAGGCAGTTCGGGCGGGGTCGCCGGTATACAGGATGAAAGATGAGAGTGGGCCCGATCATCGCAAGCGCTTTCAGGTGGAGGTTCGGTTGAAGGTTGGCGAGGGAGAGCCAGGAAAGGCGCTGGCTCGCGGCATGGGAAGTACGAAGAAGCAGGCAGAGCAAGACGCCGCGCGGAGGGCGCTGGAGCGCTTGAGAGTGCTACAGGCAAAATCTGCCGACCAACCGTCTGGTGGGCAGAAGCGATCTGGGGAGGAGGAGCAAGGCGAACCATGAGCAGCCTCGAACAGAAGTCTGGTCCCAGCGAACAACGGATTTCGCGACTTCGGCTCCATCTACCTACTGTGCCAGAGGCCTTGGCGTCGCTGCTGCAGACCGTTGTGGTGGCCCTGTTTCTGCTGACGTTCGTGCTGCAACCCTACCTGATTCCCTCAGAAAGCATGGAGCACACACTGCTTGTGGGAGATTTTCTGCTGGTCAACAAGCAGGTCTATGCGCCATCGGACCGGCTAAGCCGGTGGTTGATGCCCTATCGCTCTGTTGCACGGGGAGATATTGTTTTCTTTCATCATCCTCAGCCTCCTTTTCTGGTCAAGCGGGTTGTGGGCGTGCCTGGAGACCGCCTGCGGATCGAGGATGGTCGGGTGATGATCAACGGGCAGACGTTGGACGAGCCTTATGCGGCCTTCGAGCCGGCGCCCCCCAACCCGTTCCGGGACGATTTTCCCGCAAAAGTATATACCGATCCCGCGGTCGATCCGGCTTGGTGGAGGCAGATGCAAAGTCTCACCCACGACGGGGAACTGGTGATTCCGGATGGCGAGTATTTTGTGCTCGGCGATAACCGCAATCACAGCAGGGACAGCCGTTTCTGGGGGTTTGTGGCGCGGCCCGACATTGTGGCCCGGCCGCTGGTGATCTACTTCTCGCTGACCCGCCCCTCGACCACCGATGTGCAGCAGGCTTCAGATGATAGACTCGGACACGATAGGGAACTCTCAGCGAAACTAACAGGCTTTGCGCGCTGGAAGCGTATTTTCCACGTCGTGCATTAGAAGATAGTGAACAGGGAACAGCGGTGAGTGAGCAGTAAGAGCCCGGATTACTGGCCGCTGTCGCTGAGCACTGACCACTGCGCACTGAAAACTGATCACTGTTCACTGACCACCGCTAAAGAGCGACAGGATGACGAAGAAAAAAACGCCCCCCCCCCAGCCGTCCGAGGCCGAGCCAGTTCCGGTAGAAGAAAAGGTGGAAGAGACACCTTTTGAAGCGGTCGCCAGCATCTGCTCGGTGCTGGTGGTGGGCCTTTTCATTCTCACTTTTCTGTGCCAGAATTACGTGATTCCATCCGGCTCGATGGAGAATACGCTGCTGGTGGGCGACCACCTGATGGTGGACCGGATCACCTTGTCTCCGCCCACAAAGTGGATGCCCCTGGTTCACTATCGTGAGCCGAGGCGGAACGATATTATTGTATTTCTCAAGCCTGTGGCTGATCCGAATCCGGTGACCGGGCAACTTGAATATCTGACCCTGGTGAAGCGGCTGATCGGTGTGCCAGGCGATCATATTCATCTGCGCGACGGCATCGTCATCATCAACGGAGTGGCCCAGGATCAGCCGAACGCTCAGCCCACAACGCCCGACAATCATAGTGCCTTTCTCGACGAATTCCCGTCTGTGCCGCCAGATCCCGAACCAGGCAACTACATCCCCGAGTCGTGGGCTGTTGAGTTTCCGAGTCACATCGAGAATGGGGACCTGGTGGTTCCTCCGGGCAAGTACTTCATGATGGGCGATAACCGTCACAACAGCGCCGACTCTCGATTCTGGGGTTTTGTGCCGAGAGAGAATATTATGGGCCGGCCACTGTTGAATTACTGGTCGTTCAAGGCGACAGAAGACCAACTGGAGCAACCAGGGATTGGCAATACCCTGGCCTGGATGGGTCACGTGGTGCTTCATTTCTTCTCGGATACGCGCTGGAATCGGACGTTTCACCTGATTAAGTGAGAAAACAGTGGTCAGTGATCGGTGATCAGAAAAAGCCCGGGGCGATAGACGTGCTTGTCGGGGAAATGGGATTGCGGCAGGGCACGAGTTTTGCTGTGCTGGAAACCGTCGTAAAATAAGGTCTTTAGGCCTTCAGCAATTGCTCCGAGAATGGCGCCGCCAGTTTTTGCAGAAGGCTCCGTCCACTGACCACTGACGACTCACAACACCATGACGGAACAAGTACAAGGCCGGCAACGAAAGCGCGGGCGGCTGTGGCTGGCTCTGGCGGTGGTGTTGGTCATTCTGGCGGTGTTGATTGTGCCCCCGCTCGTGAGCCTGAGCCGATACAAGAACAAGATCACGCAAATGATGTCGGCTTCATTGGGCAGGACGGTTAGGCTTTCCTCGGTGGAGTTGCACCTGTTGCCAACGCCGGGCCTGAAGTTGACCGATCTGACTGTAGAAGAAGACCCCGCGTATGGGTCGGAGCCTGTTCTGCATGCCGAAACAGTGACAGCGTCCTTCCGGCTGCTTGCGTTGTGGCGGGGAAGGTTCGAAATCAGCCGCATCAGCGTGGACAATGCCAGCTTGAACCTGGTGCGCACTGAAGAAGGCCGCTGGAACCTGGACACACTTTTTCGTACGGCCGCGATTCATGCCGGGAGCGGTGCAACCCAGACCAGCGGCGGACAGGCCGGCGGCTCAAGGCGCGTGACGGCGTTCCCTTACCTTGAGGCCACAAACTCTCGCATCAATTTCAAGAGCGGCGCAGAGAAGCTGCCACTCTCGCTGGTGAATACCGATCTCTCGTTTTGGCAGGAAGAGCCGGGTGATTGGAGAATCCGGCTGCGGGGCCAACCTGCCCGCACCGACGTGAGCCTGGATTTGGCCGATACCGGGGTGGTACGGCTGGAAGCGAGCGTGCGGCGGGCCGCGGAGTTGCGGGAGATGCCTGTTCATCTGGATATCGAGTGGCGGGAGGCTCAGCTCGGGCAACTGATGCGGCTTGTGATCGGCTCCGATCCAGGTTGGCGGGGCGACCTGACGGGCGAGTTGCATTTGGATGGCACGGCGGATGCGGCCCAGATCAAGACCCGATTGCGCGCGACAGGAGTTCATCGGGCGGAGTTTGCCCCCGCTGCGCCGATGGATTTCGATGCCACTTGCGGCTTTGAATACCACTTTTCAAGTCGCGCTCTGGAGAATCTGGCTTGCGATTCTCCTTTGGGGGATGGCCGGATCCATGTGGCCGCGGACTTGCCGGGTGAGGGCGGGCCGACGCACCTCTCGGTGGCGCTCAACAAGATTCCAGTCGCTGCCGGACTGGATGCGTTACGCACCATTCGCAGCGGTTTTGCGACCGGGCTTGAGGTTGGAGGTACGATCAGCGGCAAGATCGATTACGCCGAACTCACAGCCGGCCAGATCGCTACCGAAAAGAGTGCGCAAGACATCAGCGGCAAAAGGGCGAGGCGAGGCAAGCCGGGCTCGAAAAGGACAAGTCCCGTTGTACAAGGGCCACTGACGGGCAGCCTTGCCGTGGAAGGATTTCAATTGAGCGGAGATGGGCTAAGCACACCGATCAAGGCGCCGAAACTAACACTGGAACCTGGGCCAGCCGCAGGAGAGGAGGAACCGCCGGGGTGGGCTTCGGATGCCTCTTCTTCACTTTCGGGAAGTGTGGCGATTGAAGCCGGAGGGACCACCGCCGTAATTGTCAATTCGAGGCTGTCGCTCTCCGGCTATCAGGTGACAATCCGCGGGCAAGCCAGTATTGCGCGGGCGCGGGAGCTGGCCCATTTGGCTGGCTTGACGGATGCGGCTGCCATGGATTCACTGGCTGGGGACCCGGTCGCAGTCGACATGGTTGCCGATGGTCCGTGGCTCCCGGCTCAAGGGGTTCCGTTTGGCAATTCCGCGGCGACCTCTGCCTTGCGTGGCTCGACCAATCCCGAAAATTGGCCAGTCATACTTTTGCCAATCGCAAAGGCGGCTGGTGCGAATGAACCTGCCGAGCTTACGAGAGACAGCGTATATGGAACCTTGACATTGCACAATGTCAACTGGAAGGCCGATTATCTGGCCAACCACGTTCAGATTGCGAAAGCCACGCTTCACCTCGTCCCTGGGGAGACGCTTTGGGATGGAGTGGAATTCTCTTCCGGTCCGGTGAAGGGGACGGCGAGCCTGACTTTGCCGACCCGTTGCGACCCGCCTTTGCCTTGCGCGCCCCGCTTCGAAGTCCAGTTTGGTGAATTGAATGCGAGTTCGCTGCAGGCAGCGATCCTGGGAGCGCATGAACCCGGCACGATCCTTTCGGAACTGATGGCGCGGCTGAGACCGGGGAACTCGTCGAGTGCTCCGCCGTGGCCGCAGCTTGAGGGCACAGTAAAGGCGGACGCCCTCATCCTGGGTCCAGTGACGCTGCGCAACGCTTCGGCAACGCTTCACATCGACTCCAACGGTGCTGATATTGAGGGTCTTTTGGGTCAGGTTTTGGGCGGAAGCGTGCAGGGATCAGGCACACTGCGGACGGGAGATCGACCGGCCTACGTATTGGAGGCGCAATTCGAGAAGCTCGATCCATCGGCTGTGGGGCATTTGGTGGGATTGCGCTGCTCTGGCGGTGTGCTCAATGGTGACGGCAAGATCGAGCTCAGCGGGTTTGCGGATAAGGACTTGGCATCTTCGGCAAAAGGCATGTTGCATTTTGAATGGCGGCACGGGACTGTAAGCGGCGGTACGGTTCGAGGGAGCACTCAGGCTGAGGAGTCCGCGGCTTTGAAGTCAACGGAGACGGTGCCACCCGCATTGGCCCGCTTCGATCGCTGGACTGCCGACGCCGACATTGCCGATGGCAAGATCACGTTCAAGCAGAATGAGGTGCAGCAAGGGGTTCACAAGCATCCTGTCGAAGCCGCGGTAACGCTCGGCGATTCACCGACGGTCACTTTTGCGGCGCCGACCCAGACAGTGGCGAAGAAGCGATAGAGGCGCTTCGGTTAAAACCGAGCGTGTCTCATTGAGATTTATTGATTCCCGTTAGAATGGAATCATGGCTTTATCCATTGCTTCTTCTCCTATTCTGATTCACTGCAAAGGCATTCTTTTTGATATGGACGGCATTCTGGTCTCGTCTCTGGGCTCGGTTGAGCGCAGTTGGACCCGATGGGCTGAGATGCGCGGTGTAGATCCGGCGTATGCTTGCCGCATGACGCACGGCCGCAGAGCCATCGAGACTGTGGCTCTGCTGCGGCCAGACCTGGACAGCGCGGCTGAACTCAGAGTTATTGAAGAGATCGAACTGGCGGACGGCGAGGGCGTTGCTGTGTTGCCGGGCGTGCATGACCTCCTGAAGAGACTGCCGCAAAATCGATGGACGGTGGTGACCAGCGCGACCGAACGACTGGCGCGCGAGCGCATGCGCCTAGGCGGCATTCCCGTGCCCGAGCGCATCGTTACAGCAGAGAGCGTGCGCAGAGGCAAGCCTGATCCGGAACCGTATTTGGCCGGGGCTGCGCTGCTGGGATTTGCTCCCGAAGAGTGCGTGGTGTTTGAAGACGCTGCCTCGGGAACCAAAGCTGCCCGGGCTGCGGGATGCACCGTGGTGGCGACCACATTTTCGCATTCGATTGAATCGCTGGCCGCCGCACACTATCTAATCGCTGATCTGACCAGGGTCGAGGTTGCGCATCTTGCGGACTGTGGCGACGTGGTGCTTAAGTTGACCCCGATTGAAGTCTAGGGAACCAGGGAGATAGCCGGCTTGCCTGCCAATCTCTGGTTGATGTGCCTGCCCAAGACTTCGACAAAGCTGCCGTTGACTCCGGGCGACGCATTGAGCAACACAACAGCAGCGTAATCCCCCTTCGGATTGAAGAACGCATACGAGCTATAGGCTGCTGTGGCGCCATTGTGCCAAAAGTTACCCGTTACCGGTTGATAAAGCCATCCAAGGGCGCTGCGCATCCCCGGCAAGACCTCCGATTGAGGTTGCAGTGTGTGGCCGATGGCGGTGGAGAGCGTTGCCGCGTTGGGAGAGGCGGCGGCCAGACTGAGGGCTTCAGGATGCAGGTTGGCTTCAAGGTAAGCGAGCAAATCGCCAGCGGTGGAGCGAATGGCAACGGCGCCGGCGAGGGCATCCGAATCCCATGGCTTGGCGGGGCCGCGAAATTGATCGTGCCCCGGAATCAAGCGAAGCTTCTGCTCTGGCGATAGCGCGATGGTTGTGTCTTTGAGACCCAGAGGGTCAGCGATCTCATCCTTGAGAAGAACGTCGTAAGACGTGCCGGCCCGATTTGCCAGAGCCACGCCAAGCAACCCAAAGCCGAGACTGCCGAATTGCGATGAGGCGCGGGTTGGGTTGGCTACGCCGTGCTTGCGAAGATAGGCAAAAAGCTCGGCGGCGTGATAACTGGCGTACGGGTTGTCCAAATCGGTCAGGTCGATGTTGTCTGGCATAGGTGGCAATCCCGACTGAAGCGTTGCGAGATCGAGCAAAGTGATTTCTTGTCCCGCGGGCTTGGCGACTGTTCCCGGCGGCAAGAGTTCGCGGACCGGCTCATCGAGCTGAACCTTGCCTTGCGCACCCATCTGCGACAGCATCAGTCCAGTGAAAGTCTTGGTGATTGAACCAATCTCGAAGATTGAGTCAGGCCTTGCGGTTCCATAGCAGAGGATGCGGCGAACCCCATGTTCAAGGACGCCGATCGTGACACCGGAGCCGGTTGCGGGCGCGAGCTCGCCGCTCTTGAGCACAGCGGCCAGATCGTGATCGAGCA
>Ga0302320_10016559_pt1 | contig 15049 bp, 12 predicted proteins | sample Bog_T0_3_FD_202130 | JGI IMG/M metagenome (GOLD analysis project Ga0302320, IMG submission 202130) | Peat permafrost microbial communities from Stordalen Mire near Abisko, Sweden - Bog_T0_3 | ecosystem: Environmental > Terrestrial > Soil > Wetlands > Peat | place: Sweden: Abisko, Stordalen Mire... | reverse complement strand
TGGTTGCAGGAGAACGGCGACGTCAATCTGGTGAATGATAAGGGTGTGCAACTGGCCGCCATAAGCTATCCGCATCTCACGAAGGACCAGATCTTTCACAGCATGGAGTCTTTCTATAGGCGCTTCTATTTCCGACCCGGGAAAATTTGGGAGATCGTCAGGGAAATGCTGACGAGCTGGGATTTGACGAAGCGGCGTCTGCGCGAAGGGGTTGAGTTCTTTCGTTTCCTGCGATCGCACGAAGCCTGAACGGCTTTCAGAGTCGAGGCGCGTATGCCCTTAGCTCACTCGCTCATGGCCCTCATCGGCTTCGCGAGTCTGTGTGTGGCGGCCACTTACGCGATTCTAGCGCTCGTCGCCCAGGTCACCTGGCAAACGCAGAAAGTGGCGAAAACTTTCGTCCACCTTCCGCCGGTGACCATACTCAAACCTTTATGTGGAGCGGAACCCGGCCTGTACGAGCACTTGAGGTCGTTCTGCCGGCAGGATTACCCGGAGTTTCAGATCGTGTTCGGCGTGCGCGACCAGGCCGATCCGGCATTCTCCGTGGCGGAGCGGTTGCAGGCGGAATTCCCATCGCTGCCCATCGATATAGTGGTGAACCCACAGCAGCATGGCAGCAACTACAAGACCAGCAACCTGATCAACATGTTGGCGCGGGCGCGGCATGATGTATTGGCGATGGCCGACAGCGACGTCTTTGTCGGACCCGATTACCTGCGCACGGTGACCGCGCCGCTGATGGATCACGGCGTGGGCCTCGTTACTTGCATCTATCGGGACATGCCTACAAGGCGGATGTGGTCGCGGCTCGGAGCTATGTACATCAACGAATGGTACGTGCCTTCGGTGTTGCTGGCTTGGCTGTTCGGTCACCAGGGCTATGCGTCCGGCCAAACCTTGTGCCTGCGGCGCGATACCCTACAAGCGATCGGCGGCCTGCGCGCGATTTCGAACCATTTGGCCGAGGACTATCGCCTAGGAGAGCTGATTCGCGGATTGGGTCAGCGGATCGTGTTGTCGCAGTATGTGGTCAAGGGACAGCATCACGAGCAGGATCTGGATTCGCTCACCCGTCATGAGTTGCGGTGGATGCGCACGCTACGCACGCTGCGGCCGCGCAGCTTTCGCATGATATTTCTTACCTTTACTCTGCCCCTGGCGCTATTCGGCCTGGTGCTCATTCCCGCGGGATCATCGCTGTCGACCGCCGGATGGACGTTGTGCGGGATCGCTATTGCAGCGCGCCTGGTGTTGCACCTCCTGCATAGAGTGGGCGGCGATCGGCCCCTGCTTTGCGATCTTTGGCTGTTGCCGGTGCGGGACCTGCTGATGTGCTGGGTCTGGTGCCGCAGCTTCATGAATTCGCACATCACCTGGCGGGGCGTCCAATTCGAGGTTGGCGCCGACGGCATCCTGCGAAACGAGAAAAAGGCGTGAGAAAGGCAGCGTACATCGGCGGTTTGCTGGGAGTGGCGTTGCTGGTGACCCTGCTTATTCGCACGGACCTCGCCGCCATGATCCAGACGCTGAGGTCGGGCGGCTGGACGCTGCTTTGGTTGATCCCGTACCGTGCGCTGTTCTATTTACTGTATGCCGCTTGCTGGATGGTGCTGCTACGCCCGTATGATCCGGGGCATGGCATTGGACTGGGCTACTTGTTCTGGGCCACAAGCGTTCGCGATGCGATCGATCGACTACTGCCGGTGGCCAGTGTCGGCGGCGGGGTGATCGGGATTCGACTGCTGCGGTGGAGGGGCCTCGCCAGCGCGCCTGCGAGCGCCAGCGTCATTGTCGAGGTTGCCTTGACGGTGACCGTATTGTGCGCGTTCGTGGGACTGGGGCTGGTCCTGCTGACCGAATTCAATGCTAGCGGGGAGGAATACCGCCGCCTGCTGTGGGGATTCCTGTTTGTTCTGCCGGTTCCGGCGCTGACACTGCTGCTGCTTCGCTATGGGGCGATCTTTGGACGACTGCAGAAAATCCTGCGGCCGTTTTTGGACCCGCAGTGGCTGTCCGAGAATGCCGCGTCGCTCGACACAGAACTGCGAGCCTATTTCACCCGCCCTGGGGCGTTGACCATCGCCGGCGTGTTGCAGTTTGCGGCGCTGATCTCGGGGTCTTTTGAAGTCTGGTTTGCGCTGCGCTTATTTGGGCATCCGGTGAGTGCCGCCACCTCCCTGGTCCTGGAGAGCATGACTCAGGCGGTACGGCATTTGGCGTTCGTCGTACCCGCCGGCGTCGGAGTACAAGAAGCGGGCTTGGTTATCTTCGGGCATTCGCTGGGCATCGGCAGCGAGTTGGCCTTGGCCGTTTCCGCGGCCAAGCGCATCCGTGAAGTGCTCTGCGGCCTGCCGTCGCTGATTTCCTGGCAATGGATGGAAGGCCAACGGCTCCGCGGGGCGATGCCGAATGCCTACTAATGCTTCAATCATACGATTGCCGCGCAGCTTGCACCACAGGCTGGAAGCGGCTGCAAGCGCATTCATGAATTCACCACACGGGCGGATAATCGATTTCACCCGGCCGTTGGGCGAGGCCGCCTTACTGCCGTCGGACTCGGTTTCGTGGCGCGTTTGCAAAAACCCCGTCGCTCTTTTCATCGGCGGTGTAGCCGCGGTCATTCTCGAATTGGCGGAACCCGCCGTACGCACGGGCGTGTGGGAACACTCGTCATTTCGCACGAACCCCGTCGGCCGTTTGCAACGGACCGGCCTTGCGGCGATGGCGACCGTCTATGGCGCGCGCAGCATCTCCGAACCCATGATTGCTGGGGTGGTACGGATGCACGGCCGCGTCACGGGCGAAACCGCCGCGGGGGTGCGTTATTGCGCAAACGACAGGCATCTGCTGAGCTGGGTACAGGCAACCGCTGCGTTTGGCTTTGCGGAAGCTTACAGCCATTACGTCAGCCCGCTCAGCCAAGCGGACTGTGATGGGTTATATCGAGAGGGCGCGCCTGCGTCGCGGCTGTATGGCGCGCTCGACGCTCCGACCTCGAGCGGAGAATTAAGGGCTTTGTTCCATTCCATGCGTGACCGCCTGGAGCCATCTCCCATCGTTTTCCAATTCCTGCAGATCATCAGTGAAACGCCCGCCTTCCCGCGGCCGCTGATTTGGCTGCAGAGTATGTTGGTGCGCGCTGCCGTGGATATCATTCCGGACTGGATGCGCGAACGTCTCGGACTCACGCCACACTACGGACTGCGAACTCGCGAAAAATGGATCGTCAAGCTCGCCGGCGCCGTCTCGGATAGAATCATCCTGTCGGAAAGCCCATCAGTGCAATCGTGCGTGCGGCTCGGATTGCCGGTCACTCATTTGTACGCGGCGTAGATCCCCACGTTTTTCCGGCTGTTAACGCGGCGCCGTCAGCCTGCGCTTGCCGTCAGCCGACAGTTTCACCCCCGGTTCGTCGAGTCCTTCACGGTCCCACAGCTCGCAGGTCACCTGACGGTGCCGTTGATCCAGCGCCTCGCAGTAGTTGGTGTACAGACATAGTCTGACCTCATGGCCGCGGCCGCCGGCTACCTTGCAAAACCAATCCGGATCTGCGAGCGCCTGGCGCGCGAAGGCGATGATGTCGGCGCCACCGGCCGCGAGCGCCGCTTCCGCCTGTTCGAAGTTGTGGATACCGCCCGCCGCGACGATGGGCGTTGTCCACCCTTGGTTTCGAACGGCAGCTCGGATACGGGCGGTTGGCTGGAGATTGCGGCCGAAAGGACCGTACGCATCGGAGTAGTACGAGGGCATGCATTCGTAGCCGCTTCGTCCGGTATAGGGGTAGGCCGCGTCACCGATTTTCGGCTGCTTGGCATCCTCGAACTTTCCGCCTCGGGAAAGCGACAGGAAATCCATTCCTGCGCGAGCGAATTGACAGCCGAAATACAGGGTGTCATCCACCGGGGTGCCCCCCTCGATGCATTCCTCCGACAGCAGCCGGCAGCCCACGGCGAAATCGCCGCCCACTTCGCTGCGCACGCGAGCATAGACTTCCAGAGGCAGCCTGGCGCGACCCGCAAGGTCACCACCGTAGCCGTCGTCCCGCTGGTTGCGCCGGGAGAGAAAGGAAGCCATGGTGTAGGCGTGCGCGTAGTGAAGTTCGACGCCGTCGAAGCCGGCCTCACGGGCGCGCCTGGAGGCCGCAGCGAACAGCGCCGGCAGACGCACGGGCAATTCGCGGATATGGGGCAGGTGCAGGTCGGTGACTCGCTCTCTATGCCCGAAATCGAGTGCCTCGAGTTCACGCGGATCGAGTACTTTCATGAGGTCGTCGTGCGGCAGCGAGCCCAGCCATTCGCGCACGTCGGATTCGGCGGCGTCAAGCCGCCCGTGGGCACTGCGATGCCGGTCGGTGATGGCCAGGAACTCCGTGAGATAGCGCGCGGCGGCCGGGCGACGCCGGATCGCAAGAAAGTCGATGATCTGAATCAAAAGCTTGGTTTGACCGTCGCTGGCGTCATGCACGACGTTCACCAGTTCGCGCAGGCCCGGCAGGAAGCGATCATGGCCGATCCGCAGCAGCGGTCCGCTCGGAACGTCGCGGATGCCCGTGGCTTCGACCACGATTGCGCCGGGGCGCCCACGTGCAAAACGCGCGTACCAGTCGAGCACGTCGGGCGTGACGAAGCCGTCCTCGCTTGCGCGCCACGGGACCATGGCTGGAACCCAGGTGCGTTGCGCCAGTTCGAGCCGTCCGACGGCTGCCCGCGAGAACAGCAGAGAAGCTGCCGCCTCCGCCGCGCTCGGCCACCGGCCCGCCCGCGGGTCATGGCGAACGCGTTCGGGAGGGCGCCACATGCCTATCGGGCGTAGGGAATCACGGCGGTGGCCTCGATCTCGACCTTGGCCTGGCTCTCCATCAACGCCACGACCTGGACCACGCTCATGGGAGGAAAGTTTTTGCCCATGACGGCGCGATACGCCGCGCCAATCTCCTTCAACTCAGAGTGATAGTCATCCCGGCTGGTCACGTACCAGGTCAACCGCACGATATGCTCCGGCCGGGCATTCGCTTCGGCCAGTATCGCGACGATGTTTTGCAGCGCCTGCCTCACTTGGGCGGCCACGTGCGGGCTCACGAAGCGACCTTCCCGGTCCCAGCCAATCTGGCCGGCAATGAAAATCTGGCGCCCTTCGGCGATCACACCGTTGCTATAGCCGCGGGGCTGCGGCCAGCCGTCGGGGAGCAGAATCTGGAATTGTGTCAACCTGGAGTCCTCTTGGCGCTGTTGAGAAGTTCTCGTCCTATGATCAGCTTCTGGACTTCGGAAGCGCCTTCGTAAATGCGCAGCGCGCGGATGTCGCGATACAGATGCTCGACGGCTTCGCCGCGCTCGACACCGCGGCCGCCGAACATTTGCACCGCGCGGTCGATGACCCTTTGGGCGGATTCGGTGGCCGTCAATTTGGCCATGGCCACCTCCATGACCGCCGGTTCACCGCGGTCGCGCAGCCATGCGGTACGGTAGGTCAGCAATCGCGCGGCATCGATTTCGGTGGCCATGTCGGCGAGCGCCGCCTGCGTGAGCTGGAAGTCCGCCAACGTCTTGCCGAACATGCGGCGCGCCATGCAGTGCTTTATTGCTTCATCGAGGGCGCGTCGCGCGAATCCGATGGCCGCGCCGGCCACCGAGGTGCGGAAAATATCGAGAGTCTGCATCGCAAGCTTGAATCCTTCGCCTTCGGCTCCCAGCCGCCGAGTGACCGGAATCCGGCAACCCTGGAAACTCAGGGTGGCGAGCGGGTGCGGCGACATGACGTCGATGCGGCGCGAAACGCTGAATCCGGGCGCATGCGCATCGACGACGAAGGCGCTGATCCCTCTGGCAGCCACCGATCCATCGGCACGCTGCTCCGCCGCCGCCGTGCGGGCAAATACACAGTAGAAATCCGCGATGCCGCCGTTTGAAATCCAGGTCTTTTCCCCGTCCAGAATGTAGTGATCGCCGTCACGGCGCGCGCCGCATTGAATGGCCGCCACGTCGGAGCCGGCGTTGGATTCGGACAGCGCGAATGCCGCGATGGCTTCGCCCGACGCCACACGGGACAGGTAGCGTTGCTTCAATTCCACTCCGCCGGCGAGGGAGATCGGGCCGCTGCCGAGACCCTGCATGGCGAACGCGAAATCGGCCAAGGCGTCGTGTCGGGCGAGGGTCTCGCGGATCAGAGCCAAAGAACGCACGTCGAATGCCGAATCGCCGGGGACGCAGTAGCGCGTCCAGCCGGATGTCCCCAAGTCGCGCACCAGCTCGCGGCAGGCATGATCCACCGAATCCCGGTCTTCCCGGACCCCGCGGTTTGCGAGGTGCCGTTCGGCCCAAGCATCCAGGCGAACCACGAGTTCGCGGTGTTGAGGCGCGAAGAAGGGCAACTCAAGAAAGGTATCGGCACTCATGGATGTCAATTGCCTTCGAATTCCGGCTTTTGCCTTGCTGCGAACGCGCGGTAAGCGCGGCGAAAGTCCTCGGTTTGCATGCACACTGCCTGCGCCTGCGCTTCCGCGTCGATGGCGGCGTCTATCGGCATGGCCCACTCGGAATGCAACATTTTTTTGGTCATGGCATGGGCGAAAGTCGGGCCCTTGGCGATCTGGTCGGCGAGATGAAGAGATTCGCGCAACAGAATGTCCGGAGCAACCAGCCGGTTGAAAAAGCCCCAGGCCTGTCCTTCCTCCGCGGACATGGACCGACCGGTGAACAGCAACTCGGAGGCGCGTCCTTGGCCGATGATTCTCGGCAACAGGGAGCAGGCACCCATATCGCAACCGGCGAGCCCCACCCGCGTGAATAGAAAGGCTGTCTTCGCTCGCGGCGTGCCCAGTCGAAAGTCGGATGCCATGGCGAGTATGGCGCCCGCGCCGGCGCAGACACCGTCCACGGCCGCGATGATGGGTTGCGGGCATGCCCGCATGGCCTTGACCAGATCCCCGGTCATACGTGTGAAATCGAGCAGGCCGTCCGGGTCCATTTGGGTAAGCGGACCGATGATCTCGTGGACATCGCCGCCGGAACAGAAATTATCTCCCGCCCCCGTCAACACGATGGCGCGAATGCCGCGTTCCGCGGCGAGCGCGCGGAACAGATCTCGCAACTCGGCGTAGGAGTCGAAGGTCAGTGGGTTCTTGCGTTCCGGTCGATTCAGCGTCACCACGCCGACCCGCTCGTGCCGCTGCCATAAAAAGTGCCGCGGCTCGAAGGACTCGGATAGGAGCGCTGCATCGGCTGATTGGGAATTTTCGGTCATGCCGTCCTCAGCCGCCGTGTCGATGGTTGACATGTGCTTTGAGTTCGCCGAGCAGTTCGGTCAATTGTCTCTTCTGTTTCATGCCCAGCGATCCGAAGAGATCGATGATCCATTGTTCGTGCTCGGCGGCCATGCGGCGGAATTGCCTCTTACCCTCCGCCGTGAGCCTTACGCGAAACACGCGCCGGTCGGCGCTATCGACCTCGCGCACCACCAGTCCTTCCTTCTCCAGCCCGTCGGTGATTCCCGTGACGTTGCCGCCGGTCACCATCATGCGCTGGGACAGCTCGCTCATCTTGAGACCGCCGGGCGCACGCTCCAGCTGCGCCATGAGATCGAAGCGAGGCAGGGTGGTTTCGAATCCCGACTGCAGACTCTGGCGGATGCGGCTCTCGATCTTATTCGTGCAGGTCAGCAGCCGCAGCCATAACCGCAGCGATAAATGATGATCATCGTGCGCGCGCGTTTCCGCATCGATGGGCGTGCTGACGATCGTCAAGTCGGCCTTTCCCTTTGCCATCACATGACCTCGCCGCCCGCGATCACGATGCTCTGGCCGGTCACGCTCTGCGTGCCCGGCTTGCACAGCCACAGTGTCGTATCCGCTACTTCCTTCGGTGCGATGAGGCGGCGCTGTGGATTCGTGGCAACCAGGGCGTCAAGGGCCTCTTTCTCGCTGCGTCCGGTCTTGGCTCTGATATTCGCGACGGCCTCCCTCACGATGTCGGTGTCGGTGTAGCCGGGGCACACCGCATTCACCGTGATGTTCTTGGTCGCGTACTCCAATGCCAGCGAACGGGTGAGTCCGATGACCGCATGTTTGGACGTCGAGTACGCCGAGATGTACGCTGCGCCCCTCAATCCCGCGATACTCGCGATGTTGACGATGCGGCCGAATCCGAGTTTTAGCATGTCGGGAACGGCCTCACGCGCGCACAGATAAGTGCCGGTGAGGTTGACGGCCAAGATTTTGTTCCAGGTGGGAAGGTCGGTCTCCGTAAACTTGGCACTCGCCGCCATACCTGCATTGTTGATCAAGATATGTACGGGGCCAAAGTGGCGTCGCGCCGTCGTGAAGGCGTCACGCACGGAGTCCGACTCGGCGACATCAACCTTGACCGGCGCGGCGCGGCTGCCACCACCCAACTCGTCCGCCACCTGCGAGAGTTTGGTCTGGTCACGCCCGAAAAGAGAGACTCGCACGCCTTGCGCCGCCAGCGCCGCAGCGATTGCGGCGCCGATACCACGGCTTGCACCGGTGACGACCGCATGCAGGCCGGCTAATGGGTGGGACTTGTCGTTCATGATGATTTGGTCCCGCCGGTTTGGGCGCCACGCTGATGATTACGCTCGAGTTGGCTTTTCCCGGAGAGGTATTGCCGCGGCCACCATTGAGCATCGAAGCCTAGCCGCGCCGCGGCATCGAGCGTCCACGCGGGATTCGCCAAGTGCGGTCGCGCAATGGCACATAAATCGGCTCGACCGGACGCGATGATGGAATTCACATGGTCCGGGTCATAGATGTTGCCCACCGCCATGGTCGAGATGCCGATCTCGTTACGCAGCTGATCGGCGAACGGGGTCTGCCACATTCGGCCGTAGACGGGCTTTTGCCAGGGAACCGTCTGCCCCGTCGACACGTCGATGAGATCGACGCCCGCCTGCTTGAAAGTGCGGGCGACGATGAGCAGGTCATCTTCGATCAGGCCTTTATCGGCCCAATCGGTGGCTGAAATGCGCACCGACAGGGGTTTGTCGGCCGGCCATTCGGCACGCACGGCCTCCAGCACTTCGAGCGGGAAGCGCAGGCGGCCTGAAATGCCGCCGCCGAAAGAATCCCCGCGGGTGTTCGTCAGGGGCGACAAGAATGATGCCAGCAAGTAGCCGTGGGCCATGTGCAACTCGAGCATGTCGAATCCCGCCTGCAGGCCCAGTTGCGTGGCGCGCACGAAGTCCTCACGCACCGTGTCCATGTCTGCCCGTGTCATTTCGGTCGGTGTCTGGCTCAGGCCCGGGAAGTAGGGCAGCGCCGACGGTGCCAGCAGCGGCCAGTTACCCGAGGCCAGGGGATGGTCCATCTTTTCCCAACCGAGTTGAGTTGAGCCCTTGCGGCCCGCATGGCCGAGCTGCAGGCAGATTTTCGCCGGCGTGCGCTGGTGTACGAAATCCACGATGGTGCGCCAGGCATCTCGCTGCGCAACATTCCAGAGTCCCGTGCAGCCGGGCGTGATACGCCCCTGCGGTGAAACGCAGGTCATTTCGGTATATACGAGGCCGGCTCCCCCCAAGGCGAGATGGCCATAGTGAACCAGATGCCAATCGTCCGGCATGCCGTCAGTGGCGCAGTACTGTGCCATGGGCGAAACCACCACGCGATTCGGCAATTCGAGCCCACGAATCTTGAACGGCAGGAACATCGGCGGCCGCGAATCCTGCACGCCGCTGCAGCCGGCCAGCCACTGCTCGTAGCTCTGCACGAACTGCGGATCCCGGGCCTTGAGGTTTTCGTGGCCGATGCGTTGACTGCCGGTGAGCAGACTGTAGGCAAATTGTTGCGGGGGCAGCCGCGAATACCGGGCGACGTTCTCGAACCACTCCATGCGATTGCGCGCGGCGCTCTGCAGCTTGAGCACTTCCACGTTGCGCTCTTCATGGTACGCCTCGAGCGCTTGTTCCAGACCCGCGCCGCCGGTGACGTGGCGGCAGAGCGATATAGCATCTTCCATGGCGAGTTTGGTGCCGGACCCGATGGAGAAATGGGCCGTGTGCGCGGCATCTCCGATGAGCACGACCTTGCCATCGTGCCAGTGCTTGCAGCGCACCAGATTGAAGTTGAGCCACGCAGACCCGCGCAGGTGTCCCGCATTGCTCCGTAGCCGGTGTCCGCCGAGATAAGAACCGAACAACTGCTCGCAAAAGGCGATCGACTGTTCCGTGTCGCAATGGTCGAGCCCGTGCGCCTTCCAGGTCTCTTCCCGGGTCTCGACGATGACCGTCGATAGCTCCTTGCTGAACTGGTACGCGTGTATCTGAAACCAGCCCAGTTCGGTCCGTTCGAACGCAAATGTGAAGGCGTCGAATGGCTGGGTGGTGCCCAGCCAGATGAATCGGCATCGGCGAGTGTTGATGTCCGGCTCGAATACGCGCGCATGCCGGCTACGTGTCCTGCTATTGACGCCGTCCGCGGCTATGAGCAAATCCGCGTCGGCGAATGGCTCCTCGCCATCGACCTCATGCTCGAAAACTTGCCGCACACCCAATTGCCGCGCACGCTCCTGCAGAATGGCCAGGAGCCGCTTGCGGCTTATGCCGGCGAATCCATGGCCGCCGCTCACGAATTGGCGGCCGCCGAAATGAACCGAAATATCGTCCCAGTGATGGAAATCCGCCAGAATGCCGGCGTACGATTCGGAGTCGGCGCAGCGAAAGTTCTCCATGGTCTGATCGGAGAACACCACGCCCCACCCGAAAGTATCGTCCGGCCGATTGCGCTCGAATACCTCGACGCTGGCCGAGGGCAGCGCCTTGCGCAACAGGATCGCGGCGTAGAGCCCCGCGGGGCCGCCGCCCAGGCAGACGATTCTCTTCATGAGCTTAAGAAGTCCCCTCTCTATCAAATGTATCGCGGGCTTGCCGCGCATGTTATATTGCTAGATACTTGAAGTGTCAATTATCTTCACGCGGGAACCGAAAATCATGGATACGCTTTCCCAGTTGGTCGGCGGCATTCTAGGCGGCAGCATCCGGGTGGTCGATTTGACCATGCCGCTCGAACCCCATACCCCTACGATTCAGCTGCCGCCGCAATTCGCGCCGTCCAAGCCCTTCTCCCTGGAGGAGATCTCCCGCTACGACGCCCGCGGGCCCGCCTGGTACTGGAACAACATCGCCTGCGGCGAGCATACGGGCACGCACTTCGATGCACCGGTGCACTGGGTCACCGGCAAGGATCACCCGAACAATGCCACGCACAATATCCCGGTGGATCGATTCATAGGACCGGCGTGCGTCATCGACGTGTCGAAACAGGCCCGGGAAAATTCGGATTTTCTGTTGACCCAGGCGGTGGTCGAGGCATGGGAGGGCCGGCACGGGCGCATTCCGGAGCACGCCTGGGTCCTGATACGGACCGACTGGTCCAGGCACACGAGTGCCAAGGATTTTCTCAATATACAAGCCGACGGTCCGCACACGCCGGGCTTCCATCCTCAATGCGTACCGTTCTTGGCGCGCGAGCGCAATATTTTGGGAGTCGGCGTCGAAACCGTCGGCACCGATGCCGGCCAGGCGGCGGGATTCGAGCCTATGTTCCCATGCCACACCATCATGCACGGTTCAAACAAGTTCGGGCTGGCCAGTCTCACCAACCTGGACAAGCTGCCGCCCACCGGTGCGGTGGTCATCGCGCCTCCCTTGAAAATCGTCAATGGCTCGGGCAGCCCGTTGCGCGTGCTGGCGCTCGTGCCCGCATGAGGTAGGCATTCATGGCTGAACGGTCCTTCGGGAAGGAAATGCAGTCGCTGAAGCTCGGCAAAGGTGCCGAGTTCCGGGGCGAGGGAATTCTCGCCGTTACCAAGGCGCTGTTGCAGTCCGGGGTGTCCTATGTCGGCGGCTATCAGGGTGCTCCCATCTCGCATTTGATGGATGTGCTCGCGGAGGCAGAAGACATTTTGGGCGAGCTGGGGGTGCATTTCGAAGCAAGCGCTTCGGAGGCGACCGCGGCGGCGATGCTCGCGGCATCCATCAACTACCCGTTGCGAGGCGCCGTCACCTGGAAATCCACCGTGGGCACGAACGTGGCGTCCGACGCGTTGGCCAATCTGGCCTCCTCCGGAGTGCGCGGTGGGGCCTTGATCATCCTCGGCGAGGACTATGGCGAGGGTGCCAGCATCATGCAGGAACGCACTCATGCGTTCGCCATGAAATCGCAGATCTGGCTCCTGGATCCCCGCCCGCATCTGCCCGATATCGTCCGCGCGGTGGAGCAGGGCTTCGAGCTGTCCGAGGCCAGCCACAGCCCCGTGATGTTGATGCTTCGCATCCGAGCGTGCCATGTCTATGGGCGTTTCACCGCCAAGGACAATGTGCGGCCGGCGTTTTCCGCGGCGGATGCGTTGGCGGCTCCGTCTCGGGACTATGGCCGCATCATCCTGCCGCCTTCGACGTATGCGCAGGAACGGGAAAAAATCCACGAGCGATTTCCCGCCGCGCTGCGCTTCGTGGCCGAGCGCAAGATGAATGATGTCATAGACGGAGAGGCCGGCGACATCGGCATCATTCTGCAGGGAGGTCTGTACAACAGCGTCCTGCGGGCTCTGGAGTTGCTCGATTGCGCGGACACGTTCGGATCGACCCCCATTCCGCTCTACGTGCTCAATGTGACCTATCCTCTCATTCCGCAAGAGTGGGTCAAATTCTGCAGCGGCAAGCGCGCGGTACTGGTTGTGGAGGAGGGCCAACCCGAGTTCATCGAGCAGGCGGCGAGTCAGATTTTACGCAAGCACGATGTGTCCGCGCGGCTGATGGGCAAGGACGTGCTGCCCATGCACGGCGAATATACGGTGGACGTGCTGCGTAAAGGGTTGGGAGAATTTATTTCGCGCTGGATGCCGCAGTTACTAGCGACACCCAAGACCGCCGCGTCCCCAGCCATGACTGAAACTCCGCTGGTGGCCGCCGGGCGCCTCGCGGCTCTGGTTCCGGCGCGACCGTCGGGTTTGTGCACGGGCTGCCCCGAACGTCCGCTATTCACCGCCATGAAGCTTCTGCAGCGGGAGACGGGGCCCCTACATATCAGCGCGGACATCGGCTGCCATTCGTTCGCAACGCTCCCGCCGTTCAACATGGGCAATAGCATCATGGGCTACGGACTGGGAGCGGCCGGAGCGTCCGCGCTCGGCACCGACGGAGGGAAACGCGCCATGTCCGTGATGGGCGACGGCGGTTTCTGGCACAACGGTCTGACCAGCGGCATCGGCAACTCGGTATTCAATCGCCACGACGACGTCACGGTGATTGTCGACAACGGCTATTCCGCGGCCACCGGCGGCCAGGACATACCGTCCTCACGCGATGCGAACCAGCATCGCCAGGGGAACAACACCATCATCGACGCGGTGAAGGGCGTCGGCGTCAAGTGGGTGAGGCACACCCGCACTTATGATATGACCGGTACCTTGAAGGTGTTGCGCGAGGCGCTGCGCACGGATTTCCGGGGGCCGAAAGTGATCGTTGCGGAGGGGGAGTGCCAGCTCAACCGGCAACGCAGGGTGCGGCCGCTGATGAAGCAAGCCATAAAGGAGGGTAAGCGCGTGGTGCGCGAGCGCTTCGGCGTCGATGCGGATACCTGCACCGGCGATCATTCCTGCATCCGCTTGTCAGGATGCCCGTCCTTGACGGTAAAGCCGAATCCCGATCCCTTGCGCACGGATCCGGTGGCCCATGTCGACAATAGCTGCGTGGGTTGCGGAGTGTGCGGAGAAGTCGCGCACGCGGCCGTGCTATGTCCATCGTTCTATCGCGCGGAATTGGTGTACAACCCCTCGTCCTGGGATCGCTTGCTGGATAAGGTCCGCACTGCCGTGATCGGCACATTGCAGCGACGCAGCGACCGTAAACGGCTGAGTTACGCGCTGTGACCGTGGCGGATCCGGAACCGCACGGCAATCATCCGCCGACATGACCGGGCCTGTGACGGATTCAGGGCGGCCGATCAAGCTGACCATCGCTGCTCTGGGCGGTCAGGGTGGCGGCGTGCTCGCCAACTGGCTCATCGAAATTGCGGAGGCCGAGAATTATCTCGTGCAGTCGACCTCCGTACCGGGCGTCGCCCAGCGCACGGGCGCCACGATTTACTATCTCGAATTCTTTCCGAGATCCGCGGCCGAACGCGCGGGGCGCGAGCCTATCATGGCGCTCATGCCGGGGTCGGGCGATGTGGACTGTGTGCTCGCCTCGGAACTCGCGGAGGCCGGCAGAGCCATCCAACGCGGTCTTGTCAATCCGGACCGCACTACGCTCATCGCCTCCTCCCATCGCTCCTACGCCATCGGTGAAAAGAGCGCGATGGGGCAGGGTGCGGCGGACGAGAAACAACTCCTGGATTTGGTTCGCAGTCAGGCGAAACGCTTGATACTGTTCGATATGGATGCGCTTGCGGAGCAGCACCATAGCGTCATCAGCTCCGTGCTCCTGGGCGCCCTGTGCGGCAGCGGCGTGCTGCCGTTTCGCAAGGGCGCGTTCGAGTCCGCGATCACCAAGAGCGGCATTGCCGTTGCGACCAATCTCGCCGCCTTTGAAGACGCGCGTCGTCAGGCCGAGATCGGTGATTCAGGCGCCGACGCGCGGCAACGCGCCGCCGCGCCATTGAATGAAGTTCCTCTCAAGGCGCGATCACTCAAGCTGCAACCCTTGCTTGACCGGGTGAGGCAGTTCCCTGTCCCGCTACAGCGCTTGGTGCTCGAAGGAACTCGCCGAGCAATCGATTACCAGGACCCCGCTTATGCCGGACTTTACCTGGACCGCGCGCAGCGAATCGCCGCGGTTGACGCGCAGGGCGAGCCGAGCGGAACGTGGGAACTCACCGAAGCCACCTCGCGCAATCTGGCGCTGTGGATGACCTTCGAGGACACCATCCGGGTGGCCGATCTGAAAACTCGCTCGGAGCGTTTTACCCGGGTCCGTGACGAAGTGCGCGCGGCGCCCGGACAACTCGTCGGCTTCACCGAATTCATGAAGCCGCGTATCGAGGAGATAGTCGGTACGCTACCCGCGGGACTGGGGCGGTGGCTGCAGAACTCGCCTC
>Ga0302320_10016558_pt1 | contig 15050 bp, 10 predicted proteins | sample Bog_T0_3_FD_202130 | JGI IMG/M metagenome (GOLD analysis project Ga0302320, IMG submission 202130) | Peat permafrost microbial communities from Stordalen Mire near Abisko, Sweden - Bog_T0_3 | ecosystem: Environmental > Terrestrial > Soil > Wetlands > Peat | place: Sweden: Abisko, Stordalen Mire... | reverse complement strand
AGCACGAGGGGGGGGGGAGGGGGGAGGTAGGTTTCTATTTACATTGGGGACGTGTTGGTGCACGAAGATCCATCAAAACAAAACAAAACAAAAACAATCAACAATAACAATCACATCGCCTCCCTTCCCTTCCCTTTCCCTTTCCCTTCCTCCCGTTTCGGCCTTCCTTTCCGCTTATCCCCCGGAAGACCCACCGGCATCTTAGATTTGGATGACAGGCCAAATGATCTCCACACCCTGATGGCAAAGCAAGTGGAAACGAATTCGACATCGGCACTCGGCAAGGAAAAAGGGTGATGAAGAAGAATAGGGGTGGTGGTCATGCATGACTTGACTTCATCTTGTGATTCTATAATTAAAATTTTAAATTTTAAAATTTTATCATTTCCAACAATCCTTCTTCAATTCAATTCAATTCAATTCAATTCAATTTATCCTTCCTAGAGATCTGCGGCTGGAAAAAAAAGAAAAAAGAAAGGAGAAAATGAGGTCTTCCCCCGGACTTCTTTTCAGCCAGCAAAATGCAAGTGGAACGACTAATCTCGCTGCATTGATATTTAAATCTATCGATACGAAATCGAAATGACCCTCCTCCCACCCACGGGAACGTATCGCCATGCAGCATCCATCGATTTCCCCAATTACTCGCATCACGTTCCTCATATCCATTATCCGGGTCAATCATCCCGGCGCAAAACGTGCCGCAATTTTAATTTCCAACCAAAAAAAAATAAAAAATAAAAATAAAAATAAAAATAAAAAAAAGTAAAAGATGTCTCAAGCTAGAGCAAGAGAAGAAGAAGCACACCACATCGCATTAGCAAGATGATTCCCAGACATCTCAGTTCTTCATCCGTCCGCGATGCAATGAAGATGCATGCATTAAGCTAAACTATAAACGTCATGGAGGGGTAGACTTTTATGTTTCAATTACTGCGCGAAGAACCAAACGTTTCCCCCGCTCAAATCTCGCTCTTCCTACTTCTTTCTCACTCTCCACTCCCCCCCCTTTTTTTTTTCCACCGACCGCCACTTCAAGAAGTCATTCCCACCAGAACTCAAGAAAGACTGAAACAAAACAAAAAAAAAGTCGGCTTTTATATTCCTTCCCGATTCTGTTTTTAGACCATGATCCGGCCTTCCGGAGATGTGACTGACATTCCAGCCACCCACCCTGAAACCCAACTCCTCGGGTCGAAAAGAGGATTCTTTTCTCAAATCAAAGGAATGATATGATTGATATATCTATTATCTACGGGTGAACCGAATTCCCGGGCCGTGTAACCACCCACCCACCCACCAAGTCCCAAATCAACATCCGCATGCGAAGGATTGAATCGATGTGCTACGGTACGGTTCCAATGCAGTTAATTGCGCGTTTTATTTTTAATGCTTCAACGTTCTTCTTTCTGTGCAGCTGGGGGCCGTTGAAAATACACAATGACCGCGGAATTGCCCAGCCAGCCAGCCAATACGAGACTCTAAGTTTCCTCTGAGCTTTGCTTCAACTTTTCATTCATTCATTCATTCATTCATTCATCCATCAGCCGTTTCAGATGCTCAACTCATCAATTACGACCTCATATCGCCCTTGACGCATTTTCTTCTTCTTCGTAAAGAGAGTAGCAAAGTGTCACGACCTACTTCGTCTGCCGCGATTCTTCGCCCAGGATAAGCGGGGCCAGATCCGCATTGTCAAATCAATAATAAGAACACCGATAACTTCGAGTTCTTCTGGCCTTGGAGAAATCGAGATCGGACCGTGGATGGAAAGGACCTTTACCACGGCGCCGCTCTCGGTAGACGTGCCTCCAAATCTATGTTGAGGTCAGGTCGTGATCGGCAGGAAGCAAGTACCTCTTAGTGGAGTAGGCCGACAGAAACCCTCAGTAGATCGAGGCCAGTGGCATGAAGCGCTCAGTGTGACAATTCAAAAAGCTTGGATCATAAGTACGATAGTCACGAAATTTCCTCAGAGAGTGGAACTGCTCCGAAGGGTCATCTAACATTCCAAGTCTTCTCGCTGAATTGACCCCTACCTTCGCCCTACCTTACCTATACTGTCAGTCGTCCCCCACTGATTCATCTAACAACTTATACTACGCTTTCCATTGTACGGCTTCCGATAACAATATTGTTCATATCCGGCCAAGACAATGGCAGAGGAGGATCCGGCAACTTTTGATCCCACGCAAACGAACCCAAATAAAAGTTTATGAGAATGAAGATGTGAAGTGGAAAGGAAGAGGGTTTAAGAAGAAAGAGCTGTTGGGGTTGATTAAATATGAAGACAAAGAAGAAATGAAGAGAGAGTAAAGGCTCGTGATGATTGATACCTTTGGATAATCAGGAAGCGGATTGATTTACTTGATCCCTTTTTTCACTAGAAAACCCCGCTGAAATAAGTATTTTTTTTTTTTAATCTTATATTAGTTACTGCTGTTATTTTCTTACGCTTAAGTTACTTATTCAATCCCATCAAGTGATTCCTATTTCGTATAAACGGAAAATCCTTCTCCGAGCGCAAGTCCGCCGAAGGGATATCTTTACGATTCGATTTAAGGCTTAGTGTCCGGGACTAGGTCAAACGAGGCTTAGTTTCCGGCCTTCGCTACGATGTCCGTACGGACTGACTGACAGGCCTAGGACTGGCAATGCAAATCGTGATTCCTCGCTCAGGACTTATATTGTATATGTATATAAAGAATATAAAGTCTGATTTCACCACTGCTGCCATGATTTCTTTAAGAGCGCCAATCTCCCCTTTCCTTTTTCAATCGACACACACACACACATATACCTTGCCTCAGATAGAACATCCAAATCCAAGTCGTCTTAGGTGAAGTTACAGTTACCATGAGAGAACTCCGCATCCATGCCGGCCCGCGAGTCGAAGTGGTCGAGTCCGAGATGCCCACGGCCGCTCCCGGACAAGTCGTCATCCAGGTCGCGGTTGCCGCCGCGAACCCCAAAGACTGGAAAATGCCCATGTGGTTCAAGGACAGAGTGATCAACGAAGGCGAAGACATCGCCGGGACCGTGTATGCGGTGGGCGAGGGAGTGGTCGACTTCAAGGTACGCTTCGAAAGAGATATATCGAGACATCCTTTATTCGTCCTCGAGCTAATGTGTCGAATTGAAGAAAGGAGACAGAGTCGCTGCCTTGCATGACAATGGTACGCCGTATGGGGCCTACGGAGAATTCGCGGTCGCGTGGGCTTACACAACCTTCCACTTGCCTGCGAACATTCTATTCGAAGGTTCGTCCCAGTAGCAATCGCTCCCCTTACTAGGAGGCCATAGTAGGGAATCCATGACTAGTCTAACCATTCCCCAGAAGCAAGCACAATTCCTCTCGCCGCAATGACCACTTCGTGGGCGCTTTTCCGCGCGCTCTCGCTCCCAACCCCTTGGTCCCCGGCCTCCGTTCCCCACCCGTTGATCGTCTACGGAGGCTCAACGACACTAGGAGCCTTTGCTATTAAGCTGGCCGTGCTCGCAAACATCCACCCCATCATCGCCATCGCGGGACAGGGCAGCCCGTATGTCAGCACCTTGCTCTCTTCTGAGCGTGGCGACAAGGTTTTCGACTACCGTGAAGGAGAAGAGAAGCTCGCCCAATCCGTTCAGAGTGCTCTTGGGGAAGCACAAGCTTACCATGCTGTTGACGCTGTTGGGGAAGCATCCTGTGTCGCATTCCTCCGTAAGTTCGTGGCCGATAGCGGGAAGATTGCTCTCTCCTTGCCTATTAGCGAAGAAGGCAATGAGTCTGGGACCCGCGTGGCCACGGAACTCGTGTCTTCGGTGGCTGTGCACCAAACCTTTGGGTCGCCGCCACCTGGGGGTATGGAGTTCGGATATATGATGAGTCGGTATTTCACGTATGCGCTACAGCAGGGATTGTTGAAGGGTCATCCGTATGAGGTTGTGGCTGGAGGCTTGGACGGCGTTCAGGGAGCTCTAGAACGATTGAAGGCGGGCACGGTGAGCGCGAAGAAGCTCGTGGTGCGCGTTGCGGAGACTGCGTGAATGGCCTGATTGAGTTACCTGCTATCAGTGTCCTGTCTCCCTTTTTCGGTTTTACATATCCCCGGGGTATCAAAGCTTTGCAGATAACTACTCGCAGAAGACAAATTCTGACTTAGCTATGATTTGAATCTCATCAATGCCAACTGTTGTACCTCTAATAACATTGCAAAATAAGTTCTTACGCTGAGTGAAGCACTCTATATGCTACTGATGATTTGATCCCACTGTAAATTTCTGTCAGCTTTGTAGTTCATCTTCGGTTGAGCACGGCGCGGGTTCCCACTGCCTCTGATGCCTGTCTAAATGTTGCGGGGGCATGCTAAATGTTAGAAACTGGAGCCACGAGCCAGGATAAAACAACGCATATTAAATGAGTAGCCCTAGAGTGTGATTTATAAACCATCAGGCTGCTGGGCATATACCATATACGGAGACAGAAATATATGCATTTCCGACCGAATTCTCAACGTGCGAGCTTCCACCAAACCAGCATATAGAAGTCAGTCAGTCAATCAGTCAGTATATATATGGGCATTCCAAGTTTCATTTCAATTTCGCAACTAAAAGGAACAAAGCCCCAAAAGAGTCCGATTGGGTGCTCCAGTCGCACAAATCGTCGAAATCGAAAGGACTCCTGTTGAGGACGTCGTTACTGCTCAACGTTTCCAGATCCCCAAAGCTCGCGATGTGTTTTCCCTTTTTTTGGGACGCTAAATGCTGCGTGTACGCTTTCTCCCACGCGGCCTCGGTATCCGCTTCCCACAGCACGCCACTGCATGGCAATGGTAAAGCGTTGATTTCAACACACGAGGGGGTTGCAGGAATCCCAATATCGATGTCCCAAACTCTTGAAATCATGACTTGGAGTAAAATCACTCTAAGAGCGGTTAGCAACTAAGAATTGCAGCATAGACTGACTGGACGTACCTTCGCCAGCTCTCTGCCAGTACCCACTCGTCCCAGGTCGGGAAACTCGCATCTCCATCCTGAAAGGAGATCCTCCGTTCGTGTACTTTTAATACCAATTCCTGCTGGGCATTAGGAGGTTTTTGCAATATGACGGGGTATATACTTTAATTGTCATGACGAGCACGAAGGAAATTATGGGGCACTCCGTGTCACTCCCCGAATTGGACGCAAACAGTATAGCATAAAGTGCAAGAGCTTGCACCGCAGATAGCAATGTTCGGTCATCGAATGTGTTGGACTAGGATATTTAAGCTGAGTATAGTGTACTATGTGAGTGGCGACTACAAACCTCCTTAAATAGACGCTGGATTTCTAAGAACAGTGTCGTCATCACTAGTGTATGATTTGATCTGTTTTTATTCAGAAATAGGGGTATGATGGTTGCGGCATTGCCTAGGGCTTCCGTAGAGTAGAGAACCTCTCCGCGGTTTTGGGTAACTTGGTTGTGAAATGCACTTCGTGGATGGATGAATGGAGGAAGATGCATGTCGACTAGGCCTTTCAGATAAGATTTCATAACGCCGTGGAGGTAGTTATCTGTCATCACAGCGTGGGTTCTAACAGTATTCTTTCTTTGAAGAAGATGTGTTATGGATTTTGGCGCTCGGGTCAAAATGGGCCATTCCAAAACTATGGTGTCAATCATCGCCGATTTGCCGTCGTCCAAGTCAGACAAATAGGTGTTATGTTGTCCAGAGGTTGGATTCTCATGCTGGCCTATATATTGCTGAAATTCTTGAGCTGTATCTTCAGCAGAATCGATCCATGTAAGATTTCGACCAGATGAGGGCGAGGACGGAGCGGGATTCACAATGCTGTCAAATATCATGCTTGTCTCTTCCTCTAGAACTTGTTCCGCAGGCCAGGGAGAAACTGGCATTACTGAGACGTAGTCCATATTTGGCATCTGGCTGCGCTCTTCAGAGATGACTGGAAATGATGCCCGTCCAGAATCATCCGCTTGTCCTTGAACACCCAACGCATCTGAAAGCGGGACGACGCTACTTGCTTCTATCGGGCCATTCAAGAAAGAGGGAGAATATCCCTCAGCCGTCCTTAGATCCGACTGATTTAAGCTATTCTCCAATTCCAGATAGGTTGGTAGCGCCCCGGGGACCTCCATGTCCTTGTATTTGCAATTGAGACGTTTTTTCGAACACGTGTCGCATTTTGGGTAATTCAAACTGCATCGGGTTTTAGATAACCTGCATTGGGTGCATGCCTTTTGTCGTGTGGGTGGCATGGGTAGTATCCTCAAGTTGTAGCAGCTAATATATATACCAGAGACTGCACCGAGAAACGACGTCTGAATTCGGATTCATGAGTCCTTAGTGCCTCAGGCATCAATCGACTAAATTAACTGAAATCATTCTTATTAACTTATAAGGGTATATTTATCGTATTACTGCTTTCCCCCATTTAGATTTTCGAGTCGCGTAACACTGGAGAAGCAGGAAACTTATGCAATCCTGTAGCGGGTAAGTAGGGATTGCAGCGTGTGAATGCAGAGCCAGAACTGGAGGAAGTGATAGTTCTAGGCAGTGTGAAGCAGTCCCTAATTTTCTTAGCAGTTATTTTTATAAAAATAACATCTACATCTGCAAGAGTATAATTATATCCAGCAGGATCATACATCGCGTCAGCCAACGTATCACCACCTCGAAAGAAGCCAAAATTGAGGAACAAGGGTAATCTTTCCAGCCTAACGAGTAGGCCCAACGAATCGATATATTTCTCTTCCGGCCATGGTGCCAAGACTAGTCTTTCAGAGATCGGAGCTGATGCTGCGACGGAGATACCGCTTGTTCTAATGGTGCTTTTAAGGGCAAGATAAGTGGAAATTGACTCGTTCTAGAAATTGTTGATTTGGACAGTGAGATGTTGAGTTCTAGGTCCAAAATTAGGAGTTACTCTGGAGGCATCTAGATTTAGAGCATTGCCTACGACGGCAGCTTTGATCGCTATAGTGGTAAGTTAGTAACATTGTATGGAAATCTAAGGAAAGTTAGGAAGTTATTCGTTTACGAAGAGTAGCTGGGAGAGTATGAAATATAAGTCAACTACCCCACCTTCCGGCATGTCCTCCCTTCCGGCACCTCTTTACACCAAAATAAGCGATTTTACGGTATTTTTAATTGAATAAAACTAAAATATAATTACTTTAAATTTTATATTTGAAATCTTTATATATATGTAAGCTCATATAGAAAATTTGAGAATTTTAGAAATTTATTAAAACCTTCAAATTAATACTTAAACATAGAAAAAATAATTTATATGTAATTTACATATAAAATTAAAATTTTTTATAATTTTTAATAAAAATTTCATTTATAATTAAAAAAATATAAAAGTATAATTTTCTAAAGGTTGATTTATTCAAAGAATTCAAAAAATTAAATGGTTTTTCTTTAGCAGCTTTATATAAAAAGTTATTAAAATTTTATATGAATGAAATGACATGTTTTTAAGGCTTAATTTTTATGGAGAATTCGAAAAAATATACGATTTATTTTTAATAATTTTATATGAAAAGTTATTAAATATTTAGTATTTTATGCTAATTTTATATAAAAAATTATTTTATTTTAAATAGTAATTTAAATGTTTTTAAGTTTTCAATATTAATTGATATATATATATAAAGATTTCATATTTAAAATTTAAAGTAATTAGATTTTAATTTTATTTTATTCAAAATATTATAAATAGGTGCCGGAAGGGGGGGAGTTGACTTAAGTAACTTACTATTGGGAGCTGCTGTAATTCTCGGTGGTAGAGCTCTAGCAAGAGAAGTCATAACAGAATCTAGAGCAGTGAGTGAGGGTGACAGACGCAATATCATTTTGGTGTCGTTGGATTGTTGCTTGATGTTTGAATTGAGGGTTGTTGTAAGGATGGAGAGTTATGTTCCCCAAAACGAAAAGGAAAACGAACTTTAAGCAGACCGAGACTTGTGCAACTTGTAAGACTCAAAAGAGAGGTATGAAATGTAGACGAATTCAATAGATTTAATTGCAAATTTGCTAGATATTCTTCCGCCTAACTTGCGAATTTCTACCTAGGACAATTATTTTCAAAAAGGTGGCGTTGATAGACCTAGGAGGTTTAATGGAAAGTGTAACCGAATAGATATGAAGTTGATAAATTAAAGGAGACTAATCATTTCACTTGAGCTTTAACCCACAGAATATCTATTAGTCAGAGCTGAGCCGAAACACCCTGTAATTATTCATTCTTTGTCCTCTCGATTTGATATTGGCCGTCTCGACTTTGTAGCTATGGTTCAAAGATCACTGCAAGGTCGCCTCCGATCGATCACCTTGCGAGTTTCCACTTCCGACAGTCTCATTCACAAAACTTAGCATAACTTTCGTGATGGTCGGTAGTCCTTCAATCTTCCATATCACATGTGCCAGGCTTCTCTTGTCTCTGATAGTATCTTCGTTCTTCTCGCCATAATGAGCTTTGCGTAGCCTGACAATTCGTGTCAACAAGTCCCTCGTCGCTTTGTATCTGTGTGTGAAATACAGCAATCGTGCCAAGTCATTCGCAATGCCAAGTGTAGTGATATTTGCTTCACCGAAAGCCATCGTTGCCTTGTTCATTGCATCTCTAAATATGTTTTCAGCGTCGTCAGAACTTCTCAAATCAACTAAGGCCCACCCCAGTTGGGTCATGAGCATAAGGGTAAACCTGTGATAGTGTCCAAGACTATTCTTAGAGAGCGAGTAAGCCCGATGGTATAGCTCTCCCGCTTCTATAAATCCTTCTTTTTCGGTCCGACAACCAGCTAAGTCCGTTTCCGGAACCCAGGTGTTGAGACTATCCGTATCTAGTTCCACCATGTCCAACACTCCTTTTAAAATGCGTTCAGAATTAGAAAATTGACGCTGGGGAAATCCGTAGTTGCTAGGAATAGGTCGTATCATTGAACGGTCATAGTAATTTTCTAGCTCATGTTGAGCTAATTGCTGTGAAAATGAGCGTCCAAACCAGACCCGGGTCCTTTGAACGAAGTATATTGATATCCCATTTCCAGAAATATTAAAAATTTTCTCGCTCTTGGAAATATTATCGAGATTAATCGTCGTCCAATCGTCCTTGTATTCATCAAATATGCATCCAATATTGAACATCAAGCCGCTTACGCTCACGCTTACCGGTGCCGGATACACTTCGATCGGCCCTTGAGAAGGTTCGGGAATGCTGGAGGTGTGATCATAGAAGTAAGCATTTAGTTCCTGTCCTAATGCAGAAGAGACATCAAATTGTAGACTAGATTCGCCATATGGAGTAGAAGAGAGCAGTCTGAAGACACACGTTACAGCTAGAGACAGGTATTCAGGGAAGTCCTCTTGTGGGGTCCGCCATTTGATCCAGTCTTTGAGTAGTGGGTGAAGAGAGACATAGCGATAGCCATCACCTCTTGGATGAGGCGAAAGCTCGACGAGGGATAATTGGCTCAAAATAATTAGAACCTCCAGAAAGGAGTCAGGATCCCATTGACCCCCATGGGTACATAAAAAGGTGCTATTTCCGTCACTGACGTTGCCCGGGGCGCCGATAGGAGGAACCGGAAGGCCATCGACCAGACTTGGACGGGAAAGTGTCGGAAAGCCAGGTTTAGAGGCCGAAGGTGAAAGCATATCATGCTCTTGGAGACAATATGCACTAAAAAGGCCGAGAGAAATATGATTCGAACCGAAGAATGCAAGTAAAGTCAATACTTTTGGGATATTGCGCTTCTGGCCTTTCTCGAGGGATAGTAGTATTTGATAGGACAACTCGGATGTTGTGAATACACTCATTTGAATTTCTTTTTCAGAGCTCAGTTTTTTCCGATACTCCGACATGAGTGGCGTGGTATCTTTCATTATTAGTTCTTGCTTTTTGTCGTACTCTTGTAAGAATTTGTGTAGAGGCAGTCTACGCATGTTGATATATGCGCCAGCCTGTGCGATTGCCAATGGCAGGTATCCAAGTCGTTCTACTATAACAGTAGCCTGTTCTGACGTACTATTATCTGCTTCTGCTTGGCCTATCGCTCGTGAGAGAAGCAGTCTGACAGCTTCTTTTTCTTCCAAGCCGCACAGCTGAATACGTTGTGGTTTATCGGTCAAGGACTCAGAATCTTTGTGTCTGCTTGTGATTATGATCCTGCCAAGCATATTTTCAGGTATATACTTTCTGATGTCGTAGCTTTGAGGATTATCGTAGTTGTCAAATACCAAGAGCCAGGGACGTCCTGAATTCGCAAGGGTTCGTCGAGTGAAGCTGGATCTAGCTTCCCAGTCCGAATTATCTAGCGTTGAATCCAGCACATATGACAATGCCGAAAAACCGCCTCTGAGGCTTTCTTCGGAGGTCGCATCGACCCAAAAGACGTCGGTGAGGGCCCTAGATCTTCTGCAAAATTCTAGTGCAACCTGCGTCTTGCCTTGTCCTCCCATGGCTCTAATAACAATAGTTTTGGGGGTCCTAGTGACCGGCGACGAAAATGTTCCTTCAATGCGAGCGAGGACATCTTCGCGGCCAACAAAGTCATCGACTGGTCTGTTGGGTACCTCATAGAGAAAGGACTTGACTGGGGTATCTAAATTCTTCTGAAGACAGGTAGTTAGCCATTGCATAGGCTAGTCAGAGAGGAAAACATACTCGTTGGAGGACGGGCTGTGAAGCTGTCAAAACTATTGCTGGAATCAATATGATGAGAGCAAGGAGAAACAGCCTGAAGTATTTGGATTGAATGTTTGCCTTGTGAGTTGCTGTAAGTCCGGCTATCACATCGTTATGAATCCTTGCTAATAACCCTGGCACATCTTGGTGAAGAGTCTGTACTTGACTCGCCAAATTTGGTGTGATATTGATAAGTGTTTGAACATTTGCAGCAGTATCATCAAACTTGATTAAACTCGTGCTAAGCTTTGCGTGCACTTCTGATACCTTCACATTTACTGAGTGGAGCTGAGACCTATATGCATGTCAAAAAAGCACCAAAATGCGTCGAGTGGAAATGGCCTACGCATCAATCTGATGAATACATAAGACCAGTAGGCTTTTCTCCTTCTCTAGCCGATCTAACAAGACGAGAACTCTATCTTCTCTGAGTACAGTATTAACAGAGCTTAATGCGCGCCTTAGCCTTCCCTTCTCTTCTGCTGAGCACTTCTTCAGCGTGTTGCTTAAATCCAGGGCGGTTTCTAGGCAAGCAGCTATGATATTTTGTACCTCATCAGTCTGTAGCGATTTGGTGGCAGCTATTAACTTTGAGACGCTGCTTAGCTGCTCTAAGTGTAACAATCTTGCTTTTGTCAATTCTGGAGCCTCCTTGAGCGTCCCACAGATCTCAGAAAATAACTTGATTGCGTTGAAGACTTGTTCCGCAAGTTGTGTAGATGCGGCGATGAGTCCTATTGCCGACACGGGATCCATGGGTATTTATAGCATAGCATTCTCATGAGATGGGAAGAGTTCCATGTGAATGATGAGAGCTAGAACATGATATTGAGGTTGCAGGAGCCTTGTCGTCGAATACTCTGGCACAAACAAAAAGCTTTCGACTACCCGGCGACAATACTGCATTAATTAAGGCTATGTAGGAGATGAGGCTGTCGAGCTGACGGGGTGCATGGCTACCAATGGAGGTAATTGATCGGAACTCGCCGCCAGCCATTTTCTGCTTTACAGACTAAATCTCTAACAGTACTTGGAATGTATGATCTTGGATAGAGCGCACTGGCCTACAATAGTATCGATGTCTTAGAATGCCAACCTCAAGTGAAGCATGAAAACAAATCTCGAGGAAAGAAGTCACCCCTGCACATATCACATGACCTATAGGATAATAAGCGCAACGCTAAGATAAGATAAGCCCCACATCCACATCGCAGCCAAAACATTTTTTCAACTTCCTCCTCACCCCAATCCCTTCACTTCCTTTTCCCCTTCCACCACCGCAACCCTCCTCTTTAAAATGGGCAAACTCAAGCCCCCCAAACGCAATGCCTCCTCCACCACTTCATCCCCCTATAGCAAAGCTGCCGCCCAAACCAACAATGTCTTCAAATTCAACACGAATGTCGGCCAACACATATTAAAAAACCCCGGTGTAGCAGAAGCCATCGTCGCCAAAGCATTCCTCAAACCTACCGACACCGTACTAGAAGTCGGTCCTGGGACAGGAAATTTAACTGTTCGTATTTTGGAGAAAGCAAAGAAAGTGATTGCTGTAGAATTGGACCCGCGAATGGCCGCTGAGGTTACGAAGAGAGTGCAAGGGAAACCGGAACAGAAGAGATTAGAGGTGTTACTTGGGGATGTCATAAAGACGGAATTGCCCCCGTTTGATGTTTGCATTAGCAATACTCCTTATCAGGTTTGGTCTCTTCGTATCCATATAGCAAAGCAAATCAGTACTGATGGGAAGCTCTAGATTTCGAGTCCCCTAGTCTTCAAACTCCTTTCTCTCCCCAACCCACCCCGAGTATCCATCCTCATGTTTCAACGGGAATTCGCGCTTCGCCTGACTGCCCGCCCCGGAGACGCTCTCTACTGCCGGCTCTCCGTCAACTCCCAATTCTGGGCCAAAATCACACATATCATGAAAGTAGGCAAAAACAATTTCAAGCCACCCCCGCAGGTCGAATCTTCCGTGGTGCGTATCGAACCCAAACTCGGGAGCGAGAGACCAGGCGTTAGTTGGGATGAATGGGACGGCATGTTGCGAGTCTGCTTTGTTCGAAAAAACCGCACGATGCGGGCGAGTTGGCTTGGAACGAAAGAAGTACTTGCGTTAGTGGAGAGGAATTATCGGGTGTGGTGCGCGATGAATGATGTCCCTTTAGACGATTCCTCTCTCCCCCCCCAAACCGGACCCTCCCACCCAGACGAGGAGGACATGGATATCGACCCTCTACCCACCAACGAAGAAGAAGAATGGAACGGTCTTTCCGACACGGAGAACCCGCGAGGAGGAGGAGGTGAAGAAATGGAAGAAATGGATGAAGAAGTCCCTTCGTTTTTCAAAGAATTGCAAAATGCATCGAAAGCCATGCCCAAAACGGTGTCGAAGAAACCGAAAACGAGGGTGGCGGAACTCATCAAGGAGAAGATTCGGAGGGTGCTAGAAGATGTCACGGAATTAGCGGACAAGCGGGCGGGCAAATGTGACGAGAATGATTTCTTGAGGTTATTGTTTGCCTTCAATGAGGAGGGGATACATTTCTCTTGAAATTTTTTTTTTTGAAACCCAAAAAAAAGAGTACATGAGCAGCCGATGATGAATAGGAAAATTAGCGTAGAGAGTGGGAACGGAAAAAGTCGTTAATGTTGTTCTGCTTGGGATGGTAAGACTATCTATCAAGGTTTCATAGCATGGCGTTTAGGGAGTCTAGAGAGGTTTGGGGGGACATGTCACAGGTGGACAGATAGATGATGGATGGATGATATGTCCAAGATGTGCCACAGGAGCGAAATGAATGAATAAATGAATGAATGAATGAACGAGTCCATCTATCTCACCACCTAAACACCCACTCATCTACCCGTCCAAACCCGACCTACTGTATCTTTGCCCCAGCATATGAACGAACATGAATAAAACAAAACCGCCTACAGTACCCCTTCTCAACAAAAACAAGCACTTTATATATTGAACCCACCTAAAACAGCCCTCTCCCCTTCCATCCCCATCCCCATCCCTAACCCTACAACCCTCCAAACCACCCAAGCAAATACCCTCCCTCCCTACCTATACCACAAGCCACCACCCACCCACCAAATCAAACCAAAAACTATCAAAAATTTTTTTTTTTACCTAACGTCTATCCCTGCGTGCCGAGACGCACCGTGTAACGAAACAAAACGCAGATACTTCAAGTTCAAGCAACTAAAAATCTATAAATATATAAAAATTTCTATTTATTTTTATTTCAATTATATTATATATCTTTCCTAAATATTTCTAACCTATCAATTCTAAAATTTATAACTATATTATTACTACTCTTTAAATTTATAAAAAGTTTTTTTTTAATATTATAATAAATTTTTTAATTTATAATATTATTATTAAATTTTTTCTATCTTTTAAACTTATAGAATAATTAAATAGAAATATTTAAATTTTATTATAATATTAAAACGATATTCTTAGTCTTGTAGCGGCTAGAATGCGCTATATTATACGCCGTTACCATATAGGCTAATACCTCCTTCAATTAAGCGATTAAGGATCCTGGTTAATAGTGGTATGGTTATAATAATCTCGGTAAAATTGTAATAAAATCTGTGGCTTCGACGTTTGTAGCTGCGTCCCTTGCCAGAAAATTCCCGTTTCTCGAAAAATCCCATTCTCTCAATATACTCCGAGATGCACCATCCCTTTTCAAGCGAAGCAAAAAGTGGCCTCCGACCACATTCGCTTTGCAGAATCGGCTTCCGGTTTTCTGGTACAATGCAAATGCTATTGCGCCTATAGGATGCTAATTGCGATACTGAGTGGAGTCACGCGGTATCAAAATCTTTCTTTAGTCATAAACGATATCTCTGCGAAGCGAAAATCCCGTAGTACAATGGCCAAGTCACGAATATCTTAACACAAAATATTGGATTTTATTTGTGATGCTCTGGACTTATAATTCAAGCTAGGGCATGTTAGTATGCATGTTCTCTTTCTAAGAATTAAAGGAATTGTTAATTAATCAGATTCTACTTGCTTGCGTATTTTGTACCGCCTTTCTTTACGTCGCGTTTTGTCTCCGCCTAAGTGAGTTTTTCAAAGCTTAAAATTATTCAATTGCTAATAAAAAGCGTATAATTGAACTAATAGCCTTAAAGTCATTTTGTTCAAGAGGAGCAAAGGTTTGTAGGGGAGGATCGAGCAGCCATGAAATTCGTCTCGGCTACGCTTGCTGTTTCAAAATTGAAGCCTTCGAGTTCAGAGGGCCGCCAGAAGTGGCTGTGGCTGGAAAACTGTAGCCTTGTGGCCTTAGGCTTAGAAGTCGCAGAAGTTTCAGAAGTCTTACTTTTTGTTTAGCCACGTGACCCCA
>Ga0302320_10016557_pt1 | contig 15050 bp, 8 predicted proteins | sample Bog_T0_3_FD_202130 | JGI IMG/M metagenome (GOLD analysis project Ga0302320, IMG submission 202130) | Peat permafrost microbial communities from Stordalen Mire near Abisko, Sweden - Bog_T0_3 | ecosystem: Environmental > Terrestrial > Soil > Wetlands > Peat | place: Sweden: Abisko, Stordalen Mire... | reverse complement strand
CAGCAGCGGCCAAATCGTAATCGCCTTCACAAACGGAACCGCGGACCAACCACTCGTCATGGGAATTGAAGTTCGGTAGGTCGAACCGAGATTGAACGACAACGAGATCGTGAGCATCGCATTGGCAATGCTCACCCACTAATACGGTACAACCCTCGGCGCAGATGATAGCTGCGGCACAGACAGGAGAGCTTTTCATGTCGACTAAGTATTCGGATCGTTTGGACGGGATTATCCTCGGAACATTCTTTGCGATGATCGTGGTCTTTGTTCTTGGCTTTGTAGCGGCGCCCATCGCGGTCGCTCAGGAAGTCGTGGCGATCGCTGCTGGTGGTCCCGCGCAGAGCGACGCAAGCGGTGGCGACCATTCCTTTGTCGCAGACGAATACTTCATTGGCGGAGGGGATAACGGTGCTGTAACGGCCATCATCAATCTGACCCAACCCGGCTCGAATGCTGCTCCGATGGGCGTGTATCAGAATGGTCGCGCCGGAGTTTTCACTTACACGATTCCGGGTCTGACAGCGGGCAGTTCGTATACCGTATTGCTTCACTTCGCTGAGACTTATTTTACGGCTGCGGGGAGCCGTGAGTTTGACGTGGCCATCAACGGCACAACTGTGCTCACCAACTTTGACATTGTAGGCACTGTCGGTGCAAAAGACGCGGCTCTGGTCGAGATATTCACGGCCACCGCAAACAGCAGTGGCGACATCGTAATCGCATTCTCCGCAGGCGCCGCAAACCAGCCCCTACTCATGGGACTTGAAATCCGAAGCACTTCCGCGCCTAGTTGCAGCGCGGTTCCCTCAGCGCCAACCGGGCTGGCGGCGACGGCCACTTCCTCCAGCGTAATCGGCTTGACCTGGACGGCAGTTACACCACCGGCTAACTGCACTATAAGTTCCTACAGCGTCTACCGCAGCACTACCAGTGGATTCACGCCCTCCTCGAGCACCTTAGTTGCGAGCGGCCTCACGAGTCCAAGCTACTCAAACAGCGTCCTTGCTGCTTCGACGACTTACTACTTCATCGTGGAGGCACTTGACTCGTATGGCACATCGGTAGCCTCCGCGCAGGCTACTGCGGAAACTGAGCCCACGGCATGCACCACGGTTCCCTCAGCGCCAACCGGACTGGCCGCGACAGCATCCTCCTCCAGCGCGATCGGCTTGACATGGACTGCGGTTCCCCCTCCCACCAACTGCACCATTAGCTCATACACAGTCTACGGCGGAACGACTGCAAATCCGACTGTCGTAATTGCAAGCGGAGTTACAGGGACGAGTTACTCCAACACGGGACTCGCGGCTTCGACAACCTACTACTATGTCGTAAAGGCGGTGGACGCGGAAGGCACATCGGCTGCTTCAGCGCAGGCAACTGCCACCACGCAAGCCCCGGCGACCACCACGGATATCGTATCCATCAATGCCGGTGGAACTGCGGAGAGTAACTCGGGCGGCGGCGATAATCCATTTGTTGCGGACGAAGACTTCACGGGCGGCGGCACTTACTCGGTAACCAACACAATCACTATACCTACGAGTGTTTCTGCCACTGCGGCTCCAGCAGCAGTCTATCAATCGGCACGGCAAGGGACAACGACTTACACGGTTCCTCACTTGACCGCTGGGACAAGTTACACTGTGCGGCTGCATTTTGCCGAGCTTTATTTCTCGGCAGCCGGCAATCGCGAATTCGATGTGGCGATCAACGGAACGACGGTGTTGACCAACTTCGATATTTTCGGGACGGCCAAAGCCAACTACACCGCTGTCGTTGAACAGTTCACGGCCACAGCCAACAGCAGCGGCGATATTGTGATCGCATTCACCAACGGCGCCAAGGATCAACCTATGGTCAATGGCGTTGAAATACTCGGCTCGCCCACTACCAGTTGCTCCACGCATCCCTCGGCGCCCACCGGGCTGGCGGCGATTGCCTCTTCCTCCAGCGCCATCGGCTTGAGTTGGGCGGCGGTGACCCCGCCGGCTAACTGCACCATTAGCTCCTACAGCGTCTACGGCAGCAAAACCAGCGGATTCACTCCGGGTACTGGCAATCTGCTCGCAAGCGGCGTGACCGGCACCACCTACTCGAACACCGGCCTGCCGGCTTCGACAACCTACTACTATGTGGTGGAGGCGGTGGACGCGGAAGGAAACTCAGCAGCCTCGGCTCAAGCAAGCGCAGAAACTGAAGCTACGGCGTGTGCAGCGGTTCCCTCGGCGCCAACCGGTCTAACAGCAACTGCTTCGTCTTCAAGCGCGATTGGCTTGAGTTGGACGGCAGTGACTCCCCCGGCTAACTGCACAATCAGTTTCTACACCGTCTACGGAAGCACCGCAAGCGGGTTCACGCCCGGCTCTGGCAACCTGATCGCCAGCGGAGTTGCCGGCACAACTTACTCCAACTCTGGTCTGACGGCTTCGACTGCCTATTACTACGTTGTAGAAGCGGTTGACGCGGAGGGTAGCTCCGCAGGATCGACGCAGGCAACTGCCACCACGCAAGCTCCGGCTTCCAACACGGGTTATGTATCCATCAACGCCGGCGGTGCGGCAGTGAGCAACGCGAGCGGCGGCGACAATTCCTTTGTCACTGACGAAGACTACAGCAGCGGCGGGACCACCTATTCAGTCACCAACACAATCACTATACCCGCCAGCATTGCCACCACCGCAGCTCCCGCAGCGGTCTATCAAGACGCGCGGCAAGGAGTTTTGACTTATACGATTCCCGGCCTGACTGCCGGAACGAGTTATATAGTTCGTCTGCATTTTGCGGAGCTTTATTTCTCGGCGGCAGGCAATCGTGAGTTCGATGTGGCCATCAACGGGACAACGGTGCTAACCAATTTCGACATCTACGCAACGGCCGGCGCTGCCTACACGGCCGTGGTTGAGCAGTTTACCGAGCCGGCCAACAGCAGCGGTCAAATCGTGATCGCCTTCACCGACGGCGCCGCCAATCAACCGATGATCAATGGCATCGAGATGCTTGACGCCACTCCTTGCACCACGATTCCACCGGCTCCGACCGGTCTAACCGCAACTGCGACTTACCCCAGCGTCATCAACCTGTCCTGGACGGCGGCGACTCCTCCGGCCAACTGCAGCATCAGCTCATATAACCTCTACGGCGGAACCACCGCGAATCCGACCACCTTGCTTGCGAGTGGATTGACAGGCACCGCATATTCCAACACTGGTCTCTCAACTACAACAACCTACTACTACGTTGTAAAGGCGGTTGATGCGTACGGCACATCGGCCGCCTCGGGGCAGGCCAGCGCAACCACGCCGGCCTACACCTCAATTGCTCCTCCAAGCAGTTTGACGGCAGTCGGCTCATCCTACCAACAGATCGACCTGCGCTGGGTTGCGAGCACAGCCACTGCTCCAAACACAGCCCCGGTAAACTATTCGATATACCGAAGCACAACCACTCCCTTCACACCGTCATCTGCGAATCTTATGGGCACAACCGTCGGGATCACCAACTACCTGGATAGCAACTATCCCGCGACGCTCACCGTGGGCGAGTCCTCTATCCCGCCAGGCCCTGGGGTTCAGCCCTCTACGACGTATTACTACATGGTCGTGGCTTCTACCCTCTCAGGAACATCGACCGCCGCTACGGCCTCAGCGACGTCACTCCCGGTAACGCCGTCTGCCGCTGCTCCCTCCGCACTAACTGGACTGACGGCGATGGCAGAGAACGCCAACGAGATCGATTTGATCTGGAATTCGACTAACTCAGGAGTGGGGACAGTGGCGACGGAGTATTACATCTATCGCAGCACAACCTCACCCTTTACGCCGGCAGCCACCAACCTGATTGGCACTACAAAGAGCAATTGGTTCCAGGACGCGCTTTGCACCGCGTCGACCCAGTATTACTACCAAGTCCTGGCCACTAACACGCTCGGAACTTCGCCGTCGAGTTCGACAGTTACCGCGACAACGCCTGCACTCAACCTCAATCTCTGGGGAGGCGCGCCGTTCTGGGATGCAAGCAATATACCTGCGCTGCCCGCCGGGGATACCCTGATGGTCAAGTTCCTGAACCGAACAAACGGCAAGTACGCCGACGATCAGATAACCTATACGGCGACCATCAACGGAAATACGGTGAATAGTACGATCGCTGAAAATCCGACCTATGCAATGGGGGCTAACTCATCGGGTCGAATGTACTTCTTCCTGAATGATCCAACGGCGGATGAGGATAACACCGACTACTGGGACTATATCGAATTCACGGTTGGTGCCACATCTATCAACATGGATACGACGCGTGTGGATGCACTCGGCGTTAAGATAGCATTCAATCTGACTTGCTCCGACGGAACAAATGTCGCGCTCGGAGAGAATCAACAGGTATTCACGGAAGACCGGTCTGTTACACTCCAGCGATATCTAACTGCGGCGCCATACAACCTCAGTGGCTCCGCTCCATATGACTTCCAGACAGACGAGACAACGTATGCGCCGTACCGGATTATTGAGCCGGGAGCGGCTGGCTTTAATGCTGGTGGGCCCTACCAGAATTACTACGCCAACTACATCTCGGCGATATGGTCGTTCAATGGAATTACCATCCCGGAAGCAACCTCGAATGGTGCCGGTCTTGGCGCCAATCCTGACCTCTCCGCGGCCATCTTCCGCCACACCGCTCCTATCTCGGGTACGGCTGAATTTAACTCGGCCGGGGACCTGACCAACGAAGGAATGTGGGGAAATCCTGCCAGCTTCTATCAGCAAGAGCCCTACGATCATTACGCGCAGTGGATAGAAGCCCAGGCCATCAATATGCAGCAGTACGCGTTCCCGTACAACGATGCGGGTGGATACTCGAGCGACATAGGCTGCTCGAACCCGAAGACTCTGCTCGTAGCCATCGGTTGGTAATTGGCATTTCAGTCAAATTTGGGAGCCCTTCGTCGTCAAGACAAAGGGCTCTCCAGAACAATGAGTAGCGCGTAGCCGCCAATTCTGAAGTCACTCCTCAAGTCCAGTTGTGGACCCGACCAAGACATCAAATTGGGATTACAGTTTTGACAAATGGATGAGAGGATGAGGCACTGCACTCAAGGCCTGTCACCGCTAATTGCTACTTTGAGCCTCAAGCCGTTGTGATTCCGAATGCAGTAGCGAATATTATTTGTGAAAACTCCCGGGTGCAAGTCGATTACTCAATGCTGCAACCCTGGCTCGGGATTCGGTATTTTCAGCAGAACTGTGGGGCTATACCTCAAACTCCGCCCAGGCTGTGCGTAACCCGATTGCCACCATGGCGAATCGGCCATCTCCCGAGAGCGAGCCAGTCCCTCGGCTTGCGTAGCGACAAACAGATCGCATCCTGTCGAGAAGCTTGGGAGCAAGAATTACCCGGTGAAGGATCCTGCCCTTGACTTCGCTTATGTTGATGATCATCCGCTTGTTGTCGATATTGGCCACCTTCAGCACCGCCGACGCCACAGAACAGATTTAACCTTCTCTGCTATCCGCATAGGAGAAATCGCAAGAGTACTAATCGAGGCCGATTACTACCGGAACGTCTTAGTGCCGTATCTGACGTGCAAAACCGCTGGGGTTTGTACTCCGTTAGAGTGCGCGCTTCAAATGCAGCGACTTGGAGGAAGCCACTCATAGAGAATGCTATGTACTTCTAATGGGGCTAAATGTGTAGGCGAGTCGAAGAACTCGCTGTGATACGTAAGAACTGCCACTTTGATGTATGAACTGCGCTGGGGAGAGTCGAACGGAGGGGGCGTGGGCTGTTAGATAGATGTATCGGGGAGTACTTTTGACGACTGCAAAGAGCTTGGTCAGATGTTTTAATTCCACGGCATCCACCTCGGTGTGAAAGCAGCCCCTGCCTGGAACGACGGTCAGATTGGAGTTACCACTTTCCGTTTTGCTCTTAGAAATGGAATATGACATTCGCGCTGATGCGGAAGTTGTTCTGATGCTTGCTCGTGTCAGTGTGGACGGCGGTTGACAGCTAATCCGCTTCGGCAAGACGCACGTAAAGGCGCCCGTTGGCGCGCAAATCCAGACCTCCTCCGATGTTTGCGGCAACTGCTGCGCCGGCGTTAGTGACTCCGGGTGTCCCTTGCGCGTCTAGCGTGCCTGGTGCGTGAACCAAGCCGACGAGCACCTGTCGGAAGGGTCGCAGCAGCGAGTGGCCGATTCTCGATACATGGCAAATCTTGGGAGTGAAAGTCGCCAGTCGAAGGCTTAAGCCGCTTGTGCCGATGGTGCGGGCCTAATCCACGGTAAGATCTCCTGCGGCCTCGAAACCGCGTTGCTTCCTGGACCACGCAAAGGTTGCACTGCCTCCGCTGGGATTGAAACAGGTGCAACGGGCTGGCGGAGCGTTGCTGCGAACATAGCTGTAATCCAGCGCCAGTTCAGCGTGTAGCGGTTGTTCATGTTGCGACGCCCGCGAAAGTGCTGAGGCCGGAGCAGCGGGATCGCTAACGCGGCCCCGATTGAGTTGAGCCTCCTTGTTGGTGGCGGGCTATCGCCACATATTGAGCTGACCAATTCGTTTGTCTTCCTACCCGTGATTGCGGATGTAGTCGCGGATCGTGGTCTCGTCTCTGCCGACTGTCGAGACAAAATAACCACGGGCCGAGAAGCGTTGTCCCGCATAATTCTGCTTCTGTTCCCCTACATCCGAGCTAGGTGAATGGCGCTCTTGCCCTTGATGAACCCCACCACCGATGACACGGAGTACTTGGACGGAATTGAAATCATCATGTGTACACGGTCGGCGAAGAGATGCCCCTCCTCAATCCGGCAGTCTTTCTGCTCAGCCAGCTTTCGGAACACCTCACCCAAATTCCGGCGCAGATTTCCATAAAGCACCTTTTGCAGGCATTTGGGTATAAAAACAACATGGCACTTGCACTCCCACTTCGAGTGGCCTAAGCTTTCATCTTCGTCCATCCGGGATTCTCCTTGAAGTGCGCTTGGCGTACCACGTCTTGAAGTTTCTTGGACGGGCTCCCTCGAATGTCAATATGCTACTGCAACCCCGGCAAAGCCGGGGGAACGCCCGTTTGATTGGAGCAAGTGTATGTCTGATCATGATTCGCATTTCAGCCTCATTTAATCCCCTGTCTGCTGAACGGTGGTGATTTGCTGCTTGGGTAGCCGATGGCGTTCACATCCACATTAGAGAAAATGTCGACGCCGATGTTGATGTCAGATCCGCACACATCTTTGTCAAGAGTGCAACCTGCTCAAACTATTTCAAGCTCCCGGTTGCACACTTCTTTGACGCCGGCCTGCGAGCCGTTCCCGCCGATAACCACTAAACCGCCCATGTCGACTCCCACCCACTCAGAAATAGCCAACTCCACTCCCTCTTCGGTTTGAAACTCCGGGCAGCGCGCCAAACCCAGATTAGGCTCGACCCGCTGACCATGTTACTCGCGTTGCGTGAGCCAAGCAGCTTGAAGTTGCCCTCAATGGGCCCCGAGCATTTCTGGTATGCGGCAAAAGTGTCGACTCAATGTGCCAACCCGGTTCGCACCACCGCTCGAATGGCCGCGTTCATCCCAGGCGCGTCTCCCCGCTAGTCAATACTGCGAGAACTGGGTATCCATTTGACTCATGTTCCCCCAACAGGTTGTGGTCGGGCTTATTTCCTTTTGATGGCAGAATCCACAATCTGCCTGTAAGTTGTTGGTTCGATTGCAACGGCCTGCTGCACCAGGCGGTAGAAGAGTTTGCCTCTGCTGCGCGATTTGCGGCGGTTGAAGCGGAACGTGAATTCGTTTAGATAATCCTGAAGATGATCTCCGGCGACAGATCCCTGGTGTGTTCCCAACAACCAGCGCTTCAGTAGCGAAAAGACCTGATGAACGCGTGGCAGGAACTCGACAGCCCGCTCCGAATGCCCCTTTTGATTGCTGATACGGTGTTGATAGGCGGCCTTGCGCAGCGGCACGTAGCCGGACCAGCCGTCCGTATGTACTGTGCTTCCGGGCTCGATGCTGTCCTCGATAAACGGAATCAATCTGGCTGCAGAAGCGTCTGGAATGTGTCGGAGCCGGATGCGGCCGATCCCTCGGCCATCCTCCTCGACTGCCGCTACAACAAGCGCCTTGCCCGCGATATGGCGACCGTCCACGCCCTGCTCCCCGCCGCCCAGATAGCTCTCGTCGACTTCGACCACTCCAGACAACCGTTCACGGCCGGGCCGAACCATAGCGCGGCGCAGCTTATGCAAACACGTCCATGCCGTCTGATAACTGCCCCAGCCGAGCACACGCTGCAACGCTACCGCGCTCACACCGTTCTTCTGGCTGATCAACAACCACATGGCGCGAAACCAGACAGTCAGTGGCGTTCGCGTATCCTGAAACACCGTGCCCGCGGTCATCGAAACCTGATACCCGCAGCCGGCGCACTGCACACGGCCCGACTGCAGCGCCCAGCTCTTGCCTGCTTCACATCGAGGACACCGGAATCCGTCCGGCCAGCGGAGATCGAACAGGTACTCCCGGCAAGCCTACTCAGTGCTGAAACGCCGCTCAAGCTCCAAAAGTGTGCGCGGATAATCCTCTTCCATGACCCCGAACACTACAGGTTGGGGCTACCTGAGTCAAATGGATACCCAGTACTGCGAGATTCTTCCAACCACTCGGGCCGTAACGGTGAATTTCAGATCTCAGAGTAGAGGCCAGAATGGGAGTCTAGATTCCAGAATGGGCCACCACGTAAACTTCCACGTAAGGTGGACAGCCGATTGGCATCACTCGCGCGAGATCATTGGAGGACGGAAACAAACTCGCGTGCGCGAAGGGGATCCAGGAAATCATGTCAGAAACGGTTGCTTTATCACTATCGAGGCTAGGATCGCAAAAAGGCCAGCGAACGGCGCTTAGCGCAGAGGCGCTTGCCCAGTCATTTCTCGACAATCTGTTCTTTGTCCAAGGCAGGTCGGTTGAGCGGGCCTCGGTAAACGACCTGTACATGGCGCTCGCCCATACGGTGCGAGATCGAATTCTGGAGCGCTGGATAGCCACCGTCAAAAACTACCAGGCACAAGATGTACGCGTGGTCTGCTATTTATCGGCGGAGTTCCTGACCGGACCACATCTGGCCAATAACCTGATCAATCTCGGAATCTACGACGAAACCGAACAGGCGATGCGGCAATTGGACATCGACCTGAATGTTCTGGTCGAACAAGAAGAAGAGCCGGGACTTGGAAATGGTGGGCTTGGTCGACTTGCCGCCTGCTTCATGGATTCACTCGCGACTCTGGAAATTCCTGCGATTGGCTATGGCATTCGCTACGAGTACGGCATTTTCGACCAGCAGATTCGGGACGGCTGGCAGGTCGAGTTGACCGACAAATGGTTGCGGCTCGGAAACCCCTGGGCATTGGAACGGCCCGAGGATGGATTTCAAGTGAAGATGGGGGGGCGTACGGAGACTCACACCAACGCCCAGGGAAGGTCACAAGTCGAGTGGATTCCTAGAACGGTGGTGCGTGGGGTTCCACACGACACGCCAATTACGGGCTATCGAACGAACACGGTGAACACCATGCGTCTGTGGGCAGCACAGGCGGTCGAAAGCTTCGATTTCGGGACGTTCAATCATGGAGATTTTGTCGGCGCAGTTTCGGATAAGGTGTCGTCTGAAAATATCTCGAAGATTCTCTATCCGAATGACGAAGGCCTGCAGGGCAAGGAGCTTCGGTTGGCGCAGCAGTTCTTCTTCGTGTCGTGCAGCCTGCAGCACATTCTGGGAATTCAAATTTCTCAAAACCGGCCCCTGGCGATGCTCCATCGTAACTTCGCCATTCAAATGAACGACACGCATCCGGCGATCGCAGTTGCAGAGCTGATGCGCTTGCTCGTCGACGAGCATGGGATGGAATGGGATGCCGCATGGCACGTCACGCAGAATACTTTGTCCTATACAAACCACACACTCATGCCAGAAGCCTTGGAACAATGGTCACGCACCTTGTTCGGCTCGCTGCTTCCCCGCCACCTGGAGATCGTCGAAGAGATCAATGCGCGGCACTTGATCAATGTACGCCAGAAATTCCCCGGTGATGAGCAACTCGTGCAACGGCTATCACTGATCAATGAAAACGGCGGGAGCGGTGAGAAGACCGTGCGCATGGCGCATCTAGCTTCACTGGGAAGCCATGCAATCAATGGTGTGGCGGCTCTCCACACTGAACTGCTGAAGTCGAGTGTGCTGCATGATTTTTATGTGCTGACTCCCGAGAAGTTCTCCAACAAGACAAATGGGGTCACGCCCCGGCGATGGATGGTGCTCAGCAATCCCCGCCTGGCGGAACTACTGACGGCGCGTGTTGGCTCGGCCTGGATCGGCGATATCGAGAGGCTACGCCGACTGGAGCCCATGATCGAAGATGCGGAGTTTTGTCAGGAATGGCGAGCCATCAAGCACCACAACAAGGTGCAGCTCGCGGCATTCATTCACGACGGATTGGGGATCGTAACCGATCCCGACTCGATCTTCGACGTTCTCGTCAAGCGGCTTCATGAGTACAAGCGTCAACACCTCCAGGTCCTGCACATCCTTACCTTGTTGAAACGCATTCAACGCGACCCGAAGGCGGAACTCGTACCTCGCACTTTCATCTTCGGTGGTAAAGCAGCGCCCGGATATCACATGGCCAAGCTGATCATCAAGCTGATTCATTCCGTAGGAGAAGCGATCAACTCGGACCCGATTATCAGGGGAAGGCTGAAAGTTGTTTTCCTTCCTGATTTCAGTGTAAAGCTGGGTCATAGAGTCTACCCTGCAGCCGATCTTTCTGAACAGATTTCTCTCGCTGGAAAAGAAGCCTCAGGAACAGGCAACATGAAGTTTGCCATGAATGGCGCCCTCACAATTGGCACATTGGATGGCGCTAATATCGAGATTCGCGAAGAGGTGGGGGCGGAAAACTTTTTCCTCTTCGGGCTTACCGCTTCGGAAGTCGAGAGCAGGAAGCGAGAGGGCTACGATCCGCGCTTGGTATACGATTCGAATGCGGACCTGCGCGAAGTGCTCGATTCATTGAGGAGCGGCGAATTTTCCCACGGCGACAGAACTCTGTTCGAGCCCCTGGTCAATTCATTGCTGACAGGAGATGAATATATGCTGCTGGCCGACTACCAGTCCTACATCGATTGCCAGGACGCTGTGAGTCTGGCATATACAAATCAAGAACAGTGGACGCGCATGTCAATTCTCAATGTCGCAAGGATTGGAAAATTCTCTTCAGACCGCTCAATCCGGGATTACTGTGCTGACATATGGAAAACCTGGCCTGTTAGCACTCAGCTGTAGCGCCTGGACATCCTGACGTTGAATCAGGCACCGGAATGGAGCGCCGCCTCGGCCCAGGCAACGCTTTCAATGTAGACTCTGGACAAATCCAGCTGGTTGAGTCCATCGGCTTGCGACGCAGTATCGCAAGCCGCCCAATCGCCGCGCTCGCAGTTTTCCAGCCAACTCAGTACGGCCCGCTCGGGGCGATTTTCGCCCATAAGCGCTTCGAGAATCTCATCGCCGAGCGGCAGAGTCCGAATAACCTCACTCATGGGTTGGCCCTGCATCGCCGGGAGCAGACTGAACAGTCCCAGCAGGTATTGTCCAAATGGATCAAGACCGCGTTTGGATGCCGTCAATTCGCAGAAGCGTCCCCGCAGAATGGCCATACACAGAAGTTCGGCTGGTTGATCGCCGTTGAACTCGGCGGTGATCGCGAGCGTGGCAATGCGGCGAAAGGCATTCTCGCCCACCGCCACCAATGCAACCTGGATTGATTCCACCTTCTGTCGCATTCCCCAAACCGGCGAGTTCACCAATCGCAGCAGTTGGTAAGTAATTGGACCGTCGCGCATCACCAGTTCGCTTACTTTGTGCATATCCATGGGGTTTTGTTGCAGGGATTTCATGATATTAAGCCGCAACATCTGGTTCACGGGCGGGCGCCGGTTTCTGACCTCCACTGGTTCGCAAAAATAAAGTCCCTCAAACAGTGAGAATCCCTCGTCCCGGGCCCTCCGGTAATCTGCTTGAGTGTTAACCCCATTGGCGACAATGGTGATTTCTTTACCGTGCAATCCCTTTACCAGCTCTCTGCGCGCCTCTGGCAGGGTTCGTGCGAAATCCACGTTGACGTAGTCCGCCAATTCCATAATCGATCCTTCTGGCTCCGCTCTGAAATCGTCCAGAGCAAAACGGAAACCCAGGATCTTCAATTGCCTGCATGTGGTAATCAGTTCGGGTGAGACTTCCAGACCGGGAACTATCTCCAGAACCGTGAGAGAAGCTGGCAGCACCTGCGCAAGCTGCTCACTTAGAGCCTCAACCGGGCAACGCACAAATGCTTTTAATTTGCCGGTAAGCCTCTTAAACTCGCTGGGCTTTTCCAGACCGAAAGTCGCTGCGGTCTCTATCAGGTTGTTGCAGGCATCAGCGCCGTTATGGATCAGTTCTCCGCGGGAACGCAATTCATAGGCATGAACACGTCCTCGCAGATCCAAAATCGGCTTGCGGACGACCGAGTACAGTCGAGGTGTTGACTTCGACTCTGAATCTCCGGAGTCGTGGAAGGATTGAATTGCGGCCGCCATAGATTCCCCCTGTATCCTTCATCGGCTCCCGCCGCCACAAGTTGAATCGCCCGAGCTGACTCGTTAATCAGCTTGATACACCGAAGACGGCCCACAGAAACACGGATTCACAGATCCTGTGTTTCTTTGGATTTTGTATTTGGAAAGTACTGATTCTGCTGTTCTTGAGTGTGTCTCCACAGTTTCACAGGCCAAATAGCGTGATGTTGGGGGAGGGGGGGTAAATTCCTGAGGCGACAAAAACAGGATTGACGCCTCTGCTGTCGGCCAATGAATTCTGCCTACTTTCACTGTTGGCTCGCGGTTCAGGTTCTTGGCGTTTCCTTGCTAAAACCATTGTGCGCCAGGGGATCGATATATTCTGCAAATGCGGTGAAGAAATCCAGTAGTTCCTCAAAGCAGCCGGGCGAGCGCGCCACGATGCTCGATTCGGTGGGTGAATCTGTCGGCACAACGCTGGCATTGCCTGGTCACTCGTCCCTGGGGAATTACCCGAGAGATGCACATTCACTCGGCCCTGGTGGGCTCACGTCGAGGAGTTGGGGGTGTGGAAGGGTTTATTGGACCCAGGTGGGCCGAAGTTTCGATTCACCCCGGAATGGCGAGTTCGCCAATTCAAGGATTCGATGAGACTTGATCCCGCGAGGAGTAAATAGGTATCACGTCGCCGTATTTACCATTCGGTGGAAGAGTGTCATCGGGTAGGCTCAAGGCATGGCACGATTCGCGCGGGTGGTTGCTGCCGGAGTTGCGCATCACGTAACACAGCGTGGAAATGCGCGGCGGTTTATCCTGAACGGCGACGCGGACCGGGAAGTATATCTGGGCCTGCTGCGGGAGAGCATCGAAAAGCATCAGGCGTCCTTGACTGGGTACTGCCTGATGTCCAACCATGTTCACCTGGTGATGATTCCTTGCAAGGCTGATACTCTCGCCGTGACGCTGAAGCAGACCCACGGAAGATATGCCGCCTACTGGAATGCAAAACATGGTTCGAGCGGTCATGTATGGCAGGGCAGGTTTTATTCCTGTCCTCTGGACCGGCCACACCTTTGGGAGGCGCTGCGCTATACGGAATTGAATCCGGTGCGGGCGGGGCTGGTTACGGAGGCGGCAGCGTGGGGATGGTCGAGCGCCGCGGTCCACTGCGGGGAAACACCGGCGGGCGCGTGGCTGGATTTGGAAGAGTGGCAAGAGCGGTGGGATGTGAGCCGTTGGAGAGCGTACCTGGCCGCCGGAGATCCTGAATCGGAAATGATGGCCGTCCGGCAGTGCACGCATACCGGACGGCCGCTCGGTACGGAGGGATTTATAAGTGAGTTGGAGCAAGCAACCAAACGGCGCCTCGCTCCGCGCAAGGGAGGCCGCCCCGCAAAGCTGGTTGAAGACCCACGGCAAGATGAGTTTGTATTTTGAGGCGCTGGAAATTCGCCGGGAACGTCCCGTCTGTCCCCGGGTTTCGGGGTTTCGGATCAACTCCAGAGAATGGAGAATGAATGGAGATTCCAGAAGCCGTTGAATAGCTGCGAAAACTAAGGAACGAGTAACGTGGGATCAATCTCATGGGCGGACAATGATTACCTACTTCAATTTGCACAGAACAGAATCGGAAGCACTGCTTGGTGAGGACGAAAACTGCAAGAATAGGGAAGACAGATCGTGCCCAATAACGAGTGAGCATCTTGACGGAAGCCGACGAAAGGGCCCGCTTTCAGTGCGGCTGAAACATAACAGCCGAGCTGAAAGAATGATTTGGTGCTGGGTGGAGGGCCAAGTCATTCACGAGAGCGTACTCGATGAATTTGAAAGGCAAGGATTTACCGGATATAGAACTCAGCCGGCAACCGTTCGCTTTCTCGACGGACTTGTTTCCAGTGACTACCATGAACTCGTCGTAACGGGGTGGGCGGGACTTGTGTCGCCGGAGTCGGGAGTACGAGTGAAAGAGAGATGTCCAGCCTGCCATTGGCGGCAATATACCGGGATCAAAAACTACGAGAGGCTGATTGACTGGTCCCAATGGACTGGTGAGGATTTCTTTATTGTGTGGCCGCTTCCGAAATTCATACTCATTACTGAGAGAGTAGCAATGTCGCTTCTCGGATTCGGCGTCAACAGCTTCGAGTTGAAAGCACTTGACGATTTTGATCGACCCGTCGGGAGAAGAGGATTCACTGTGGGACGCCTCTCGAACTTTATGCCGGGAGATTTGGCCATTAAGTATGGCGGGCCGCTAGGAATTGAATGAAGGTTGAGAAAAAAGGAAATAAAAGGAAATATAAAAGGATAGGGGTATTTACTTGACGCCACCAACCCCAAGATGTAGTGTTTTTTGCCATGGACGAGGATTATCCGAGACCGTTGCTGGAACTGGAGCGGCGTTTTTGCACCGAAGACGCCTGTATTGAATACC
>Ga0302320_10016554_pt1 | contig 15051 bp, 13 predicted proteins | sample Bog_T0_3_FD_202130 | JGI IMG/M metagenome (GOLD analysis project Ga0302320, IMG submission 202130) | Peat permafrost microbial communities from Stordalen Mire near Abisko, Sweden - Bog_T0_3 | ecosystem: Environmental > Terrestrial > Soil > Wetlands > Peat | place: Sweden: Abisko, Stordalen Mire... | reverse complement strand
GCGGACGTCTACCCTTAGTCGGCCCGGCTCCGAGGGGTGCGTATTTCTCCGACGGTACCCCAACTGACGGAATAGCAGTGATGGGTGTAATGATTGCTTGGACCGCCGACAAATACCTGAAGTCCAATCCCTTGGGCCTACTGCCTTCGGGAACCGCCTTGCTCGATATCTGGCCGAGGCTGCGACCGTCAAATGCGACAGTCCAATTGATTTGATCAGGAATCGAGCCAGGCCCGCTGTTACGCCATCCCGTGCGTGTCTTTTCAAATGCAGGACGGACGAGCCTGTCTTTGGCGACGCCAGGCTTCCAATTCACCATCTCTTCACGCACATCATCGAGAAAGCCGATGTAAACGTGTTCGGCGCCGGCAGATTGCTTGGTTTGGGCGAGAAGAAACTGGCTAGGCAACAACGTGCAAAGCAGTACCCAATTAGGATTGACCCGATACATAAGCGCGTTCTCGAGAACAGTCTACTCCCCGCTGCGGACCCATCGTCGCCTGTTCGGAAATTGAGACGTTCCCTCAACACAAGTTCAGTCTCTGAATTCAAACTGACCCACCACTCAGGCGCTCCTTCTCGCGCCCCGGTGAGCTATATTGACTGCAAGCGGGATGCGCCCTTTGCAGTCCACGGCCATCTTCCCGTCACCCAGGTCTTCAATCTCGGAAGGATGTCCATGCCCAACGCCAGCGATCCCCTGAGCCTCGCCAATCCGTCTTCCCCCTCAGCCGGACCCACCCGCCGCGAACTCCTGCAAGGCTCGCTCGCCGTTGCCGGCGCAGCCGTCGCTTCCTCCCTGGCGCCTTCCATGCTGCATGCGCAGCCCGCGGCCAAACGGCCCAACCTGGTCTTCTTCCTCGGCGAGGGCCAGCGCGCCGACGCCCTCTCCATCGCCGGCAATCCCATTCTCAAGACGCCCAATCACGACCGCATCGGCCGCGAGGGCATGCGCTTCCAGAATGCCTTCTGCACCAACGCGCTCTGCGGCCCCGCGCGCGCCGTGGCGCTTACCGGCATGAATTCCCGCTCCACCGGGGCGCTGTCCAACGAGCACCTCAACGTTCCTCTGCCGTCTGACATCCCGCTCTTTACTGACCTGCTGCGCGAAGCCGGTTATGAAATCGCCATTCTCGGCAAGGTACACGTGCGCAACGGCGTTGAAGAGCGCAACTGGGACTATTACTTCGGCCACAACGACCCCTCCAACAACTACAACAACCCCTTCTTCAAGGAAGGACGCAAAGGCAAGGTCGGCCCGGAACGCCAGTATCGCAATGTCTATCCCGACGACCTCACCGTCGATCGTGCCCTGGCCTGGATGGCCGAGGACCGTGGCGACAAGCCCTTCTGCCTGCTGGTCTGGTTCGTTGCCCCGCACGAGCCTTTCTTCCGCGCCCGCCGCCACCAGGATCTTTATCGCGGCACCGTCATTCCCAAGCCCGCAACCTTTGACGACGACCTCAAAGGCTACCCCGGCAAGCCCCAGGGCTTTATGGACGCCACCAACAAGATCGGCACCACCTACTCGCATCCCGCCTGCGGGTCTCTAGAAGGCATCGTCAAGGATTACTACTCCGGCCTTGTCGCCGTGGATGAAAACATCGGCCGCATCTTCAAGTTCCTCGAAAAGAAAAACATCCTGGACGATACCGCCATCGTCCACAGCTCCGACCATGGATACTTCCTCGGCGAGTGGCGTCTGTTTGACAAGCGGCTCATGCACGAGCCCTCCATCCGCGTCCCGCTTCAGGTCCGTTATCCCCGGCGCATTCCCGCCGGAACCGTGCGCCATGAGATGGTTCTCGACATCGATCTGGCTCCCACGTTTCTCGATCTGGCCGGCCTGCCCATCCCCGCGCACATGCAGGGCAAAAGCGTGCTCCCTCTGGCCAAAGCGCCCGATCCCGCCTTCCGCAAGGAGTGGTATTACGAGTACTTCGAGTGGCCGAACCCCGAGGCGGTGCGTCCCCACCGCGGCATTCGCACCGAGCGGTACAAGCTCATCCACTACGTGCTGGACTCAGAGAAGCAGGACGCCCAGGAATTCGAGCTCTACGACCTGGAAACTGATCCCCGTGAAACCCGCAACCTCTACGGCAACCCGGCCCACTCCGCCCTCCAGCAGCACCTCCTTGAGCGCCTTGTGGTTCTGCGCTCCGCCATCCCGGAACACAAAGAGATGCCAAAGGCATGAGGACGTGATCGCGCCGGCTTGCCGGTTGCACCAGGTCCCGTGATGTCAATTAATCTGCTAAAGATGGGTGCCCCAGGTGCCTCGTTTTTGGGCACCTGGGAGTCCACGAACCTCGACTGGCCGTCCTCCGGGGCCGACAGCCGGGTGCACCAGGTCTCGCTTTTGAGACCTGGGAATATCCTGCCCCATGCAACGATTCGGTGTGGTGAGGACTAGAATTGTGCCGATAAAGTATGTGGCAGTTCTGTACGTGTGCTGCAACCGCCAATCCCCGGCTGGTTGCAGCGCCGAATTCCTGCCAGCTAGCCGGAGGAAGTCAGATGGCGGACAAGAACAAGCGGAAACATCAGGCCACGGAAGAAAAAGGCAAAACCCAGGAGAACAAAGCTGCGGGCGATCAACCGTCGCCGTCAGCCGGCGGGCATGCCCTGCGCCTCGGCAAGGACTGCGACTACGACCGCGAACTTCGCCGCCTGCAAGTGGAACTGGTCAAGCTCCAGGAGTGGATTCGCCACGAAAACCTCCGCGTCGTCGTGCTCTTTGAAGGCCGCGACGCAGCCGGCAAGGGCGGCGCCATCAAGCGCATCACTGAGTCCCTCAATCCCCGCGTCTGCCGCGTCGTCGCTCTCGGCACGCCCACTGAGCGCGAGAAAACCCAGTGGTACTTTCAGCGCTACGTCCCCAACCTGCCCGCCGCCGGTGAAATGGTCCTCTTCGACCGCAGTTGGTACAACCGCGCCGGCGTCGAGCGCGTCATGGGCTTCTGCACTGAGCGGCAATATCAGGAGTTCATGCAGAGCTGCCCGGAGTTCGAGCGCATGCTCATCCGCTCCGGCATCATCCTCATCAAATACTGGTTCTCGGTCAGCGACGCCGAGCAGGAACGCCGCTTTCAGGACCGCATGAGCAAGCCCACCAAGCGCTGGAAACTCAGCCCCATGGACATTGAGTCCCGCAAGCACTGGGCCGACTACTCTCGCGCCAAGGACGACATGTTCGCCATTACCGACACCAAGCATGCGCCCTGGTTCGTCGTCAACGCCGAAGACAAGAAGGGAGCCCGCCTCAACGTCATCCACCATCTGCTCTCCATGATCCCTTACAGCGATCTCACCCCCGAGCCCCTGGTCCTGCCCAAGCTTGAAAAATCTAAATACGTCCGCCCGCCCATGAACGAGCAGAGCTTTATTCCCGAGGTCTACAAGTAAGAGTGCAAATCTAAAAATGGGTGCCCCACCTTCGCCACGTAGTTGTTCTTGTGGCTAAGGTGGGGCCGTTTGTTTTTCCAAAGTCATATAAGCCAATATGTTCAACAGTCAAACTGACCACTGACAACTGAAAACTGACAACTGTCCACTGGTTTATCGTTATACCCAGCCCATGAAGCAGATCCTCACGCGCCTTATCCTCACCATTCCGGTCGTCTGGCTGGTGGTCTCGCTGGTCTTCCTGCTCATTCACCTGGTTCCCGGCGACCCCATCCTCCAGATGCTGGGCGAGGGCGCAACGCCCACCGATATCACGGCTCTCCGCCACCAGTACGGCCTCGATCAGCCGCTCTGGGCGCAGTACTTCCACTACTGGGCCGGCGTCCTCCACGGCGATCTGGGCAGCTCCATCCGCCTCCACACCACCGTGGCCACCCTCATCGCCGCCCGCTACCCTTACACCCTGGCCCTCACCCTCACCGCCCTGGGATTCGGCCTGGCCCTGGCTCTGCCCGCCGGCATTCTCGCCGCCGTCCGCCGCGGCCGCTGGCTCGATCAACTGCTCTCCGTCGTCAGCCTCTTCGGCCTCTCCGTCCCGGGTCTCGCGCTCGGTCCCATCCTCATCCTGGTCTTCTCCATCAGCCTGGGCTGGCTCCCCGTCTCCGGCGCAAACTCCAGCGGCAGCAACTCCATCGACCCGCGCTACCTGGTCCTTCCCGCCATCGCCATGGGCGCTTCGCTTGCCGCCATCCTCACCCGCATGATCCGCACCGCCATGCTTGAGGAGTTAGGCCAGGACTACATCCGCACCGCCCGCGCCAAAGGCCTCAGCGAGACCGCCGTCGTCTGCCGCCACGCCCTGCCCAACGCGCTGGTCCCCATCGTCACCGTGGTCGGCCTCCAGTTCGGCGCGCTTCTCGCCGGCGCCATCGTCACGGAAACCATCTTCAGTTGGCCCGGCCTCGGCCGCCTCACGGTTAGCGCCATCTCCAACCGCGACTACGCCTTGGTCCAGGGCTGCCTGCTGTCCATCGGCCTCACCTACGTCCTCGTCAATCTGCTCACAGACGTCGTCTACCGCTGGGTCAATCCGCGCATGAGAGGCTGAAGCGCCTCACCAACTCCATGTATACCCAATCCCGGTCGTGGTGTACCACGGAACGGTCGGAATCTTGTTGTAGCTTTCCTGAATCCAGATCCCGTTGTGCTCGTTGAAGTGCACTGCCGCGCCCAGTGCCTCGCCGTCGTAGAACCGGTTCTCCACGTGCGCATATCCCGTAAAGCTGGTCAGCCCCGCCTGCACCCACGTGTAGCCGGTAACCAACTTTGTCTTGGGCAGCCCAAAGTTCTTCATCACGCCCAATGCCTCTGTGTGCGATCCGAAATTGGTATGAAAAAATCCATGCGAGCCTGCGTTCTCATAGGTATAGGCAAACGTCAGCTCGTCGCCGATAGGATCTTTCTTCAGGAACCCGAACGTGTGTCCGATCCCAATGTTCAGGTTTGCCCGCTCCACCAGTCCCGGCCGGTCAAAGTCCGAACCCGGCATCACGAACAGGTCGGTCGAGGTCCCTGCATCCACCGCGGCTGGCGGCTCCCCAACCGGTTTTTGCGCGCCAATCCCGACTGCGGAGATCAGCACGAGTGAAAACCAAATTCCTGCGCTGGCAATGCTCGTCTTCATTCTCATTCTTGATGGCTCGCATGTGGATTCGCCGCCCAACGCCCGTTCCCGGCCGAAGCGTGCAGCGTTAAATACAATTCCATCAACCAACCCATCAGTGGCGCATGAAGACCAGCCATGCCCGAATCACAATGCGGAACGAATCCCTCCCATCTGCCCAGCGGCCGGAATCGCAAGCCGGAGGCACACTCTCCGAACACCGCGCCGATCCCCGCCTCATCAGCCTCTAGCGCCGGCATCCACCCATCGCTCCCCGGAGTATAGTTTTCTAGTCCATCCACCTTCATGCACCGGAGCATTGAATGTATCCGCGAACCGCCACTCTTCTCGTTCTGCTTGTCCTCGCATTGTGCCCGCAGCATCGCGCAGCCGCTCAGGCCCAGGTCCCCGCCCCCGCCCCCGCCATCGTTGAAGTTCCCCAGGCAACGCAGCAGCAGATCGCGTCCCGCTCGCTGCCCGGCCAGTCAGACTTCTGGAACACGCCTCCCACGCTCACCCTCGTCCCGCATTCGCCGCAGTCCCATCCCGGCAAAATCTGGCTTGAAACCACCGACGAAGGCCTGCATATCTGGGGGCAGGTTCAGGCCGACGATCATGGCCTCCCGTCGCCCCAGGACAACTCCGCTCCGCTCTCCAGCGATCACGTTGAAGTCTGGCTCTCCGGCTCCCCCGCCGTTTCCATGCCCGCCATTGGATGGGGCAATCAGTTCGGGCCCAAAAACCTCACCAGCCCCGCCGACTGCGCAACATCGGCCGGCGCCATCCGCACCGATCCCGCCCCGGCCAAAGTCATCGCAAGCTGCCAAAGCTGGTACAGCCAGCAACTCCGCTACCGGCAAGACCTCTCGCATTTATTTGTTCGCCAGTGGGTCTTCGCACCAGACGATCGCACAGCCCGCGGCCAACAAGACTCGTTCGCCGTCGCGCGCTCCTTTGAGGCCTTCGCCTCCACGGCCTGGGCCGCGCTCTCGGCCAGTCTATCTCCTCATGACCTTCCCGCCCTGCTCCAGCCCAAGCCAAACGATGGTTTTCTCGCGGAAACAGCCACCGATCCGCAGCCGGCAGCCAGCTCCGCCCAGCCTGCCACTGTACCCGCGCCCCCGGGCTACTTCCATGTCTTTATCCCGTACACCGCGTTTCCACCCGTCCAGCAGCTCCGCCTTGCGGATCTCTATCTGGATGTCGATGTATTCAGCGCCGCCCCCGCCGGACGCAAGCTGGGCGACTTCAGCAGCACCGCGCCCGCGCGCCTTCCCGGCCAGCCGGCCACCTTCAACCATCTCCGGCTTTCCGCGCCGCGCACCTTCTCCTTCTCGCCCTGCGATTACGCGCTCGCGCCGGATGCCGGCAGCGCCGATCATCCATCCGGCTGGTTCTTTCCCACGGCCCCCGGCGCGGCCCTGCGCTCCACCATCGGCTTCGTCAATCCATCGGGCGGCTATATGGACGAGCCTCAGCGCGTCTCGCCTGAAACCACGCAAGCCGCCTTCTTCTGGAAGCAACTCGACAACGGAGCCAGCGTCTGCGGGCCCAGCCTCGCATGGCGCAACGGAGCTCAAATCAAGCGGTCCAAATTTTCAGTCGACGAGAAATACTTCGCGGCCCAATCCCTGCCCGATGGCTGGAGCCTGCTCCGCTCCGGCCCCTCCATCCAGACCCACGGGCAATTCGGTTCCGGCATGTGCGGCGCCTGCCAAACCGCAAACTTTGACATCTACGCCGTCTCGCCGCAAGGCGAAATCGCCACTGCGCTGCACATCGATCAGGATCTCAGCGGAGAAGGCCGGTCGCCTGAGGCCGCCGACCTGGCATTGTCTCCCGACTGGTCGCGCATCACCTTCTACCGCGAGTTTGACCAGCCCGACCCCACCTGGACCTCCATCACCTACTGCCTTCACGGCCACGCCTACGAGTTATGCGGCGAATCCAAGCTGACCGAACCGCCCCAGCCCGCCAACTTCAAGGAGCTGCGCGCATTCGATTGAGAGCCTATCCGTAAATTAGGTAGCGCCGACCTCCCGGTCGGCTGTCCGGCGGGTCTCCCGACCCGCCGGTTGTACGGCCAGCGTGGACACCGCAATAAAGCAGTCTGGAGCTCGGTGCCATCATCATTTTTCAATGTACGGATAAGCTCCAGGCCCGTCCGGCACTGAGAATTCCCCAACCGCCGAAATTCTTGATGTCCGCCTTGATGAATCAGCCACTCTGCTCATAAATGCATGATGAATGAGCCAGTCCACTAATCAATGCTGTCATCCTGAGCGACCGTAGCGTAGCGAAGGGAGTCGAAGGATCTGCGGTTGTTCTTCGTCATGGGCGCCACGAACTCTCAAGACAGGACACTAGCAACCAAGGTGGGGTTCTTGAACATAGCATCGATTCGGTGGGTGGCCCAGCTCTCGCTTCTGAGACCTAGGAATATATAATGTCCGTCTTGCCTGTTATCCAAATGGAGCGGTTTAATCGCCGTGAGCCGACGCGCCCGGGTAAATCCCGGAGATCAGCGGCCGTTTCGAATCTTGGTGGCTGCACTGCTTACTGAATTTGTGAAAAGTGCTTTCAGTTCGGGATCGGCATCTTTCCACGTTTCACGGGCAGATGAAAAGTGGTTCTGGGCCGCCGATTCCTGCCCCTTCGCTCTGTAACAAACGCCGAGGTCGTACTCGGACAAAGGAATTAGTGACGCTACGCTATCGATGATGACCTTCACTTTTTTACTGACTATGAAGTTTAAATTGCAGATTGCCGCGTCCCAATTTCCCAAACCCATTTCCGCTTTGGCCAGGAAGTATGCGGTTTCTGGGCTTTGATCGATGAAAAACGAGCTCGTCAACTTCACCTTGGCCTGTTCGAAGTCGTTCTTCCTGAGCGATTCGATGCCAGCGACGAACGGTTCAGCGGCAGCATACTTCAGCCCCAAATTGGGCGCGTCCTTATTCAAGCGAGTGAGAAGAGCCTTAGCATTGGCAGGATCGCCGCTCAACGCATAGTTTTTTGCAATCTCAATCGATAACGCTGGTGAACCATGCAGCTTGGAGGCATCGTCCAGTTCTTTTTTCGCTCGATCCAGATCACCATGCAAGGCGTCAATCTCAGCCATCAAAATGATGTAGTCAACTTTTTCAAATTTAGCATCAGCCCCGGATGCTGCGGCCTCCAGTTTCATATGGGCCTCCTCCAATTTCCCCTGGAAAACGAGGATCGCTGCAATGCCGTCCAGTGCTCCCATGAAATGAACCGCACTCCTGCCACGTCCGAATGCGGCCAGAGAGTTGAAATGGGTGAGCGCTTTCTCGGTGTCGCCCTTCGCCAATTCCGCGTACCCTGCAGGTTGATCAAGCCAAGGATTATTCGAACCCTTCCGCAGGCGGTTATATTCGTCGATTGCATCTACAAATCTTCCCTCACGCGTTAGCGCGTCTATGCGCTCGTAGCCGCAGAAGGTATTTAAACTGGCAAGCACCCGGCATTTATCAAGAGCATTATCTGCTTCCCCGAGGTTGTCTCTGTTGTCATTATTGATCGCAGTATCTGCTATGTAGATGAGTGCATCTACATCATTCGGGTTCGCGTCCGCTGCCGATCGGAAGTCATCGAGGGCCTCACTGGGCAGATCATGGAGAAGCTTGTTGAGACCTTGGATTTTCAAACCGGTTGCTTTGTCCTGCGGTCCATGGCCAAGTGCCACATTGCCATCCGTTACCGGCGCGAGGCAAGACATCGCTTCGTCATCCCTGTCAGCTTGATATAACAGCCAGGCGGCCTTGAGCTTGGCTTCGGCGAACATTGGGTCAGACTGTGGCACTCCGTTCAGTTCGATGAAGGCCAAGTTGTCGTTGCCTTCGGCCTCCTGGTTAATGGCATCTTGAAACGGAGTTTTGGGGATGATTGGCGCTGGGCGACGATAATGCAGAATCCAGAAGCCGATTCCCGCAGCGATGAGAACAACCAAGAGACCTGGTAGACGGAGTCTGAGCCACCGATTCCCATCGGGCGCTGGGGGTGCGAGCGTCGGGTCGATGGGGTCCGTTCCGCCACGATCCGGATCAACATCCACGGAAACGGGAGCCACAAAGCGGTAGCCCTTCTTACTGACATTCTCAATGTACCGGTGTTGGGGATCCTCCTGTAGTGCTTTGCGGATCATTGAAATCGTGGTTGTAAGGTTCGACTCCGCAATGCTCACTTCCTGCCAGACCGCATCCAGAATCTCGTCCTTCGTCACGAGCTGTCCAGCCTTACTGACGAGAAGCACAAGTAGATCGAACGCCTTTGCAGTCAGATCGATACGGGAGGCTCCCTCGCCTGAAATGCGCCTCTCATCAGGCTCCAAGATGTATGGACCGAACCTGTATTGCGTGTTGTGGCGTCGTTCCATTTCGTTGTCCGCCAATTATTTATGAATTCTTTGAGATTGATTTTAGGACTCTTCCGCCCGGTCTGCCTACTCTCGGAATCAGGCAGACCATCGCAAAGGAGAAAAGATGAAAACCGAGTCATCTAGTCCAGTCATTGTAGGTCGTCAGGACACAGCTCACCGGGATGCAGGACGATCAATACTGTCGACGACCCAACTTTGGCGGCGGCTTGGAATGGTGATCTTTGTCCTAACTTGCGGACTAACCGCCGTTTCCCAACAAACCAACCTGATAGCCAACGGTTATCATCGCATGCAAAACGTCACCGCCTGCGGATACGGGTTTGGCCAGTGTAATGAAGGGCTTCTGTCGCCCGACGAGGCGGTACAGGTGGCAGCGATCCGGCACCAGCAGAACGTCACAGCCTGTGGCTATGGCTTCGGTCAGTGCAACGAAGGTCTCCTGTCGCCCGCCGAAGCGGTACAGGTGACCGCGATTCGTCACAGGCAAAATGTGACAGCCTGCGGATATGGTTTTGGCCAGTGCAATGAAGGACTCCTGTCGTCTGCCGAGGCGGCACAGGTGTTAGCGATCCGGCACCGGCAAAACATATTAGCTTGCGAATACGGTCTGGGCCTGTGCAACCAAATCAGGGTAACCCCCTCGGACGCCTCGGCCGTGCGGTCCGCTGAGGTGGTGGACGATTGCCAAGCGAATCCTTACCAGCTTCCCAAGATGGTTGAGAGTGCAGCGGCAGCCCCAACTCCGCTAGACACACAGCTTAGCGCTCTGTTCAAAGCGTTACTAACCACCGTCAACGCGCCGGTTGCTGAAAACGGTTCGTATTATGGGGAGCCGAACAAGAATGGGGTTCCAAAGACCGTACTCGTAAACGGCTACACAAGAGGCAATGGAACTTACGTACGGGGCTACTACCGTAGCGCTCCTGGTACTAATCCATAACCCAGGCACTGAGCCGTCAGTGATTAACTTTAGGCTTTCACACCATTCACGTGTGTGTAGCCCACGACAGGGAGGAAATGTGATGGAGAACGCTCCACATGAAAAGGACAGCCCACAAGTCCAGAAAGATCGGATCATAAGGCTTGTTTCGGAATTGAACCCAGGCCTGAGCGTCGAGTTCTACGAAAACCGAATGGATCCAAAGACCTCAGAAATTCGCTTCAGGCTCGTTGACAATTCTGCAGGCGGGGACAGGATCGTGGGTTCCATACGGCAGGATTATGAATGGGCTTCGAGCGAGGTGGCAGACAAGAGCGATGCAGAACTACTTCAAAGGATCGCTCGAATTATCAGGAGATAGCCGTCGCCCCGATGTGGGATTCCTACCGAAAAAACGTTAGGGTCCAGTGAACGGTTTACGCTAGGCTGGTCGCCATTCCGGAAGCAACAACCCAGAATGCCGGAAACGATTTCCGGGAGGGCCATATCCAAAATCACGAACCCCACCGCCAGCAGCCCACACGGCCGGCGTCACCCGAAGCTAAAAGCTAAAAGCTAACAGCTAAAAGCTGATTTTAACGACCTCCGCCTCCAGCTCCCCGTCTTCCCCCACCGTCAGCAGCCCCACCGTCACCGGCAACTCAAACCGCCGCGGCCCGCACGACCCCGGATTGAAGTACAGAACGCCCTTCTTCCGGTAAAAATTCGGCATATGCGTGTGCCCGAACAGCACCGCTGCAAACTTTCCGGCTGCCGGGTCCAGGTGCAGCGTGTGCAGATCGTGCAGCATGTACACGTACCGGTCCGCAATCAGCACCACTTCGGTCTCCGGCAGTTCGCTGCAAGGGCCTTCCCGGTCCACGTTGCCCCGCACCGCCGTCACCGGCGCAATCTTGGCCAACTCCTTGAGAATTCCAGCCTTGCCCACGTCGCCTAGGTGCAGAATCCGTTCCACGCCTTTGAGAGCCGTCTTGACCTCCGGCCGCAGCAGTCCGTGCGTATCGCTCACCACGCCAATCTTCATGCCATGCTCCGAAATGCAAATTCGTGAGTCTTTGCCGATAATTACGGCACACAAGCGCAGAATGATTCTATGGTTCGCTGTTCCAGGCCGTCGTTCCCACCGAATGTGGCAGGGAATAAAATGATCCTTCACCCACCCCCCCTCCCAAAATGCCTGTTTTTGAGAGAGGTTCCGGGCAGAATGAAATCCACAAATCGTTTAACGTCATAGCGTTACAAGGAAAAGTTCAAGGCGAGCCTGTTGCCGAAAAAGTAAACAGAAACCCCTGAAATAGCCCTCTTTTTGGCACGTTTTTCGCGCCTTTTCAGTCCAAAAAGCGCCTCACAGGCCCAACTCCAGCCTTGTCCGCGGATCAAGTCTGTCGCGCAGCGCATCGCCCAGAAAATTGAAGCTCAGCACCGCTCCGGCCACGGCTAGCGCCGGGAACAGAACCAGGTGCGGCGAGTCGAACATGTGCAGCCGAGCATCGTTCAGCATCGAGCCCCAACTCGGCGCAGGAGCCGGAATTCCCAGTCCCAGAAACGACAGCGTAGCCTCGGCCAGAATCACGCCCGCCATGCCGATGGCCGCCTGCACCAGAATCGGCTGCACGATATTGGGCAGGATGTGCCGGAAGAAGATGCGCATCCCGCTTGCTCCCAGCGCGCGCGCCGCATCCACGTACTCGCGGTCCCGCACCGCCATCACCTGCGCCCGCACCAGCCGCGCATAGCCGGCCCATCCGCCGATGGCCAGCGCCAGCACCAGGTTGCTGAATCCCGGCCCCACGAACGCGGCAAAGGCAATGGCCAGCAGAATCCCGGGCAGCGCCAGAAAGGTATTCATCGCAAATGTGGTCAGGGCTGTATCGACCCAGCCGCCAAGGTAGCCGGCCAGCCCGCCGATGCTCAGCCCCAGCGCCAGCGATACGCTCACCACGGTCACTGAGACCGCCAGCGAAAGCCGAGCGCCCCACAGCAATCTGGAGAGCGTGTCCCGCCCCAGCTCGTCGGTTCCGGCCCAGTGCGCGGCAGAAGGTGGATCTAGCCGGTGCGCCAGGTTGATGGCGGCGGGATTTGCGGGCGCAATCCAGGGCGCGGCCAGTCCGCCCACCACGAAGACCGTCAGCAGCACCACGCCCACCGCGGCCAGCGGCTGGCGGCGAGTGTGGCTGCCCGAACGGCGCAACAAGCTCCACAACGTGCTGAAAACAGGAAATGACATCGTCACAGCCAGAATACAGCGACTCCCGCCGCGAAGTGGGGTCTAATCAGGTATGCGTATAGCGCAATCAGCTTTGGTTTTGTCTTTGGCGCTGTGTGTGCCTGTGTTTCTTGCCCCGGCGCTCGCTGCCGCACAGCAGGGAAACCTTCAGCCGGAGGCCGGGCAGTTGCTTGCGCTTGCCAACCAGTCTCGCGCCGCCGCTGGAGCGGGGCCGCTCCGCTGGGACCCGGCGCTGGCCGCGGCAGCCCGCCGGCACTGCCTGCGCATGGCCGCCGAAGGGCCGATTGCCCATCGCTACAACGACGAGCTGGATGTCTCTGGACGGGCCGCGCAGGCCGGCGCGCACTTCAGCCTCATCGAGGAAAACGTGGCGATCGGTCCCGATCCCGTCACCATTCATAGCGAGTGGATGCACTCGCCCGGTCATCGCACCAACCTGCTCAGCCCCGATGTGAACCGGGTCGGAATGGCCGTGGTGGCCAGCCGTGGCGTGCTCTACGCAGTCGCCGATTATTCCCGCGCGGTGCCCGTTCTTACCCAGGACCAGGTCGAGGCGGTCATCGCCGGCCTTATCCGTGACCGGGGCGTCGCCATCATCGCCGACTCCGACAATGCCCGTGCGGCCTGTGCTGAGGACAGGGGCTACAGCGGCATTGCGCAGCCGGGCTTCATCATGCGCTGGCAGGGTGCGGATCTAACCCAACTGCCCAAGCCGCTGCTGGATCGTATGGCCTCGGGGCGCTACCGCAAGGCAGCCGTCGGCAGTTGCCCCACCGGCAGCGTGGAAGGCTCCTTCACGGCCTATCGCCTGGCGGTGATGTTGTACTAGCCAGCCTTACGCCCGCCGTTCCAGCGGCAATGGAACCTTGACTGAAGCCATGCCGGCAGCCGTCGCCGCCTGAATTCCCATATCGGTATCTTCAAACACCAGGCAATCCTTCGGCGCCACACCTACCCGGGCTGCCGCAATTAAAAAAGCGTCCGGCGCCGGCTTGCTGTTCTTGTAGTCTTCTGCGCCCACAATGGTTTCAAACTTATCCAGCAGTCCAAGCGTGGTCAGCGAGTTCACCACCGAGATGCGCTTGCCGCCTGAAACCACTGCGAAAGGAATCCGGCCATACTGGGCCTCAATGTGCTCCAGCACCTCCGGCACAGGCTTCAACTGCGGAAGCTGCTCGAAGTAGAGATTCTCCTTGCGCTCGCCTACGGCCTCCACCGGCATGTGCAGGCCGTTCATCTGGTTGAGCGTGGCAATAATCTCCGCCGCGGGTTTGCCGCCCCATTTGTAGAACAAGTCTTCGTCAAACTCACATCCCCATTCGCCCAGCGCCTTTTTCCAGGCAATGTAATGCAGCGGCATCGAATCGGCAATGGTGCCGTCGCAGTCAAAGAGATAGGCGCGGAATGTGCCCGCAGGCAATTCAAGTTTCATGCTTAAAAGGGCTCCATGGTTGGTTTTGGGGGCGGTCGAATGGTTCCAGACCTCAAGTTTGGGGCAATCCCGTGACTGGACGGCGGAGAGAATCGTAGTCACTGCGCAGATTTTTCCTCCGGCGGCAGAGCGCATCCACCCTCGCCGGGCCGGGTCGGCTCCATCTTGAGCGCGTTGTTGAAGCGGTTGAAGTAGTTGAACAGCCCGATGGCGCAAAGCAATTCCACAATCTCGCCTTCCGAGTAGGAACTGCGCAGCTCGGCAAACTGCTCGTCGCTGACCGCGTTGGCATCGCGTGTGACGGTCTCGGCCAGCCGCAGTGCGGCCTTTTCGGCGGGGGTAAAGTCCTCGCGCCGGGCCCAGTCGGCCAGATGGGCCAGCTGGTCGTCTGTCCACCCCAACCCTTTAGCCAGAATGGTGTGGCTGGCCAGGCAGTAGGGAGTCTCATTCACCTGGCTGGTGCGGACGATGATCAGCTCTTTCAGCCTGGTGGGAACCGTGCCGGTGTTGAGGACCGCGCCAAAGTGCGCCTGCATGGTGGCAAAGATCTCCGGCCGGTGCGCCATTACCCGGAACATGTTGGGCACATTCCCGCGCTGGGCAAAGGCCTTGTCGTAGAGCGCCGCCATCTCGGGGGTCACTTCGCTGCGGTCAAGCCGGGAAATCCGTGACATGGGTGTACTCCTCGCTACCCCTATCGTAAAGCCGGCAGGGCAGGGATGCGCCACGCCTGTCTTTCGCCCTGCCTGATTGAACATCCCGGCAGTTTCCGGCCACCGTGATGTGCGCCCAGGAGTGCAAATTTGCGAATTGGCCTGTTCATCCCCGTTTTTTTGACGCGTCCGGCACTCTCTGCTAACTTAATAGAGGACATTTGTTCACAAGTCACTCCTCAGTAGCTCAATGGCAGAGCATTCGGCTGTTAACCGAAGGGTTGTAGGTTCGAGTCCTACCTGAGGAGCCAAAAAATCAACAACTTACA
>Ga0302320_10016553_pt1 | contig 15052 bp, 13 predicted proteins | sample Bog_T0_3_FD_202130 | JGI IMG/M metagenome (GOLD analysis project Ga0302320, IMG submission 202130) | Peat permafrost microbial communities from Stordalen Mire near Abisko, Sweden - Bog_T0_3 | ecosystem: Environmental > Terrestrial > Soil > Wetlands > Peat | place: Sweden: Abisko, Stordalen Mire... | reverse complement strand
CCATACAATCCCGCATCTTATCGATCTATTAAATACAATTTGGCGTGCTGAAGCATATTCACATTTCACATCATCCTGAACAATCAGATGTCAGGAGAACCGCTAGGTCTGCATCATCCAATTGCTGGTATATTGTGGCAGTGTCGGAAAGTCTTTATTAGACATGAGATATCGTTGCCTCTTGACTCTCTCCATCTCAACCTATACATTCCTGATCTGCGCAACTGATTGGTTGATTGTGTTGACCTTGGGCAGAGAACGTAGAGAGGCTTTGTTTTGTAAATCTTGTTGTCCTTGTGAGGCGTCATGGGCATTGGATTCTCCATCGAGCATGTCGATGTGGCCGTGCCGTTGGTGTTTTCTCTACATTTACTTGAGCTTATAATGGCCATAACGACTATATAATATGCTACCAACAGCTATAGTAGAGTGATAGAGACTAAGTGTTGTTAGGAGCTCCTATTCTGCACGGGCTTCACAGTGACCATAGCGGCCCGACATCCTTATCAATTATCCCGAGGACAAATGCCCCTCGAAAGATGATACATAGAATCACATTCGAATGAACATTCAGTTGCCATGGACCTCCTTCCTTCCGAGATTATATTTCATATCGCGCATTGTAAGATAGGACCTCGAGCCTTTGTGCTTTTTACTAATATATTTCATAGTTTTAGAACCTCGTGAAATCGTCATTCTGCAGTCTGTCTGCAAGAGGCTGTCAACGTTGGGCCGCGATAATACCTTATGGCGAGAACAATGCTTCTCCAAATCCTCCTTCCTCGCAAACCTTAGACGTCGCAGAGCTTTGACATCCAATGAACCTATACAACACAGAAGTCTACCTGAACCGATACGGAAGCTGGGAAATGACAAAGATTCCGCCGGTTCCTCGCTGCCCCTCGAGGAGGAGGCGCGTAATATTAAGTCTATGTCCCATGAAAGAGCTAGAATCTTGGCAAATTGGGATCCTAGTTATCCGAATGAAAAGGTGAACTGGTACGATGATTATATAGCGAGGCATGCGCCTATTTCTACGAGTTGGTTGCAGCAACCCCGAAACCGCGAAAGCTCTGGGAGGGAATACCTTGAGGTTCGCGGAATGGGACTCTATACTCCTCCCGGTGAAGCGTCGGCGACACGCATCGTTGCACCTCTCGATGATGGAAGTATTTGTCTGTGGGAACTACGTGGTCCTCAGAGAGGAGCTATCGTAGCAAGAAGTAAATCCGGCATCTTGTCGATAGATGATACCGGGCCTTCTAGCAAACGGTCAAACATGATAAGCACAGGAGTCACAGAATGTGTCAGCATAGATAGTACTTTTAACAGAGCTTGCATCGCAGTCCAAGGCAGTATGTTTCTAATCATCTATGGCCATATGGCCAAAGTTCTGCTACAGCTATCACGAGCTTCCGATATCTTTTCCTAGTTCGTATTGGGCTAACATCTGTTCAGAGCTTGTTGAGATCGATTTGGAGACAATGTCGACGATTGGCTATGAAACTTACCCCTTCTCAATAACCGCCTTATCTGAATCCAAGCACCCTCTACCTCTGACAATTGGTACAAATTTAGCCCTCTACCTCCATGATTATCGCTCCAGGAGGAGTGTCACATCGTCATATGTCGAACGAATTGATTCTTTCGATGCACATTTTGGCTCCATTAAATGCTCTAATAGCTTGGAGGGTTTGCTTCGCGCAGAGCCTAGTCTTCTTTGTGCCCATCTGTATCAGCCGGGTCCTCTAAGTATTTTGCACTCGGGAGGTGAGCAGGGTGATGGTGATATATATGTGGCAGGACGCTTCCCAAGTATGTAAACTTCGTCAATGCTTCCTCAGAGGAAATTTGTCACCCTTTAGCATCTTGCGTACACATCGAGAGGCTTCTTGGCTTGACACTGACCTGTTTCATTTAGGTATTCTGAACTATGATAGAAGATTCTTCCCTAGGTTGAGAGGCACCATTCATTCTGGCGCTTCGCTATGCAGTTTGGCTTTCCTACCCTACCCATATGCGTATATGGAAAAGAATCTTGCTCGGAAAGGAGAACTGTCGATCGAGCAGGTATGGGAAGCTAAGTGTAGACCTGGTAAGACCTTGATTGCATGCGGCGAATATAAGAGCAAAGGCTCTCTTGAGCTGTTCGGCCTCTCTTCAGATCCCACTCTTGCGGCAGGTGGCCTTCAAGATTCAACTATGAAGAACAGACAAACATCATCCAGTTCCAAGCTTCTTTCTGTTGCTAACCACGGCACCCGAATTGTGGTATCGGATGGTGGAGGAAATCTGAAATGGTTTGAGCGAGATGGATTTACAGAAGTCCGGCGCTGGAATCTAACACACCGTTCAACAGAGGCCCCACGAGGAATCTTCGGTACCTGGGGAGATGCATATACGGACTCTGCATCAGGTGATATTGCAATAAAAGTTCAAACAACCAGTTCCAGCCAAGACGAAAAACCCGTCAACAAAAATGATCTGGTACTGTGGACCGGCGAAAAGCTAGGGATCTTGAACTTCTCAAATAAGCCTGGCTTCACATCTGACAGCTTCGAAAATGCACAAGAGGCCTTAGAAGAGAAAGAGGAGCGACATTATTCGATCATGATGCGTCGAGCCTTAGAATTACAAGCCAATGAAGTTAGGTTTGTCAGAGGTCTAGGGGGTTTGAGATAGGCTCCTTTCCTTCTTTGCCTCGGCGGGATCCTTTACTGCATTCCTCGTAGCTTGGGCCCGATACCTCTGTATGTCTCACGCATACTCACTTCCAGTTCTCAATTGCCCACCCGCATTGGTATGGTCGTGTGATGATATCTTTCACAGAAATAGAGGTCTTTCGGTTCCTCTCACGTTGAATGGTGCCTTTGGCGATATACTGTGGGGCCTCGTGAAGCAGTAACCAAAAGCTCTTGACTATGCACTTGCTTCTGGAGTTTCAAAGGCTGTCGACAGCTAATCGGAGATACAAGGCTCCATCAATTGTAAATCCATGGGCTCCTGAGTGACGGGTCTGATGTGCGGTGTAGCACAGAGGCAAGAGATGAACACTGCAGTGTCTAGGATGTATGCTGAAGGGCGTGTGGGACCTTTTTTCGGGGCATAACTTGGGGTGAAGTTTCTGACAACTTGCAGTTGTATCAGTTCATCATTGGGGCAAGTTGGAAGGAGATCGTCCGTCTTTTATACCCCATGGAATTATAAAATGACAGCCTCGTTGATGGAAGCCATTCCCAGAATATCCCAGGGCATCCCAGGTACATGCAGACCCCGGCCGTTGTGGCAACCGGAAAGCGTAGAGCTAACGATTGTGGTCCAATCGATTTTTTCGAGGCGAAGAGGCAACGAACTTTAAACGTTAGCGACAAGCAGGCGAGGGCATCTTCACCGCCGCCTCGTCCGTTCAAATGTTCATATGTTCATATGTTCAAATAGCGAAGCATGGATCAACCTGATGTCTTTGTCGGCCCCAATAGTATGCATTATTCGCACGGCGAAAATTTCAAATTTGCAATGGAAGTGCGCAAATGATAATGGCTGTTGTTTATAGCAGTACATTTACAAACTAGTAAGTCGTATCATAAGCCTCGTTATCCGGTCTTCTGGGCGCCACCATATCATATCATCCCCACCACGCACACGCACACGCAGGAATCAAGACAGTCGCATCAGTAGCCTCATGCAACTTTGGCGTGCATCATTGGCTGTCACGTCGTAACAATAGGCAAGAGTCTCGGGTCCCCCTTGCTATATTGTATTATAGAAATTCTTCTGCTTGCAGATTAGCCCTGCTCGCTCGTCAGCCTCATCGCTAGCTATTCGCACCGCGGCTGGATGTCTACAGTTGCTTTGGACTTGAAGTATACTCTGATTCTACATCTACTAGTCTTTCGCTCTGATCACTAGGGGTTTTTTGCATTCCTCGTTGAACATACATGGCTACTGCTTCCAGTGGGAGCTTAAACCCAAGAAGCGGAAAACCCAATTTACATTTTTACGAGTATGGTAAACAGTCAAATAAGTCGGTCCGCAAACATGACCGACATTCGAAAAGTCTTAAGAAGCGGTATGGCCGCGGCCATCCTCTCGCACGATATCGTCGGGCAGCAATTCTGCAATTGCCAACTCCGATGACAATGCCGAATAGTCCGATCCTGTCTCTTGTTGCTCCTCCTGAATGCGATGGTGCTCCTGCAATGGTTCTAATGGAGCGAACTACATCGGGCAACGCTATCAACCCAGACAAGAATTTCGTCCCCTCGCACAAACATACGTTCATACACACCGACCGGACAGCGGCTGAGGAGGTCAGATCCTATTTCCGTGGCTTCAGGCCCTTACTGCTTCAACGTCGCGAAAACGAGCTCCGACAGCTAGTTCGAAGTAAGGAACTCATCCATAATGATGATCTCTGGCGCATCATTGATCTCGCAGATGCCATCTTCTTTAGGCACCACCTGAAAGGCCGGGTTCAATGGGAATGGAGTGCTCCGTCTCAAGAACGTTATAGAGACGAGCTGATCGGACTTACTGCTCTACGACCGGCAGTCAATAAAGATGGCTACGAGACACTAATCGTCCTCTCGGAACCAATCCTCAAGAATTCGGGCTATGATCGTAGGCTACTTCTCTCGGCCTTCCTTCATGAGCTCGTCCATTGCTACCTCTTCATCCAATGCGGGTTTAATGCTCGGGAGAACGACGGACATACGATTGGCTTTCACGAGATCGTCGGGATCATAGACGAATGGGTTGGCGATGGTTATCTCAATCTGTGTAACATGAAAGCCAACCTGGAACACTTCAGAAGTCCTTCCGTTCTTCCCCCTATTGGATTCAGGCAGACGAGACCAACGTTTTATGAATCGGAGCATTCACATAGGGGTTGTAATCGTAGCCCACAGCGGCTATGGGGCAGGCCAGATGAAAGAGATCGTCCTTCTTGGGGTAGCTAAAAGTTTGGTATCTCAATTGTAATTATGCATTACGTTCTTTTCTTTCTACAATAGAGCATTAACTAGATGGCGTTTGAATTAGAGGCATTTAGGGAAGGAGCTTGCGGTGTTAGTTTCCGTCCTTTCGCTAGCCACCTCGTTTTTGTATCGTCTTAAAAATGATCAAAGAGGGATTATAATCTTGTATATACAATAAACAGTGCACTCTTTTAATACCAAAACACAAAGTTCTAATTGTCTTTTTTTTCGGCTACTTATTTACCTCTAAGATTTTTGTGAAACCTTTCATGTTCTGGAGCATGTCAACAAGAAGGGATTCGTAAGAGAGGAATGAATATTCCCTTTTCATGTTTCCTATAGTAACAAAGAATTCTCCCTAGGAAAAGAACAATTGTCCTTTCAGCAAGAGATCTCGGCTCATGAATCCGATAACCCAATATCGATTCATATATTATCCAATACGCTCCCTAATCTAAATTAATTTACTACATAAATCTTTCTGATGCTTACTCTAAGCACTGTACAAATGTACCTACCAACCATTGACTCATCTCCAAGACGACTTTCGCTATTGGTTATCCCGTACTAACCAATCAGGAATTAGGAACATAAACACCCTCTTTACACAAAATAACCACGTTCTTAAAAAACCGTCTCCACTCCAAAGGATCCCCCTTAACCTTCACAAATCTCACCTCAAGTAATTCTGCATCCCCAGCTTGATAGGTATCAACAACAATATCGCCCGTTAGAGTGCAACGTCGTCCGTCTATGGTTTTTATTTTTATCCAGGCGGCGTGGTCGCGGTCGCCTTGCAATTGGGGAAGGAAGGGAACAGGGATATTGAGGCGATGTAGGGCTTCGGAGAGGAGTTGAAGTAGGAGAGCGGGGGAGAGATGAGAGAAGAATCTGGAGAGCGAGTAATTAGGTAAAATGTCTTGGAAATGTTGGGCGTGTTGGGTGAGCCGCAGGGGAACGGTCGGATTTGATGTGAATTGAGACATGGATGGTTCGTCAGCGAGGGATTCAAAGGGGTTTTCTGGGTTATGTCCATGAGCCAGAGTAAATAAATTATGGTCTCGTGCATTCACGGGCTGGGAGGCGGAAAGGGCGGCGCTGACTCGAGGGGGGCGTTCCCAATCGAAGAGGACGTCATTAATAGGTGTCTCAGGTTGTGTAAATGAAAATCTTTCGTTTTGGTGAGAGTGGGAGTCAATTTCCATGGCATCAGGCTGGGATTTTGGGCGTTGTGATGCGGTGGGTTGTTGGCTGAAATCGATGCGCAGATTTTCTAGCATTTTGGTTGCTAGAGCCAGAGGATCATTCATCTTTCCGTCTGATGTGAGGAGGGTATTTCGGCGTGTGTACCAAGGATGGCGCTTGATATGCTCGAAATTGAACCGTTTTTTGGGGTCGACGTTCATCATACCCCGCAATAAGGATAGAACAGAGGAAGGTAGTTTTGCCCATAGCTCATCAGAACTCCGTCCGTTAGATTTGGTGTATTCTTCGAATTCCCAGCTTTGGGATGTGGGTTCATCCCAAGGCGTATTGCCAACAAGGAGAACGAAGAGAACTACCCCGCAAGACCAAATATCAACCATATTCGCGGCATATCCAGTACCTTTGCCTTTCGTTTGGGTGTTCTTGGAGCAACTAATCACTTCTGGGGCAATATACGGTGGGCTTCCGCACATAGTACTGCTAAGTTTCCTCTGTCCATTATACTCGAAAAGTGTAGCCAGTCCAAAGTCCGCTATCTTCAACATTCCACTGGCAGAGAGGAGTATGTTTTCCGGTTTGATGTCTCGATGACTAACTCCTTTTGCGTGCATATAGCTCACCCCGCTAATCAATTGGTTGAAATAGAGGTGTGCAATGTCTTCGCTGACTCCAATATCCGCTTCGATTTTATCGAACAAATCGCCTCCTTCAGCATACTCCATAGCAATCCATTTCCACACTGAATCCTCCCCTGTTGCAAACCATTCGATTATATTTTGATGTTGGCCGATGTGAGAGTGTAAGGACACCTCCATGGCAATTTGTTTTGCTGATATTCGGCCATATTTTACGGCATATGCTTTGTGTATGAATTTAACTGCAAATATTGGATTGGACTCAGTGGGAGGAATGGCTTTTTTAATTCTATATATTGTTAGATTAAATGTATTGTGGAGTATTTGAGACTTACGATGCATATGCTCCTCTACCAATTGTCTTTGAAACGATTCGGAATGGTAGATCTCCTGGGAGAGGGTCTAATTGTGACATCTGGATAGCCATGATGATTGGCAATTAGTATGAATTCGAGTTGTCTTGGGAATGCTAGATAAAATGTTATGAATAGAAAATACCTAATATACCTTTGACTTGTCGCTGGTCAAACCCTCAATATTATTCAGGAGATCAGACCCCAAAAAAGCATTGGAGCTCAATCAAAGTTTTCTTGATTTGGAATCGCGCTTGAGTCTCAAATAATCACACAAGGCTGACGTTGATTGGCAAAAGCACGTCCCTTGTGAAGGGTCGCGTTGCTAGGTAGCAGGAGACCCGCCGCAAGCGGAAAAATAAACAACTTCCATCCACCCTACACACCACGACCACCGCATACTCCCCATTTAAAGAACAACCTTTGTTCTTCTACCGTCCAAAATTTGCTTTTGCACATTAGCTTTTGACGAAATCTTGCATTCCACGAGCCACGGCCTTTGTCCGCTGATTTCCTCGCTGCCCCAAATAGCCCCGTTCCGCCATCAAGATGGATTACTCTATGGAGGATACACAAAACTCAGCACCAGGAAGCATCCCGCCTGCTCAAGCCGCCAAACTGGCTCCCAAGAAAGCCCCTGACGGCCACAGCACAACTAAGCGGTAAGGCCAATGAATATTCAATAGCTTTCATTGTAGACATACTGATTCCGAAACAGGTTGCAGACCGAGCTTATGCAATTGATGACCTCTGCAGCTCCTGGTGTCTCCGCTTTCCCTTCTGCCGACGGCAATCTGCTGTCTTGGACTGCTACTATTGACGGACCGGATGATACGCCTTATGCTGGTCTCAAATTCAAGCTTTCTTTCGCCTTCCCATCCAACTACCCTTATGCGCCACCCACAGTTCTCTTCAAGACTCCCATCTATCACCCCAATGTCGATTTCTCGGGCAGAATCTGCTTGGATATTTTGAAGGATAAATGGACTGCAGCATATAATATCCAAACTGTCCTCTTGAGTCTTCAAAGTTTGCTTGGGGAGCCCAATAAGTAAGGAGTGTTTGTATTGTGATGGTGGATTGTGCTAATCTGTTGTAGTGCTTCGCCTTTGAATGGAGAGGCTGCTGAGTTGTGGGACAAGGATCCAGCAGAGTTCAAAAAGAAGGTTATTGGACGACACCAGGATATTGATGACGAGTGAGGAATGGTTTTTATGAAAGATGGTTACTTGGCGTCTAAATGATTGGTTGGTTATGAAGACAGTCTTCTTTTGCAGGAGAATTTTTTTCTGGTGGCATTCTCATGGCAGCGGGTTAGGAGTAATTGGACATAGAGCTTTGTATGGTTAGTCCTGGGCAACAGTACTCACTGGATACACGATTATGCCCTCTTGTACTCCAATATCAATAAGTGATTTGGCAAAAGATCATGATTCCGAACTACTGTGGGTGATGGCAATAATTCCCCCAGTAAGAAAGCATGGCCTGTAGGTTTTGTCCTTATCAGGCATCTCAAAGAGGGAATTGTAGTTGAGAGCTTATGAAACACCCATTCTGATAGCAGTACAGTCGTTGGAGTTTACTATCCTAAATACTGAGTTCATCCATAGAGACTTTGGGTCGTGAAAGGAGTCAGTGCTTGGTGATTAGACAGCTTGAAGCAGTGAAGCATATTTGTGTTAGTTTCAAAAGGTCATGTATGAGAAATCTCCATTGGGCGATTGGAAGCACATTTTGATGCTTCCTATTCAGCCCTTTGACTTGTACTGTTTGATTGGAACCCTGTGATCAGCACAATAAATCAACAGCACCTAGGTATATTTTTACAAAATAAAACCCAATCAAAGTCTCGTCACAAAATCACATCCGGATCAAAACCAGAAATATTGTGAGGCAAAAGTAGACCTTTTCATTCAGCTACCATGCAGAATGCAGCAACTCCAGAAGTCCCATGCCTTTGTTCCATGCCCTTGTTCAGATCCCATCACTCATGCATCCTCAACAACAACTGTCTGAAGTCCCTTTGCATCTTTGACATTGACCGCCTGAACGTAGCTGTACAACTTTTCCTTCGCGCTCTCCTCGTCGTTACGCTTTCGTGAGATTCGGATACGGAGTCTGTACGGAACGCCCTTGATACCAGCCTCCCAGACCTTCTTGTTCAATTGAGGATCAAGACGAACGTCGGATGTGCCCTGTGAAGGAATATTTGTGTTAGCCTTCCCTTGTCCATATGACTGACTCCTGCCCATTCTCTAGTGCGCTGCTTAGGTGTCGATGTTTGCGTACCATTGATTTGGTTGCGAATGCCTTGATCTCCTTGATGGCCTTGGGTGCGCGCTTCTTGAATGATACGCCATGCAGCTATATAAACCATCAGCATGTGCCCTTCCATCTATTCCGTCTCCATCTCCATCGAAGTTGAACATACTCTTTTGTGAAGATGGATGGTATATTCTCTAGCGATGACATCCGTCAAACTGGATTTTTTGGTTTCCTTTTTTGCGTCTTTGGGCGCCATTTCTATCTGCAGTTAGAAATTTTAGGGTATGGATGGGTGTAGATGAAGTTTCGACGTACTGGAGTTGTCGCTGGTTGATTGAAGTTGGGGATAGTCAAGTCAAATCAAGAATCAATTGTTTGGTTGTGGGCTTCAAAATTCGCTTATTTTTTGGGGGGACTTTTTGTTTCACCTTATTTCTGGGGCAGAAAGTGCCATCTTGGACGAAAGGCTGGCCGTACATGCAAATGCAAGCTAATGCGAAACCGAGGGGGAGGCTCTTCCTCATTGACGATAGGAACTTCATGACCATATGATTTTGCGCCGAGCGCTGCAAAATCCCTCACTGCTGTTGACTTCAGTTTCCTTTCGTTTCATCTCGAGTGCTTCCAGCCTCTCATACGTTCTTTACCCTTAACCTGCGACCAACATTACAATTCACCCAGCCGAACAGCCAGCAACAACGGCTTCACTCTCTTTTCATATCGCACCAACGTCGTTCCTATACTCTCAGTTTTCAGGATGGCAAACCAAACACCATCTCCAACGCCAGATATGTCTCGGAATAGGCTCCCCACACTTTTCGAAGTTCTCAGCAGGAGGACTCTCCCCCCTGTGGACTTGTTCTCTTTTTACATCTACATGCGCGATCAACAAAGATCTGTTGATTATCTTGACTTCTGGTGAGATCGCCTGGCACTTTCGATCTATGTCCAGCGCTGACCTTTATTTAGGCTTGATGTAGCTCAACATATGTCCCTATGTCGCCATTATGTCCGGGAACTACGTCGCTCTGTTATGGTCGGTACGCCAGATGGAAGCAAATCACAATCGAAACGATCTTCTGCTATTCTCGAGGGGCTAGGTGAGATGAATCATCCAGTTGCTGGACCATCAATGTTCAATACCGAGAAAGAGAAGAATCAGGACGCGCAAATGTCTGCCTTCTTGAGAGAAGAGGCTTCAAATGGCGAAAACATTGGTCACTCTCCACAGAACAGTCTTGGATCTCAAAATCCAGTCCTCTCCACGATCTCAAATAACAGCCAGCCAAGACCGAGTTTTATGAGCAGTCCTTTGGAGCAACATACCTCTGATTCTAATTCCCCAGCACACACTGTCGCCAGAGCAGATATTCGAGCATCAGCAGAGAGAATCTTGTACATTTACCTTTTACCTGGAGCCGAGCGTGAAATCATCCTCCCCCACCAAATCACCCACGAAATCACAATCTCTATCGAAGAACGAGGCCGTGATGATCCCGAAGTCTTTGATGCTGCCAAGGACTATGTCTTTCAAGCTATGGAGCGCGACGCTTTCCCAGGATTCCTCCGAATGAAGGCGCTTGGTAATCTAGTGCCTCCTTCTATGATGCTTCGATTGATCATTGGTCTACTTGCCATGTTTGCAGCATTTTGGGTTGGATTCATCCTCATCTTCTTGGACTATTCGCGTCACATTCGAGTTTGGGTATGTTTTTTTTCTCCACCTTTCATGTCCCTTCAGTACTGACTAATCTAGCTCATTCTTCCGTTCACTGTTGGGGTGTATGCTCTATGCTCCCACCAGTACGCACTTGACCCCTTGCTCGCCCTTGCTGGCTTCAGCGAATACACTTTCATGAGCTTTGCTCGAATCCGAGAACCTTACATTCGAAAGTTACTTAACAAGCGTGCTCTTATGGTTCTTACCGTCACAGTTCTGATCGATGCAGCCTTGGTCGTACTCTTTGTGTTTGTGCCCGGAAAGCGGTTGTAATTCAATTAATGAAATAGGAAATGATAATTAAGGGTAACTAAAGAAAATGGAAAGCAGGGTGTTAAGGCGATAGAAACTCTTTATTCATCACATGATTCTTGTAAAGAATAGGGTGACTTTTTCGACATGGTGTTCACTGGCTCCAGCTTTGCAAGCTCATTTCACGAGAGCTATGAGCGTATTGCGACTCTTCTATTTGCTTCTGCTTGTTCATATCGGAATCCTTGATCAGAATTAATATAAATACTTATTTACATAATGCCTGTGCAGCTTGAAATTCTATTTATGATATTTACAAAGACTAATCTCATTGATAAGAAGAGGGGTTCAAGGTCCCGAGAGGCCGTGTAGCATAAGATTGTGTAGTGATCGACTGTTGGGAAACAATTAGTACATCTTGATGCTTACCATGTTTCTTGCTAGGAATGCAAGGTAGACATTCTGCAATTCGAAGAATAATGCATCAGGAAAGGTATAGCTGTGAGTGTGAAATTACTAATTAATTTTATCAATTGATCCTGTTCTACCCCTATATCTAACAAGGAGACCATGGGCCATTGGGGGCTATGGAAACTGTGGTCAGTTCGCAAGATAGTTCTATAATCAACTAGGCACTCTCAGTTAAGTTCCACTGTCTTTTGCAAGTTCTAGAATAGGAAGTTGGTTAAGTTTATGATGATTTTTGATATTGCTTATATGAAGCTGTTCCATACTATGGGTAATCTAGGAATGCAATGCAACGCTTCTGCCCTCGGTCTGAGAATAAGGTTGGTGATTATGGTGACTCCATGAAGATAGTACATGCTGTATTTTTAATAATGCCCAAATAAAGTGCAAGTTCGTAAGTCATTTTTACCCCAATCTCGTCTTCTATACCACCAGATTAACCTCTGGCACCCTAGCCCATCCATCGACAAGTACCAGTAACATTGACCCGTACTCATTTCCCAAATCCCGGAAGAAACCCCCCCCTCTTCTTCGAAGATCTTAATCCCTCTCTCCTTCCCCCATCACCACCATCATCATCCATATCCTCGTCCACATCCATATCTAGATCATCCACATCCCCATTGCCTCTCTTACTTCCCCCACCTCCAAGTCCAAATCTTCTCAAACTGAATCCTCCGCCTCCACTAGTAGTTCCGCTCCCTCCCTCATGGCTCTCTTTACTTTGACCGCTCTTAGTGTTCTCCATCAATTTTTCTACGTGGGCAGCCCACTCTACTTCATCTCGATGACGGCGTAAAGCCTCGGCTTTGATACTAGCGATTTGGCGCTCGAGATCAGAAAGAGTTGAAGTGCAGCGGGAAGACCATTCCGAGAGTACAAGAAGCATGCTGGGGATGCTGTTGGGTGGGAGGTCGCGGAGGGGGGAGACGGAGGAGATGGAGATGACTTGGTTATACGGATCTAGAGTTCCAGTCAGGAGACCAGCATAAATAGCTGAGATGACTAGGTCTTCGAGCTCTCGGGGAGTAGATAGACTCAAAGCGGTGAGCAGGTTGGAGTATGTAAGATCGGAAGGGTTTTTGGCGAGTGTAAGGAAAGATAGTTGGCGGAGTTTGAGGGTTTGTGATGGGTTCAAGGCGGGGAGAGAGGGGTTGCGGGTATAGTCCATATATGTTCCATAACTGAAGATTTTTAGGAGTTCGAGGTAGATAGCCTGTTCGGAGGTGGCAGTGGAAAGAGCTTGGATTTGGGGGGCTTGAAGCAGCTCGCTGAATATGAACGTGCCTGGTTGGGAAGTTGCGCGTGTGATGAGGTCGATGGCGGCGAGGGGAGAGGAAGCGGATTTAGTAAGGGCCAGGAAGGGCTAATGAGGATAGATTGTTAGTATGCGTGTATGTGGATGGATGATTGGAAGTTATATATATATATATATAAACAAACTCACAGCTAGAGCATTCAACGCTTTCATTTGCTCCATCTTTGAGGTTGATATCTAGCTATTTTCGATGTCGTTGCCTGTTTGGTAGAGCTTCTAACTATTGGAAATGGAAAGTAGAGCCGCAACGGAAGGGACCAATGGATGAAGATGGGGCTGATGAGCCGATTTATTTACCGAAGAAACGAAATCTCCCCGAATCAGATGGTGGTCGAGCAAGACTAGGGTGGGTATGGAGTGGAGGGAGGTTGTCGAAACACGCTGATACAAGGAGGGATATGTGTGGTTTCCGATGGTGTTTGATCTTATCGGCGATTAGCAAGCGAGGTTCAGGTACGGGAGTGGGCGGGGTGGTGGTGAAATGAAGGATGCGACATTGATTTGTCTTCATTGAAGTTTATTGAAGTTTATTGAAGTTCGTTGAAGGATTGCGTGGCGGGCGGTAGAGCAATACGAACGGCTGTACAGGCGGACTAAAATCAATAGTGGCATTGTGACTGTGATTGTGATATTGGCTTACGATAGTTCATCTCTCATCCGGCCGTTAATGTGATATAGCGTTGCAATTACGCAAAGCACCTAGGAATAAATATAGCTCTTCATATAATCTGATTTCCGGGCTATCCCTAGTGCGATTCCAACGGCAACTATCGCTAGCTACTATACAGGCATCTTCAATACAAGAGATCATATTTTCCGAGTCGCATTGACCTTGACGCGAATGGAGTTGGTGAGACGTAGACCCTGCAAATGCTTATACGCGCATCTATCTGACCATTACTTTCTTTCTTTCTTTCTTTCTTACCTTTTCTCCTTTTTCATCGTGTCTACAAGACAAAGGAATTCTTTCCCCCTTTTCCTGTTTTCATGGGACATTTCTCTTGTCTCTGACACCAATTTGATTTACATCTCTCGCAATATCTCCCCTCCCGTCGTCTCCCGCTCTTAGACCAGCGGCTTATCGGATTAAACTTCTAGAGCGCCGCGCCGCCGAGCTGACAAAAGGCCTCAAAATTTCTCGATTTGTGAACCGCCTTCGCAACAGAAGCTGGTCTTCTCTTCGCATTTATCATCAATATTGTTAGTTCTAATTTCCCTATTACGATCCTACGCCCCACCGCCTGCGATCATGAGCTGTTTTCTGCATTGCTGACACGATACCGTGCAGCAACACAGTAATAATACATCGGAGTTGCGGGCGAATTTCAAGCTGAATCCGCAAAATCCGGCTGCTATACGTAGTGGCGATAGCGATGGCTCCTACACATCTGAAAGTCTCTACGAGGGGGACAACTACGCGGCCCATGGCTACTCCAACCACGCACATGGCGACAACTACATTGAAGGTTGGAGGAATGACATGCGGGGCATGCACATCTGCGGTTGAAGCTGGATTCAAAGGCGTTGATGGGATAGGAAATGTGTCTGTCAGCTTGGTCATGGAAAGAGCTGTTGTAATGCACGACCCGCAAAGAATATCTGCAGAGAAGATTCAAGAAATTATCGAGGATCGAGGTTTTGACGCGGACGTCCTGGCAACCGATTTGCCTTCGCCTATGTTGGATACCTTTAAATACGACGAGGAGGAAGACAAAGAAGACGATAGTCTGCCCCAGATTACTACGACGACCTTGGCTGTGGAAGGAATGACATGTGGAGCGTGTACATCTGCCGTAGAAGGGGGATTCAAAGGGGTAGCAGGAGTGAAGCATTTCAGCATATCACTCCTTTCTGAAAGA
>Ga0302320_10016552_pt1 | contig 15052 bp, 12 predicted proteins | sample Bog_T0_3_FD_202130 | JGI IMG/M metagenome (GOLD analysis project Ga0302320, IMG submission 202130) | Peat permafrost microbial communities from Stordalen Mire near Abisko, Sweden - Bog_T0_3 | ecosystem: Environmental > Terrestrial > Soil > Wetlands > Peat | place: Sweden: Abisko, Stordalen Mire... | reverse complement strand
GGTAGGTCCATCGGCATCGGCTTTCAGGAGCAGGTGTCAAACCACCCCAAGCGGTTCTGCGAGAGGCCGGAGGTGAAATTCCTCCGGCCTACTGTGTGCTGCAGAAACATATGAGAGGAAGAGTAATGACCTAACAAACATATGGAAGCTGTCTAGAAGATGATGGTGGGTCCATCGGCATCGGCTTTCAGAGGCGGGTGCCAAACCGCCCCCGAGCGGCTGTGATTAAGAGTTATGGTCGTGAGCGTCGGGGGAAAAACGCGGATTAAACCGTGCAGGTGAGTGTCAAAGAGACGAGCGAAAGCAAACCCTTCGATGACGCGTCGTAAGGGGTACAATGTTGTCAAAACCAGAATGGAGTAGGTCTTCTGGGACAAGCCTGCCAGGCATCTGATTACTGGGCAGGCGGCAACCGGCGTAGAGGGGGCGTGAATTTGACACAGGCTTTTGGACGGAACTGCAGGAACCAGTCGTTCCAATGCAAAGGGAAAAGCACAAGTGGTCGCAGCCATGAGGCGAAAGTACCGATGTGGAGCACTGGGGCGGAACGATCCGTACGAGCGTTGAAGGTTCTGTAATCGAACTGGAGCAAAGGGATCGTGTCAGGTGTTGCATCTAACGTGCAACTGGAAACAGGATGAAACGATGGATGCAACAAAGACGAAGCCGTTTAATATCGACAAGAAGTTAGTGTACGACGCCTACAAAGCGGTCAAAATAAATGCGGGTGCGGCCGGAGTGGACGGGCAGTCGCTTGAGATGTTCGACAAAGACCTTATGAAGAACCTTTATAAGATCTGGAATCGGATGAGCTCGGGCAGCTACTTTCCGCCACCGGTGCGCGCTGTTCCCATTCCGAAAAAGACTGGCGGACAACGCATTTTGGGGGTGCCCCCAGTGGCAGATCGTGTGGCGCAGATGGTGGTCAAGAAGATCGTGGAAAGAGAAGTCGAGCCTATCTTCCTGCCGGATTCCTATGGGTATCGTCCGAATAAATCGGCCATAGATGCTATAGGTGTAACACGCAAGCGGTGCTGGCAGTATGACTATGTGCTTGAGTTCGACATCCGTGGCCTTTTCGACAACATCGACCACACGCTGCTCCTACGTGCTGTTCGCAAACATGTAAAGTGTAAATGGAGTCTGCTGGTAACAGCCCAGGTATCGCAGGCTGGGTTTAACCCAGCCGAAGCGTGGCGATCAGGCGCTGGGGGTCTGTGGTCAACGTTGAGAGAAGGTCCCAACCTTGCTTCTTGGCTGTGGAGAGGAGCGAGCGGATCACTCCGAAATCGTCGGCGCCTTGCTCGGAGCGGAAGCCACCAGAGATCTTCTGCCGCAGCTTCATCATGCGCCCGTCGCGTTCGGCCTGGTTGTTGGTGAATGGAACACGCGCATCATGAAGGAAGCGCAACACATCGTGTTTTCGCGTTGAAAGGCGCGCGATGAGATTGTGTCCGGTTCGGCGAGGCGCCCGGCCACGCCGTTTGCCGCCACCCTTCACGGGCTGCCCCAGCGGCGCCTGGGCCTCATGGAATACCAACCCTTCGGCCAGAATGGCGTCGTAGCGTCGCTCGATCAGGGCGATTAGAGACGGCTTCAGCGGACCGTCTCGATCGCGTGCGAGGTTGGTCGCGTGACAGGCGCGCCGCAACGCCCGCTGCATCTTCCGCGCCCAGTCTTCCTTCTCGATTTCGATGAGGGCCTTCAATTCCCGCAAATGATGGGCGTTGCACAAGGCGTGCAGCACGCCTTGCATCGTGTAATACGGCTTCCAGTGGTCATGCACGACGATGCCGACGACATTCGCCAGCAGACTGCCGCGCCTGGCACAGACGCGATAGAAGGTCAGCAGAGTGGTGGAGGCGATGTGCAGCCAATTCGTCTTCCCGCCGATCCGAAAGCCGGTTTCATCCATGTGCTTGACCGGTGCCGCCGCGACGTGGTCTCGCACGACTGCGGCGAACTCCTGGAAGCGTCGGGCACAGTCCCGGCTGATCCGCGCGATGGTCGCCGTCACCAGCTTCACCCCGAAGAGTTCAGCCATGCCGATTTCGGCGGGATGTCGCAGTGGTCGCCGGGCATGTCGATGGTCGGTGACATGTTCAACACGCAGCTCAAGGCCAAGCTCGACGCACCGCGCCCGGGTGATGTTGTCGGCGCGCGTGCCGCTGGCGAGCAGGCCGTAGTGACGGATAGAGTCTCAGTAGGTGGTGGTCGCGCGACCAGCGCTGCGAGCTGTCGTAGGTTCTGAGCGATGGCGGCTAGAAAAAAGCCTCGGCACCAGCGAACGACCGGGCAACGTCCCGGGCGTGCTCATGGATGTCGCGCGGGATCTTGCGTGAAGGTTCCTTTGGGCGCACTGGGGTTTGAGTGGGCAGACATCGCAATCAAGCTTGCTGGCGCGATACAGAAGCGTCTTGCCCTCGTGCACGGTGCCGCTCGTTCCGAGCCGCTTTCCGCCTGGGCAGTGGTAGACGTCGGTTGTCGGATCATAGCGAAAGTCGCTGCGCGAGAAGGTGCCATCATCTCGCTTCGACTTGTCGAACACGGGGATATGTGGCGCGATGCCTTTCTCCTCGACTCCAGGAGGGACAGGGTGCATGGCTGCGTATAGCGATCCGCTGTCCGGTCCGAAACGCTATCGGTCGGCCATCCTCGCCCATGTCGCCGCCAACCCCCGCAAGACGAGCGTGCAGGTGCGTGCGTGGGCGGAGGATGAACTGGGCCTGCCAACCACCAAGGCGGGCTTCCACGATTTCGATAGGGGTTGAATCCGAACGTTTACTGTTGCTATTCGCGCACGCAATTAAGATGACAGGGCGTGGTCGCTCAGTTCGTGGCGAGTTCTGCACAGACTGCATCTCCCATCTCGCGCGTCGACATCGCGCGCATCCCGGCAGTCGCGATGTCCGCGGTGCGAGCGCCTTTAGCAATGGCGCCCTCAACCGCGCGCTCCAGCCGTTCGGCTTCCTGCGGTTGCTTCAGCGAATAACGCAGACATAAAGCGAAGCTCAGGATCGCGCCCAACGGGTTGGCGATGCCTTTCCCGGCAATGTCGGGCGCGCTGCCATGAATGGGTTCGTAAAGCGCGTGTTGCTTTCCGTTGCTGCGAACGGGACCGATCGACGCCGAAGGCAGCATGCCAAGTGAGCCGGCAACCATGGCAGCGCAGTCGGAAATGATGTCGCCGAACAGGTTTTCCATGACCATGACATCGAATTGCTTCGGATTTCGCACGATCTGCATCGCGCAATTGTCGACATACATGTGGCTTAGTTCGACGTCCGGATATTCCCTGTCGTGCAGTTCCTGCACGATTTTGCGCCACAAACCTCCGGTTTCGACCAGCACATTGGCTTTATCCACGGAGCACAAGCGGCCCTGTCGCACGCGGGCGAGCTCGAAGGCGGAACGCGCAATGCGCTGGATTTCGGCGGTGGTATAGATCGTGGTATTGACTGCCCGCTCGCTGCCATCGGGCAACCGTTCGATGCCCCGGGGTGTTCCGAAATAGATCCCGCCGCATAATTCACGCACGATCATCATATCGCAGCCTTCGATCACCTCGGGACGCAGGGTGGAGGTGTCGGCAAGCGCCTTGAAGGTGCGCACCGGCCGCAAGTTCGTAAACAGGTCTAGTTCGCGGCGTATACGCAACAACTGATCGACCTTACGTGCCTCGGCCGGAATTTTGTCGTAGTTGGGCGATCCGATGGCGCCGAACAGTATCGCGTCGGATGCAAGAATCTCCTGCCAGGTCTCTTCGCGCATCAGCGTGCCGTGGCGTTCCCATGCAGAAAGACCGAACAGCTCTTCACGCAGGTCGATTCGAAGGTCGCGCTTGTCTCTAAACCACTCGGCCACGCGGCGGACTTCGGCCAGGACCTCCCGGCCGATGCCGTCGCCGGCTAAAATCAGGACGCGCTGCATGTGTTCAGTCTCCTCAGAGCGATAGATCCAGGGGTGATCAAGCCGATCCTTGCGCCGAAACGTGTCGATCTTGTCGGCCAGCTTGAGTGTAAGACCGATTTCGTCGAGGCCTTCGAGCAGCGCCTGGCGTTGTTCGCGGTCAATGTCGAAGCCCACCAGCGCACCTGCGGGCGTCGTGATCGTCCGCGTTTCAAGATCGACGGTAACTTGGGGATCGGCGACGGACTCTAGTTCCGCGGCAATCCCTTCCACTGTTTCCTTGGGTAGCGGAATGCAAAGAACGCCGTTCTGAAAGCAATTCATCGCGAAGATGTCGCCGAAGCTCGGAGCGATGACGCAACGAAACCCGAAATCGATTAGCGCCCAGGCGGCTGCTTCGCGCGACGAGCCGCAGCCGAAATTGTCGCCCGCGACCAGAATTCTGGCCGAGCGGTATTTCGGTTGATTGAGCGCAAAGTCGGGATTCTCGCTGCCATCCGGATGGTAGCGCCATGCTTCGAACGCGAATGGTCCGAGTTCACCGCGCCGATGCCCGATCAGACGGTTGATGCGGATCACCACATCGGTGTCGATGTTTGAGCGGAGCAGCGGTACCGCGGCTCCCGTTACCCGGATAAACTTTTCCATCTTTACGTGCCGAGCCTGCGAACGTCCGCAATCTTGCCGATGACGGCCGCGGCCGCAGCCATTACGGGGCTCGCCAGGTGCGTGCGTGCATTCGGCCCTTGCCTGCCCACGAAATTGCGGTTCGTTGTTGAGACCGAACGTTCGCCCGGCCCGATGATATCGCCGTTGGCGCCAAGACACATGGAGCAGCCCGGGGCTCTCCAGTCGAAGCCGGCGGACTTGAAGATCTGGTCAAGTCCTTCGCGCTCTGCCTGACGCCGCGTCGCCTCCGAGCCAGGAACCACCCAGGCGCGCACCGTCGGTGCCACCTTGCGACCAGCGATAAAACGGGCTGCCTCGCGCAAATCGGACAGCCGCCCATTGGTGCAGGATCCAATGAACACCCAATCGACAGGGGTTCCTTCGATAGGATTTCCCGGGGTCAGTGCCATGTAGCTGAGCGCAGCCTCCATGCTCTGGCGCCGTTGCAGGTTGGGCTCCCGGGCCGGGTCGGGAATCCGAGCCGTCACGGGAATCACATCCTGTGGGCTGGTCCCCCATGTGATCTGGGGAGCGACCGCCGCGACATCGACATGATGTTCAATATCGAATGCCGCGTCAGGAGTCGTTTTGAGGGTGTCCCAGTAGCGGAATGCCTGTTCGAACAAAGCCCCTTGGGGTGCGTAGCGGCGTCCCCGGACATATTGATAGGTCGTCTCATCCGGTGCGATCATCCCGATCTTGGAGCCAAGCTCGATCGACAGATTGCAGATGGTCAGCCGCTCGTCGATCGTCAGAGCGCGAATGGCCGAGCCGGCGTATTCAACTGCGTGCCCGCGACCGGCCGCGGTTCCGATCTGCCCGATAGTCGCGAGAATGATGTCCTTGGCGGTGACTCCGGCCGCCCTCGCGCCTGTGTAGACGATCCGCATCGTCTTTGGCTTGACTTGGCGCAGCGTCTGCGTTGCGAGCACGTGGCCAACTTCGGTTGAGCCAATTCCGAACGCCAGAGCGCCGATTCCACCGTGGGTGCAGGTATGGCTGTCAGGACAAACGATGGTCATGCCGGGCAGTGTCAGCCCCAGCTCCGGCCCGATGACGTGCAGGATGCCCTGGTCTTCGGTCCCGAGATCGAACAGCCTTACACCCGCAGCGAATGCGCCGCGCCGCATCTCACGCAGCAGGCGTCCGCCATTCTTGTTGCTGTCGGTATGCCGCTGGGGATCCGTCGCGATCGAATGATCCGGTGTTGCAAAGGTCAATTCCGGGCTGCGGACGGAATAGCCCTTGCTGGCGAGGCGGGTAAACCCCGGTCCGGCCTCAAGGTCGTGGAGCAAATGGCGGTCGATCGCGAGCAGGGACACCCCGCCGCTGAGTTCGGCCACCACATGCGACGACCAGACTTTATCGAACAGGGTCGCTGGCATTTCCCGCATGCTCGATCTTTCAGTGCAGCGCCGATGCCGTTTCGACAAGGCGGTTGGTGTAGGTAGCATCTAGGTCGATCTTGGCGCCGGCCACGGCAGGATCGAAGGCCGACAAGACCTTGAGGGCGTTTTGCGCCCCTTCGTGGCTCAGGCGGCCATCGGGTGAGAACATCGCTTTGGATTTGGAGATGATCGCCACATAGAGATCATGATTGCCCATAGCGTATTCTTCCGGCATCAGCTTGGCAATTTCTTCCGGGCTGGCGCGCTCCATCCAATGCAGGCCGCGCACGATCGCCGTCACAAGGGCCTGGGTCGTGTTGGGGTATTTCGCGACGAAAGACGGCAAGACGTAGAGCACGCTGGACGGATAGTCGCCGCCGAAGACAGCATCCGTACCAGCCTTCGAACGGGTGTCGTAGACGGGCCTAAACTCGCCTGAAAGTTCAAGCTGTGTAATCGCGGGGTCCGCGTGCGACAGCGCGTCAATTTCACCATGCTTGACCGCGGCGATCGCGGTGGTCGGGCCGCCGACGCCGACGAAGGAAGCCTCATTGGGCTTCAGGCCCGCCTTGGACATAATATAATTGACCATGATATTGGTCTGCGAGCCGGGCGCGGTCACGCCTATCTTCATTCCCTTGAGGTCTTGCGGTCCATGGTACTGCGCCGCCTTCGACGCAACGAGGCCAAACACAATGCCGGGATAGCGGCCCATCAAGACCACGGATGTGATGACCTGGCCTTTTGCCTGCACCTGAATGGTATGATCGAAGGAACCGGCTGTCGCATCGACGCTTCCACCGACCAATGCCTGCGCGCTCTTGGTGCCGCTGTTGACCTCCTGGATTTCGACGTTGAGGCCTGCATCCTTGAAATAGCCGAGCCGCTCGGTGACGCTGAGCGGCAGGTAGATCATGAAGGTCTTGCCGCCCACCGCGATGCTGACGTCGGTTTTTTCAGGCGCCGCGGTTTGCGCAGATGCCGGCACCGTCGAAATCATCGCTGCGCAAGCCATTACAGCGATAGCCGCACCGATCTTGAAAGCCATTCAAACTCTCCTTGGCGTCCTGAGCCGAGGCGTTTTGTCCGCGTTCTGAACGAGCGTCCGGAAAGAGACGTCCATTTGCGCGGCATCGCCTGCCTCAGAGCCCTGCATCTTCGGAGCGTCCCGCCGACATCGATCATTGTTCCCTGCTCTTGATGAGCTTCGCGGGATCTTCTCCATAAGGCGGCGAATATATCACGAGCAGTTTCAGCCGCTCGCTCAGCACCTTGATCGAATGAAATACGTGCGCGGGGAAATATAGCAGGTCGCCCGCGCGGACGTGATGTTCCTTGCCATCGATCTCGGCGACGGCCTCGCCTTCGAGAATATAGGTAGCCTGCTCGAGATCGGGATATGCATGAGCGGGCGAACCCTCGTTGCGCTCGATATCGCCGAGTGCAATCTCAAGGTACTTCGCTCCGTTAACCTTTGGGCCCACCAAGCGGGTGTTTTTGGTACCGGTATGGTTGGCCGGACTGTAAGACGGCATCTCCGAAGGCCTGATCACGAAGGGTGACGGCGGTCGACTATCCCTGGACATTCCATTTTCCTGTTCGTTGGTGTGGTTGAGGCGGCGATTGCCGCAAGGCGCCGGTGCCTATTCGGTACCGCCGCTCGCGACAGCAGGTTCGGCGCCGGATGGCGTCTCGATCGCGGGATCCCTCCGCCGGCCGGCGACATAGAGCGCGATACCAGCCGCCATGCCGAACACGGCAACGCCGCCGAGGCCGTAGCGGAAGTCGCCGGTCAAATCCTTGAGGTAGCCGACAAACCAAGGTGTCAGGAAACCGCCGAGGATGCCCATGGCGCTGATCGCCGCCAATCCGCCCGCCGCGGCAGCACCCGACAAAAAAGACGGAGCAATGGTCCAGAATACCGGCGCAAAGGACAGTGTGCCGGAGACAGCCAAGGCGAGGGCGGCCAGGCGCGCGACCGGTTCGGCGGTCGACACCGACAGTAGCAGCCCGGCTCCGCCAAGGAAAGTGGCGAGGGCGGCATGCCCGTAGCGTTCCCGATGCTGGTCCGAACGCCGTCCCCACCAGATCACGCAAACCAGCGCGCAGGCACTGGGAATCGCGGCGACGAACCCGGTCTGCATATTCGTCAGCCCGAAGGACTTCACGATCTGCGGCAGGAAAAACCCAACGCCGTTGTTCAGGCAGACGTTAGAAAAGTAGATTGCGCCCAGGAACACGACCCACGGGTTGGTCAACCCCTGCAGCACCGAATAGGTGCGCTTTTGCTCGCGAGCACGCTGCTCGCGCTGCAAGCAGTCGACCAGCCAGCCGCGCTGGTCCGGAGCCAGCCATTTTCCGTCGGATGCGCGATCCTGGAGATAGAAAACGACCACGGGCGCCAGCAGAATAGCCGGCAACCCCTCGATGATGTAGAGCCACTGCCAGCCGCGCAAACCTGCCAGTCCGTCCAGCGACAAAAGCAAACCCGAGATCGGCGAGCCGATCATTCCGCTGATCGGAATGGCCGCGAAAAACATGCCGAGCACCCGTCCGCGGTAGGCTGCGGGAAACCACAGCGTCAGGAAGAAAAAGATTCCGGGCTGAAAGCCGGCTTCCGCGACGCCGAGCAAAAAGCGCACGATATAAAAGCTGTTCTCACCCGTGATGAAGGCCATCCCCATGGCGCAAAGGCCCCAGGTGAACATGATCCGGGCGATCCAGCGGCGGGCGCCGAACTTGTACAGCATCAGGTTGGAGGGCACCTCGAAAATAAAATAGCCGACGAAGAACAGTCCAGCGCCGAAGCCGAACGCCGCGGCGTTCAGCTTGAGGTCGCCGTTCATTTGCAGCGCGGCGAAGCCGACATTCACGCGGTCAAGATAGTTGATGAAGTAGCAGAACATGAGAAACGGCACGAGACGGTGGGTGACCCGCCGCATGGTGCTTTCTTCGAGCGCCGTGGGGCGGAGCACCGCACGCACCGACTCGTCCTGGGAAACTGGTTTGCCAGGCTGTTGGTGCCGAAGGTCGTCCATGGTTCCTGCCCGGGTTGCTTAAGGCGTTAAGTTCGCCTATTTTCACCAATGCGAAATAGTTTTCGCAAATGCGAATTGATATCTTGCCTTGGCGTTTTGTCAATATGACTAATTTATTGGAGAATATCGGCTCAATGAGGCGGGCGGGGCCATCTTGACAACCGACTTAGACTACACAATAGGTCGCAATAGCGAAAATTTTTTGGATTATTATCTGGCGCTACTGAAGCGTCGCGGACGTGTCGCTCGAACCGGTAAGTACGACCACATGGCGGCGCAGGGAACGAAGATGTGGCAGCTCGCGCCGGAGTGTCCCTCCGGACCTCTGCAGGGGGTGCGTGTACTCGACCTGACGACGGTCGTGATGGGCCCCTCCGCGACGCAGATGCTGGGCGATCTCGGAGCCGACGTGGTGAAGATCGAGACGCCGGCCGGCGATTCGATGCGATGGATCGGCCCGTGGCGCCATGCCGGCATGGGCCCCATGTTCCTGAATGCGAACCGCAACAAGCGCAGCATCGTACTCGATCTCAAGGCGCCGGAGGGCAAGACTGCCGCGCTGGCGCTGGCGCAACAGGCCGATGTGCTGGTGACCAACGTACGCCCCCAGGGACTGGTTCGTCTCGGCCTCGACTATGAAGGTGTCCGGAAAGCCAACAGCCGGATCATCTATTGCGCGGCTGTCGGATATGGTTCGGGCGGTCCGGATTCCGGCAAGGCAGTCTACGACGACCTGATGCAGGCTGCGTCCGGCATTGCCGGTCTGTTCGGCGCGGTCGACGGAACGCCCCGCTACGCGCCGATCAACATCTGCGATCGCGTCGTCGGACTTTATGTCGCCAATGCCATCACCGCCGCCTTGTACCACCGGGCCATGACCGGGGAGGGACAGGCAATCGAAGTTCCGATGTTTGAAACCATGGCGCAATTCGTGCTCGCCGATCATATGGGAGGCGCAGCGTTCGTGCCTGCGGTCGGAGAGATGGGATACCGGCGGCTCCTGTCGCGCACCCGCGGCCCTTACGCGACGAAGGACGGCTATCTCTCTCTCGTTGTCTATACCGACCGGCACTGGCGCGCCTTCACGCGGATCGTCGGATGCCTCGATCTGCCGGATACCGACGAGCGCTTCCGTTCGCAGGAAAGCCGGACCCGCTTTGCGGAGGACATCGGCCGCTTCCTGGCGGACCAGCTCGTCGCGCGCGGCAACAGGGAATGGCTCGACGTTCTGCACGGCATCGACATTCCCGCTTGCCCGGTCAATGCGATCGAAGACCTGGTCGATGATCCGCACTTGAAGGCGGTCAATTTTTTCGAGGAGGTGGATCATCCCACCGAGGGCAAGGTCAGGCTGGCCCGTTTTCCGGTTCGGTTCGCCGGCTCTCCGGCGTCCGTCCGGCGGCTCGCGCCGAACCTCGGCGAACATAACGCGGAGATCCTCCGCCCGGGAAACGACGATGGTCCCGCGTCCGTCGCAGGGGTTGACAGCGATGATTGAAGCGGCGCACCCGGAAATCAGGCTTGAGCGCAGGGGCGGCGTGCTGTGGGTCTGGATCAATCGCGAACCCCGCCGCAACGCCATCAACGCCGGCGTGATCGCGGGCATTCACGCCGCGATCGAAACCGCGGCGTTGGATCGGACGCTCCGCGCCGTCGTGTTGACCGGTGTCGGCGACAAGGCTTTTTGCGCCGGAGCCGATCTCAGCAAGGGAACCGATACGTTTCAGGCCGCGCCGAACGAGCCGACGACCGATTTCGGTCGACTGGCGCGCGCCGTCAAGTCGCTCGGCATCCCGCTGATCGGCCGCGTCAACGGCGATTGCGTCGCCGGCGGGATGGGACTGATGGCGCTGTGCGATCTGGCGATCGCCGCGGACAATGCCAGATTTGGTCTTCCCGAGGTGAAAGTGGGCGTGTTCCCGATGCAGGTTCTGGTACTGCTGCGCGGCATGATGCATTCGCGGCACATCAACGAACTTTGCCTGGGCGGACAACTGATCGCTGCACGGCGCGCGCTCGAGATGGGGCTGGTCAACGATGTCGTGCCGTTCGCGGAGCTCGATGCACGGACCGACATCTTGCTCGCGCAACTGATGGCGGGCTCGCCGATGGCGGTGCGGCGCGGCAAGCAAGCCATCTTCGCCATGGAAGCGATGGCGTTCCACGAGGCACTTGCATTTGCCGAGGCGCAAATCTCCCTCGCGTCGAGAAGTAGCGATGCAGCCGAGGGACTGGCGGCGTTCAACGAAAAACGCAAGCCGCGATGGGCGGTCGCAGAGGGGGACTAGATGAGCCAACGCCTTGTCCGCATCGGCGGTGCCTCGGGCGCCTGGGGCGACAGCCCGCGGGCGATCCCGCAGTTGCTGCGCTCCCCCGTCGACTATCTGATGATGGACTATCTGGCCGAGGTGACGATGTCGCTGCTGGCACGATCCAGATTGAAGGATCCGAAGTCGGGTTTTCCACCCGACTTCGTCTTCTATCTGCGCGACTCCTTGCCCGACATCGCCAAGCGGAAGATCCGCATCGCGTCGAACGCCGGCGGTGTCAATCCGCTGGGCTGCAAGGCGGCGCTCGAGACGATGTGCGAGCAGCTCGGGCTCAAGCTCTCGATCGCGGCCATCATGGGCGACGACGTCATGCCCATGGTTGATCAGCTGCGAGCGAAAGGCGTGCGTGAGTCGGTGTCCGGCGCTGAACTGCCGCAGCGGCTGCTGACCGCCAACGCCTATCTCGGCGCACTGCCGATCAAGGCGGCGTTCGACCATGGCGCCGACATCGTCATCACCGGCCGCTGCGCCGACAGCGCGTTGGCGCTCGGCATCCTGATGCACGAATTCAACTGGAAGCCAACCGACTACGACCTGCTGGCATCCGGCAGCCTGGTCGGCCATCTGCTGGAATGTGGCCCGCAGAGCACCGGTGGCCTGTTCACCGACTGGGAGACGGTGCCGGACTGGCACGACATCGGTTACCCGATTGCAGAGTGTGCGGCGGACGGTACCTTCGTGCTGACAAAACCGGAGAACACTGGAGGTCTGGTGATTCCGGGCACCGTGGCCGAACAGGCGCTCTACGAGATCGACGATCCCATGGCGTATGTGTTGCCGGATGTGGTCGCGGATTTCTCGAATGTGCGGCTCGCGCAGGACGGCCCTAACCGGGTGCAGGTGAGCGGCGCACGCGGGCGGCCGCCGACCGACGCTTACAAGGTCTCGGCGACGTATCAGGACGGCTACCGTGCGGTCGCGACCGTCTCCATCGTGGGGGTCGACGCGGCGCGCAAGGCGCGGCGGACTGCGGAGGCCCTGCTGGCGCGCGCGCGCATGGCGTTCGAGGAACTCGGGCTGGCCGATTTTTCCGCTACCCATATCGAGGAGCTCGGCGCCGATGCGGCCTATGGATACGACACCAGCCGAAGCGCGAGCCGCGAGGTGCTGTTGCGCCTCGTCGTGGCTCATCAGGACCGCAAGGCGATCGACGTGTTCGCCAGGGAGCTCGGCTCGGTCGGGATCTCGTTTGCGCCGGGCACTACGGGGATCTACAGCGGCCGGCCCAAGGCGACGCCGCTGATCAGGCTGTTCACCTTCTTCGTCGAGAAGACTGCGCTCGGCCGTCCCTCCGTGCAGCTCGATCAACGCACCAACGAGGTCGACATCCCGGCCGGCGGTGCCGTTGCGGGGCCGTCATCGGATCGAACGCCGGCGGCCGGCGCGGGCGCGGACGAAGCCGACGACGTTCCGATGACCACCGTGCCCTTGTTCCGGCTGGCGCTGGCGAGATCCGGCGACAAGGGCAACTCGTCGAATGTCGCCATCATTGCGCGAGACCCGGCTTACGTCCCGATTCTGCGCCGCGAGGTCACGGCGGAGCGGATGGCTCAGCACTTCCGACAACTGGTCGATGGACCCGTTCATCGCTATGAGGCGCCCGGCCTGCATGCCTTCAATTTTGTCATGGAGAATGCGCTCGGCGGGGGCGGGATGGCATCGCCGCGCATCGATCCCCAGGGCAAAGCGTTCGGACAGATGGCCCTCGAGATGGTGGTGCGCGTCCCGTGCAGCCTGTTGGGTGGCGCCGGATCGACCTGATCCCGGATGTGGCGATCTAGGCGACTTCCAGCCGCATCTCCAGACGCCTGCACGAATCCACCAGCAATCCGGCCATCCAGTCGAGGCGCGGCCCAATCCGGGAACTCGGGCCCGCAATCGTGACGATATACGTCGATCCGTTCCACGCGAATCGCGAAGATAAGGTGATCACGCTTTCGAGGCTCTCCTCGCGATTGAGAAACCAGCCGTGCTCGCGCCCGATCTCGATGTTCTTGCGAAGGTCCGCTTTGGACGTCATCGTGTGTTTCGTCAGCGCGTCGAGTTTCGCGGTCTTGAGGTATCCGTCCAGTTCGCGCGCGGAAAGTCCGGACAAGATCGCCTTGCCGCCGGAGGTGGCATGCAGGCTTCTGACGTGGTCTCCGACATTCGCCCGAAATCGCAGCGGGTGGGACGGCTCGAACGTCAGCAGGTAGGTGGCTTGCAGACCGTTGATCTTGGCGAGCAACACCGACTCGTCGATGCTGTCGCGCATCGCCCGCAACAAGATTTCCGCGCGCATCGCGACGGGGTCGTGATCGGTGATCGTCCTGGCTAGATCGAGCATGCGGCGCGTCGGATAGTATCCGGCGCGGGGAGCAAGTTCGTAGATGTAACCGCGCTCTTCCAGCGTCTGCAGGACATCGTGACAGCTCGAGGCCGGGATCTTCAGCAGCCGCGAGATATCCGAGAGCGAGAGAGGGCGCTTCTGCTCCGCGAAAAGCTCGATAAAATCCAGTGTTCGTTCGACGATTTTCGACATGCCTGCCGCGATGGGGTTCTCTGGTGTTGGCGAAACAGGGGCCGCATCGCCATGGATCAATTCAACGTTCCGCTCGCGTCCAACATGGCACGAGCGTTGTTGTTTCGCCAGCCTAGGGCGCACGATCCTGGAGAACGGGACGGGCGCGGGATTCCGAAGGGACCGGTCGTGTCGGCATCAGCTCGACGCGGTTCGGCCTTGCGGCTTCTTGCCGCATCGGCGCGCCGCGCGATGATGCGGCCTCTCATTCCTGGCGGCCGTAGCGGATGCTGAGCTGCGCCTTGTCGATCGCGTTCATGTTGATGAAGAAACCGGCTTGGGACGCGGTCGCGGCTGGCGGCAGGTCGAGCTTGTCCACCTTCAGCGCATAGAGCGTGAAGTTGTAGCTGTGCGCGGGCTTTCCCTTCGGCGGACATGGTCCGCCCCAGCCGGGGTTGCCCGTCATTCCGATATAGTCGTTGGCGATCTGCCGCGACCCCGCCGGCAGCTTCGTCCCATCGGCGTTTCCGGCGCCCGCCTCGAGCGACGTTGCGGTTGCCGGAACGTTGACGACCACCCAGTGCCAGATCCCGGCGCCGCCGGTGGGCGCGTCGGGATCGTGCACCATCAAGGCGAAGCTCTTGGTCCCCGGCGGGGGATCGCTCCAGCTCAGCGGCGGGGACAGATTTTCGCCCTTGCAGCCCATGCCGTTGAAAACATATCGGGCCGGCATCGGCTGGTCCGGCTTCATGTCCAGGCTGCGCAGTTCGAAGGCGCCCGCGCTCACCGCAGTCGCAAACGTCGCGACCAGAACCCTTGCGGCGGTCCATGCCGCATTGCGGCAGCGGAAAGCTTGGAACGATGCCATGGTTGATATCCGGAGGGATGGAGGAGGCGCCTGAACTTACGCTATGGCTAAAATATTTTCACCTTTGCGACAAAACTGTCAACGCAAGATCATGGTAAGTCTGCTGTGGGAGTCGGGGTTAGGGGCGAATAGCTAGGCAAGGCGCAAAACCTGCCATGCAGGCGCCCCGGATCCGATATTTCCTGATTAGCGTATTTTCGGTATAGCGAAAAGGCGCATAAGACTAGAGCGGTTTCCGCCTGATGTGGGTCACTACGTGTATCCGGCATGTCGAAAGTAGTTCGTGCACTGCTCGGGTGCAAATGTCTTGATGAGCTTGCCGATCAGCTTCATCAGCGTTGTCACGGTGC
>Ga0302320_10016551_pt1 | contig 15052 bp, 4 predicted proteins | sample Bog_T0_3_FD_202130 | JGI IMG/M metagenome (GOLD analysis project Ga0302320, IMG submission 202130) | Peat permafrost microbial communities from Stordalen Mire near Abisko, Sweden - Bog_T0_3 | ecosystem: Environmental > Terrestrial > Soil > Wetlands > Peat | place: Sweden: Abisko, Stordalen Mire... | reverse complement strand
ACGGGTCGCTGTAAAAGTCGATTTGGAGTTTGTCGATTACTTCCGCTGGCAATTCGGCGAAGTCGCGGCGGTTCTCCGTGGGAATCATCACGCGCTTCGCACCGGCGTCCATGGCGACACGGAGCTTGTCGCCGAGACCTTCCACGCGGCTGAGGACACCGTGGATGCTCATCTGCCCCAAGACCACCAAGCCGGGAGCAATCGAGCGATGGATCAAAGCGGAGATTAGGCCGATATAAAAGGCGACGCCCAAGTCGGTCGCATCTTTGCCCTGCATGAGGCTGATGACTTGGATGTTGAAATCATAGGCTCCGACATCGCGGTCAATGCCAGTCTTCTTGGCGTTGCCCTTCAGGTAATCAAACGCCATGCGGGCACTCTCTTTGATTCCTTTGCCGCTCGTCCCGACGACATTGAAGCGGTGACCACCGGGAATGGCGTTGATCTGAATGCGGTAAAGCGAGAAACGGTTCTCGCCACTGTCGAAGCCCACGGTGAAAAGGTCGCCGGGCGCGAGCGCTCCATCGGGGATGATTTGAACCGAGCCAAGCTCCTTGCACGTCACGAAAGTCTCCTCCCCCGATTCCTTGTCGATGAATGACAGGTTCACCTTCGAGTATTCGATACCCCCCATGCGCTTGAGTTGCTCCTTCACCCGGCGGCGGAGTTCGACGGCAAAACTGAGATATTCGCGCAACTCGTCCTTCGTGCAATTGCCGTCCGGATGGATGAGCTTTATCAAGCCCGCCGTCGTGCGGACAATTGCCTTGCGGTCGCGTTCCTCAACGTGGCTGCCAAGCGTGAAATAACGGTCGTAGGCATCCGTGTAGTTCCGCCCCCGCATTTGAGTATGGAAAATTTCGGCCATGTAGTCGGCGATTAGACCGATGTGGTTCGTGAAATAACCTGGCTGCATCTTCGGCATCTCCCAACCCGGTAGGTAGGCGTGCCAGCGGTCGTGAAATGCCATATCGTGCCGGACCGTCTCGGGGAGCGCGGCGAACAGATGGCTGACGCGAGCGGTCGTTTCCACATCACCGTCCATGTTGCCGTTGAAAACGATGCCGCCGTTCGCAGTCAATGTTCCCTTATCATCGCCGCGCGAAAACGAACCCTGCTCCATGTAGCCTTTGTACATCTGCTTATCGCTTTCTTGCTTGAAGTTGGAGCCAGCCACCTCATCAAAAGCAACCAAGTCGAATTTAAGCACCAGCCCCGGCTTGTCCTTGCGATTCTTCCAGCCAAACAAATCCGGCACCCCGCCTTGGCCGCCGGAGAGCAGAATCACGTAGGGTGAAAGCTCGCGATAGACATAGGACTTGCCAGTCCCGCGTGGCCCCAGTTCGATCAGATTGTAATTGCGCTCCACCATTGGGACGAGACGGAGCAGGAAGAGCAGCTTGCGCCGGAACGTGAAGTCGGCGTGTGTCGGTTCGTAGCCCATCGAGCGGAGGAGGACATCTACCCACTCATCACGGGAGAAAGCCGCCCGGCCTTGCAGGTATTCGTCGAGGTTCGCGCTCGCGATTTGGATGGGTGAGAGCCGCTCAATTACGAAGGGCCGAATCGCCCCGTCCTCGCCAATCGAATCGTCATAAATCAGTTCGATGTTCGCCCAAACTCCACCGGTGAGGAGGCGCTCGTGCTTGTGGACGATGTCGTGCGAGATGTGCGCCTTGTCCAGGCCGCAGGTTGAAAGCTTCGCCCAAAATTTTCCGCCCGTGACCTTCTCGTCGAATGTCACGGTGACGAGATCAATCAGTTTTAACGAACCCGACTTCTGGAGCCGCGCTTTGACCAACTCCGATTGGTCGCCGTGGACAATGCGCTCCGCGATAGCGCTCTTTACCTGCTCCAGCCCGGCGCGAATTTCCTCCTCGTTGATCGTGGAGCAATACTTCCCGAGGAGATATTCCAGCACATAGACGGGCACGTTGAAGCCGACCTTGAGCTTCTTCACGAGGTCCTTGCGCACGATGCGGCCGGGAAAGGCAGTCGCAAGTTTTGCATCCAGGGCATCAAGAGTTACTTCGTTGTTCATAGTTTAGTCCCAATCGTTAAGTTCGACTTTAAGTGTCACGGAGCGGCGCTCCAGCAGTTCATCATTGTCCGCATCCTCGACCACCACTTCGAGTTCCGTGCCGACTTTGGCGTTTGCTTCCTCAATCTTTGCCAATTCGATGGACACGCTTCCGCCGCCCGGCTCGATTCGCGCGGTCGCCTTGCCTTTGAAAAGCGCCTTCCCTGTCGCCGGGTCACAGACCTTCACGCGCACAGTTCTGGTCAGCAGCGTCTCATCCACTGCATCGAAGAAACCCGTCTGCGCGGCGGAGGCGGCCACTTCCACGCGCTGCATCAGCGATGTGATTTGTGTGATGGGCTTTAGGACCACGTCCGTCTTTTTCGCCTTGCGTGGCCAGCGGATGGTCAGCACTGGGGTCACGAGTTCTTGCAATGTCGCTCCGCCATGAAAGAATCCGATTCGTCCATACGTTTTGAAGGTGTTCACACTTCGGGGCACACAGCATTGCAGTTCGCTGCCCGTCATCGCCAGGCAGAGGGCGGAGGCGTGTTTCAAGTCGCAGCCAACGATGGCGCGGCGGCTGGCAAATCGGATGTCGCCTTCTGGCTTTGGGGTGTCCTTTTCGTCGGGAGCCGGGTCCCAATAGAAAGAGCCGTGGTCCGTGACGACATGCACTGTATTGTAGCCAGCGGCTCGTAGGCGTCGGATGACAGTGGCGTAGCGTTCAAGGTTTTGGTCAATTCCAAATGGCTTCAGGCAGCAATCGTGGTCGTCTAATTCGTCGGCGAAGACAAACACGAGCTTGCCAAGGTTTTTTGCGGTCAAATCCGCTGATGTGGTGCTGTCGGCCAACTGCTCGACGAGCAGAAAACTTCCGTCCTTGAGTTTGTATTTCTGTTTCAGCCATTCGCGACGTTGGCCGGCGTCCGAAAGGTTGCCGTTGAAACCGGAGGCTTTGACGCAAATTTTCCCCTCCTCCACCGTGGCGCGGAGTTCGCTGGTATCACCCGGCAGGCAGAATGGCATACCGATGGCGGTGATTGAAGGCAGTGGAGCGCGGACTGAATTGACCTCTGCACGGCGGGCAGGCTCGCCCTGATTCAACATCTCGGCGAGGCGACAACCGACGTCGTATCGGCAGGCATCGAGCACCAGGATTGCCACGGGTTCCTTGGTGGAAGCCCTTTCGGCAATGGGCTTCATCACGTCACCAGCGAAAGCGAGGCCCAGTGCCTGCACTCCTTCACGCGCGAGCAGTTCTGAGAAAACGCCGTTGCTGGCGTCGAGGTGACGCAGATAGGCCCGACGCAATTTCGCCAGAACGCTGACCAAACCGCCGGGCAATTTCGGGTCGTCGGAGAAAATTTTCTCCGCCTGATGATCAACTTCCCATCCGCACGCCGTGAACCATCCCACCGCGTCAGTTGCTTTTTTCCAAAGCTTTTCGGCTCCTGCGTTTTGTGCCAGTGCTCCTGCGGCGACCGCCAGACGACTGAGTTGCCGGAAGAGAACCGGCGACGCGGAGCGGCTTCCCCAAAAGCCACGGTCATGGGCTTGGTAAGATGTCAGTTGGGTCTCCAAAGCTTTGGCCAGATCAGAGAATGATTCGATGGCTCCTAATTTCGTTACTTCCAGGTCGAACAATGCGCGTTCGGCAGCAGGCGAAGCCAAGGCGGCGGCGGGAAGTCTCTCCAGATTACGTGCCCAGAATTGCAGACTCGTAAGCGCATCCGCTTTCGACGCGAGTTCTTCAAATGAGGTGAGGAGATCAACATGCTTTTGCCACCCCCCGAGCATTCGTAATGCGCGGTCGCGTAGCGGACCCGGCGGAATGATACGGGCTTGCTCGCCGGGCGGATGGTCGGGGCACTTAATTGCGGCATCAGTGCAAAGCAGAACGGCCAGGGCTTGGATGCGCCATGAATCGGCGGCGCCGAGTTTAGGTTCGGGCAAGCCAAAGTCTTCCTTGGCGCGGCGGGCGAAGAGCGAAAAGCGATCTTCTTTCACGAGCGCATCAAAATCAGTGCCGGGCGTCGCGAGGATTTCCAGCACCCGTCCGTCGTCCATCAACACACCTTTGGCATGTCCCGGTGTCAGTTCCTTCCAGGCCGACCGTGGCCGGTCGAGCCATTCCTGAGTATGCGCAGAGAGCATGGGTCGCAAATCGACCAACTGCTCCGAAGTAAGCTCGACTCCGTAGCCTCTCAACGCTTCCGGAAGGGTCCATGTTTTCACGTCGGCTGCGCGAAGCTCGAAAACCCGAAGGTAGCTGATCTCCTCCCGAGTGCATGGGAGCCAAACCACGCGTTGGGCAGACGGTGCTTTTAGCAAGCGGTCGCGCAAAAGCAGTTCATGTTTTTCCTCGGACCACAGTTCGAACTCCGCGCCCTCGGCAACTCGCTCAAGCAGTGGTTTCCACACGCGTTCCGGGTCACACCAAAGCACGAGATGATTCGCCGACTTCGCGCCGAGCGATTGCCGGATTTCCGCAAGGAGCCACGTTTTGAAACTCGTCTCACTCATACTTGTTCGGTCGCTGGTGCTGGATAAGGCCATTTTTCGGACGCATGGGCGAACAGCACTTCACCGCGCAAGGTGATCGCAGCCTCATCCCATATCTCCTTGTCTTGGAAGTAGCGGTTCAACGCCAATGCCGAGTTTTTCAAAATCTCCGGCTTCTTGATTTCGAATCCAGAGTTGGACACCGAACTGTTGAGGGGCTGCGTAAGTAGAGTCAGGTTACCAAACGCATTCTTTGCGCGGTCCCGTTTTGTCGTGGCCTCGACATCTTCCACCGGACGTGACTTGTCGGACTGCTCAAGCCAAGTTACGCCGCGCTTACCATTGGCGAACGGCCATTGCTCAATCCACTCGTTGGGAAGCACATGCTCAACCGTTAGGGCCGATAAAATCTCGATACGCTCAGCGCGAGGTTGATGCAGTCGTCGCTCGATCTCCCGGAGCCCATATTGCACGCGTCCCGGACCAACGGAGTTGTAGGCTGGATTGTTGAGCCACGCTGCTTTGAATCTGACATCGTCAGGCCAGACAACGCTGTCACCCTTTTGCTCCACAAGCGCAGCCCTCAAATTCTGTCGGGTGAATTGCGATTTGGCCAGTTTGCTGAGCACAGTCAAAAAGAATCGGTTGTAGTTCTTGGTTCCCAAGTCGCATACCGCTCGACGGAAAATGTATGATTCGAGGTCTTCCAGCATTCCCGCGACTTCGTCATTTCCCGGCTCTGCTCCCATGATACCCAGGACAAGTGGATAGACAGTGCTCAAGTCAAATATGCCTAAAAAAGCTGAAAACCTTCCAATTGGCGTGTTCGGATCAGGTTGTACTAACTCCCGGAAATAAGTCCGGTATTTGCTCAGATTTTCCAACTCCGCTTTAACCGTCGCGAACGGAGCGGATATTTTAATCCATTCCTTGTATTCATTGTAAAGGCGGGAGACGAGAACCTCCTGCTGGCGATGAAGGGTTAAGTAGTGCTGGAGGAAAATGTCAGTGCGTGGACGCAATAGCCGGCCTTGCTTTTCTGGAGCGCGCCAGAATTCGTCATCGAACGGCAACCAGAACTCGCTATAAAGTTCCTCCTGTGGTTCTTTTTTCTGTGCTGCGCGCAGAAAGATAAAATTCCGAAGGAGGTCAGAAGGCAGTAGCGGCTCACCGCGTGCATTCAAAGTTTCAAAGATAACTTGGGGATCATCTTCACCTTCCAATTCCACCGTCACGACTTGAAGTGCCCCGCGCAGGGCCTCATGCATCATTGCAACTCGCTCCGGAAGTGCCTGCTGGTGCTCTTCACTCTTCATGAAGCTCGTGAGCTGACCGTAAAAGTAAAAGTAGCACTCAATCATCTTGGGGCGCGGGTCCGCTTGGCGCTGATATTTTCGCCACACGACTGGATGACGCTTGTTGAGTTCGTCCTCGGACGCAGAATCGATGACATCGGAAAAGTATTTTCGGTCAACATTTGTAGGCCAAAGCTTATATCCTTCGACCTTCTCATTCTCCATGATGCCGGTATTACGCAGATAGCGGGCACACTCCTCGGCGTAGGCTTGTTGCCCTTGAGCAGCGCAAACATCCCGAAACGCGGATAGGAAAATCTGGAATGTCGTTAGCCGCTGTTGACCGTCGATTACGAGTTGAACCGGAACCGCGTTTCCATAAACGCGCCGCTGATCAAGAACCATTGCTCCAAGAAAATGTGGTGTTGATGGGGTGCCGCTCAATCGCTGGACAAATTTTCGTTCAATATCCTCCCACAGCGGCTCCCAGTGGTCTTTGAGGTTCCAAACGTATTGACGCTGAAAAAGCGGCACCTCGTAACGGCGTTTGCCATCGAAGAGATCAAAGATGGAGCGAGAGTATGGTTTCATAAAACGTTATTCGTCTTCCACCATCCGGGCTGCGGCAGTTTGCCTTCGCGGACCCAACGGCGTTCGTCGGACCGCCACTCGGCGCGGTCGGCGATGGCTTTGTCAGCATCCTTGGCATCGAGCACATCGGCGTGCAGCAGGCCGGCTTTTTGGATGGGCGCAATGTTCACGCGCACGCCGTCGTTGATGTCCGGGGCGTAACGACTTTCCTGGGTGATGAAGTCAGCGATGCTTTGTGGCGGCGGACGCTGACCGTCCAGACTGGCCACTGAGTCGAACAACGGTTGCGCGGACAACCACGTCTCCCACGTCTCAGCTTCCGGGCAAGCCCACTTTTCAATTTGGCTGCGAACCTTTTTGGCGCGGTCGGATTTCTCGTCGTGGTCCGCTTTGATGGATTTGATTTTCACTTTCAACTCGTGCTTGCGCTCACCGAGTTCGTTGCGACGCTGAAACGGCAATCCCTCCGTCTTCAATTCCTCGTCAATCTTCTCGATCTCAGCTTTCGCGGTCTTGATTTCCTGCCGGAGCGGTTCGAGCACGGCAACATCGAGTGGTTTCCACCAACGGTCGCAACCCAGCTTCATTGAATCCTTCACCATGCTTTTAGCTTGGCAGCAGACCAACGGCGCGAGTTCTTTGCTCGTTGGGTCTGTGGCAAGAGACTTTTCGTCCGGCGGCTTGGGGCCGAGGACGGCGCAGAAGTGGTTCAAGTGCGACAACGAATCCTGCAACCACTCTGGCAAATCGGGATGCAGATCAGTCTTTGCGGCAGCGTCCATCCAATCCTTCAGTGGAACTTTGACGACAGTCTCGGACAAACGCCGGAGCCATGAAGCTGTCAGACTCAAGAGCGCGTCGTTGATTCCGTATCGGCGAAGTGCCGGACGCAGCGCATCTGGGCCGAAGCCGCGTAGTGAGACATCCTCCAACAGCCGGTCAAACGCCTGCAACTCGTCTGTCCATTGTTCGAGTTGCAACCGCCGGGCTTGCTGGTCGTCGCTGGGATTCGCCACCCGCTCCAGCGTGCGAAATTCGGTCTCGAAACCGCCGTTTAGCAGGCCGACGTATTGGGTGCGGATTTTTGGCAACAGATCGGCGTCCAGCTTGTGGTAGTAGATCAAACACGCGAAGACGGGTTTGCCAACCACCGCACGCTTCTTTTTTCCCTTGCCGCCCGGCAGTGCCGCCTGACGGCTGGCAACAGTTTCAAGCTGCCACGCGATGGGACGCTTCTTGAATTGGCTGATGTGGCGCTCAAAGAACGGACCGACCAGCCATTGCTCCAACGGGACGCCGACGATTTCCTCAAACTCACTCGTCAGCGCGGCTACGTTGCCGCCTGGAAAATCCTCCGTCAACCGTTCGCTCACGCGGTTAAACAGCGGCACCTCGCCACCACCGCTCGTGAGCGGAATCACCCCGTCTTGATCGGCCCACACAGGCAACGGCTCTGCGGCCTCAATCTGTTTGGGCCAACGATGGCCCAGCCATTGCAGAACCATCACGGTAAAACGATTCTCCGTGAGTCGGCGCTCCTCCCGTGAACAACGCCAGCCTTCGCTCTCGATTCCTTCTTGTAACAACCAATACACGCTGGTGGGATGCACGCCGAGGTTCTGGGAAAGTTGCTCAATGAATGTCTCGGCTGGAATGCGCAATTGCGCCACCATTTCGACGGTTTCCTCGTGTTCGCCGTTCTCTTCTTCGCCTAATTCTTCTAATTCCGGTTCAGGAGCGGCGCTGCCCGGTCCAGCCTCGTAAAGCTCTCGCAAGTGTTTCTTTAATTCGTCCAATTCGTCCTTGTTTACGAGACGTCTTTCGTGGCGCTCTAAGGATTCGAGCACATCTCGCGGCAATTCCGGCAAGCGGGCTGAAAGCGGAGGCAATGCATCAAACTTTGCGACAAAAGGCAAAGCTCCGACTGGAGCCCCGCATCTGGAGAAAACAGCGTCCAAGGATTCCTTGTCTAAAAGCATTGAGGCCGACAGCTTTTTCTCCGCCATGAACTCGGTGGCGTGCATTACCGAAGACACTGCGAAGCGGTGTATTTGGTCTGACTGGTTAGCCCGGTCAATATTTTCGGCAAGAGAGGATGAATCCTTTTCGGTCTGCCAGTCTTTAGAGGTCAGTGCTTCCGACTCACAGTAGTAACGACATTGAACAATGAAAGAAGTCAATTCCGTCAGTTCGGCAGCCACATGTGAAATGTCTGTCGGGGGATATGGTAGCCGTTCGATGTCACCACTTGTAATTGACACGGTCGGTGCGAGTGCTTGAAGAAGATAGGCGGCAATTCGTGAGTTAAGGTAACAGAGAACCCATGCTCGGAACTCCGGAGAAACCTCCAGAAACCTGCTGGTGTCCAAGAATACGTGACCCTTCGGTAAAAACTTGGCGTAAGCCCTTCGACTGCTGATCTTGGAAAATGTAAGACCCTCTTGGTTGTAGAATTGAACATTCTGAGGCCGAGACCGGAGTTTACCTGCCGCGTCGCGAAAATCTTTCAAAAGAATCCCGTCAGTGCCCCAACGCACCGCCAGCATCGGAGAGGTGTAGAACGACCTGGAGTCTCCACCTGTCATGCACGATACCCAATCGGAAGAGTTACTTGCAGTGCGCAAATTTGGCTCCCACCAAAACATCGTCCAACGTGGATTGTCACCAGTTGCCAAACCTGCCTTGGCAGAAACGATACGTTTCAGCCGAGATGGCGATGCGAGAAAGCGAAGAGCTGATGACGGGAGCCAATAGCACAATGGCTGACCCGGTATCTCGCGGAAACTCCGCAGGCTTCTTTTGAAGTATTCATCTTCCTTAATCTTCTGCCGCAGCGCCGACATCTTGTCGTCGTCGTCAGCAGCACGATAATAAATGCCCACTTTGTCTAAGATGGACGACTCTTTGTTTCCTTTCTGCAAGACTTGAAGCGAAAACCCTTGTGCATTTGGATTGCTAAGTTCCTTCATCGTTCCCGGTCCAAGATGCGCCACGGTTCGGACAAACGAATGCTCAAAGACATGTTCGCGTAGGGCAGAGTAGCCTGAGAGAAACATCCAGTTGTGGAGCCCGACGCACCCGAAAATCCCACCGGGTGAAAGTAAATGTTGCGCGGCAATAAAAAATGCAGCGAGCAAGTCATGCTGGCCTTGTCGATAATGGGTCGTCAAATGGTCCACCAAAACACGTCCCATCTGGAGCCTGCCCATAAATGGGGGGTTGGCCGCGATCACGTCATAGCGACGTGCGAGCAAGTCAAACAGCGCCAGTCCTTTCCCGGCAGATTCGCCGAAAAACGATTGCACCAAATCGGCAGCTTGTGATTCTGCCTCGAAGTGCATTTGAAGTCGGTCTAGTGCTTCACGCTTCCATTTGTCATAGTCCTCCGTGGTCACGGGGAGCGTGGCCTGAACAAGCGTCGGCTCGAACAAGCCTCTCTGCACCGGCGTGCCTTTGCTCTTCTCCGCCTCCTGCTTCAGTTGGCGAAACACCGCGTTCACCGGTTCCTCGATCTGTAATAGCGCACCCAGTTCGTCGGCATGCTCTAATCCTTTGAACACTAATTCTAGGGCGGGGCGCAGTTGCGCATCTTCGGGATGCTTCTGGAGGAATACTTCCAATTGATCCCGCTCCCTGGGTAGTCGAATATTTGTGGCAACTTGGTGCCTATGGAAGGTGGTCAGGTCGCCAGGCTCAAGCTCCGCCGCTTTTTCCTTTGCCTTCATCCACAAGTTGACCGTGGCGATTTGAACCGCACGTTCGTCGATATCGATGCCAAATAGGTTGTGGTTCAGAATCGTGGCGCATATTTCGCGAGGCGTGAGCGTTCGCCCCTCCCGGACCGATTCTTCCTCATACATTGCGTAGAACAGATCAAACGCTTCCAAATGGAAGTGCCCTGAGCCCTGTGCCGGGTCAAGAAAGCTGACATTGCGAATGGGCCTCGGCGCTACCCGCACTCTGTCGACGTTCTTCACATAGTATTCCCAGTGGTTACAGAGCGTGGAATCGGGATACATTTCCATCCAAAGCGCGCCCAAGGAGTTTTGAACTATGAATCTTACCATGTAGGACGCGGTGTATAGCGCGGTCTTCGGAATGATGTCACAGCCCTCGCATTTGAATCCCTTCCTTGTTTTGAGCCAGTCGTCCACGCGCTCCTTCTCATCATCCTGGTAGTGCTGATAGGCCCAGCCCAACGCATCGGGTGCAGAAAAAACTTCGTCGGTGGCCGGGTCCTGCCCTCGCACGGACTCGGTGCCACTGAGAAGGGCGACGCAGCGCTTCAGTGCCGGAACTGATGGGCGCAACGCCACCGCCGGCGACTTCGGGTCGAAGAGGGCCGGCAATTCCTGGCAACGGACGGCGAATTCAGTGAAGAGCACGGCGAAGAGGCCATCGTCCTCGCCTTTGGCTGCATCAGGATTCTTGCGGAGGTAACGTTGATGGACAAGGGAGCGCCCCGCGTAGGCGGCCTTTTGCAGGATGACTTCCTCGATGATGCTGCGGGCCTCCATGCACCGGAGCGCGAACAAACGGTTGGCCCACGTGTAGGCGGATTCGCGCACGAACTCGGCAACAGCGGCAGCGCGCTCAACGCCCGCCTCGGCGCGGAGTTGCAAGTAGCCATCCACCAGACGGCGCGCGGCTTTGTCCTCTGCGGAAAGATGCGGCATCTCATCGAGCGGCTTGCTGGGCCGGTCGCCCCACGCGCCAATTTCATTTAAGCGACGTTCGAGGTCACCCGGATTCCAAATTCCGGTCTTTTTGTCATGCCAGCCCTCCAACGTATGTCGAAGTTCAAGGCTGATGCCGCGAAGGATTTTTTTTAGGCTGGCGTCCATTTTTGTAAATCAAGGTGTCTTGGTGTCGGTTGCAGCAGCCAACACCAGCAATTCGGTGGCTTGAATGGTGCGCGTGGTTTTTTCGATCAGCACCACTGATTCGATTTCCTTGTCCGAGCCTGCGCCTAGTTCCTTAAATTTGCGGCCAGTAATCAGCACCCGGCTTTCCAGTGAACCGGCAGCTTTATTGTAGGCATCCACCGCTCCATCAAGCCGGTTGCCGACATCGGCAAAATGCTGAGCCATTACCCGCAGTCGGTCGTATAGTTCCCGGCCAAGATCACTGATGGCTTGAGCGTTTTCAGCGATATGTTCCTGACGCCAGCCATAGGAGACGGCCCGCAAAAGAGCAATCAGAGTCGTAGGCGTGGCCAGAATGACTTTTTGCTCAACACCGGATTCAATCAGGCCGGGGTCTTGTTCCAAGGCGGCACTGAAGAAAGTCTCACCCGGAAGGAACAACACAACGAATTCGGGTGCCGGTTTGAATTGATCCCAATAGCCTTTTGTTCCCAGCTTGGCGATATGATCTGAAACTTGTTTGGCGTGCTTCTTTAACTGGGTCAACCGGGCAGCCTCATCGGGGGCTGAGAGAGCATCAAGGTAAGCCTGCAAAGGACATTTGGCGTCCACTACTACGTTTTTAGAGCCGGGAAGTTTTACGACGAGGTCAGGGCGTAAACGGCCTTCTTCTGTTGTTACGGATTCTTGTTGAAGGAAATCGCAATGATCAATCATGCCAGCCATCTCGACGACTCGCTTGAGTTGGATTTCGCCCCAGCGCCCTCGCACCTGTGGGGCACGGAGGGCTTTAACAAGATTGGCCGTCTCGGTCTGAAGCTGCACCTGTGTTGTCGCCAGCGATTTGACCTGTTCGGTGAGGGTTGAATACGCGGAAGTGCGCTCTTTCTCGATGGCAGCGATTTTGCCGTCCACTTTTTCCAAGGACTCCTTGAGTGGCTTGACGAGTTCATCAATGGCTTTTTGCCGAGCAGTCAGGTCGGTGTGCGCGCCTTGCTGGAATTTTTCGAGCGTGGCGTTCGCCAGTTCCAAAAACGATTGGTTGTTGCTCTTGAGCGCGTCGGACGAGAGAGCTTTGAAGGCATCGCCGAGCTTTTGCTGGGCGTCGTTGAGTAGTGCGAGTTTTTCATCCGCAGCTTTTCGTTCCTCTTGAATGGTCGAGGTCAGGGTAGCTTGAGCCTCCTTCAGCCGGGTCACTTCGGCGCTGAGGCCGGCGAGTTCCGAATCCTTCGCTTTTGCCGCGGCCTCCAAAGTCGGAATGCGGGTGTTCTTTTCATCGGCAGCGGCACGCTTGGCTGACTCTGTGGTCAGTTCAGTTTGCAGCCGGGTGCATTCTCCGTTGGCTTTTTCCAACGAGGCGTTGAGGCCCTGTATTTGGGAATCCCTGGCTTGGAGCGTTGCGCTCAAGCCTGCACGTTCCGCTTCAGCCTCGGCCTTTGCCTTGTCTGCGGCGGCTTGAATCTTCCCTTTGAGGATGAGCCAAACAGCAACCCCGCCAACAGCGAGGCCGACAACGAGGCCAACGGCAAGCATGACGGTTTCGGTCGTCATAACAGATCCACCTCATTCCCCTGTTGCAATTCCTTCTTGACCGTCGTGTCGAGGCGGTCGCGGATGGCGTTCCATTGAGTTTCGTCATGGATGCGGACGGATTTCACCACGTCAACGACGCGAACGCGTTTGACGGGTTTCGGTGGCTTCGGCTCCGGATCGTTGGGGCCAGGAGGAGCGGGCTTGGGCGTTCGTTTTTCGACCTCGTGGGAGATGGCGGCGTCGAGTTCATCAAGTAACCGGTTGGCGCGATCAGGGAGTGCGGCTACGCGAGCAGGCTCGGCCTCGATTTCGAGCGAAGCGAGAAATGCCTGAAGAGGTGTGGACAGAGTCTCCTGCACTTCGGCGGCGGGCAGCCCAGCATCCGCCAGGGTCTGCGGCAAACCTGTGAGGGCATTCTGAATCTTCGTCTTTGCATCGGTCTTCCATCCGGTTTGAAGCTTGAGCAATTCGTGGTCGGCAATGGCGCGCGAGTTGACTAGGCTCTTCCATGCTTCCGGCGCAATCACGTTCGCGGCTTCGATGGCAGATTTCCATTGGTTCAGAAACGCAGCGCACGCTCCGCCATTGGGCAGCCGATAATCGAGGGCACGGAGGGTGGCGGCGAACTGCCGCATATCGGTGAAGGGCTTTTTTGCTTTTTCAACGAAGGTGTCGTAGGAGCGGATGGCAGATGTGTAGCTTTCCAGTTTGTCCTTGGTCGTGGAGATTGCTCCGACGCGGTGGACTGGATTGGTGAGGGCAATGATTTTCTCGAAGACTTCACGTCCCTCGACAAACTCTGTGCTGAGCGGAAGCTCGGCAGGCTCGGCCCACAAGGCGACCTTTTCAGCCTTGGCGAGCAATTCGGTGGCAAAGGTTTCCATCTCGGCGGAGACGGCAGCCGGTGTTTCGTCTATCTTCCTCCGCCCGGTGAGCTTGATCACAAGCGTGCGGATTTCCGTGAGCACGTCGGGGTCAATGTCCATCTCCTCCAGCACCAACTCGACTTTGTCAAAGTTGCGCGAGACGCGGAGGGCATCCTGCAACTCGGAATCAGCGGGATTGGTGAAGGGCTTCTTGTTGACCAACACGCGCAGCGCGCCAGCGCGAAGCAGCGCCGCGACGCCAACCCGGACGGCGCTGGGGTCCCAGCCGTATGGCGGTTTGCTGAACTCGTCTATGACATTGCATCCCAATGTGCGCTCCTTATTGCTTTGGCGGGCCGAGAGATAAACACGGAGTGTGTCGAGCAACGGCGAAGCTGGGTCGAGTTGACCGGCTTTGTCGATAATCTTCAAATCGCGGACATCGCCGGGCAGGTCTTTCGCGCCTTTGAGCACATCCACGATGGCGCGTTGTTCGTTGACGATGCGAACTGGCACCTTGTCGAATTTGGGATACAGCGTGGGCCAGAACGCAGCCAACTCGACGCGGAGCGCCTCGGAGGGAGACTGTCCGGCTTTCGGAGCGATGGCACGGGCGGAGCCACGAAAGACAACATGGGAACGCATCAGGCCATCGGCGATGCCTTCGGAAATTTTGCGGCGAAGCTTTTCCAAGTCCACACTCTCGCGGTCCACCGCAAGATTACGCGCGTCAGGAGACTTGTGGGTGTCGCTCTTCCAGGCGTCAATCACTTCGCGCATGGCGAGGTAGTATTTCAACTGGTCGTCAAAGTGGGCAATACGGTCACAGAGCACGAAAAGCGTCTGTTGTTCATCAGGCCGGCTGCTCTGGTCTTCCAAGTCCGAAAGCTTCACAGCACCAAGCGCCGCAAGCGGCGAGGAGACTCGGACCTGGATGTCCCCATCACGCGTAATCGGTGATCCATCGAAGGAAATGCGGACAGGAAATTCAGTGCCTTTGAAAGCAACTGACGTGAATTCCAAACCCTCTTTCGCAATGAACTTGGCCAGACCAGCGTCGAGGTCCTGCCGCTTATACCCGGCCGCAGTTTGCGCGACTTCGTCTTCGAAGGTGCGACGCTCGCCTGTTAGAAACTCATAATCTTCGCCAATCTTGGCGACGAACCTTGCCTTGATGAGTTTTTGCAACTCCGGTTCCACGCGGCTACGAACTGTGGCCAAGTCATCGGTTGTTTGCTCAACAAGGAGACGCGAGATGTTGTCGAGCGAGCGTGGGACGTAGGCGAGTTCACGGATCAAGAAAAGCACCTCTGCCGTCCGCCGGGTCAGGGGTGTTGCGCCGGGAACGTCCGTGTCAATGCGAGTGAGTTCGCGCCG
>Ga0302320_10016550_pt1 | contig 15052 bp, 13 predicted proteins | sample Bog_T0_3_FD_202130 | JGI IMG/M metagenome (GOLD analysis project Ga0302320, IMG submission 202130) | Peat permafrost microbial communities from Stordalen Mire near Abisko, Sweden - Bog_T0_3 | ecosystem: Environmental > Terrestrial > Soil > Wetlands > Peat | place: Sweden: Abisko, Stordalen Mire... | reverse complement strand
TCGGCATACTCGGCGGCGCCAGCTATGTGTCGGATGCGCTTCCCGAATCCCACCCCACGCAATCCGTGCTGCGCACTGTGGTCACCGCGGGGGAGCGGGCGGCGCACCTGACCCGGCAACTTCTCGCTTACGCGGGCAAGGGCGCGTTCTACATCCAGCCCGTCGATCTCTCCGCTATCGTCGAGCAGACCTGCGAGCTGGTGCGATCCTCCGTGCCCGGTAATGTCCGGCTCTCCGTTAAAACCGCGCCGGATCTTCCACGTATCGAGACCGACTCCGGTCAGGTTCAGCAGGTGGTGATGAACCTGGTGCTGAATGCGGTGGAAGCCATACCCCAGGATCAGGGCGGCGCCGTGTTCGTGCGCACATTGACCAGCGAGGCGAATGAAGACGGGCCCGGCGTGGTTCTCGAAGTGCGCGACAACGGCCGCGGCATGGATGCCGAAACTCAGGCCCGCATCTTCGATCCCTTCTTCACTACCAAATTTATCGGACGGGGACTCGGGCTCGCCGCCGTACAGGGCATTCTGCGCAGTTCCGGAGCTCATATCGATGTCAGCAGCGCGCCGGGAAAAGGCAGCACCTTTCGCGTGCGCTTTCGAGCGTCTGCCGTATCTGAGCCCGCCGCAGCACCAGGCACCGGGGCAACGCCGCAATCCCTCCCGGCCGCCGGCCCCCGCGCCGCAATCCTCGTCATCGACGACGAGACGACAGTGCGTAATATCTGCCGGATTACGCTCGAACGAGCCAGCTTCCCGGTGCTTCTCGCCGAGGATGGAAAACGGGGGCTGGAGTTGCTGGGGGACAAAGACAAAGAAATCCAACTGGTCCTGCTCGATCTCGGTATGCAGGGCATGAACGGCAGACAGGTGCTCGAACAGGCGCGCGCCGCCGGGCATACGCAGCCCGTTATCGTCTTCAGCGGCTACAGCGAGCATGAGGTGGCCCGCGAATTTGACGGCCTCGATATCTCTTCCTTTCTGCAGAAACCGTTTTCTCCCGCGCGACTTACCGCCGCAGTCGCTGAAGTGCTGGACGAGCACCGGCGCGCCATCGCCCACCAGGTGGCTTCCTGATGCGCATCGCGCGCTTCTGCACTCTGCTGCCGATCGCTGCTGTGCTGCTGCACGGTGAACCGCAACCGACGCCCAACCGCACTACGCCCGCAGCCCTCAAGAGCCTCAGTCTCGAACAGCTTTCGGCGATCGAAGTGACTACGCCGGCCAAGGAACCGCAATCCGCCATGAAGGCGCCCGTCGCCATCTATGTGATCACCGGCGAGGATATTCGCCGCTCCGGCGCCACCTGCATCCCCGAGGCGTTGCGGGATGCTCCCGGCGTGGAAGTGGCCCGCATCGACGGCAATAAGTGGTCCATCGGCATCCGCGGCTTCGGCAGCCGTCTCTCGCGGTCGGTGCTCGTCCTGATGGACGGCCGCACGGTTTATACGCCGCTGTTCGCCGGCACCTACTGGGAAGTGCAGAACACCGATATGGACGACATCGATCGCATCGAAGTGATCCGCGGCCCCGGTGGCACCATCTGGGGACCGAACGCCGTCGATGGCGTAATCAACATCATTACCAAAACGAGCGCCGACACGAAAGGCCTGCGCGCCTCCGCCGCCGGCGGCAATGAAGCGCAGGGTGACGCGGCCGTCCGCTACGGCGGCGGCAATGGCAATAACTTCAATTACCGGATCTACGGGTTGGGCTTCACGCGCAGTCCGGAAGAGCACCCCGACCACCAGAACTTCGACGACTGGCGGTCCGCGCAAGGCGGCTTCCGCATGGATTGGAACCGCACCGATCGGGACTCTTACACGCTGCAGGGAGATATTTACGACGAAGCCGCCGGCGAGCGCGTCAACCCCACCAGCTATGCGCCGCCTTACTCCTGGAACGTCAACGCCAACGCCGCTCTCTCTGGGGGCAACATCCTCGCCCGCTGGAAGCGCACCGATGGCGACCGCAGCGATACCCAACTGCAGATCTACTACGACCGCGTCAATCGCCACGAGCCGAACCTGGCGTATACCAGCAACACCTGGGACTTCGATTTTCTGGAGCATTTGCGTGCCCCCGGCCGGCAGCAGTTCTCATTCGGCGTTGGCGGCCGCGCTATCGGCGAAAGCACTCCCGTGGTGGTCTCCGGCCTGCAATTCCTCCCGGTGGACAGGACCGACTGGCAGGTCACTGCCTTCATACAGGATGAAATAGCGCTCGTAAGAGACCGCCTGACTCTGACCGTGGGAACCAAGATTCTGCGCACCAACTTTACCAGCGTCGAGCCTGAGCCCAGCGCTCGCCTGGCATGGACTCCATCCGATCGCAGTACCTTCTGGGCGGCATATACGCACGCCCTGCGCACGCCCTCCGACGCCGAGGAGGATTTCAGCCTGCTTGGCTATGTCGGCCCCGTCGCCGGCTATCAGGCTTTTGCGCGCTTCAATCCAAATCCGAACTTCGCGCCGGAGCAGTTGAACGGGTACGAGGTTGGCTATCGCCGCCTGTTCCGTAAGAACGTATACGTGGATATCGCCACGTTTCTGAATCACTATCACGATTTATTCAGCGAAGATATTACCGGTGGGTTTGGTATCGAGAATAATCCGGCGCCGCCTCATCTGCTGCTCCCCGCGCAGTTCCGTAACGACCTCTACGGACGCACACAGGGCTTTGAAATCGCTCCCGAATGGCGGCCCAAAGATTTCTGGCGTTTAAGGGCTTCCTGGTCGTTCCTGAACATGCATCTGCGGGCAACGCCCGGCACTCCGGAAGTCGGCTCCGCGCCAGGCATTGAAGGCTCCAGCCCCAAAAGTGAAGTCACCCTGCAATCCGCTTTCGATCTTTCGAAAATCTTTCAGCTCGATCTGCGCTACCGCTTTGTGAGCGCCCTGCCCGGCGAATCCGTCGCCGCCTATTCCACCGGAGACGCGCGCTTCGCATGGCGCGTGCGCCCCGAACTTGAGATGGCTCTGGTGGGACAGAATCTTTTCCAACCCTGGCACGTTGAAGCCGCGGGCGACCCCGCCACCCTGGTGGGGATTGTCCGCAGCGGCTACGTGAAACTCACGTGGACTCACTGAGCAAGGGACACGCGACGATAGCCGCGTCTGTTGGGGGGAGAACGAAACGCGGCTCCCGCCGCACGTCCTCGCTATTCGCCGTGTTACTCGCGCTTCTCTGGCCGTCGATTGTCCCTGCCGTCGAACCGCAAAATCTGGAATACCAGATCAAAGCCGCCTTTCTGCTGAACTTCACCCGATTCATCGAATGGCCCGCGCCGAACCCAGCCGATGCCGCTGCGCCATTCGGGATCTGCATACTCGGCGACGATCCCTTCGGACCGGCTCTCAATCAGATCGTCGAAGGGGAGAGGGTTGGCTCGAGGCCCATCGTAATCCGCCGTATTCATGCTGAAGCGCCCGGCTCCTGCGCCATTCTTTACGTTTCGAAGGACGAGAAAAATATTGCCGGAATCGTCGCCGCCGCTGGCCCAGGCGTCCTGACGGTGGGAGAAGCCGATTCGTTTCTCGATCAGGGCGGCATGATCGCGTTCGTCGTGGAGAATCGGCGCGTGCGCTTCAACATCGACCAGACCGCGGCCCGTAAGGCCGGCCTGAAACTCAGTTCGCGGCTGCTCAGCGTAGCGAGGTCTATCCGATGAGCACGGCCATCCTGAGCAACCCATTCCGGCTTACCGAACGCATCGGTCGCTATCCCATCCGGCGCAAGCTGATGGTGATCGCCATGGTGACAGCCACTGCCGCCCTGCTGCTGGCGGGCGTGGGAATCGTTGCCCTCGATTCCTTCCTGTATCGCACTTACCTTGAGCGCGATTTGGCTACCCTGGCCCAGATCACCGCCGACAACAGCACCGGGGCGCTGGCCTTTGAGGACCCCCCGGCGGCCTCCGAAATTCTGCATGCGCTGCGGGCGCGCCAGCACCTGGTGGCGGCCTGCATCTACCGGGTCAATGGCACCGTTCTCGCCACCTATAACCGTCCCGGAGCAAGCGAATCCTGTCCCGCCATGAATAATCAGCCCGCGGTCCGCTTCGACGGCGGCTGGCTGGTACCGCACAGCGTAACGGTGACCCGGCCCGTGATGCTGGGCAACCGGCGCATCGGCGCCCTGACCTTGCTCTACGACCTTGGCGAGATTTCCGAAAGGATGCGGCTTTATGGAGCCACCGTGTTGCTGGTGTTGATGGCCTCGATTGTAATCGCGTTCCTGCTTTCAGCCCGTCTGCGCGACCTCATCGCCACCCCTCTGGCCCAATTGGTCGAAACCACGTCCGCCGTCTCAGCGACCGGCGACTACTCGATTCGCGCTCGCAAACTTTCGGGCGATGAGCTGGGCGTCCTGGTGGACGCCTTCAACGGCATGCTGCGCAGGATTCAGACGCGCGATCTGGAATTGACCCAGGCGCTCTCCGACCGTGGCGACGCTTTGCGGGAATCGCGCATGGCCCGCGACGAACTGGCGAAGCTCAATGCCGATCTGGCCCAGTCCAACGAGAAACTGGCCCGCTCCAACGAGGATCTGGAGCGCTTCGCCTTCGTCGCCAGCCACGACCTGCAGGAGCCCCTGCGCATGATCACGCTCTTTTCGCAGCTGCTGGTCAGAACCTACGCGGCGCCGGACGGCGGACGCGACGAATACGTGCGCAATATCGTTTCGAGCGCTAAAAGGATGCGCGATCTGCTTACGGATCTGCTGGCCTATACCGACATCGGCGCGCCCGACGGCACCGAGCCTCAACCCGTCGATCTCAACCAGACCCTGCGCAAGGTTCTCGATAACCTGCAGGCGGCCATCCAGGAATCGGGCGCAATTGTAACCGCCGATCCACTCCCCGCGCTGCGCGCGCATGAAGGCCATTTCGTTTCAATTTTTCAGAACCTGATCGCCAACGCTCTCAAGTACCGCAGTGAGAAAACGCCCGAAATCCACGTCGGTTTCGAGCGGCGCAACGAATTGCTGCGCTTCGCCGTCACGGATAACGGGATTGGCATCGACCCGGAGTATCATGCCAGAATTTTCCTCGCCTTCAAGCGCCTGCACGGCCGCAGCATTGCGGGTACTGGTATTGGTTTGGCTATTTGCCAGCGCGTTGTGAGTAGGTATCGGGGGAAAATCTGGGTAGAATCGGAGGCGGGACAAGGCGCCGCGTTTATCTTCACGCTGCCCGCAGACCTTGCCGCAACTCAGCAGGAGGAAACAGGCCAATGACGAGTGCACCGCCCCAAAAACCGCGAATTCTTTTAGTGGAGGATAACCCCGGAGACGTGGATCTTCTCCGGCTCGCTCTCAAGACCGCCGGCTTCGAGTGCGAGTTGACTGTGCTCGACGATGGCGGCGAGGCCATCGCCATGGTGAAGCGGCAGGGCAAGTACGCCGACGTGGCCCCACCCGATCTGGCCATCCTCGACCTGAATATCCCGCGGAACGACGGCATTGAAATCATTCAGACTATGCGCGCCGATGCTTTGTACCGCGACACACGCGTGGTGGTGCTTAGTTCATCCTCGTCGCCCCGCGATTACGCCAGGCTCGAAAGTTTTCACATCGCCAGATACATCACCAAGCCTCCCGACCTCGATGAGTTCCTGAGCATCGGCACGCAACTGAAGCAGCTGGTCGCAGAAACAAACTAAGACCAACCTTACCCGCTCGGTACAATCGGACGAATGTCCATGGTCATCGTTGGCTCTGTCGCTTATGACGGAGTTGAAACCCCTCACGGAAAAGTAGATCGCATGCTCGGAGGCGCCTGCACGTACATCGCGCTCTCCGCCAGCTTCTTTACCAAACCCAAAATCGTTGCCGTCGTCGGAGACGATTTCGCCGCGGAAGATACCGCCCTGCTCGAATCGCGCGGCATCGACCTCGCTGGCCTTGAACGCGTTCGCGGCAAATCCTTCTTCTGGGCCGGGCGTTATTCGCCCGACATGAACGATCGCGAGACCCTCGCCACCGAACTGAACGTCTTCGCGGATTTCAACCCCAAGCTGCCGGAATCGTATAAATCGTCGCGCTATCTGCTGCTGGGCAACATTCAACCAGCCCTGCAGCGTGCGGTGAAATCGCAGATGAACGGCTCGCTGCGCCTGGTAGGCGGCGACACCATGAATTACTGGATCGCGGATTTCCGGGAGGAACTGCTCCAAACCATCGCCGAATGGGATTTCCTGCTCATCAACGACGGCGAAGCGCGCATGCTCTCGGGCGAATATAACCTGAAAAAAGCGGCGGCCAAGATCCTTGAAATGGGACCCTCTACACTGGTCATCAAGCGCGGGGAGTATGGAGCGATTCTGTGGCGTCCCGACGGCCACTTCATGGTGCCCGGCTACCTGCTCGAAGACATCTTCGATCCGACGGGGGCGGGCGACTGCTTCGCGGGCGGATTCATGGGATACCTGGCGGGCCAGGGAATCGATCTCAAGGGCGGGAAGGTGGATCATAACGAGATCCGGCGCGCGGTGATTTACGGCTCGGTGATGGGCAGTTTCTGCTGCGAATGCTTCGGCGTCGACCGCTTCCGCACTCTGACGCGCAGTGAAATCGATGGCCGTTTTGACGAGTTCAAAGAATTTACGGCGTTCTAGGCCTTTCTACAAGAAGGAGGCTTCGGGCGGAGCCTTCGCGGCTGTGACTGTTTGCTTCCTCGTCTGCGCGGGCATCATGGCCGCCGCCGTGGCTTACTTCTACCAGACCGGCGCTACGCTCTTGTACGGAGACGCCGAGTCGCACCTCGATATCGCGCGCCGCGTGGTGGATTCGCGGACGCCGGGCTGGGTGCAGTTGGGCACCGCTTGGTTACCGCTGCCGCATCTGCTGATGATTCCCCTCGTTCGCAACGACCGGCTGTGGCAAACCGGCCTCGCGGGCGCCATTACTTGCGGATTCTGCATGGCGCTGGCGGCGACGTTTTTATTCGCAGGCATGCGGAGAATATTCGACAGCACGCTGGCGGGCGCCGCGGCGGCAGCGGTCTTTCTGCTCAACCCGAATACCCTCTATCTGGGTTCGATTCCGATGACGGAGCCAGCCTGGTTCGCGTCTCTGTTTGCGCTTTTCTATTTCACGGTACGCTTCGGCGAAACCCGGGGATGGGGCGCACTGGTCGGCGCCGGGATGGCCGCCTGCGCAGGCACGCTCACCCGCTATGAGGCCTGGTTCTTACTGCCCTTTGTCGCGATCTATTTTCTGATCGCCGCCCGCCGCTCAAAGCCGGCCATCTTCTTCTGCATCATCGCCGGTGCGGGCCCGTTGCTCTGGGTGCTGCACAACCGCTGGTATTTCTCAGATCCCCTCTACTTCTATCGCGGTCCCTGGTCGGCCCTCGCGATTCAGGGTAAAACTCCTTATCCGGGCCGAGGCGATTGGCAGATGGCAGCGAAGTATTTCCTTGCCGCGGGGCACTTGGTCGCGGGCTGGCCGGGACTCATGATCGCCGCGCTGGGGGCGCTGGCTGCGCTCGCGCGAAAGGCCTTTTGGCCGATCTTCCTCTTCCTCCTGCCTCCGGCTTTTTATATATGGAGCATCCATTCCTCCGGTACGCCGGTTTTCGTTCCTAACCTCGAGCCGCACAGCTTTTACAACATCCGCTACGCCATGGCCTTCCTGCCCTTGATCGCTCTCGGGGCAGCGGCTTTCGCCAGGTTCGGAAAAATATCCGCCGCCGTCATAGTGACCATCGCGCTGGCCACCTTCCCGATCCACTGGAACCGGCATTCGATCACCTTTCAGGAAGCCGACGTCAATTCCAGGCGGCGTCTGGCGTGGACGGCGCAGGCGGTGGATTTTCTTCGCACCGCCGCCGGTCCGCACGAAACGTTTTTCACCGGCTACGGCCTTACCGCTATCTATCGCACCCTCGGCATTCCTCTGCGCGATACTCTGAGCGGCGACAATAATCCGCAGTTTCTTGCGGCGGAGGGCCGGCCCGATCTGGCACTCTGGGAAGACTGGGCGATTGCCATGGGGGGCGATCCCGTGCAGAGCACTGTCGATAACGCGCGCCTCCATGGCCCACGCTTCGAACTGAGCGACCAGATTATAGTTAAGGACCAGCCGGTCATCGAGATCTATCACCGCGTATATGAATATCCCGTTCGTTAAACTGCACGGCGCGAAAAACGATTTCCTGCTGACGCCGCTCGAGGACGCTCTGCGTGCCGGGGAAGAAGCGTACCCCGCGATAGCGGTGGCAATTTGCGACCGTTTCACCGGAGTTGGCGCGGACGGCTGGATGTTAGTCGACCGTACTCCTGGCCGGGGTTTCGACGCCTCGATTCGCCTCTTTAATTCCGACGGCAGCGAGCCCGAACTCTCCGGAAATGGCACGCGGTGCGCCGCCGCGCTGCTGGCACGCGAAAACCCCCATCTGACGGAATTTCGCATCCGCACCGGTGCAGGGATCAAGCACCTGAGGCTCCTCGCGCACAGTGGATTCGAGTACATGTTCGAGATGAATATGGGCGAACCGCGCGTGGTGGAACTGCGCGCCACCGTCCAGGGACGCGATGCGGTGCTTGTCGACGTGGGCAATCCGCAATGCGTGATGCCGGTGGAAAATTTCGATTTCGACTGGCGCGCGGTCGGGGCGGCCGTGGAACACGACCTGGGGTTCCCCAATCGCACCAATGTCTCGTTCGTCCGACCGGTCGATCGCCACACCGTCGAAGTCCGTTTCTGGGAACGCGGCGCGGGAGAAACCAACAGCTCCGGCACTGGATCCACCGGAGCGGCTGCGGCTGGACTTGCGCGCGGGATTGTGGCAAGTCCTGTAACGGTGGTGACACCCGCAGGTCCCTTGGCGATCCGTTTCGAAAACGGCGTATTTCTCAGCGGTCCCGCCGAGTTTGTCGCGGAAGGATTTTATATGCATGGGAAAATTGGGAGCTTATGAACAGTAGTACCGTTTTAGACACTGCCGCAGAAGCCCTGGCCGAAAAGATTCGATCCAGGCAAGCGACGGTAGGCGTGGTGGGACTCGGCTATGTCGGCTTGCCCCTCGCGGTGGAGTACGCCCAGGCGGGTTTCCACGTCGTCGGCATCGATCTGAACCAAGCCAAGACCGAGCGCGTCAACCTGGGCGATTCGCATATCGGCGACATTCCCTCATCCGTCCTCGCGCCCCTCGTGGCCAGCGGATTGTTGCGCGCTACCACCGATTTTTCCGCCATCCGCGAGTTCGACACCGTCAACATCTGTGTTCCTACCCCGCTGCGGAAAACCAAAGATCCGGACATGAGCTATATCGTGTCGGCGTGTAAGGAGATTGCGAAATATTTCCACCCCGGCATGCTGGTGATCCTCGAATCCACTACTTATCCGGGAACCACCGACGAGTTGCTGCTGCCCATGTTCGAGGAGACCGGCCTGAAGGTGGGCGAGGATTTCTTCCTGTGCTTTTCCCCGGAGCGCGTCGATCCCGGTAACGAGAAGTTCCAGACCAAAAATATCCCCAAAGTGGTGGGCGGAACCACCCCGGCCTGCACCGAACTCGGAAAACTGTTTTACGAACAGGCGCTCGAACGCGTGGTTCCCGTCAGTTCCACCCAGGTCGCTGAAATGGTGAAACTGCTCGAAAACACTTTCCGCATGATTAACATCGGTCTCGCCAACGAGATGGCCATCATGTGCGACAGCATGGGAATCGACGTTTGGGAGGTGATCGAGGCCGCCGCCACCAAGCCGTTCGGATTCATGCCTTTCTATCCCGGTCCCGGACTGGGCGGCCACTGCATCCCTATCGATCCCTTTTATCTTTCGTGGAAGACCAAGCAGGCCGGTGTTGAAGCCCGCTTCATTGAATTGGCCGGCTACATCAACGGGCAGATGCCGCATTTTGTCGCCGCCAAGGTGCAGAACGCGCTCAACGAGGTTTCTAAATCCGTGAAGGGATCGAAGATCCTGGTTTACGGCGTATCCTACAAGCGTAATATTGACGATATCCGCGAATCTCCCGCCTTGGACATAATCCACTTACTGAAACACCGGGGCGCGGACGTCTCCTACGCCGATCCTTATGTGCCCGAGATCCGCTTTGGGGACGACGTGATGCACGCCTGCAATGAGGAAGCTGTCGTTAAGAATGCGGATTGCGTAGTGATTGTGACCGATCACGCCTGCTTCGATTACCCGGCGTTGGTGCGTGACGCAAGGCTGATCGTGGATACGAGGAACGCCCTGAAGGGTGTTCGATCGGACAAAATCTTCCGTTTGTAAGCGCCTCGATAAACATTATTTGACTTTCGTCATAATCGGCGAGATCATCACCACAAGGGGAAATACATGTATACCCAGCGCAGTTTAGCGTCCGTAGCCGCTTTGATCGCCGCTCTGACGGTAACGACAGCGGCGGTTTGCTCAGCCCAGAGCATTACCTCCGCTCATTCCGGGACCCTTCATTATTTCGAAGGCTCCGTCAGTATCGACGGTGCAACCATCGAATCGAAGGTCGGTAAGTTCAATGAAATCAAAGAAAACAGCGTCCTGAGCACAGGCCAGGGACGCGCTGAGATACTCCTGACGCCGGGTGTTTTCCTGCGCGTCGGCGAGAACAGCTCCATCAAGATGCTCGACAACCGGCTGTTGAGCACGCGCGTGGAATTCCTCTCCGGCAGCGCTATTGTGGAATCGGACGATCCGGAAGTTTCCGTGAAGGACCCGGCGGTGACGATTCTTTATAAGGATTATCAAATCCAGCCGATGAAGTTTGGCCTGTTCGAAATCACCTCGGATCCCGCCCAGATGAAGGTTTACAAGGGTCAGGCAGGTGTGACCGCATCGAGTGGGCATACGACCGTGAGAGACGGGCACCTGATGCCCTTCTCAGCGGCGCTGCTCAGCGAGAAATTCGACGAAAAGCAGGCAGACGATCTTTACCTCTGGACGCGTGACCGCTCAGGCTACCTCTCAGCCGCCAACATGTCTTCGGCGCGCACGCTGGCCTCGAACGGTTATACGACGGGGAGTTCCTATCCCGGCCTCGGGTACTCACCCTCGTTCATGGGTGGATGGTATCTGAACTCGGCTCTCGGAATGTACACCTACATGCCCTACGGTGGCTTGATGTATAATCCCTTCGGCTATGGCTTCTACAGCCCAGGATTAATTTACTCGTACTATTCGCCCCAGCCGTATATCTGGTATGGTGGCGGCGGAGCACCGGCGGCGGCCACTACGGGTCAGTCGCTTTCCAATCTTTCCACTTTTGCCAAGGCCTCCACCGGCGTCAGCAACTCGCAGGTTGCCCGCTTGGGATCTGCCGCTGCAGTCCATCCGACCCTCTCGAATCCTACAGGGGGAAATATGGCCACGAGTTCCGGTATTGGGAGCGCAGTTTCCGCTCGTAACGGATCCGCTGGCTTTGCCTCCGCGTCGTCCAGCAGTGGTTCGGTGGGCCGTTCGTCCGTTTCGGCAGTCAGTGCTCACGGGTCGGCTCACAGATAGGCTGCTTCTTACAGTTTGCCAAGCTTGTCCTCAAGTCTGGAATGCTATCCTTGAAGCTTCGCGGGTTCGGTCGCTCAAAGCGGCCGGAAACGCGAAGCTTCTTTAGTTTCTGCTTGTTCTCAAAATCGGAGAGATGGCCGAGTGGTTGAAGGCGCACGCTTGGAAAGCGTGTATAGGGGAAACTCTATCGAGGGTTCGAATCCCTCTCTCTCCGCCATCTTACAAATGAGAACCGATTTCCATGCTCAACCGGGGCTACGCCTACACTGCAATCATCAGCGGCAAATACCACGGACAGACCCTGCTCACCCACCTGGCAAGCCTTTACCCCCACTCAACCCCGCAAGCCTGGCAAGAAAAACTGAACAACGGCGAAGTCACCCTCAACGGGGTCATCGCCGCCGGAAACGAATCGATTACTGCAGGCCAAACCCTGATCTGGAACCGTCCACCCTGGATCGAACCAGACTCGCCTCAGCACTTCGAAGTGCTGTTTGAAGATGCCCATCTGTTGGCCGTAAACAAACCCAGCGGGCTCCCCACCCTGCCGGGCGGCGGCTTCATGGAAAACACCCTACTGCGCCTGGTGCAAAGCCAAACCCCGAACGCAAACCCGGTCCACCGGTTGGGCCGCGCCACCACCGGCATTGTCCTGTTCGCCAAATCACCGCAGGCGGCGTCTAATCTGTTCGCCAACTGGAACACACCCAAAATTCAAAAAATCTACCGGGCGCTGGGTCAAAACGTTGCTGTGCACGACGCCTACGAAATCCTCACACCCATCGGCCTCGTACCGCACCCGCTGATCGGTTTTGTGTGGGCCGCGAGCCCAGGAGGCAAACCGTCAAAGTCGTTGGCCAAGGTGATTTCACGCACCACCAGCACTACAACATTTGAGGTAAGCCTGAGTTCGGGCCGCCCTCATCAAATCAGAATCCATCTGGCATCCATCGGCCATCCCCTGGCAGGCGATCCTCTGTACGGCCTGGCTGGCCAGCCTCTTCAAAATCTCCCCGGCCTGCCCGGCGATGGAGGATATTTCCTGCACGCCCAATATCTTAAATTCCATCACCCCATCAGCGGAGAACAAATCAATCTTGAGGCGGCTTTGCCGGCTGGATTCCCATTGCATCATTAGGTTCACGGCGGGAATAAAGCCGAGGCCCGGACAGCGACAGCGCGCGACAACGAGATGCGAAAAGGGTTTACGAGAAAGCCGAAGGCGGACGAGCCTGCGACGCCGGGCAAGAACTACATAACTCCGGCCGGGCTCCAGCGTCTCCAGGATGAGCACCGGTTTCTGCTGACGAGGGAACGCCCGGCCGTGACGGAGGTGGTAGCGTGGGCGGCCAGCAACGGCGATCGGAGTGAAAACGCCGACTATCAATACGGCAAGCGACGGCTGCGGCAGATTGATGGGCGGATTCGCTTCCTCGGGAAGCGGATCGAAGCTGCGGAAGTGGTGGACCCGGAAACTCCGAGAACGGGGCCAGCGGCCACCAGAGCATTCTTCGGCGCGACCGTGCGCTATGCCAACGCCGCGGGAGTGGAGAAAGTGGTGAGCATTGTGGGCACCGACGAAGTGGATCTCAACCGTAACCACATCAGTTGGGTGTCACCTCTGGGACGGGCGTTGCTGAAGTCCGCAGCAGGAGACAGCGTTGTGCTCCAGGCGCCGGGCGGCACAGAACACCTGGACGTACTGGAAGTGTGTTACAAGCGCATTGCAGTGGAGCCGTTCCGTGAACCGCCTGGATCCGAGTCCGCGTCGAAGGGACGCTCTCGCCAACCCATCCGTGGGTGAGTTACCTGACTGGCTATGCGCGATCCGGCTGCGCCAACTCGCCCAATTCACCGGGGACCACCTCGTCTTTAGAGCGTCTACTTCCGGCCTTCCAAATGCTCACAGCCGACCGAGGTCTCTAATGGACATACCTGAAGAACCAGATTATGCGGCGCTCGAAGAAGACATACTGGACCCCAACGACAGCGAAAAGCTCTCCGATTCTCATCGGGGGCAGACTAAGCTGCATGCCCACCCGCCCAGACTGGAAGACGAGGGGCAGTGCGGCGGCTGAAATCTAAGTGGGCGGCAGCAGATTTTCAGGGTTGGCAAGCAGCGCAATAACGCGCATGTAGGCTTCTTTTGCCGCCGCTTCGCGGACACCGGCGCTGGCGTTGACCTCCGCAGGCTCGGCCACTTCGTCGCGCGCGGGCTGAGGCTTCGCCGCCAGAGCGGTCAGCATCTTCCAAGCGCGGCTGCGGTCGAGGCAGAGGCGCACTATTTCCCTCGTCACGGCAATCCGCCGCGTTTCCCCACCGTCGCCGGTTACGAGTATGAACGGCATCGTAGACGCCGGTACCGATGAGCGCTTTTTCAGGTACTCTCCAAGCTCCATCAGTCCCTCTTCGGGCGCATCGGGCGGGATCACCCAGCATTGTTCGCGGAAGCTGGGGGACAGCAGCAGCGCGTCGAAGCCACTGTTATCTGCCGGGCATAATTCGAACCGGTCCGCCAAATCGCCTTCGCGCTCAGGATCATAGCGGTAGAGAGGGTCGAATATGAAGTCCGCCGGTGGGACTGAAACCACCGCGACAGCCGGTTGCAGCGTCTGTGCCATCTCCGCGAACCCCTTCGAAAGATGATCCTGCCGGGCCATGGAAGTCTTCAGCACGAAGGCCCCACGATGCGCGAGAGCGATCGCCCCCGCATCGGCGCCTGCTCCCGACCACGAAATCAAAATCTGCACTGGCTTCCCGGAGAGCAGCGCTTTCGAGAATGAGTTGAGAGAAAGCCCTTCACTTCGCTCGATAGCGATGGGGACAGTCATAGCGGCAATCTCGTGAGCCTCGGCAGCTTCCCAGTCGAAGCGCTCTAGAGCCTCATCGTGAAGCGGCGCATGGTAAGCCGAGACTGCTTCCAGCCTCGCAATGCGCACCGCCCGAAGTACGGGCAGGAGGTCCCGCAACTGCGCATCGCAGAACTCGAGCGCGGCGGTGCACGGGTCGTCAATCTGCTCACCATCAAAAAGCCGGAACGCCGGGCTTTCCTGCTGCCGGCGGACGGCCGCTTCCACAATTGCCAGGGCGCCTTCGCATCGGCGGCGCCGGTCGGGATCCATAACGGCGGGTTTATCCGGGCGGCGAGCGAACACCGCCATCAGCCGGGATACCGAGAGGAGACGTGCTCCATCTGTTCCCAACGATGCCGCCACACGGTCCGCCGAAGCCGGCGCCTGCTTCGCATCGTCCACCGCCAGCAGGTCCTGAAGGTTCGTCAACGACTGCTTCAGTTCGCCGAGAAACCTCGCTCGGGCTTCCGCGCGACCCGAAGTCAACGCGCCCGTGTACAGGGACGCTGCTTCGGTTACCGTCGTCGGGGCCATCAGATGGCAAACCTTTCAATCGCCGCCCGCATCGCCGTCTGTCTTTCCCCCTGCGTCATGCCCAACCCCCGCGACGTGAAGTCGTCATAGCAAACGGCGTGATCGTTGCGATAGAGCAGGCCCATTGGATACACATCCTCCCGCGCGGCAATCGAACGCGCTTCCTCGATATTCCGCGGATCGTGCGTCATCCGG
>Ga0302320_10016549_pt1 | contig 15053 bp, 15 predicted proteins | sample Bog_T0_3_FD_202130 | JGI IMG/M metagenome (GOLD analysis project Ga0302320, IMG submission 202130) | Peat permafrost microbial communities from Stordalen Mire near Abisko, Sweden - Bog_T0_3 | ecosystem: Environmental > Terrestrial > Soil > Wetlands > Peat | place: Sweden: Abisko, Stordalen Mire... | reverse complement strand
CAATGGCTGTGGTGGACAGGGCGGAGATTCTGCGCCTGGGACGGCTGCTGGTCTTGTCGCTCACCGGGTTTCTGGTAGCGGGGCTGTTTCTGTCCCGCTCGTATGTGTTGACCCTGTTCCTGCTGGGCGGCATGACGGAGGCGGTTTTCGAGATGGCGGCGCGGCGCCAGATGGTTGCCCCGCGAATGCGGCTGGGCCGGGTGCTGGGTTCCTCGGTCGGGCTATCGGCGGCACTGATTGTTTTCATGTACGCATTCGTCCGAGTTTTGAACGTGATGCGATGATTTCATCTCGACAACGGCGCTTGGAAACGGCCGCAGCGGGCAGCCGGGAATTGGTGGATTGAGAAGACGTTTATGAAGATTGCGCACGTAGTCGACAGCATGGAGGTTGGCGGGGCTGAGACGGTTGTATCCCAGATGTGCCGTCTGCAACGGGAGCAGGGGCACACTCCGCGGGTTTATGCGGTTGCGGCGCTGGGTGCAATCGGCGAACAGATGCGGCAGGAAGGCTTTGAAGTGCAGGCACACGTCGGAAAGCACTTTCCCGATGCGGCGCGCAGCTTCTACCGGATATTCAAGGAGTCTACCCCGGACGTTGTCCATCTTCACAACCTGGTTCCCGCCTACTATGCGGGGATGGCTGCGCGAATTGCCGGGGTGCCGAGCATTGTGTCCACACGGCACAGCCTGGTGGGCCGGCCACACAGAATTCTGGCAGAACTGAAGTACGCGACGGGAGCTGCCTTTTGCGACTGGGTGGTCGGTATCTGCGAGGCGACGCGGGAGAACTTGAAAGGCCTGCACACGGTGCGCGGCGGGAAGGTTGTGCGCGTCTATAACGGCGCCGCTCCGCTGCGGCGCGCTGATGAGGCCGAGAGGCCTGAGAAGGCTGGATTTACGCTGGTCTTTGTGGGGCGGCTGGCGCCGGTGAAAAACCACACGCTGTTGCTCCATGCGTTTCAGCTTGCCCTTGCGTCGAATTCCGGCCTGCGGCTGTGGATGGTGGGGGATGGGAGCGAGCGCAAGACGCTTGAGGAACTGGCAGCGCGTTTGGGGATCACTGAGCAGGTCGCGTTCTGGGGGCAGCAGCTCGACGTGGCGCCGTTCTTTTCCGCGGCCGATGCATTCATCATGTCGTCGAGTTCAGAGGGCTTGCCTATCTCGCTGCTACAGGCCTTTTCACTGGGACTTCCCTCCATCGTGACCGACGTGGGCGGAATGGCCGAAGCGGTGCGATTTGCAGGGGCCGGCCTCACAGTTCCGCTCAACGATCCCGCGGGGATGGCGGAGGCGATCGTTCGCCTGGCAGGCAATGGCGCAGAGCGAGAGAGGTTTGGCGCCAACGCGGCGCAGGCCTTCGGTGCGCACTTCACGCTTGAGGCCATGGTGGGTGCCTACTTCGACCTTTATCGAACCGCGCCGCGGACACCCAAACCCTGATCGCGAGTCAGCAGCTGGCGCCGATTGCTTTTGCCTTAGCCGGCGACCGCCATCTCCGCCTGCTCGGCGATTCCTGTGTCCAGAATCTGACCGTTGATGCCGGCGGGCACGGGCTCACCGAGCAAATTGAAGATGGTCGGCGCGATATCCAGATTGTTGCAGTTCCCCAATTGCTTTCCGGGGCGGATACCGGCCCCGTAGAACACAATCATGCCCTTGGGATCGTGGCAGCCGGACTTGACGTGGCCGGTCATATAAACCAGATCGCCGTAGCGCACCGAGGGCTGGGATGGGGTCAGGGGGAATACCAGCCGCGAGTCTTCTGAGATGGAATCGGCCCTGATCAAGGTGCCGGTGACGGCGTTTCCGACACTTTCTGTATAGAACGCGCGCTCTCCCGGCTTGTCCACGTACGCTGCCTGCATCTGCTCGCGGATCGAGGCGAGCAACTCGGGCGAGTCGGCATAGATGTTGAACTGGTCTGACATCATGGCGACCGCATGGGCCTGATCCGCGACCTGAAGAATCTCAAGCAGCTTGTTCAGATCTCTGATCTGCATGATCTTCTTGCCTTCCTTGAGCGCAGTCTTGAACGGCTTCTGGCCCATGCTGGAAGCCACCACAAGCACCGTATTGGAGTCCATGAGGCCGATCATCTCGGCCAGCACCCGATCCGCAGCCTCGTACCCAAATTCAATTGCACCGCCGTAGATGGCGCGCTCCTTCTCCGTAGTTTCCAAGGGAAGAAACTCGTTCGGCTGCATGGCCTTCCAATAGGTGTGCTGATAGTGGGCAACATGGTTGGTATGGAAGGTGGCAAAGAGCGGCCTGTGCTTGCGGTAGAGCTTCTTGAAGAAGTCGAAGTTCGCTCTTGGTTGCAGCACCACGCGCTTCCAGCGGACATCAGGGTTCAGCCTTTCGGCCGCCAGCTGGCGCACAATTGCCGCAATCGTAGAGACGGTCAGTCCAAGGCGAAGGAGATTCCTTGCCAGTTTGACCTTGAATCCGAGCGTATCGGTGTCCTTGGGCAGGCGGATGGAGCGGGTATAGGTCAGATTGAGATCTTGAATCGAGTGCAGATCAGGCGGGTAGGTCTGGTTGTCGGGCGAGAACGTATCCGGAACGTGGAAGCCTTTCATCTGGACCGGCGGCCAGGAGCACAGGCTCCCGTAGATGCCGACGCTCACGCCCTTCTCGCGGAGATACTCCCAGATGCGCTTGGCCTTGATGGTGTCATGGGGCTGCTGGAGGAAAAAGACATTGTGCTCGGCCTGCTCTTTGCCGCTGTAGACGGTTGTCCAGGTGATCCACGGATCAAGCTGCGGCGGCAGGTCGACGCTCAGGGGCGAGCCCCATGTGCCTTCGCGTTTGAGCTTGGCGAAGGTGGGCAGCTTACCCTCTGCAATGAGCGGGTCGATCAGGTCCCAGGTAATCTCGTTGATCTCCATCAGAATGACCTTGCGCGGATTGGCTTGTTTCACGACAACCTCCAGGGGTGGGGCCGCTCACTGAGCGGCGGCGAACGCGGGAACAAGGGATTCGATCATAGCGACTTTATAAGGTCGATTGCAACGCGGAAATGGCCGGGACCGGGAGAACGCATCCCCCGTGGAAGGGACGGCTGCGATAGGGAACGGCGGGTTGATCGTCGGCGGCTTGCGCATCAGGTTCGGATTTCTTCATGCATGTTCTTTTGGTGATTGCTATCTGATTGACGGGATGGCCAGAGTTTGCACTGGGCGTGAGCTGACTCTCCTGCCGACTTCGATCAGCGGGGCCTCGATGAAATGGTAGGTGACAATAGAGCCGATGGCGGTGAGGGTAAAGAACATTGCCACGGCGAGAGGGCGGTTCTGCATGCCCAGGACAACGAAAAGCAGGTATAGCACCGGGACGTGGAGCAGATACATGCCATAAGAGTAAAGCGCGACTTTCTCGGCAGCGACCTTGATGGGCTTGCTTCGAGAGTCGTGGAAAAAGTTGATGGCGAGGCCAAGAAGGAGGCAGTAGAGCCAGCCGATCCAGAAGTTGGGTTCGCCGCGCAGGTTGGTGAGGCAATAGGCGGAGATGAGCGCGAGGACGAAGATAGGCCAAAGGAACGGGGGAACGACCTGACGGACGCGATTGCGAAGCGAGTAGCAGAGAACTCCGCAGATGAAGCAGGGGACGTAAGCGGCCATGTTCATGTGCGTAGATCGTAAGGCGATCAGGAACCCGAGACCACAGAAGAGCGCGTAGAGGCCGAACAGATATACGGGGGACCGCTTGCTCAGGGCGACAGGTAGAGCGCGGGCAGGATGAGGTACATCTGGACTTCGTAGGGGAGGCTCCACATTGGAACGAGGACGCTGATTTTGGTGAAAAGGTTTTGAACCAGAAGAAGGTTGGCGACGATGATGCGCGGCGTGATGGGGTCCACGGTTCGCCACACGTTATTGGGAATGTGAAGGACGACGGCCATCACGATGCAGAAGATGGAGAGCGGGTAAATGCGGAAGAAGCGGCGAACGTAAAAGCGCAAAGTGACGCCACCCGGCGACTTGCTCATGCGCTCGAGGGAATACATGAGGACGAGGCTGGTATGTACGAAAAAGGCAAGTACGCCAGCGTGGCCGATTTGATTGGTGAAACCTGAAACGGCGGCGTCGTGAAAGCCCGTGCGCGTGACCAGCGTGGGCACCAGATGGTCGATAAGAACCAGCGTGACCGCGAAGCTGCGGAGGATGTCGAGGTTGGCGCTATGTCTCATGGTAAAGACTCTCAGCAGCGTTTCGGACTTGTTGCCGTAGGTCGTGCTATGGATTTCTTGCGCCGTTGACGGCTAACGGCGCGGACGTTTTTTCATCTATCGATTTAAGCTCAATCGCGCTCAGTTCGCCGGTGTCAGGCGGAGAGGTGGATGCGGTGGACTGGGGCGCCACGGCGTTCCAGATCTTCCATAGCGGGCCGCGGGTGGTGAGGAATTTGTAGAGTCCCATGACGGCGGCGGCGTTGAGCACAAGCAGGGCACTGAAGGGGGCGGCGGCTCGATGCAGGAGCGGGATGCGGGTGCGCAGGCCGATGAGGGCGGCGGCCATGGCGAGCAGCTGTGCAACGGCCATGGCTGCATAGAGGGGCGATTGCGGAGACAGGGCGAGCGCAGAGACCAGCAGGCTGACCATGAGGTAGGGAACGATGAGCCGCATGAGCTTGTGGGAGACGAGCTGAAACAAGGTGCGGTTCTGAGGGGTCAGCGTCCAGGGCGCGAGCTGGATGAGCTGGAAGTTGCCGGCCAGGGTGCGGACCTTGCGGTGGAACTCGGCAGCGACGTTTTCCGGCCAGGTATCGAAGACGCATGCGTTGGCATCGACGACCGAGCGGTAGCCCTGGCGGATGATGGAGAGGGGCTGAAACATGTCGTCGAGGATGATGCCGGCGGGCTGCGCGACGGCGAGGGTGCGGCGCACGGCGTAAAAGCCGCCGTAGACGCCGACCGGGGAATCGAATGTGGACTCGCACTTCCTGATCCACTGCTCGAAGCGCCAGTAGAAGCCGCCGACGGCGGTGGAGGCGGCATCGTGGCCGGCCTGGCGCAGCAGCAGCTCGCCGGCGACGCAGCCTACGCGGGGGTCGGCGAAGTTCTCCATCATGTGCTGAATGGCGCCGGGGCCGATTTCGGGGCGAATGTCGACAAACAGGACGATGTCTGCCGTGGCCTGGGCCAGGCCGGCGTTGACGGCGACGGCCTTGCCGGCGTGCTCCTGAAGCACGATCGGCTTGAGGAGCGGATGCTGCACGCGGGCGAGCAGCTCCGCGGTCGCGTCGGTTGAGCCGTCGGAGACGACGATGATCTGTTGGAGATGGGGATAGTCGATACCGAGCAGGTGCTGGAGCTTGGCGGCAAGCAGCGGGGCGCCGTTGTGGACAGCCATGACGATGCTGACGCTGGGGGTGAGCGGGGCGACCCGCCAGCGTTGCGGCCACAAGCGCGCCAGCGCCCAGATGGCGAGCGGATAGCCCAGGTAGGCGTAGAGAATCCCGGCCAGGGAGAGCCAGAAGAGGAGCTTCACTGGGCACCCCTTCTGAGGATGATGGTCTTGATGGTCTCAAACATGATGAGCAGGTCGAGACCGACCGACAGATGCTTGACGTAGTAGAGATCGTACTCGAGTTTCTGTTTGGTCTCTTCAAGGGTTGCGCCGTATTGATAGCGCACCTGGGCCCATCCGGTAATGCCCGGGCGGATCATGTGGCGCAGCTCGTAGAAGGGGATCTCGCTGGTGAGCCACTGGACAAACTCGGGGCGCTCGGGGCGCGGGCCCACGAAGCCCATCTCGCCGCGCAGAACATTCCATAGCTGGGGAATTTCGTCGATGCGTGTCTTGCGCATGAAGCGGCCTAGAGAGGTGACGCGGGGATCGTTCTTGGTGGCCCAGACGGCGCCGGCAGCCTCGGCGTCCCGGCGCATGGTGCGGAACTTGATGACGGAAAAATGGCGGCCGCGCAGGCCGACGCGGGTCTGGCGGAAAAAGATAGGGCCTGGAGAAGAGACACGCACGGCCAGAATGATGACGGGAATAAACGGCAGGCAAATGGCCAGGCCGATGAACGAGACGGTGATGGAGACCAGGCGGCGGACGATCTGCTGCGAGGCCTTGACGTTGAAGCCGTGGGTGAAGATCAGAGTGCTGGGGTTGAGGCCGTCGAGAGGCAGTTTGCCCAGCAGCCGCTCCATCAGGTAGGTGGCGTCTTCAACCACCACGCCGTTGAGGCGCAGCTCAAGCAGTTCGCGCACCGGCATGGAGCCGCGGCGGTTCTCCATGGCGACAATGACGCGGTCAATGCGTTTTTTGGGATCGCGGAAGGTGCGCAGATCGGCGGAGAAGCGCTCCAGCTCGCCGGAGTAGTTGCCGGAGCTGTCGCCCGGGACGACTTCAATGCCGGTATCGCGGCGGCTGCGCAGGATCTCAATGACGGCCTGTGCCCGCGGCCCGCCGCCCAGCACGTAGACGCGCTCGCGGAACGCGGGCAAGCCGATGACCCACTCGTAGGCGCGGCGCCAGAGCATGAGGGCGACGGCGAGCACGGAGATGCCGACGGTGAACACGTGCTCGCCGATGTAGATTGCGGGGACGAAGTAGACCAGGCCCGCGAGCAGGAAGGAGAGCACACTGAGCACCAGCAGCAGGCGGAAGTAAATCTCCCAACCCTCGGCCATGCGCTGCGGCTCGTAGAGATCGAAGTAGTAAGACAGCAGGAGGGTCACGACCGTGATAGCGGCGATCTTGAGCAGGCCGTAATCGTAAATCAAGGCGATATAGGCGTCGGGCCCGGAGCCGACCAGGTAAACGGCGGCCAGCAAAAATGAGCCGCCCACCAGCAGGGCTTCGCAAAGAAGCAGCACCAGCGCCCTGGTCGGATAGTACACATTGAAAAGCCTGATCATCCTTTGGGCCTCGAGGCTACTTGGTGGGGATGGCGGCGTCTGGCGCGCGATAGTAGTCGTAGTAGTTATACCCGCGGCGCGCCGTCCCCTTGAGGTCATTGAGAACGAAGCCGAGGATGCGAGATTTGCTGAAGGCAGCTTGCGTGCGCTGCGCCACGTCGAAAGGCGTGCGTGAGCCGCGGGCGATCAGCAGGACACCATCGGCGACACGGGACAGCTCGACAGCGTCGGTGACGGCCAGCACCGGTGGGGAGTCGATCAGGATCCAATCGAAGTGCGGCGACAGGGCGGCGATCAGCTCCTCCAGGCGATGATGAGCGACCAGCTCGGACGAGTTGTCACCGCATTTGCCGGCAGAGATGAAGGTCAGGTTGGAAACGCTGGCTGGGCCGGCGGACTCGCCCGATCTGGAATTCTGATCGCACTGCAGAATATTGCCCAGCTCGGCAGTGCCGGACAGGTATTCGGTGAGCCCGGGCTCATTGGGAGCGCCAAGGAGGTTGTGCAGCGTGGGCCGTCGCAGATCGCCGTCGATGAGCAGGATGTTGGAGACGCTGTTGCGCGCCAGGCTCATGGCCAGATTGGCCGCGACAAAGCTTTTTCCCTCAGAGGGCATGCCGCTGGAGATGAGCAGGGTTTTGATGGGCCCTTCAAAGCGCGCCTGGTGAATGCGCGAGCGCAGACTGCGAAACTGCTCAACTCCGGAGCCATGGTCGGCCAGAGTGGGAAACGAGGCGGCGACCGGCTTCCAGGGGTGTTGTTTCGGTGTGGGGAGCAGGATGCCACTGGCCGGCTGAGCGTCGGGCTCAACGGCGAGTGCGGTCGGATCAGCGAACAGAGGATCGTCTGTTCCCGGAGCGTTCTTCCTCTCCAAATCAGCTCGTTGCAGCGCTTCGAAAATGCGGCTCATAGTTCGATATCCTTCAGGGAACCGGTGGAGTCGGCGTGGCTGGTGACCACGCCTGGCAGGGAGGTGGGCAGGGTGTCGTGGGAAGCTCCGGCAAGATTGCCGTTGGCGATCAGGAAGGGCTGTTGGTCGAGGTCGAGCTCCAGGCTGACCGACTCGACGATGCGCGCCGGGACGGGCTTGATCTGCTCGACGAAGGCGCTGATGAGGGCGTGCTCGCAGATGAGGTTGATCAGGCGGGGAATGCCGTTCGAGTAGCGATGCACAAGCTGGATCGCTTCCGGAGACAGAACCGGATGGGTCGCGCCGGCGATGCGCAGCCGCTCGGTGATGTAGGCCTGCGTCTGGTCCCAGCTGAGCGGCTGGGTGCGGCACCAGACGGAGATGCGCTGGCGCAGCTGGCGTACGCTGGGATCGCGGAGCTTGTCGGCAAGCTCGGGCTGGCCGGAGAGCACGATCTGGAGCAGTTTTTCCGATGAGGACTCGAGATTGGTGAGCAGCCGGATCTCCTCCAGCAGCTCCCAGCCCAGATTCTGCGCTTCATCGACGACGATGACGCACAGGCCGTTCTCCCGGAAGCGCTCGATCAGCCATTGATTGAGCTGCAACAGCATGCCTGACTTGGTGCGGGTCCTGGGGGGGATGCCGAAGTCGGTCAGCACGAACTCAAGAAAGTCCAGCACGTCGAGACGTGGATTGAAGACGAACGCCGACGAGACGCGGTCCTTGGCAAAAGTGCTCAGGACGGTTTTGAGCACGGTCGTCTTGCCTGTACCCACCTCGCCGGTCATGACCACAAAGCCCTTGCGGGTTGCTATGCCATATTGCAGGCATGCAAGGGCCTCGCGGATGTGCGGGGTCATGCACAGAAAGCGCGGGTCGGGGCTGGGCCCGAAGGGTGGAACGCGAAGGCCGAAGAAGGATCTGTACATGGTTAGTCGCCCGCGCTTTCCATCGGTTTGTTTGCCCTGGAAAAGAGGCGCCACCGCTTCTTGTGGCCCTTGGCGGCGTCGGGGAGGCCGTCGATGTGGGAGATGATGCCCAGGGTGGGCAGCTTGGTGAATGCCCAGATGTCGCGTTCGTTGCGCAGGGAGGTATCGCGGAATTCAAGCACCGCCGCGATCAGGATGCCGAGGAAAAGTCCGCCGGCCAGGCCACCGGCCGCGAAGAGGGGACGGTTGGGAAAACTGGGCTCGTCGGGCAGGTTGGCCGCGTCCATCACCCGGAACTGCTCGCCCTGCTGGCGATGCTCGAGCGCAGTGGCCATGGAAGACTCATTCATCTTGGAGAGGAGGCTGTTGTAGAACTGCAGGGCCGTGTCGTGGTCGCGGGTGACCTGTTTATACTCCTCTTCGACCTTGGGGCTGGCGTCGATTCTCGACTCGTAGCCGCGAATCTGCTGTTCAATCTGTGCCTGTTGCTGCTTGGACCCGGCAATGGACTGCTGGGCTGCCTGCAGTTGCGCCTTGAGCTGTTGCAGCTGTGGCGGATCGGGGCGGCTGACCACGGTTGCATCCGCTGCCGTCGCGGTCTCGACCGGGGCATGCGCAATCTCGGCCTGGAGATCGGCGATTCTGCGTTTGATCGCAACCACGTCCGGATGGTCGGGTGTGTAGATCGCGTCCAGCGCCGCTTTCTGGTCCAGCAGGGATTTGAGCTCCTTGCGGCGCTCATCAGCGACGGCAATGGTGACCGGCTCGGTGCCCTGGGTCTGGTGTTCCTCCTGGGAGATCATGGCCTGGAGGAAGGTCTCGTTCTGCTGCACCCGGTTCACGGCCTGGGTGGCCGCATCGAGCTGGGTCGTCAACGCCTGGAGGGTTTGGGTATTGGAGGTTTCCTGACCGGGAAGCCTTCCCAGATACTTCTCCTGAAACGCGGCGAGCTTGGCGTCCTGTTCGTCGAGCTTCTCTTTGGCGTCGTCGAGCTGCTGCTTGAGGAACTCGGACGTGCCCTCGGCCGACGCCTGGCGGGCATTGATATCTTCACTCATGAACAGCGCCGTAATATCGGTGCAAACCTGCTGGGCAACGTGCGGATCCTGGGCTTCGAAGGCGACAAAGAAGCCCGGCATCCCGCCCGTTCCATGTGCTTGTTCAGAGTGCAGTTGGGTGATCTTGATGGCCTTGCGCGTCATGTCCACGCGATCGTCCAAATTGTTGCTGTTGCCGGCAAACAGGCTGTACTTGCTGATGATTGGTTCCAGGCGCGAACGGCTCAGGATCTGCTCCTTCATGGAGGCAAGACGCGCACCCAGATCCTGATCGACCACCGGCTTGACGTAGTCTTCCGGGACCCGCTGCTGCTCGATCAGAACCAGCGTCTGTGAGCTGTATTTGGGCGGCAGGACGAAGCTGAGGCCAACTGCGACGGCCAGGCAGACGACGGTGCAGACCACGATCAGCCAGAAGCGCCGCTTGAAAATACCGGCGTAGTCTTCCATTGCGAGTTCACGATGCCCGAGCATACAACTCCTTCAAGAATTAGTGCGTAATCAGCCGCGTGCCGCGCGGCGAATAACTGATACCGAAGCTGACCAGCTGATTGAGGCCGAACAGCGCCGAACTGGATAACGCCGAACTCGATTGCTGGTCAAACACCGTGTATCCCCCGAACGCGGAAACCCGTTGGTTGAGGCGCCAAGTGGCCTGGCCTCCAAGGTATTTGGTGTTGGTGACGCCACCGTGTGCGAGTCCGGTTGTCCGGTTATAGGCTGCCTCGGCGCCCAGGGTGAGATCCCTTACAAATTGGCGCGAAACGTTGAGGCGGACGGAGTCGAACGAGGCGCCGAGCAGATACCCGGCTCCGCCATTGGTGCCGCGGGTGTAGGAAAGGCCCGCATTGCCGAAGCGGAGCCGGTAATCGATCAGCGCATTGGCGGAGATACGGGTGGACGCCGGAACGACGGTGCTGTCGTTGCTGGATATCCATTCCGGACCAATCATCACGTTGGTGCTGAGGGGGTGGGTCCACTGGCGGCGGAATCCGGCTGTCAGGGCGTTGGATTCAAAGGTCGCCGTGGAGCCGGGATAGCTGTAGAAAGCGAACCCGTAATTGGTGGTGAACTGGTTTCGGGAGTTGAAGTTCTCTGTGAGACCGGCATTGGCGGTGAGCGAATCGGTCTGCAGGCCGTTGGCGTCGGGATAGCGCAGCACCGAGGACCCCCCGCTTCCGGTAAGTGTCATGGCGCGGCCGAAGCCACGCCAGGCTTGCCCCGTCGCCTGGTTGCTGACCACATGGGTACTCGCTGACAGAATGGTCTGATCGTTCGGCGGATTCGGATTGGGCTCGCCGATGGGCTCGCCAAGGCCGGGGATGCCCGAGAACCCAATCGTCGGCGATTGCGGCAGGTAGGCTACGTTGTCAGCGACGCTCATGCCCCAATGCCGCCAGATCAACTCCTGGGCGAGCGTCATGCGCTGAAAGAGCCCAGTGGCATAGCCGGGACCCGCGATCGACCAGGTATACCCGCCGCTATATTTCAAGGTGAATGGATGCCGCTCTTCGCCATTGAGGTAGCTGATCGACCCAGACGGGCTGATGGTTTGCCGATCGCCGTAGGTGGAACCCACATAGGCGCTCTCGGAGTAGCGGAAGACGTACTGCAGGTGCGCAGGGCCGGTGACCGCCGAGGGTTCAACCTGAGCGCGAGCCGCGGCGCCAACAGCAATCAGCAGCGCCAGAATGATCAGTTTCGTCTTCATCGGTACACCTTAGGGAACAACGATCGTATCGCCGGGTTTGAGCGGCAGATCGAGCGTGCTGTCGCCTTTGAGGGCTTGCTTGTAGTGGACGGGAATCTTCTCGTGCTTGCCGGCTTGGTCGCGCAGGATGTACATCTTCTTGGTGTTGGCGTAGTCGGTCAGACCGCCGGCACTGGAAATAGCCTGCAGAAGCGTCATGTCCGGGGTCATATCGACCGGTCCCCGCTTGGCAATTTCACCCAGCAGATACACCATCTTGCTGTGGATCTGGCTGATCAGGACGGAAACGTTCGGGTCCTGGACAAATTTTTTGAGCTTGGCCCCGATCTGATCGGCCAGCTGTTCGGGGGTGAGCCCGGAGGCCTGCACGTCGCCGAGCAGGGGCTCGGAGATCATGCCGTCGGGCCGAACCAGCACGTTGCCGGAAAGAGTGGGCTCCTTCCAGACGGTGACGGTGAGCACGTCGGAGGCGCCAATGACGTAGCTTCCGCTGGACGCTACGGCGGGCGGGGCCTGATCCGCCGCTGCGGGGGCCGCTGGCGAAGCTGCGGCGGGAGCCGCGGGGGGAGTTGCCGGCGCCTGCTCGGCGGGTGCGGCAGGGGGAGCGGTCTGCTCGGCGGGCTTGGCGGCAGGATCGGTATTTTGGCCCAGGCACACCAGGCCGGGGAGGAAAAAGGCAATGACGGCAAGGCGTCCAAACTTCATAATCCGACTCCGTTTCTCGTGTTCACTGGCTGGTAATCGGCTTCGGCCTGCTTGAGCTTGTAGAGCAGTGCCTTATAGCTGATGCCCAATTCGCCGGCAGCCCGCTTGCGATTGCCTCCGGTTGCGGCCAGAACCTCGGAGATCAACTGGCGCTCGATCTGGATTGAAGCGGCTCGGGTGGCCGCTTTCAGGGAGCGCGACTTGTGATGCCCGTTCGACTTCGGCGAAGGGGCTGCCGCCTTGATGGCGGCAAGTGAGATAGACTGATCGCCGATGGCGACGAAGGTCTTGATCGCAGTATCCAGCTCGGACAGGTTCTCCGGCCAGGTGTGCTCCATGAGAAATCCGATAATCTCCTCGCGGAGGACCGGCTTGGGCCGGTCAAATAGCTTGGCGTACTGCGTCAAGAGCTCCTCGGCAATGGACAGAATCTCTGACTTGCGGAAGCGCAGCGGCGAAAGCCGAAGCGAGACAGCGGAAACCAGATAGTAGAAATCTTCTCGCATGCGCCAGCTTTTGACTTCCTCCAAAAGTTCGCGGCTGGTACCACAAAGGAGGCGGCAGGTGGGCGCCTGCTGGGAATGAAAATAGACTTCGAGGATGAGTTCTTGCAGAACGGGGCTCAGATCGCCGATTTCGGTCAGATAAACCGTTCCCCGGGTGGAGAGGGCAGCCAAGATTGCTTCGGCATCAGCGTCCGCGCTCCGAATTTCGATCAAGTGGGCGCGTGCATGACCGGACTGGGCGTGAATCTGGGCGGCAATGGAACGCTTGCCGACGCCGGGCTCGCCCACAATCAGCACCGGGCAATCGCTCTCGGCAATGCGCCCGATGGCGCGCCGGGTGTGAGGCTCGATCGGAACAAACGGGCGGGCCGGGGAAGAGGCCTTACTATGCCGCTTTACGGGTTGGATGGTTGCAGTCGCTGCCATGAGGGATCCTGGGTCCACATTTCTCCTAGCAATGCGGGGTCCAAACCGGGGATGGGGTGGTGATGACGGTTTCCAAGTGACTTTTGGGTTTTCGGGATGGGGGTAGGCAAGAATCATTCCCCGCGAGTGGGAAAACTATTTCCTCACCCTGACGATCATTGTAGAAAAGATTTCCACGAAAAATGGAAGAAGATTTCCTCAATGCCGGGAATTCTTGTTCATGAAATGGGGATTGCGCTGGGAATTGGCTCGAATCACGGAACCCGCTCTTTCGGCATCCTGATTGCTAAGGATTGCATGGCTCCTCGCACCATTTGCTTGAACTGAACGGAGAATATGGCCCAGGATCTACAGCCGGCCGCGCTTTCAACGCCTCCCAAGACCCCGCAAGGCTATCACTTTGCATGGGGTTACATTGTTATCGGCGTGCTTGTTGCAGCGGTCTACTATCGCGTGCTGGCGAAGCTGGTGATCGACTGGTGGCAGATCCCGGACTTTTCCCAAGGTTTTCTGGTGCCCATCTTCGCGGGCTACCTGGTCTGGGCCAACCGGCGGACCCTGTTTGCCATCCGGATTGCCCCGGCTTGGAGCGGCATCGCGGTCGTCGCCTTCGGCCTGATGGTGTTGCTGCTGGGAGTCTACGGCGCCGAGCTTTTCCTGTCCCGGGTTTCGCTGGTGATCGTGCTGGCCGGACTGGTGCTCTGTTTTGGCGGCTATGAGTTATTGCGTGCGCTGCTCTTTCCGGTCCTGGTCCTGCTCCTGGCCATCCCCATTCCCGCTATTGTTTTCAATGAGATCACACTCCCGCTGCAGATGCTCGCCTCCAAGCTCGCCAGTGCCCTGCTGCCTCTTTTCGGCGTCCCGGTGCTGCGTGAGGGCAACGTGATCGAGTTGCCGGCCATGAAGCTCGAGGTCGCCGAGGCATGCAGCGGCATCCGCTCGCTGATGAGCCTGTTCACGCTCTCGGTCTTTTATGGATACTTTCTGGAGACCCGCCTGGTGCGGCGGACGGTTCTGGCGCTGGCCAGCATTCCCATTACGATAGCGGCCAACGCCGTGCGCATTCTAGGCACCGGGTTGTGCGTTCAATACTGGGATCCGGACAAGGCCCTGGGTTTCTTTCACGAGTTTTCCGGCTGGGTCATGTTCCTGGTGTCGCTGGGATGCCTGTTCCTGGTGCATCGCGCGATGCGGCTGATGCCTGCCAAAGGGAGCCAGGCATGATGAAGAACCCCCGCTTCTGGATCATCGCGGTTCTGCTGGTGGCCACGGCCGTGCTGGTGCACGCGCGCGACCGCTTTGAGGTGATCCCCAAGAGCGAACCCCTCGCCCAGTTGCCGGCGGTCATCGACGGCCGGACGGGGACCGATGTGCCCATCGATCAGGAGACTCTGGATGTGCTGGGGGCGGGGGATTTTCTCTCCCGTATTTACAACCAGGACCGGCAGTCGGCGCCGGTCGGTCTGTTCATTGGCTATTTCCCTTCGCAGCGAACCGGCGTGACCATCCACTCTCCCAAGCATTGCCTGCCGGGCGCGGGCTGGTCGTTTGAGTCTTCGCGCTATGTCGATTTGAACGACACGGAAGGCAAACCGCACCGCGTGGGCGAGTACATCATCAGCAACGGCGACAATCGGCAGTTTGTCATTTACTGGTATCAGGCGCACGGGCGCAGTGTGGCGAACGAGTACACGGCGAAGATGTACATGGTGGCCGACGCGATGCGGATGAACCGCACCGACGGGGCGCTGGTGCGCGTGATTACGCCGATTGAACCGAGCGAGGGAGTGGAAACAGCCCGGGCGCGCGCGGAAACATTCACCGCCCAGCTGGCGCCCATGCTTTCGCGCTTTATCCCGGATTAGTGGGATATGCGAATGCGGGCGAGACAGGCGAAGATCAGCAAGGAAGTTCTGGCTGCCGTGAAAAGCGTCGGCGGCC
>Ga0302320_10016548_pt1 | contig 15053 bp, 13 predicted proteins | sample Bog_T0_3_FD_202130 | JGI IMG/M metagenome (GOLD analysis project Ga0302320, IMG submission 202130) | Peat permafrost microbial communities from Stordalen Mire near Abisko, Sweden - Bog_T0_3 | ecosystem: Environmental > Terrestrial > Soil > Wetlands > Peat | place: Sweden: Abisko, Stordalen Mire... | reverse complement strand
CTGGAGCGGCTCAGTCCGCTGGTCTCTGTCGCCTCGATGGCCTTTTACGCGGGGGTATTATGAATCTGCAGCGCGCTCAATCCGCTTCCTTGCAGCAGTTCACGCCGGGCGATGACAACGCCGCAGCGCGGGGAGCGATTATCCCGCATGATATGCTTACTCATTACTGTCTTCCCGGCAGGTTCGCATGTAACTGCGCTGATGTGGGGATTGAGGCGCAGGGGTTCGTCATTCGGCACTTTATGAGTGGAGAAAGTTCATGGATATAGGGAACGAAGCAGTCACGCTGGTGGTTGGACTGGGCGAGGTAGGAAAGCCGCTTTTCACCATCCTGCACAAGCAAAATCCAGAGGTCATTGGCATCGACATTGAGCCGGTGTCCGTCGATAGGCATGTCGGCATCCTGCACGTTTGCTTCCCATTCAAGACTTTGGAACTTTTTCAGAATGTAGTCGCGAGTTATGTCCGCAAGTACAGTCCGGAAGTGATCGTGGTCAACAGCACTGTGGTGCCCGGCACGACCCGCAACATCGAAAACGACACAGGCATCCCATGCGTCTACAGCCCTATTCGCGGCAAGCACACGAAAATGGTTGATGACCTTTATACATACGTCAAGTTTGTAGCCGGCACCAATGCAGAAGCCGCGGATAGGGTGCAAACGCATTTCAGAGATGCTGGTTTGCAGTCGGATACCATCTCAACACCGGAAGCCTTGGAACTGGCCAAACTGCTGGAGACCACCTATTTCGGATTACTAATTGCCTGGGCCCAGGAGATGAACCGTTTTGCCGAGGCGGTGAATGCAGACTATCTTGAGGTTGGGAAGTTCTTTCGTGAGATCGCCTATCTTCCCAAAGTATTGTTCCAGCCTGGTATCATCGGTGGGCACTGCGTGATGCCCAATATCAATCTGCTCCAGCAGTGTTTCCAGTCCGATTTTCTCGAGGTAATGAAAAATTCCAACGAAGCGCGGAAGGCAGAACTGGCCACCCAGCAACAACAGCACTTGGATGAGCGGCTACAGCCGCTGTCTCTGACGTAATCTGCATTGCTGGGATGTTAGCTGAAACAGGAATACGCTGAATGTCTACAAGAACGGAAACGGTGTACGACTCTCATGAAAAAGATCTGTATGGTCGCCTACACGAATTATCTTTCGGATGCCCGTCCGCGGAGAGAGGCGGAGACGCTGGCGCGCAGAGGGGATCAAGTCGATTTCATCTCGCTGGCTGAAAATGACCGGCCCGCAACGGAGACCGTTGAGGGCGTAAGACTGTTTCGCGTGAGCCAGATGCGTTATCGCGGCGGCAGCAGCCTGAGCTATATATTCTCCTACTTGAGATTTCTATGCGCGGCCACCCTAAAACTGGTGCGCCTTTTCCGGAGAGAACGGTACGACATCGTCTACATGCATACCATGCCGGATTTTGTCGCTCTGGTGGGAATCATCCCTAAACTATTTGGCGCCAGGCTTGTGCTGAATATCCACGACATGATGCCAGAGCTGTACATGTCCAAATTTGGAATCTCCGAGAAACATCCACTGATCCGCTTCTTGAAATTCCAGGAACAGTTCAGCATCCGGCTGGCTGACCAGGTCATTTGTGTCCATGATCCGCACCGGAATGTTCTCTGCAAGCGCGGCGCATCCCGAGCGAAGATCACGGTACTGCCCAATGTGCCTGATCCGCTGGTTTTTCGTAGCAATGGTTTGCCCCCCCAGACAGAGAATATTTTCCGAATTGTCTATCATGGGACCATCGCCAGGCGCCTGGGACTCGACCTTGCGGTACGCGCTTTCGCCAAAGCTGCTGGCTCTTGTCCCAACGCACGGCTTGAAATATACGGCGACGGCGATGCCGGAAACGAACTTGAAGCGCAGATCAGAGCATCCGGCGTTGAAGATAGGATTTCTTTTAGCAAGAAGCTATTCAGCGTTGGTTCCATTGCACAGATGATTCAAGGTGCGTCCGTCGGAATTATTCCCAATCGGCGCGACGTTTCCACCGACTACATGCTCCCGGTGAAATTGCTGGAATATGTGCATCTCGGCATCCCCGTGATAGCTCCACGGTTGCTGGCCATCCAGTACTACTTTGGGGAGGACCAGGTGGTGTATTACGAGCCAGGAGATGTCGACGAATTAGCCGATTCCATCTGCCGCCTGTATGCGGACCCCGGGAAGAGGGCGGAACTGGCTCGCAAAAGTGCCGAGTTCGCTAAAGAATTCAACTGGGATAAGCTCAAAGAGGAGTTGTACAAGGTGATAGACAACGGGATCGCTTCGACGCCCAGGACGGAAATGCCGGCTGCGTAACAAAGCACTACTAGGACTCTGAGATAAACAGGATCGGTGCATGGCGCTTATTGTACGAATTGATGTGGACCGCCCTTACGGACAACAGGGGTTCGTACGCCACGTTGCCAGTCGCATAAGCTCGGATTACTTCCTGCCACGCATGGAGTGGCTGCGTTACCTCGATGAATTAAAAACGATCCTTCGCATCCTGAACGCAAATGGCAAATCCGCTTATGTGTTCTTCCGGAAGTGCACGTACCCCACATCGGAAGTTTGCGAATTAATGGAGGCAGGGGGACATCAGTTTGGCCTCCACCTGGAAAATTCGCGCTCGGCTGAAACGTTCCACGAGGAACTTCAGTCTCTTCAGCAGAAACTGGGGCGCCCCGTGACTTCGTTCTCGAAGCACGGATCAGGCCGCCTCTGCCTGGGCCGGCATCACTATGCTCCCTATGAGCCGGAGAGGTATTTGCCTTGGGGCAAGCAAGCCGGAATGAAGGTCTTTTTCGGCAACCTGGAAGATCCGCAGCTCAGACCCACTCAGGGTGACGGACTTCTCTACTTCCCCTCGGCATTTTGGCTGGAACCGTATTGGCGGGATACAAAAATATTTCCAATTCAATGGCTCTTGAGTGAAGCCGCGGAAAAAGACATTGTACTGCTCCTGCACCCCGACAATGTTACAGCCAGCCCAGCAATCATGCAGGAGTTTCTCCAAGTCATCCAGAAACTGGAGACAATTGTATTACCAACGTCGTCCTAACAATCTCTTCAACTCCACTAGCTTGAGATGCACCCTGCGGAACCGTCATTCGGTGGATGGCACCTGGTCTTTCCCAGAAGCTGGCTCTGCTTCATCAGCTTACGCCGTTTCCAATCCACCAGTATCCGTTCTAGGCGCCCCCGCACAGGCCCCTTCTTCTTCCGCCATGCCCCATCCATCAAATGAACGCCAAGATCGCCGAACAGGTTCCAGTTGTCGAGGTCGCACACGTCATCCGGAAAAAGCACCGTCACCATTTTGGCTAGTTTCGGATTCTCAGCCAGGGTACGCGAAACCAGGCCAGGTCCTGTGGAGTACAGAATATAAAAATCAGATTCAACCAGCGGCGGAAGCCCGCGCAGCATAGGCTTGACCCATGCAGGATCCCTCTGGCCGCGTATGCAGTTTTCAATAATTGCCTGCATGAATGGATGGCCCTGTGCAGCGCCGAATCCATAGTTGCCAATCTCCCAATCCATATTGTATTCAGTGCGAAGAAAAGAACTAAGTGTCAGCCTCTCGAATGGAAAAACGCATCCGAACTTGAGCAACTCCGAGAGACTTGTAGCCAGCAATACGTCCAAGTCGAAGTAGAATCCGCCATGCCGGTAGATCGCCAAATACCGAAAGAAGTCATACCGTTGAATGGGAAAGCGAAAGGATTCGTACACCGCTCGATACTGAGGAAATTCCTGGTCGATGAACTTCTCTCGCCCATCATTGTCAAAAAACAGGTATTCATAGTCCGGGTGCAGTAGCCGCATATTCGATACCATAGCCCGCAGACGCACAGCCTGCGGAGCGGTATTGGCCGTCTGAATGATGCGCCTGGGAATCTGATAGACCTCCTGGTGCTCGTCATCTGTCTTGGGCAAAGAGCTAACTCCATTGGCCGCAAACTTGCCCTGACCCGCCTCTGTTGAAACATGTTCGTCCATGTGCATTGGATCGTCCAGACCTCAGATTCAGGTTACGGTTTGAATGATGTTTGGCCGGATCAATCGCGCGACTCATCCGGTCGTGAAAGCATTCCCGGCAGAACCTGGAATACCGTTGTGAAAAATAAGAAACCATTCTCCAGAAACTGGGAAGGCAACCAGCATTATCGAACGTTGATGTTTGTCGATGACCTTTGCAGGCAGTTCTCTGCGGCTGCCCTGACCAGAGGACGAATGGAATCCCATGTCCACTTCTCAATAAACTGATGCCATGCCCGTTCAGCCATTTGCGCCGCGATCTCCGGCTCACGAATCACGCGGATGCAGGCATTGGCAAATTCCTCAGCTGAGTCTGCCAAATACATCTCGCGTCCATCCACCGCACCGTAGCCGTAGGCCCCATAGGTAGTCGATACGACCGGACACTTCAGGCTGAAGCCGTGAGCTATTTTAATGCGTGTGCCTGCGCCCACGCGTATGGGCACCACCATCGCCGACCAGGTCTTGATCTCCTCTGATGTACTCGCAAGCCATCCCAGCCTGTCGATGTCCAGGCCTGACAATTGAAGAGACCCGTGCGTGTCCTGGCCAACGACCCGCAGCCTGGCGTCGGGCACTTGGCGCTTGATGAGCGGCCAGCACTGTTTCACAAACCAGTCTATTGCGTCGCGATTCGGAAAGTAATCGAACAACCCAATGAAACCAAGCCTGGGCGGCACTGCAGGATTGTAAACCGGCTCGCTCTGAGGCATCTCAAATCCATTCGGGATCACGTGAATTGGCGCCCTTACGCCAACCCGTTCAAGGTATTTCTTGTCTTCCTTGCTACAGACCGAGAGTACGGTGAATCGTTCCCCAAGCAGCTTTTCCCTTCTCCGCCAGCTAAACAGCCTGCGCCGCGCGAGCAGACGCTCCCTGTACCCGCCCGCTGTCTGCAGGGCAGCACCTTGGTAGGTAGTGGGCAAATCGTCTATGTCCACCACCGAGCGTCGCCATGCTGAGTTTGGAAATATGTCCGGAGCACGCAGGCTGAAGAACCAGATCAGGTCGTATTGATCCAGGCTGTTCAGCAGACTGCGCATCGGCTCACCTTCCACGCCGCAGCCAAACGGGTAGCTGGATTTTGGATCGAAGGTCCATCGGATCTTGTCTGCCAATCCCTCATTGAGGCGTGGCTTTACCTCAAGTATGTATGCCGGCGGAAACTCGCCATGGGCGGCCGCAGTCAGGTTGCCCGTTTTGCCTTTGGTGTTCAATATCGCTACGTCAACATCACCCAGTTCCCGCAAAGCGCGGGCGATATGCAGGCATCGCATCTCCCCGCCAAAGCTTGCCGTTTGCGGTATGGACTCGGACACATAGAGAATCCGGAGTGAGTCGCTGCCTGTGCTCATGCAATATAACCTTGCTGGGATGGATGGCCAGAAGCGCCATGCGTTGCTGCAAATGCTGGAATGCCGCGACTCGAGATTGCCTGCATCAGTCCGAGGCCGCCGCGTTCCGGGGAGCGAATCCCAATCCCGTGATCAACCTGCGTATCGGGCGAGGGATTCGATTCCATGAAATCAGGTTGAGAAGAACGTGAAAGGAGTAAATACCGCTCACCAATGTCGCCAGCGCCCCCAGACCATCTGCCGCAAGCACCGGAAGCAGATGGAATCCCCAACATACGGTCGCGATCAATACAGCAAAATACAAACCTGACCGGTAGTTCTCGCCTGACCAGCGGAAGCCGCTGAGACGGCCTACGACCGGATAATGCAAAAGACCGTGAAAGACGCAATAGGAGAAAAAGGCTATCCCAGCGCCGTTCAAACCTGAAAGGCTGACACATATCCACGCCAGAGCAGCATACACCGAGGCACAGGCCAATTCACACCAGAAAAAGATAGCCCTTCGGCCCTTTGCCACGATGATGAAGCCCATCGGCCAGGTAATGACCTGGAGCATCGTCCCCAGGCAAATCCAGCGCAGAACTCCTACCGCTGCGGTGAATTTCGCAGTGTAAAAAAATGTCATGACAAGCGGAGCAAAAGTCAGCGTAGCAAGAACGCCTGGCCCTGCCAACAACAGCCCAACTCTTGCCTGCTCATTGACCAGGCGGTTGCACATAACATTGTTGGTAGCATTGGCGGTCAAGCGCGGATAGAAATCTGCGGCCATGGCCTGAATAATGAATCCTACATACAATCCGCCCAGTGTCCAGGCCGACTGATACAATCCCGCAGCTTCAAGACTTACTTTGCGGAGTATCAGAATCCTGACCAGGTAGGCCACGCTGGTCAGCAGCAAGCCGCCCATCATGAAAACCGAACCGAGCTTCAGAAGAGCAGATGCTTCCTGCATGATCAGGGAAGGTGCAATGGCCGGTACTTGGATTTCTATCTTTCTGCTGTACCACCATGATGGAAGAATCGTCATCGCGGCAACAATAACCAGGGAAGGCACTACACCGTTTTCGCGAAAAAAATAAACTACTGGAAGGCTGACGATGGTTCCGAAGATCGTGCCCAATATCCCCATCTTGGCTAGATCGGCGATGCGCCGCATTCCCTGGATCAGTGCCGCTTGTCCCTGGGATGCCAATGTGAAGAAAACGGCAAGCGATAAAATGCATATGGCGGGCGCATGCTGTGCAGTGCCAAAAGTCAATCTGGATACCGGCCGTGAAAGCGCCATCAGCAGGATTGCTCCAAGTGCTCCCAGAATGACTGACGTTCGCCGCAGCACGGCTGCAGTTTGTGCAATCCTCTCCGAATCGCCCGACCCTACCGCTTCTGCAATCTGGCGCACCCCACTGCTGTTGACACCCACGCCAGCGATGCTTTCGGTAAGAGTCTCAACCGCTCCATAAAGGCCAAACAACCCAAAACCGGCCGGGCCAAGCAAATACGCCATCGCCTTGGTGCGAATGATTCGGACTCCGATGCCAATCACGGAGGAGCCACCGACCAGGACGGATGATTTGATAATCTGGCCGTAAGTCTCGCCACCGGATGTCACTGATTCATTCGGTTGAGTTGCGTCGGACATTGGATGGACAACCTGCCTGTTCTATACCTTGATAACATGAACTGACCAGCCAATGGCAAGCCCGAGCTTAAGCATTTGCCGAAGATCCGGCGAGAGGCAGTTCTCTAGCAGAACCATTCTACTGAAGAATTCTGACTCGTGTTGGACGGAGGGCTTTCGCCGCCGGCAATTCAACCATTGTAAGATGCTTCTCGCTTAGCAAGCTTGAAGGAATACCAGTAATCGCCAGTAAAAACGCAAACCAAATGAGATTCATCATTCGGAAACCAGCTTCCGACAGACTGAACATCAAACTCGCGGTGAAAAATGCCAGGCCAAGTCTGCCCGCATATGGATCCCGGTAAAAAGCGGCCAGAGCGTTGCGATATCCCGTTACAATAAGCCCCCCAAGCAAAATCACGCCTACCCACCCCAGGTTGATATAGATTTCAAGATATCCATTATGGGCCTGCAGAATTCCTTTATCGGTTGCGTCCCAAACAAACTGAAGCCTGTTCCCGAGCCAGAAGCTCTCATATCCAGTGCCCAACAAAGGGTTCGTGTGCAATGCCAGTACTGCCCTCCATATATCCGTCCGGCCGGTCAAGGTTGCATTTCTTCCAAGCGAATGAAGGAGCGATCCTGCCGAGTCAAGGAAAACCGCGAACACTGCAAGGCCGACGGCGCCGATAACGATCGCATGTATGCCACCGGCACGCGCCGCAACCCATCGCTGCGTAGACATGACCATTACTGCACCTGCAATCGCAAAACATGACAGCGAGGTCATTGAATCGGCTTTGACAATGAGAAAGATGGCGGTTGCCAGCAAAGCGCCGTAGACCATCAAATGCGTGCGTCTATAGGGCATCTTGCGCGCGTCATAAGCGCTCAAAAGCAACCAGAGCAATCCCAAACCGCAAACCAGACAAGTCTGTCCAAGTGAGTTCTTCTGAGTCGTAACACCATTGTAATAAGTAATGTTACTGTAGCTGTCGAAGTAGGTTCCCAGATCCGGGTAAAATAGGATGAGAAGCAATGACATTGGCAACAATATGAATGCTGTCCGCGCGAACAGACGCTTCATTGCAGTCAATGGATATGGATCGGTGAGTACAACCAGCACCATCACAATATCGCCAATCGCCTTGACCATGCGCTTCATCGCCACGAATGGATAATCTGACCAGACAATGCTGATAATGCAGTAGGCAAAGAACAACAGAAGCGGCAGGTTCGCATGCAGAAATCTCCTGACCTTGCTCGATCTAAGATTCAAGATCAGCAATCCACCTGCAATCAGTACCCCGAAAATTGCCGCATCGCCAGGTGTTCCCTCTGTGTACCTTGCAGTATCGAGATTCGTTGAGCCCGTAAACCACTGGGACACAGAGCGCGACCCATTGATGAGCAACCACGCCAAAGGAAGCCATAGCGCCTTCGAGGTCGGCACTTTGTCTTGACGTTCCATGACAAAGAGACCTGCGATGCCGATGACACACGCGATCATTGCGATTAGCTGAATCATATCGAGTCGAAGAACAAAGGATGTAAAACCTACTCCGGCAAATGACTTTGAATTCTGCGGTTGCGATTACCTTGGAAGTATCAGCTTGCTCGTCTTCAGTCCGCTATCACGGTGAATTGCCAGAGTGCAGAATTTATACTTCCCGTGCCCGGCCTCAATCGCATCATTCAGGTTACATATTCCTCGCGAATCGGATTGATGCCCATCAACTTGAGCAGTTTGCCCGCATGATAGGCCATCTTCTCTACAAACGACATGAAGATGTGCTGCCCGAACAGCAGCGAGAAAGGTAAAGTTATCGCATAGATCGGGATAGCAATCACGGATTTTACGATACTTTTAGCTCCGCAAGTCGGCTGCAGGCTTTCGCATGCGCCCTGCAGCATGGCCCTTCTCACTTGGTAGATTCTCGTCCAGCGGTTCGGAGGAATAGTCTCAAATACAACGGCATCGGCAGACCAGATGAACACATAGCCTTCCTCGATCTTTCTCCGAAAGAAATCTTTGTCTTCTCCGGCCCTGAACTCGGGACGAAAGGGGGCTGCATCGCCTGCAATTGTTCTTCTCTTCACCAGAACATTTGAAGTGCGCGATATGATCCAGTCAACCTGCATCCCGGTTGGATAGACCGGACGAACAAAGAACCGGCTCTTCTGCAACCATGCCGGAGCGGCCTCGTCGAAATAGCGAATTACAGGCCCAAGCACGCCATCCACGTTGTACTGGTTGCAGGTCTTGAACAATGTCAACAGCCAATCCGAAGCCGGAAACTCGTCGTCATCGATAAAAGCTAAGAAATCCCCTTCAGCGATCTCCACAACTTTATTGCGCGCCAACGCGATGCTCCGTCTCGGTTCAACTTCATATTTCATGGGTACTGTAGAGGCCAGGCGCATTTCCGCGACCGTAGCCTCGGCGGACCTTGACACGTCGTTGTCCACCACTGCAATCGAATACGTGAACAACCCGCCGGTCGCCTGTTGGCTCATCTCAAACAGCAGCCTTTTAAGATAAAGCGGGCGTTTGTAGGTACACACGCAAACACAGATGTGCGCGCTGGCATCCTGCGGAACGGGACTTATCGAATTCATATCCCCTCCGATTTCCACTCGTCCTCGCCCATGCCCGCAAGGTTCATACAATAGCCTTAACGTCGGCGCAGCCACTGTCGGATCGCAGAACGTACCCGCGTGCAATGCCTACGTCGCCTGCACAACTGCTGAATTCCCTGTCCAGCAGAAATCTGTATTGCGCGTTATCGATAGCATGTGTCTCAATTTCGACATTGAAACGAATTGCAAGTTCGAAGATCCTTCGCAGCCGGCTCGGTTGCAGCGGGATCAAATCAAAAAAGTAATCTGTAATCCGGTAGCGCCGGGCCAATTGCCGGTCTTGCAATCCGCGATAGAGGCGATTGAAATAACCCTTTTCTCCCGGCCCGAAGGTGAAATTCCGGCGAACAATAATACCCGGAGGGATAAGATTCTGCAACATCACGTTCATGCAAAGATGCATGTGGTGGTGGCCGTCCATACGACTCGCAGGCGCGCCATACAATCGCTCATACTCCTCCTGTTGAGCTTTCACAACATATTCGAATGAAGCTGTAAGACCAGGATGATAAATGACCGGCGCAAGGCGATTGGAGTTCAAATAGCGTGAGAGCCTCTCCTGATGTTCCAGCAGCTTGTTCGGGCATTGTGGTGAGGTAAAGGGCATCGTGAAGTTCAGATGCAAACCCGCGTCGATATCATGCTGCTGTGCAAGATCCGCCGCGCGTTCGGAATCCACCATGAACAACATGGCTCCTACCGAAGAAATCACGCCGCGAAGGGCGCAATCGAGAGTACGGTCGGTTGTCGGGACATCTCTCCCCCAATCGTCCGCATTCACGATTATTGTGGCGCAAGGCCGTGCTACGCTTTCATATTCGCACGACCCGTCGCTTGCGGATATTGTGCCCGCGTGATTGTCTTTCATATCCGGGCTTCCATTTCGATTAGGATTCATACGTTACAAATGTGCGAGATTGCTTCTGCAAATAAAGAGATTAGTGGCCAAGCATATACCGACTGCACGCAAACTACCGGCGGTCATGCGCCTCTCTGCTAGCAAGCACCGCGTTATCGCGCGGAATTGCTTTTCGGACAAATTTGGCTTTCAGTCTCTGCATCTGCTCCCTTCGGTGAAACTTCATCAGCTCGCCTGACACTGGCCTGTCCATTTGCTTAAGGAACGCCCAGAGATAGCCAGTCTCGATTGCCAGGCCTCGAAGTATGAGTGGCTGTTGGGTCATTTGATATGCCGATCTGAACAACTGCCAAACAGGATGGTTCCCCATGACGTAATCCATTACGCCGGAATTGAACCTTGCCTTGATCGGCCCGCACTGAGCTGTCCCCACTTTGCGATGGTGCATGCACACCTTGTCGGTGAAAGTGCGGGTCTTCCAGCCTTTCATCCTGGCTGTGATTACGGCGATACAGTCGATTGTGCCGACCTTCACAGGAGCGTAGCCGCCAATTGCCTCATAACATGCACGGCGGAATACTTGACATGCTCCAGATACATGATCGAGGCTCACGAAACGGTAGTCGTAGGTCTCCTTAGAATTCTCCACGTAGGGCGTTCCCACCACTCCGAGCATCGAGTCCGAAGCCAGCTTTTCAAGCAGAAATGAGAAGTAGCCACTCTCGAAAGTAATATCCGCATCCAAGTTGGCGATCACCTCGTACGGCAATCCATCGAGCCTGGCCTTGCCAGCATTGAACGCATAGGCTTTGCCGGCAAAATGGCGCTCTTTGCGCTCCGGCATGCGGAGTAATTCTATCCACTCGTTCTCAGCTACATGTCTGTTGACAATTTCATCGGTGCCATCTGTTGAGCCATCACTGACGATAACCCATTTAAGCGGGCGTACTGTCTGCGCCACTACCGACTGTATCGTCTGCTCGATAAGCTGTGCCTCGTTGCGCGCCGGGGTCACCAGCACATAGGAAGGAAGTTTCAACATAACAGCTCCTCATTCAGTACTTGGCGTTGCAATTCGGGTATGCGCAATGCCAACCCGGCAAGTAGCCCCGATCCGAGCACCGGAAGCGCTACGAGAACATGGCCCGGCTAAGTTATTGACCCAACTACGTTGTGTTGAAATGATAAACATCCAGAGCAGCCGTGGCGCCATCAACATGCTCCCCCCTCAGGGTGACAGCGCTGCGGTGGTGCACCCACGTGAGCCGTGATCAATCATAATCCGCACAACAGAATCTTCACCAGAATAGAAGGTGCAGTTTTTGCGATTTCCATATCCGGCGGGCCACAAGTTCACGTGCTTCTTTTCACTTGTTCCAGCGAGTTCTATTCACACTCCGGCAGCTTCCAGGGTCTTGGAAGCAAAGGCAAGCACTTCCTCGGCTACCCTGCTTTGCTGTCTGACGGTAAGCTGCGGAAACATGGGCAAGGAGATGATCTCCGAAGCAACTCGTTCCGATACCGGGAAGGCTCCCTCGCCGTAATTCAACGAAGCATAGGCTTTCTGCAAATGCAGAGGAATCGGGTAGTGTATGCCCGTGCCAATGCCTGCATTTTTCAGGTGGTTCATCATTCCAACGCGGTCGCTGGTACGGATCACAAAGAGGTGATATACCCCGCGGGACCAGGCAGGCTCACTGGGAAGGCTTACGGTTTTATTGCCCGCGAGAAGACGGTTGTACTCGGCCGCCCGGTCTCGGCGCTGCGCGTTCCACTTCGCCAGATGAGGCAACTTCGTATTCAGAAGCCCGGCCTGTATCGCATCGAGCCTACCGTTATAGCCTTCCATATCGTGGTAATACTTCTTCACCTGGCCATGATCGCGCAGCATTTTGACTTTGCCGGCCAGTTCGGCGTCGTTTGTGGTCACGGCTCCGCCTTCGCCACATGCGCCTAGATTTTTGCCAGGATAAAAACTGAATGCAGCCGCCCGGCCCATGGACCCAGCCTTCATCCAGCGATTGAGATCCTTTGAGAAGTATTCAGCGCCGTGCGCTTGGCAGGCATCCTCAATAACGACGAGCCCATACTGGTTGGCGAGTCTCAGAATTGAATCCATGTCAGCCATTTGGCCGTAGAGATGCACCGGAACAATCGCGGTGACCCGCCTTCCACTGCGCAGGCTGGTCAGCTTGCCGGATGAGTCTCGCGTGCATTGCTCTTCTAGAAATTGCTGCAACATCTCCACCGACATGTTCGATGTACGTTCGTCAATGTCGACAAATTCCGGAAAGGCGCCGGCTTGTGAGATGGCTTCCGTAGTAGCAATAAATGTGTTCGGTACGGTTATCGCAACATCGCCGGGTTGTATTCCGGCTGCCATCAAGGCAAAGCGCAATGCATCCGTGCCACTGCTTACAGCAACACAATGGCCGGCATCGCAGAAGGTCGCGAATGCCTTCTCAAAATCCTCCACCATTGCCCCGCCGACAAAGCCAGCCGTGTGCAACACATGGCGAAAAACATCGACAAGTTCACCTTCGAGTTGCAGGTGAGGAGTAACCAGATCGAGAAAAGGCACGAGGTCAGGATCTGCAGTCTTCCCGGTCGGTTCGATGAAGCGCAGAACCTTAGCCGGATTTCCGGCCACAATAGCGTTGGGGGGAACATCTTTGGTGACGACGCTGCCGGCGCCTACGATGGCGCTCTCGCCGACAACAGTATTTGGGAGAATCGTGGCTCCAGAGCCAATCGATGCACCCTTCTTTATGACCGTTCGTTCGACCTTCCAGTCGGCTTCGGTTTGCAGACTTCCCTGCGCTGTCGTGGCCCGGGGATAACTGTCGTTGATGAACATGACTCCGTGCCCGATAAAAACATTGTCTTCAATGACAACGCCTTCACAGATGAAGGTGTGACTGGATATCTTGCAATGCTTGCCCACACTGGCATTCTTCTGGATCTCGACACACGCGCCGATCTTGGTCTCGTCCCCGATTTCGCAGCCGTACAGATTGATGAATTTCGAGAGCTGCACGTTCTCCCCTAGTTTGACGTCATTCGCAACACAGTTGTATGTGTTCATAGATAGACCAGGGATCCTCTCTTATCCAATGATTCGCTGGCTGCTTCCAGCATCTTGACCACGCGCAGCCCAGAGCATCCGTCGTTAAATGGATCGTGTCCGCTTGAAATGCAATCCACAAAATAGGACAGCTCCTTACGCAGCGCCTCGCCCTGTTCCAGTTGAGGGGCACACATATCGCCAGACCGATAGTGTACCAGCATATCGTACACGCCTTCCTGGCTTTTTATGTCCACTCCCCGGTCGTATATTTTCAGCTTTTCATCGGCTTCAAGATCGTTCCAGACCAGCATTTTCTTCTCGCCGCCAATGAGGGTTGTCCTGATTTTCACAGGGGAAAGCCAGTTGACATTGATATGCGCGATGATCTTCTCGGGAAAATAGAGTGTCATGAATGCCACATCTTCGTGGCCGTTCAAATGCTTCTGCCCAGTCGCTACAATTGCCTCTGGAGTTGACTTGATGAGGTAATCCATTATGGAAAGATCATGCGGTGCAAGATCCCAAAGAACATTGATATCGTGTTGGAAAAGGCCTAGATTGACGCGGGTGGAATCGTAGTAATAGAGCTTGCCCAAGGCTTCTTCGTCGAGCAGTTTGGAGATCTTCTTGACCGCTCCGGTGAACAGAAATGTGTGGTCCACCATAATCTTGAGGTTCTTTTGGAGAGCAAGGTTGATCAGCTCCTCTCCTTGCGCGGCATTGCTGGTAAATGGCTTCTCAACAAATACATGCTTGCCATTTTGCAGCGCGGCTTTTGCCAGCTCGAAGTGCGTCCAGACCGGCGTAATAACTGCAACTGCGTCTATATCCGCCGACAAGATCACTTCCATCGGGTCCGGCGTCACTTTGATCCCTGGGTATGCTTTCTGCGCACGTTCCCGGGCAGTTGCGCCAAGATCCGCGATTGTAAGCACACGGGAGCCCTCCAGCGTCGTGAGGTTCCTCACAACATTTGGTCCCCAGTAGCCGTAGCCAATTACTCCGAAGTTCATGATTTTACCACCAATCTTACAAACTGCTGACGACCCGAAGGGTGCATTGGGGGAAAGTCGAGCCCTGCATAGCATGAAGTAGACGGCTTATCCATCTACATCAAAGGACAGGCTGATATATAGCACTTATTGAGCACCGGTACCCTTAATCACTGCCAGCGGCGTACGCAGCAGAATCTTGAGGTCGAGCCAGGGGGACCAGGACATGGCGTAACGCAGATCCATACGAACCATTTCGTCAAACTTGACACGGCTTCGACCTATGATCTGCCACAAACCCGTGATCCCCGGCTTGGCTTCCAATACTCGGCGGCGGTGCCACGTCTGATAAGCTGCCAGCTCGTACAGGATTGCGGGACGAGGTCCTACCAGCGACATTTCTCCCGTGAGAACATTCAGCAACTGCGGCAGTTCATCCAGGCTGGTTCTCCGCAGAAACTTTCCCACCCATGTAATCCT
>Ga0302320_10016547_pt1 | contig 15053 bp, 16 predicted proteins | sample Bog_T0_3_FD_202130 | JGI IMG/M metagenome (GOLD analysis project Ga0302320, IMG submission 202130) | Peat permafrost microbial communities from Stordalen Mire near Abisko, Sweden - Bog_T0_3 | ecosystem: Environmental > Terrestrial > Soil > Wetlands > Peat | place: Sweden: Abisko, Stordalen Mire... | reverse complement strand
AAAGCCGTCCGGGTCTAAAATGATCTGCATCAGTGAGGTTGGTGCCGGGAGGGGGAATCGAACCCCCATGAGGTTGCCCTCGGCGGATTTTGAGTCCGTTTTTTACACTTTTGCACAGACTTGCACTAAGTAGCAGGAAAGTCCATAAGCGACACATAATAGATGGCTTATATGCGATTCATGCTTCGCACAGAGTTGCACCGAGAGGTACATAATTCCGGTACAAAGTGGCACCAAAAGTGGCACCAGAATTTTCCGCAAGGCACATCGGACTTTCAGTCCCCCGAGAGAGGACACGGTCCGCAAGCTTGTCGCCTCCGAGGAGCCATAGCCCCCCTAGGGACACACACGGTAACAACATACTTGACAAAATGGCGGGATATGGCGGGAGTTCGCGGGTTTTCGCGGGATGGTGACGTGCCTCCCACGCTCCTCAAGGGACTATCCAAATAGGGGACTTGTAAATATCCCCACTTTTATGTATTCTGGGAGAGTTCGCCCCGCTACTGACTAGTTTCGGGACGACTAGATACCTCAGGCCCTCGAAAGAGGGCCTTATACTTTTGGGGATAAAACATGGAAAGAGTAGCAGTTTTTGTAGACGCCGGTTACTTGTACGCTGGCGGAGCGAAATCCGTGACTGGAGTAGACGGTACTAAGCGCCACGAAATCACGTTGGACATCTCAGTAGCGATTCCTTTCCTGATCTCCAAGGCTGAGGCTATTTCACAGTGCAAATTGCTACGAATCTATTGGTATGACGCAGCGCCGTCTAGCCGCCTGACGACCGATCACCAAATACTTGCGTCCACAGATAACGTTAAACTACGTCTTGGCGTAATCAACGGATTTGGACAGCAAAAAGGAGTGGACGGAAAGATCATCACAGACCTTGCAGAACTCTCCAGAAATCGGGCATTCACGGATGCCGTTCTTTTGGGTGGTGATGAAGACCTTCGTATTGGCGTCGAATTGGCTCAAGAGTACGGTACGCGAGTCCATCTTTTTACAATTGATGGCAGCACGAGTTCGCCGACTCTTCGGCAAGAGTCAGATACGACTTCTATCCTCGCCTCAGTAGATATAAAAACCTTTATCTCTGTGCGCCCAGCAACAATTGTCCCCGCTATCCCGGCTCCCCCTACCGTTTCAGTTCCAGCGACAGCGGCGAGTGCCGCTGCAAGTACAACGACCTCGCCAGCGATCCCGGCATCCCCTATTCCAGTGCCAGATTTCAATACAACGATGCAAGCTGAAATCAAAGGGTATTTAGCTGGACTCTCTCCCACTGAACAGGTGTCGCTGACTGCTGCGCTGAAGACTGGTGCAGGGATACCCGCCGAACACGATGGACGGTTACTCGCTCGTACAAGAGGTGCGCTCGGACGGCCCCTCGATCAACCCGAAAAAGCTAAGTTACGTCGTGCTCTAAAACATGAACTTGGGGTCTGATCCTCCTAATTTCAGGAGGGCTCCGTCATATTTTCTGTGGCTTTGGCGGCGGCTTCGTCTGCCTTGGCCTCCCGTTTGAGTAGGTCGGCTTTGGAGGCGGTCAGAATCTGCCGGACGGCGTTATCGAACCGCTCGAATTCGGTTTTGCCGGGGACGTTCGGGGCTGGCAATGGCTTCAGTTGAACCTCTCGGTCGATTCCGGTTTCATGCGGTTATCATAGCGCAGTATTATGGCACCATCCCCAGATACACCGTTCGCGTCCGTCTACTATTTCGTAACCGAGGATGGTATCGCCGCATGGATCAATTTCGTATGAGACTGCACCTTGAGCAATTGGACTGGCCGGATGCCGAACACCCGCACAAATACTCAGAGTTTGAGATGGTGACAAATCAGGCGTTTTCTGGGGAGAGGATTCTGGTTGATAATCGGCACTTTCAGGATTGCAAATTTGAGCGTTGCCGCTTTGTTCATTCTGGAGGGCCATTCGCATTTTATGAATGCGAGATTTTAGACCACGCAATATTCTCGCCAACTGGGGCCGCAAGTCGAACCATGCGACTGTATGAAGCTGTGAAACCGGTCTTTGGGAAGGGCTTGCCGCCGATTTGAGGAATTGCACACTTCCTACTATTGCGCTACTATCAGCGCAAGAGAGTGGTGCCCAATCATCCTCTCAAAGAACTCTGAAACCCGCCCTGGCAGGCGGGTTTTCTATGTTGCGGCTGATACTAGCATAGTAATCGGCTTTGTTCTTCCCCTAAACAGGACTGTAGTAGGCCCAAGCAAACATCCTATTTGCCAGTCCGCCCAGTTTGTCGAGTTCGATATTACCGAGTGACGTTCCCAAAGAGACTTCCAGTGCCTTACATGCTTCGATGGCAACATCATCGAGCAGCACAAAGTTATCGTATCTTCCGACCACGCTAAAGTGTTTCTCAAGGAAATCGTAGCCTTGCGCTTCGACGGAATAGCCGTACATCATGCGTTCCTGCCAGCCAAAAGGTACGAGAGATGCTTTGCGCCTAAAGGATTCGGTGTGGAGTCGAACTGTGTCGAGGGTGCCAGATCGAAAACCGAACACTGTATAAGCCATGGCCTAAGATCATAACAGGCGCTATCGCCAGCCATGTTGCCCGAAAACGATTAGCCTTTGTCCTCTGTCGCCTCACGCACCACCCGCAAAGCATTCTGGCTACTGTCCAGCCAAGTTTACGCCCCCCTTGATCTCTAGGAACCTGCTTCGGCCTATGGAATCAGGGGATGTGCGTTGGGTAATCCGCTGCGATGCAGGCTTGAACCTCTTTCCACCAGTTGATTTCGCTACAGCCGTCCGCACGGTCATACCCAGGTCCAGGCTTGTACTCGCCGCCATTGATGGCGAGGCTGTTGAGCGGCGGTAGATTCTGGATGTAGCACCACTCCGCTATCTCCACCAGCCATCGGCCAACTATCCGGTACGCATCGGGGAGACCAGCACGCTCGCATAGCTTTTTGTAAGGGATTAGGTCGTAAGGAGTCACTGTTTCGGCTGTGCGGCTTTGCCGTATGTGTCCATGCCAAAACAACAATTCCTTAGCCAGCAGTATTGTCTCCGCTTCCATGCACACATCATATCGCTCTTAGCGTACTAGAACTGCGTTTTCTTCGTCGTTCCAAACATGGTCAGAGATACCAGCAGTCATCGCTGGGGCGCGGACGCAAGAACCCGTCCCTCCGGACGCTGGAAATCCTCGCTGGATTCACGATGAGCCTGATCCAATTCTTGGACGGAATCTGACTCAGTGCATGTTCGTTGCAGCAAGTATCAGCCACAGATAGCCGATCACAAAGGTGATGAGCGAACTGTAGCCAAGCATTTCGTTCAAGGTGTATTGCTTGGCCGTGTGGGGAAAACCATGCAAGACGTGTTCGTAAGTTAGAATCTGGCACGCCATGAAACTCAAGCCATAGATCACACTCGCCGCAATCAAAATCAACGGTGAAGCATAGAACCAAGGCAAGAATCCAGCCTGTCCATGCAGTGCAGACGAACCTACAATCAAGACAATTGACCCCGTAGCCACACCTAGTAGGTATTCTGAGAGCCGAAGAAATTTCATCATGATTGGTTCGTAATCTCTGGGATCGCCGGATGGACCGAGCTTGTAGTTCTCATGAACATTCAACTTTCGACAGACACGCCAAGTCACCGTTCCAACAGCGATTGCGACGATTGAACCACTGAATCCGGAATAGAGATGCATTAATACCCTCCTCCACAGTGATTCGTTATCGGGGAACGATCTCGCACCACTCAACGGCGTTTGTTTCGTTTGCGTATAGGCGCCCTAACTGATGAGAACCCGCGGATGGCTCGGCATGACCCTCAGCTTGAAGAATGAACAAGTCACGCAGAGAAGTCTCCCGGCCCGCAGCAAGACCACAGCGTCCGGGCGACGTCCGAACAAAGCTAGATCCGCAATACATCGACTTGGCTGCCAAGAGTCTCTTCGGCCAGATTTACTACGAATTCGTGGTGAGTGAAGAGGATCGGCTGCAGGTGCTCGCCGATATCAGACAGAGCCAAGAGACCCGCCCTGGTACTGTCCTCGTCAAAAGTTGTAAAGATGTCGTCACCAATAAAAGGGATGGCCTCATTCGCAGCTGCGTAGTCCTCTAAGTAAGCAAGGCGCAAAGCCAGATACAGCTGATCTCTTTGTCCTTCGCTCATGCCGTCGATACAGACCGTTCTTCCATCAGGTCTCTCGCCGACTAGCTCCGGCATGTCGTTCTCCGGGTCGAACTCCTGCATCAGCCTCGAGTAATGTCCGCCCGTGAGTTTTGAAAATAGCTCTCCTGCTCTACTCATAAGGGGGGCGGTTTGACCTGTCCGATGTTCTTCAATGACCTTGTCCAGAAGGTTCGCGCTCAGTCGCAGCTTCACGTACTCACGGATCGCGACCGCCATCTCGGTTTCGGCGCTTTTCATTTGCAGGTGAGCGATTTCCCCTCCTGAACTCAGCTCCGCGTCATCTAACGCGTTCTGCGTACTTAACTTTGCTGAATAAACAGTATTAATCTCGTCGTCGAGAAGAGAGAAGCCGTCGGATAGCGTTTGGATCTTTCGATTCGCTTCAGCTGCATCGAAATCTGTTAGTTCTGCACGTAGGCGTTCTTCTGGTATGCCATCCGACTGTTCGACTAACAACTTTCTTGCAGCGGCGACCTGTTCTTGGGTTGAGAATGCCCTTTCGAGCCTGTCTAGAGTCGTCGAGGGTTCACCGGATAGGGACATCTCTGTCATCTTCGCTTTCACGGCCAAACTGGTTGACCCAGAAAAGCGTTCGGCATCCTCAAAGTTTTGTTGATCGTTTTCGAACTTCACGATTGCATCATCGAAGAGGAGCTTCTCCGCAATCCGTGAATCCATCGTTCTTTTGAGCCTTGTAGCCTGATCGACTGGCTCCAATTCGACTTCATCGGGCAGGAGAAACCCACTCAGTCTAGTCACCTCGGAAGTAAACTCGGCAATATCCCTGTCCATCCCACGTACTCGCTTCAAATCGTTATCCCGGGACACGATTAGGGAAGGAACCTGCAACCACGCTTTTGCCGCAACTCCGACGGACGCAGTACTGGCGCCCTTGCTGAAGTTCAGAGGCGAAATTGCCTGTGCCCAGCCGGTCTCCCAATCGGCCTCGAGGTCTTTCGCGACAATGAGTTTCTTCATCGTTTGAGCTAGACTCTTGTTTTTGTCCGCGATGATCCCTTGATTTGCAGCATTGTCTGCCCACAGCTTTTCCAGACGTTTGATCTTACTGTCTAGAAGATCGAAGATACTCAGGGTTTCGAGATTGTTAGGAGTTGCTAAGCCGATCGCCGTCCCCAGTTCAATCAGGGCTGCCCGCGTTTTAGACTCGCTATCCTCTAAGAGCAGTCTTTCAGACTCGCTCGCGATGATCGCATCCCTCTGCTCAAGCAAAGACCGGGATGATTCGATCCAAGCGGCCATTTCCCCCGGATTGGCAGGAGAATCAGTGACGTTCATCCAGAGTTGTAGCCAATCCTCCACTCTCTCGGAGAGTTGCTTTTCGTTGAGTTCGCGACTCGCGCTTATGGTTTTGAGGCGGCCTTTGAGCTCTGAAACGGTTCTGCTCTGCGAATTGAATTCGGCCACCCGGTCTGCATCCTGAATCGCAGCATCGGCGAGACGATCAGCCTCAGAGGACTGCTTCTCAAAGAGCTCAACGGCGTAAGGCTTACCAGCGTCTGGCATTGATGGAGTGTCGCCAAGTACTACTGAGCGTAATTCTCCCCAGGTCACCTCCCTTCCTTCACGAGCGCTCTCAATGAGGGCATTGGAAGCAACCGGGGGTCCCTGTTGCAGTGCCGCAAGGCGCTTGTCTCCTTCTTCGATTTGAGAAGTTAGCTCAGCAAATTCAATTGCAAGCAATCTCTTGGAGTCCTCTAATGCAAGTATCTCTCGGCGATGGCGTTCAATGGTGTCGATGCTGGGCAAAGAGAGCGAAGCATGCGATTCCATATCGTGGATTGGCGGAGCAAGTCTAGCAGCACGTTCAGATAGCTTTCGCCGAGCAGTCGCAATATTTGCAGTAATCGCAATGAGCTTTTCGACGTTCACTCTGCCCGATCGTAGAGCGTAGAACTGGTCTCTCCACAAAGCCGGATCATCTTCGGGTGACTCTGTCGCCTGAGCGCGTAGCTGCTCAAGCTGCTCTTCAAGCTCTCTGATCGCCTCTTCGTAATGCCCTGTCTTTCGCTCGATCTCTGCCTTCTCTGCAATCAGCGACTCCACGTCTGACAAGACCGAATCGGAGGGTTGAGAAGCAGTCAGGTCGGCAGGTGCAATTCCTAAACGTACAGACAGTTGATTGAGCTCCCGCTGTTTAAAGTCTGCCTCGGCGGCGACCCGTGCTCTATCTGCAGTCGCCGATTCGTACTTTCCGATCTTGGTCTGCAATGAATCAACTGAAGTCTGGTAGGCCAATGTATCTGAATCTCCGCCGGGAGCCTTGGCGGCTTCACGCGACCTGTCGAGGGCTTCCTGCGCTGCTCGAAGCTGTTGCCCGGCCGATTCGGACGCCCCTATCGCCTCGCGCAACCTGGCTATTGACTGGGCGGAGCATTCCGGTAGATCAACGAACTGGCTGAGCGCTGAAATGTGCGAATCGAGAATGTTTAGCTGCGGGACAATCGTCTTCAGGCGAACAAGACGAGCGTGTTCGGTCCGGGCTTCCGCGCGTTGCTTGGTTAGCTCCCCAAGATGACTTGTGAGTCGTTCAAGGTCCTTCCTCATGCCTTCGAGAATCTCGACACGAAGTATTTTGTTTTTCATTTCTTGGCGCGCTTGAGTGAATGCTTCTGAGGCCTTATCGAACAGACGTTTGTCTGAACTCCGGCCCGGTTTGAAAATCTTTGAGGCCTCATCTTCAAGCTCAGCGCGCAGTCTGGTGATGCCTGAAAGTCCAGATGCGGCAGCGTAGAGGCTTACGCCTACTTCGCCGTCGCTTCGCAACATCTCTTCGGCTCCAGCACGTAACTGCTGGCTATTTAGCCCAAACGCATGTGTAAACACATTGCGATTGAGATTTCCCAGGAATGGCTGTAGCGCAGAGTCAGGAAGCGGTGCACCGTTGGTCGTTGTAAGAACGTTTTTGTTCCCTTTGCGCCTCACGAAGTCGATCTTGGTACCGTCTAACTTAAGCAGCGCGGCACCAAGACGCATGTTCTTCGGTTCGTGAATGAATGAGAACCGGGACTGTGCTTCGATACCAAAGAGCAAGTCGGTAATCCCTGCCAACGCGCAACTTTTGCCAGCGGCATTCTTGCCATGAACGAGATGCAATCTAGCTGAAGGATTGAAGTTAATTGTTCGGTCGGTGAAGCATCCATAACGGGTCAAATTGAGGGATTGGATACGCATCAGCTCGCCTTTGCCCCCTTTGCCGCGGACCGTGTGACCAGGAATTGTCCGGCTTCGGCAATCATGTCGTCTATTTCCTGAACCGGGAAGAGCTGTGATTCCGAAGTACCAGCAGGAAGCTTTCTAAGTATCTCTGCAAAAATGGCTTTGGCGTGTTCATGAAACTCGCTAGTCGCCGAGATCGCTTCAATAGATGAAGTCAGATCCATAGGGTCCAACAGATGGTCTGAATTCGCTTGGATTGCGGCAACGTCAGTCGTCTCGATCTTTAGCTGTTCAAGCCAAACATGCTCTCCGAGGTGATGCAAAGTTGCTTGGATGTCGTCTTGTATTTCCAGACGGTCGCGAATGAAGACGTTGTGTAGTGCGGTATTTCCCTGAAGTCTGATCCTAAACACGAGTTGGCGGTCGAAAGCACTAAATTCGACTGAACTCATCGCATCCTGAAGCTGTAGTTCAATCTGCGCAAACACCTCTTCGGGCGTAGGACAGTTCTCGACGTCTATTCCAACATCGAACCATCGCACCCGATCAACTATGATCCGCTCGGTTTCAACTTGGTCGTCTTTGACCTTTACAAAGAGAGCCCCTTTGGGGCCGCACTCATGAACTCCTCGACCTTGGAGGTTCCCTGGAAAGACTATGTGGGGACTCCTGTGGAGTTCCCTATAGCCGTGAATATGACCAAGCGCCCAGTACTGATAGCCTTTGCTAACGAGGTCACCCAGAGAACAAGGAGCATATGTTGCGTGTTCTCCGATGCTTCCGTCACAGGATGTATGCAAGAGACCAATGTTGAAATGCCCGGGGACGGGCTTAGGGTATGAAGCGGCTAAGTCTTCTGGAACAGCTCGCGCGGGGAAGCTTTGTCCGTGAATGGCAACTTTCAAATCGGCGACTATTTCAGTCTTAGCATTCTTAGCTGGAAACTCGACGACACCGGCCGGCAAGCGTACACTTTGCGTCACTACAGAGACAGCATCGTGATTACCTCTGATTGAATAGACGGGGATCCCGGCTCGCACGAGCTTGGAGATTTGCCGGTTAAAAAATAGGCCGATGGATGCATCCTTCCACTCCCCGTCGTATACATCGCCGGCAATGAGTACAAAGTCAGCTTCACGTGCGATCGCTTGATCGATCAGATCGGTGAATGCATCCCTGCTGGCGGTCGCAAGAGTAGATGCAAGCTCCGGATCTCGCGCACTGATACCGAGGAGAGGGCTTCCTAGATGAAGGTCCGCGACATGAACGAAGCTGAAATCCATTGACCAATCATAAGGTCATTACGCTATTGCCGTATGAAAGAAAATCCACATAGCGAAGCGCAACCCCTTTCAGCCAAAACTGGCTCGGTTTGGGAGGTTTTCCGTTTGGGGGGCGCGATCAGAAGTCTAGCTCGGGGAGGTAGAGGCACCGGCAACCGAGAGCGCAAGTGCAGTCATCGTAAGGGAGTTCGGGCAGTTTATTGAGTGAGTAGACTTGTCCGTCCAACGCTTTACAGCTCTCGCAACTGCCTGAGTTACTGCAGGAGATCTTGGCTTTTTTGATACCGAGTGGCTTCCATCTGGCCTTATCCTCCATATGGCCTACATAGAAGTTCAGCATCCTCGTCACAGTCGATTCGTCCATCGAACGCAGACCGGAGAAGCCAGGCATGCATTTGCATGGAAATGAGGTTCCGATCAGTTTCCAAACGGCATAGTTGAGATAAAGACCTTCCCATTGCTCGCCCGAAAGGCCCTTGAGGATTTTTGGCTTCATTGTGAATACGCGTGTCAACTCTTTGGCCCTCTCCGCGAGGGGGGCTCGGGAGGATTTAATCGTCATGGCTTCTTGGCCAGGATGAATAGGCAGTTCGAGTCGTTGACTCTTGTATGAATCAGCGACTTGAATCGCCTCTGCGAACTTCTGACGCCTCAGAGCTGCAATCACCTCGTCGGCAACTCGAGATAGAGTCTCAGTGCGTTCTTGGTTCCAAGTGTCGACAGCTTGTTTGGCCTCCGTCGAGCAACGCAGAATCAGGCGATCACCATACAGGTTCTGCATGCCTTTCGAGTCCGCTTGTATCAAGCGTTCGACTTGTTCAGCCTTTTTCCCGGTGACTTTGAGGCCACGTGCCGCCAGCATCTCTTTCAACTGTGTGACGGTGTTGCAAAATTGAACTTTGTCGGGAAGCGGAGCTTCGACTAGAGCGCCCGACTCTATGAATGCCTTTACGACCTTTTTCGGCTCAACGCCAAACATAGGTTGCCAATAGTCAGGGACGCCAGTTTCAAAGTCGCGTATCGAAGAGAAGCGCTGCAGTAACGCTAGGTACTCAGGGCTTGTTGCCCAATTATCCAGCACAAGTTCGCGGCCTTTCGAGCCGCCGTGTGGCGACAGGCGAGGCATCGCGGCTTCATCTAATTTCGGCTGCTGTTGGAAAAGTCTGCTTAGCCATCCCATTCCTAAAGACCGTAGAGCATTAGCGCAGCACACGCAACCGAACATCCTTTTTCGTTGGAAATCGATGTCCCGTTCGGATTGCTTCGTTTACTGGGAGGATGGGTTCTCCCTGTCTTCAGTCGCTGCGCGTCTTCCGCCACCCTCCTCTGCGGGCCATTCCCGCCCGCAACGCCCGCGCCCACCCTACGCTAGTCGAGAGCTCGAATCTCAGTCTCATATACGAACTATCGTGCTGTGGAGTTCCAACTCATTCTTTTATCGCAAGATGGTGATGGGTTTGCTCAAGACAGCGATTCCATATACGGACGCATGACGTTGGAGACTCGGCAGACCTTCGCCGCCTCCCAGAGTTCATCCATCGTAGCTCTCTTCTCTCGAAAGCACTCTCTTAGGGCGTGGATCGCCAGCTCTGTTCCGACCTTCGAGCGGAATTTGAAACAGTCGGCAACGGTTTTCGCCGGGCTGTACACCTTGATCCTGGTCCCTTCGACATGATGCTCCTCCACGCCGAAAGTAAAGGCATCTCCCGAGACATGGACTACTCGGATAGTCGGGGACTCGATACGTGGCGACCATGCTCCGGGCTTGAGGGCTATCCAGACCTCGGAGGGACATTCTGTCGTCAGTTCGTGGAAACGCAGCGCGGACGATAGGCAGATGACGGCTTGGGGCACTTTACGGCAGACCTCCAGCAGCGTGCGGTTTACGCTGGGTTGATGGCTAGCCGATGAATAGAGGCCACGTCCTACCCTCTCCAGCTTCCCAGCGCGCACAAGGCGACCAAGGTAGTTGCGAGGGACGGACAGACGTTCCAGGTCGCCAGACCGTATGACGGTCTGCTGGTTTGCGAATCTGAGTAGACGCTCCATCTGCGTTTCCATGTGTCGATTGCAACAAATGCAATATACTTACCTACATCTAATTGGTTTTTGATACTAGCAGCATTCCGTTAAACCCCACCTCGGGAAAGCTCCAATTAGACTCTATTCAACACCTCCGGCCCATTGTTCCGTACGTTGCCTACGGCCGGATTGCAGGCGTACATCTCCATCGCGTCTGACTCATACGGCCGCAGCAGGTCGATAGGCGGCTGGTCGGTAGGAGTTCGGTCGAGCCAACGCTCCCAGTCCCGGCTGTGCAGGATGACGGGCATACGACTGTGAATCTGGCTCATTAGCTCATTGGCCTCCGTCGTGATGATGGAGAACGTCGGGAGCCAAGTGTCTGCCGCCTTGTCGTGCCAGGCGTCCCACAGACCCGCAAAGGCGAACGGCTCCCCGCTCTTGAGGTGAATAGCATACGGCTGTTTCTTCGGCTTCGTGGAGTCGTCCAGGGCCTTCCACTCATAGAAGTAATCTGCCGGGACAATGCAGCGTCGAGACTTGAACGGGCCGCGCCATGTCGCACTGGTCGTGATTGTCTCTGCCTTGGCGTTGATCGTCGAAAAGCCCTTCCAGTCAGCTAGAGACTTGGCGAAGAACGGAACAAGACCCCAGCGCATGAGCACCATCTCTCTTTCTGAGGATTCCTTTTCCTCACGGATGACAGGCTCAAAAGTAGACGGTGCAACATTGAAATTCGGTGCGTAAGGCTCTGCGAAGACCTTTGCCACATGGAAGGCCTCCGCTAGTTTCTGCTTATCGCGTTTGGTCGCGTATCGTCCGCACATCACAACTCCCTATCAATAACACTAGAAAACTTCTATCCATCCCTCTGGAGGAGGAGAATCCAAAATCACCAAATGAAAGTTCTCAGGTTTGTAGATATTGATGCCGCCACATTTGCCGCACTGAATTTCAGGATCACCAGGGAAATTCTGAATGATTTCTGCCGAGCCATCGTCAAGCCCGTAATACTTGATGACCCGTATGGTCTCGCAGGTCTTACAGGTGTGCGCCAGATAGAAATAGTCAGCCATATATGCTTATTGCGTCCATGCCAGCTTCGCTGCCTGCTGTTGAGGGCTCCATGAACGTACTCCGTCTGTAGCTATCGCGATGTGCTGATGTCCGGTCGCGTGACCGCTGTCAACGCGATCACTGAGCAGTTCAAAATGAACCGGCAACGGATCTGCTATCGCGTCCCACTCTCCCGGCTCCGCATGCACTACGTACTCATACGTGACATCACATGACGCGCACTTGTAGCGGCTACGCTCGCGCGGAGCGAGTTGCGTGGAACCGGCGAAAGAATCGGAACGGATGGCTTCAACAATCACCTAAATAGGCTACCTCAGAGATAAAGTTCCCCCCCCACAGTATCTTCGCCTTTTCTTCGCATAAAATCAATCCCCTATGGAACGGACGGTCAACTGGCTCTTTGTCGACCTCAACAGCTACTTTGCCTCGATCGAGCAAGAGCTGAGGCCGGAGCTGCGCGGGCAGCCAGTCGGCATTGTTCCGGTTGCCAACGTGGAGACGACCGTTTGCATAGCGGCCAGCTACCAGGCGAAGAAGTACGGAGTGAAGACTGGCACCGCAGTAAACGATGCGAAGGTGCTCTGTCCGCACATCATTCTCGTTGAAGCGCGGCCCCGGCACTACGTCGAATACCACCACCGTATCATTGCGGCCATCGAGCGGTGCATCCCGGTCCAGCAGGTGATGAGTTGTGACGAGTTCGCCTGTCAGCTTATTGGCCGTGAGCGTGAGCTACAGCGTGCAACTGCTATCGCATATGCGATCAAGCAAGAGTTGCGAACTGTCGGCATCACGCTCCGCTGCTCGATTGGCTTGGCGCCTAACCGGCTACTGGCAAAGGTTGCAGGCGACATGGATAAGCCCGACGGTCTTATGGTCTTTGAGCGCCGCAATCTGCCACAGGCGCTCCATTGCCTAAAGCTCGACGACATCCCCGGCATAGGGCCACGCATGGAACAGAAGGTTAGAGCCGCTGGCATCTCCACCATGCAAGAGCTGTGTGCGCTGCCGCGCGAACGAATGCATGACATTTGGGGGAGCGTGTGGGGCGACAGGCTGTGGCATTGGTTCAGGGGAGAGGACTTCTTGGAGCCCGAGCCCCGGAAGCTGCAAACGCTCAGCCGCCAGCATATCCTTCCCCCGCGCTGTAGACCCCGCGATGTTGCCCGCGGTGTCGCCTTGAAGCTCCTGCACTCCACGGCTCGCCGAATGCGCCGTGAGCAGCTTTGGGCTGGAGGCGTATCAGTTCGCATCGACTATCACAGCGGCAAGCCCTATGAGGCCGGAATTCGCATTGCGCCATGTTGCGACACGCTCACGCTCCAAGAACACTTCCTGATCTTGTGGAACCGTTCGCCGGCACAGGACGATCTTGCCTCCCTCGCCGTCATGCTGACACACCTCGACTCAGAGCCAACGTCTGACCTATTCGGATTCGGCACGGACCCTATGCCCGGCGCGAAGCTTGCGAGACAGAGGGTTACGCCAGCCCTCGATGCCATGAACGCCAGGTATGGGCTCAACACGCTATACCTGGGCTCGATTCACGACGCACGCAAGGAAGCGCCAACGCGCATCCCCTTCGGCCCTCCGCCCCCACTGGAAGAGTTCGACGATACCGCAGACAATGTGCGGCGTCCGGCAACGCGCTACACACTCACGCCTGAGCAGTTAAAGCGAAGGCGTGGGAAGGTTGGGTAGCTACCCTCGAATTGCACAGTGAAAATTCGACACGGTACGATTGAAGCCTCCATCTTCAAGTCCGTCGGGTGGGCGGGCATAGTCGCTCCTGCCATGCAGGAGCAACACCCAGGGTGGGAAGACGGGCGCACGAAAAAGGGAGCCTGCCGGGTGGCAGACTCCCTTTGCGAAGGTGCGGAGGCTATGCAGCCTTCGCCTTCTTTGCGGGTTTGGGTTGCGCCTTCGCAACAGTTTTCGTTGGTGGCTTCTCCGTGAGCTTCGCTTTCTCTTTGGCGGCGAACTCCTGCTTGACCTTTTGGACAATCGTATCGGTATCCACCTTGTATGCCTGGGCTGCGGCGTGGAGAACCTTGCCTCCGTCCGTCTGGGCTCTGGCAGAGAGCAGAATCACGACTTCGACCATCAGCTTGCCGAGTACGCTCTCGTCCGATCTGCGAAGGAAAGCAGTCAGCAGTTTGCCGATGGATTCGCCCTCCTTGGCCCGGATGCTCCGGCTCCGCGCGACCAATGCCACACTGCGCTCGTCGAGCAGGGGCAAGAGGCTTTCGACGATGAAGAGCAGGTCACGCTTCATCAAACGGACGGGAACGGCGGCGACGATGGTTTGTAGCACCCGCGTTCCAGTCGCATGGGCGAGTGCCTCCTCCTTGCGGCGCTTCTCCTGCTCGGCTTTGAAGCCGGCATCTGCCTTGGTCTGCTTTTGGGGATGGTGGATGGGGCAATCGGGATTGGGGCAGACCTTGCGGAGTTCGCCCTTCCCGGTGCCGTAGGTGACGATGGCCTCCGTCGTGAAACGGCACGTCTTGTATTCCGGCCGCTTGGCCTTCTCCGGGGTGTCCGGCTTCTCCGCCTCAATCTCCACATACTTGTTGCGGGGAATGGCGATGCTGCCTTCGGGCTGGCTGCCATAGCTAGTGCTGATTTGCACGAGCTTCGGTTTGTTGGCGATGAGGGCTTGGACATGCGCCTCGACCTTGGCCGCGTAGCAGGTGGGGTCCGTGCAAGCGTCCTGCTGCACGTCGGCGAACAGGAGCCGGTTGTGGCCTGTCCGCTTGCGGCACTCAAGGCAGCTTCCTGCTGCGGGCAGGAGTTGGGCATCGCGCTTGCTGAACGGCGCCAGCTTCAAAAGTAGAAGGACATTATGCTCTATCCAGTGCTGGAGATGTCGGACGGGGAGCAGGATGCGCTTGGCCTTCTTCCCTGTCCCCGCCCACTCCTCGCGGAAACATTCGAAGAGGGCCTTCTCCTGCTGGTCGGGCTGGAGTTTGGCCAGCAAGAGGGCGTGTCCCACGCCGATCTCCTCGGCATAGAACGCCTCCACCACTGGCTCGGCAAGCTCGGTGAGCCGGATGCGCTGGGTGACATAGGCCGGAGACTTTCCTGTCTTGGCCGCGATCTGCTCGACGCTGTACTCCGGCTCCTCCAAGTTGAGCAAGGCGCGAAATCCCTGCGCCTCCTCCAATGGATGAACGTCGCGCCGCTGCAGGTCCAATCCAACCTGCGCCCCAGCCGAGGACTCCGGCACCAAACAGCGCGCCGAAGAGACCGGGAATGGCGTCCTGAAAGCGACCACTCATCATCCGGATTCCTGCGAAGATGAGGCCGC
>Ga0302320_10016546_pt1 | contig 15053 bp, 8 predicted proteins | sample Bog_T0_3_FD_202130 | JGI IMG/M metagenome (GOLD analysis project Ga0302320, IMG submission 202130) | Peat permafrost microbial communities from Stordalen Mire near Abisko, Sweden - Bog_T0_3 | ecosystem: Environmental > Terrestrial > Soil > Wetlands > Peat | place: Sweden: Abisko, Stordalen Mire... | reverse complement strand
TACGCGGGTAGAGGCGATGGTGGAGAGGCTGGCTGACTCGCTTGGCGCGGGCGAAACGCTTGCCGATGTCGTGCACGATGCCAGAAACATGGTTACCGCCCTGTGGCTCTATTGCGATCTTCTTCAGGAACCGGGGGTCCTGGCGACCTCGTTTCTCCACTATGGAAACGAGTTGCGCCTGGTGGCCGCGGCCAGCCGCCGGCTGGTGGAAAAGCTCGCAGCTTTCGATGCCGGCCGCGATCTGGAGGCAGTTTCGTTGACGTCCCGGCTGCACGATCCGGCAAAGGGCAAGGTCAAACCCGAAGCCGGAGATCGATCCCGCAGGGCTCGTCCCTGGGATCTAATGCCCGCGGTCCTGATCGAGAATCTGGCGAGCGAATTGCTGGCCAACCGGAACCTGCTCGCCGCCTTGGCCGGCCCCTCGATCGCGTTAACCGTCATTACCGAAGCAGGCGCGTCGCCGGTTTGGCTCACCGGAGAGGATCTGACCCGGGTGCTGGTGAACCTGGTGAAGAATGCCTCCGAGGCCATGTCAGGTGGGGGCAAGATCCAGTTGAACCTGATGGAGCAGCCGGCGACGCCAGCGGCTTCCAGAAGCCTTTCCTTGACCATTGAAGACAGCGGGCCCGGTTTCCCCGCCAAGTCGTTGGACAGGATTTTCGAAGCCGGTTTCAGCACTCAACCTAATTTGCGGGGAGCCACGGGCTGGCCGGCCTCGCACCGCGGGCTGGGATTGTCCATTACCCGGTCCATCATTGAAAAGGCAGGCGGCCGCATCGTCGCAACCAACCGCGCCCCGTCCGGCTGCCCCCCGGCAGGAGCGCATCTCGCCATCGAACTTCCAGTCCGGGCGCGCTGACTGCAGCGTTCCGGACCTATTAACCGGACCCCACCGAAATCACATCCCCAACCAATCCAACGCGAGGCGAATACAATGCTCAAGACGGTCGAGAACGCGAGAACCATGGAGTTCATCCCTCACCCTCAACTTGCGGAGCCGCCGGTGAAGCTGCACCTGCTGGTGGTGGACGCCGACCTGGCCATGCGGTCGGCCTGCGCCGAGATTGCCGCAAGCCTGGGCTATGCAGTCGAAAGCACGGGCGACCTGGGACATGCGCGCAGCCTGCTGCGCGGCCGCGCGGCAGACATTTTGCTGGTCAACCTGCCCCCAGGGAACAGCCACGGGCTGGAGATGGTCTCCGAGGTCAAGCTGCTTTATCCCGATACCTCAGTCATTGCCATGACCGCGTCTGGGTCTGTAAACGCGGCTGTCGAGGCAATGCGCTGCGGAGCCTCCGACTACCTGACCAAGCCCTTCGCCATGGATGAGCTGTCGACCGTGCTCGACCGCGCGGCGCAGAGCCACCTGACCGACACCGCCACCCGCCAGTTGCGCGAGCGGCTCAGGCTTTCGCAAGGCCTGGGCGCGATGATCGGCCGCTCCGGAGAGATGGAGAAGCTCTACCGCATCCTCTCCAAGGTCGCCCAGTCCACGCACCCGGTCCTGGTGCTTGGCGAAAGCGGCACGGGCAAAGAACTGGTGGCGAGGACCATCCACGCCTACGGACCGAATTCGCAGAAGCCGTTTCTGCCCGTCGACTGTGGCTCGCTGGTGCCCACGCTGATCGAGAGCGAGTTGTTCGGTTACGTGAAAGGCGCCTTTACTGGCGCCAACCGTTCCAAAGACGGGTTGCTGGTTTCTGCCGAGGGGGGCACGGTGTTTCTCGACGAGATCGGCGAGCTCTCCATCGATTTGCAGGCCAAGCTTTTGCGCGCCCTGCAGGAGAAGGAAGTGCGGCCGGTGGGGGCAACGCATCGCGTGCCTATCAAGGCGCGCATCGTAGCCGCCACCAATCGCGACCTGGCGGTCATGGTCGAAAAAGGCACCTTCCGCAAAGACCTCTTCTACCGCCTCAACGTCGTAAACCTGCGGCTACCCTCGCTGCGTGACCGGCGCGAAGACATCCCGCTGCTGGCGGCGCATTTCCTGGACCGCATCAGCCGCGAGCATGGCACCAAGTTCACGCTCAGCGACGAGGCCCTGCGCACCATGATGCGCCACGACTGGCCGGGAAACGTGCGCGAGCTGGAAAACTCCGTTGAACGAGCCTGCGCCTTGTCGTCCGGCCCCGTGCTGCACCTAGGCGACCTGCCCACGCAGTTGCAGCAGCAAGGTCTGGAGGCACGGCGAGCAGTGACGGCCATCGGTGACCCGCCGCCGGCCGGCAACGAGCCCTCCGTGAAGACCCTGGCCGACCTGGAACGAGACGCCATTTTGAGCGCCATCCGCACCCTGAACGGCGACAAGCTGCAGGCCGCCAAGCTGCTGGGAATCGGCAAGACCACGCTTTACCGCAAGCTGAAGGAATACGGAATCGCCGACCCGCTCCATGAAGAGTGACGGCGACATGCTGAGACCGGCGCCCATCGTGCCACTGCTCCCATTTCGGAGACGGATTGCTCGCCCGCAAGCAACGTGGCCGCATCCCGAAAATCCAGAAAATTCGCCGGCCCCGGCGATCCTCTCGACCGGCGCCAAACCAGGAGTCTGAAATGAGCATTCTGATCGTGACCGGAATTGAAGGAGCCCGCAATTGCGCCGCCGTGGTAGCCACGCAGCTGGGCATGGACGTCGAAGTTGCGGAGGGGCGGAAAGCCGCATTGACTGCGCTGCGCCGCCGCGAATTTGCCGCCGTCGTGGTCGACGAAACCATGGCCGAATGCGATCCATCGGCTGCGGAAGCCATCTGGGAGCGTGCCGCCCTGGCGATTCCATTGCAGATCAACTTCGCTCTCTCCGGCGCGCCGCGCCTGATCCGCGAGATTCGCTCCGCCCTGCATCGCCGCGAGCGGGAGCAGGCGATGGCCCGCCGCGCGGCGGCCGCGGCAATCGAGAACGAACTCAAGAGCACTGTCGCCGGTCTGCTGTTGCAATCGCAACTGGCCCTTTCGGGAAGTGAGGCGTCATCCCCGATGGCGGAAAGGCTGCGCCTGGTTGCCGAACTGGCCAGCAATCTGCGTGATCAGTTGAATGCGCCGTCGCCGGTTCGGAGTGATACGGCAGCCTAAGGAAACAGCTCGTATCTGCAAGGCCTGCGCGAAGCAGTTCCTCGCTTCAAGCCGTCGCAGCAGTCGAAGAAAGCCTGAAAACTGCCCCGTGCAGTAAGCTGGGGTGAACATGCGAGATTCGGCTGTTCTTCTCATTGATTGCCCAGACCGCAAAGGACTGGTGGCGCGGGTCTCAAGCCTGCTTTACGAGCGCGGCGCCAACATTCTGCACGCCGACCAGCACCAGGACCACGAACTGGGCCTGTTTTTCATGCGCGTGGAGTGGGCGCTCACAGAACCGATCGTCCCTGCCGCGACAGGGACGATCGAACCGTCCTCGTCCCAGCCGGTCACCGAATCGTTCGACCTGGATGGGTTCAAGACAGCCTTTGCGCCGCTGGCCGCCGAACTCGGAATGCGCTGGCAATTGTCTTCCAGCGCGCGCCGCACCAGGGTGGCCCTGTTCTGCTCGCAATACCTCCACTGCATGGCCGACCTGCTTCACCGTTGGCGCACCGGCGAGCTCGACTGCGAAATTCCCGTCATCGTTTCCAATCATCGTGATGTGGAAAAGCTGGCCGAGTTCTACGGAATACCTTTCGAGTTTGTGCCCGTCACGGCTGCCACCCGCCTCGAGACCGAAGCGCGCCAACTGCAGCTGCTCGCCCAACACGGCGTGGAACTGGTGGTGCTGGCCCGCTACATGCAAGTCCTTTCTCCGGGTTTTGTGGCCCGTTACCCGTCTTCGATCATCAATGTGCACCACTCGTTTCTGCCCGCCTTCACCGGTGCCCGGCCCTACCACGCGGCGCACGCGCGCGGTGTCAAGCTGATTGGCGCCACCAGCCATTACGTGACCGATCTGCTCGACGATGGCCCCATCATCGAGCAGGACGTAGCGCGCATCTCGCATCGCGACCAGGTAGAAGACCTGGTGGCGCGCGGCCGCGATCTGGAACGCGTCGTACTCTCCCGCGCAGTCCGCTGGCGTCTCGGCCGGCGCATCCTCTGCTACGGAAACAAGACGGTGGTCTTCGACTGAGGCTTATGCTCTTCCGAGCCGGAGCCGGCTCTGCACAACCGCCGAGTGAGTTTAATGCGTCTCCTTGCCTGCCTGATCGATGATGAATACTACGTCGGAGCTCAATTTGAGGCGCGCGATCCCCAGTTGCTTTCCTGACGGCGACCAGGCGAAACCAGTCAGCGTCTCTGGTACTGAATTGAAAAGCGTGTGCGCAGCAGAGCCATCGAACGGCTGCTCCAGCAGGGTATAGCCGCCACCTCGGTCCACATCGGTTACAAAAGCCCGATTGTCTGGGGATATCCCCAACATGTTCTCAAGGCTTCTGTCCACGAAAATGGGTGGTCCCTTGCGCCCGGATGCCAGATCAACGATCCTTGCGCCGAATTTGCTCTGTTGAATCCCAAACAAAACGGCCTGCGTTCCATCGCGAGATACCGTCGCTATGTTGTATTGGTCAGGCGGAATCAGATTCTTCGGCGTCCCTCCGGCGACGGGAACGCTCCACAGCGAAACATCCACGTCGGATCCCACACTGAAATACGCTATCTTACTGTCTTCGGAACAAATTGGTTTCCGTGCGATGCCGGTGGTGGTGAGCTGGGCAATCCCTCCTCCATCCCCGTTCATGCGGAAGAGACGGGCGTCACCGCCGCTGTTGGGAATGCCTGTGAACAGGATTTCACCGTCGGGGCAGGCATCGATATAGTCCCCGGGAGTGATCTCGCCGGCATCGAAGTTATGGACACTCCCGGTCGCGCGATTAATCGAGCCTATGCTCGATCCTCTTTCGATGAAGAGCAGGCGATCCTCATCGGCCCAGGCGATGGTATCCGGCGAAATTCTCAGAGGCATTGTTGAGACCGGAACACCGCCATCGGGCCCATAAAAGGCGATGCTGGAATCAATATTGGTCAGCACGGTCGCCAGGGTTCGTCCGTCTCTCGAGAGCGCTAATTGGCTGTAGGAATTTACGTCGTTGGTTACGGAATGAAACTCTCCCGACGGTATGGCGACGACGCCAATCTGGGCTCGTTCAGCATGCTGCCTGGAATAGAGCGCCAGCAGATGGCGATTGTCGGGCAACCAGACGAGGGTGGTGTAACCATCCCCGAACGTGGCGAACATGACATCCGCCGGCGATGCGATGGTGGTGAGTTTCATCGAAGAGATTTCCATCACGCAGAGCGCGATTCTCGTCGTCCCTTGTTCTGATTTCATCCAAGCAATACGGCTCCCATCCGGGGACCATACCGGCGACTGGACCAGTTCCATCGACGTATAGAGAACTCTTTCGTTGCGGCCCTCCTTGTCGGCGACTATGACTTCGGAAAATTTGTCCTTACGTTCGGGCGTCCACCTCACATAGACAAGTCTGTCTCCTTCGGGCGCAAGACTCACCGGGCTGTCAACGTTCATAACCAACTGTCTTGGCGTCCCTCCGAAAACGGACATTACATAAAGGTCGCGCAGCGTGTCGGTCTCAGGAGTTCCATGCGTGAAATAAAGGTAGTTTCCGTCCGGCGAAAAAGTAAGTCCGAGATAATCCGCGGCAATTGCGCCGAGTATCTGCGTATCCGTGTTGGTCGCGGTATTCCTTATCCACAGCGTGCGTTGCCCGTTTTCATTTTTCACCTCGGCCAGGAATCGCCCGTCGGCGGAGAGTGCGATCCTCTCGATTGTGCCGATGTTGGTGATCTGGTTGACGGAAACGGAGCTGAAGGGCTGCGAATGCGGCCAGAAGCGCCAAGAGAGAAAGCCGACCGCCAGGACGATCAGGAAAGCAAGGGACAGCTTCCATCGAGTCAGGGCGGCCCGACCAGCCGATGGATGTCGCGCCCCGGAGGTATTGACGCCCGCCAAAGCTTGCGTCGGCTCGCTCCTTCCCGAATCCGGGTTGAGTGAGGACAAAGATGGTGCGGCCGAAGGTGCGGAGCTGCTGCCCAGGCCAGCCTTGCGCTGCAATCGCTTGAGGTCGGCGCGAAGCTCTGCGGCCGATTGGCAGCGAAGCTCCCGGTCTTTCTCCAGAGCCTTTTCCAGGATGCTTTCAAACTCTGCTGGGAGCTGCGGATTCAGCGTCAGCGCAGGGGCCGGCTGATGGTTGAGGATCTTGTCGAAGACCACGGCAGTCGTGGTGCCGGCGAAGGGATGTTGTCCGGTCGCCACCTCATAGAGAACAATTCCCAGGGAGAACAGATCGCTGCGCACATCCAGTGGCTCGCCGCGCGCCTGTTCCGGGGACATGTAAGCGACGGTACCGGCCACCGACCCTGAACTGGTGGGCGAAATGATGGCGGTCGAAGCGTTGGCGTCCCCCATGGAATCCGCTGTCGTCTCCTCGAGTTTCGCCAGCCCAAAGTCGAGCAGCTTGGCCTGCCCCGCACGGGTGATAAAGATATTCGCAGGCTTGATATCGCGGTGCAGAATACCCTTTCGATGTGCGACGTCGAGCGCGTCCGCCAGCTGCATTCCCAGTTCGACCAGCCGCGGATAGGGCATGGGCCGACCGCGATAGAGCGTCTCCAGGCTATTGCCATCCAGAAGCTCCATGACAATGAATGGAGAATCCGCCGAGTCGTCCAGCTCATAAACCGTGCAGATGCCGGGATGGTTCAGCGAAGAAGCGGCGCGCGCCTCGCGCCAAACGCGTCCCAGCGAATCGCTGCTGCAGCGAGCGGCGTCGGTGAGCAGCTTGATGGCGACATGGCGACCGAGTTTCTGATCGATGGCTTCGTAGACCACGCCCATGCCGCCCCGGCCCAAGCGGCGGACAACTTTGTAGTGCCCGAGAACCGTGCCCGAGGCCAGTTGGTTCACGTCAGACATTTTGCCTGCCTCCGGCGAATGCGGCAAGAGATGAATCTGCGCGCGAGCGCAAGCCTGGGTACGAAGGCGGTCCGAGCGATCCATCGGATGCTGCGAAAAACGGGGTTCTCGGTAACTCCGAATCTCTCTTATGGCTCATGGGTCGCCGTCCGCCTGCCTGATTGGTGCATTATCGCAGATGCGATTGTTAACGAACTCAGTCGCAAGCTCCGGTTGCCGATGCCTTTCCTTTCCGGACGCAAAAAAGCCCCCCGACGCATGGCGGGGGGCTTTTTGCGCGGCGTTCAGTTGCTGTAAAGCAGAATGCCCGCGGGCTTTTCTTCCGGAGCCTCGCTTGAGCTGACGGGGCGATAGAAGAGCTGGTTGGCGTCGAGATAGACCTCGAGGAATGCCGGACGGTCGTTGATGTTTCCGGCAATCAAGGCTTCCGACAATGGATCTTCGACGTAGCGCTGCAGCGCTCTGCGCAACGGCCGCGCACCGTAACTGCGATCGCCCAGCGTCTTGTCGAGAATCCACTTCTTGGCTTCCTCGGTGACGGAAATGGTGATCGATTTCTGCGCCAGGTTCGCATTCAAACTCTGAACGAGCAGTTCGACGATCTGGATCAGGTCCGCATCCGACAGCGACTGAAAGAGAATAACCTCGTCCAGACGGTTGAGGAATTCGGGGTTGAAGGTCTTCTTCACTTCCTGCTTGACTAACTCCTCAATTTTGTCCGAGACAATGTCTTCGCGATCGCTCTGGAAGCCCAGTCCCTGCTTCTTCATCAGGTGGCGCGCGCCGATGTTCGAAGTCATGATGAGGATCACGTTCTTGAAGTCGACGGTGTTGCCCAGGCCGTCGGTCAACTGCCCATCCTCAAACACCTGCAGCAGGATGTTGAACACATCCGGATGCGCCTTCTCGATTTCGTCGAGCAAGACCACGGAGTAAGGCGAACGTTTGACTCGTTCCGTCAACTGGCCGCCCTCTTCATAGCCCACGTATCCCGGAGGCGAACCGATGAGCTTGGAGACCGAGTGCTTCTCCATGAACTCCGACATATCGAAGCGGATCAGCGCCTTGTCAGAACCAAACAGGAAGTTGGCAAGCGTGCGGGCCATTTCGGTTTTGCCCACGCCGGTCGGCCCCAGGAACAAGAAGCTTCCGATCGGCCGCGCGGGAGATTTGAGGCCCGCTCTCGACCTGCGAATGGCACGAGCTAGCGCAGATATCGCCTTCTCCTGCGAGATGACGCGCTTGTGCAGTTCGCCTTCCACGCGCAGCAGCTTCTGCGTCTCTTCTTCCTTGATGCTGGTCACGGGCACGCCGGTCCAGCGGCTGACAACGTCCTCGATGTCTTCGCGCCCTACAATGCCGGAGGCTGAATCATCGAGATGATACTTGTCGCGCAGTGCGCGCAGGTTCTCGCGCTCCTTGCGTTCCTCGTCGGAGTAGAACCGCGCCTTCTCAAATTCGTGATTCGCAATGGCGGAGTCCATACGGTGCACGATGAACTTGATCCGCTTCTGAACCTCGGTGATCTCTTCCGGCAGCGAAGTCTGGCGCAGCTTGACCCGCGCACCGGCCTCGTCGATCAGATCAATCGCCTTGTCGGGAAGAAAGCGGTCAGGAATGTAGCGATTCGAATGCGAGACCGCAAATTCGATCGCCGCATCCGTGTAGCTGACCGCGTGGAACTTCTCGTAACGGTCCTTGATGCCGTGAATGATCTTGATCGCGTCGGCCTCATTCGGCGGCGGGACCTTCACTGCCTGGAAGCGCCGCTCCAGCGAGCGATCCTTCTCGATTGACTTCCGATACTCGGCCGGCGTCGTCGCGCCGATGCACTGAATCTCACCGCGCGAAAGCGCCGGCTTGAGAATGTTGGCTGCATCGAGGGAACCCTCCGCCGAACCAGCTCCGACTAGCGTGTGCAGTTCGTCGATGAAGACGATGGAGTTTTGATTCTCCATCAGTTCTTTCATGATGGTCTTGAGCCGCTCTTCAAACTGGCCGCGATATTTGGTGCCGGCCACAATGAGTGAGAGATCGAGCCCGAGTACACGCTTGTCGGCCAGGAAGCTGGGCACTTCGCCGTCGGCGATGCGCTGCGCAAGACCCTCGACAATCGCCGTCTTGCCCACGCCCGGCTCGCCAATTAGCACAGGATTGTTCTTGGTGCGGCGGCAGAGAATCTGAATTACGCGTTCCAGTTCCCCATCGCGGCCAACCAGTGGATCAAGCTGCCCGTCCATGGCGGCTTGAGTCAGATCGCGGCTGAACTCCGCCAGCAAGCTCGACTCGCGCTGCCGCTGCTGCGCCGGAGCTTTCTCCTGCGTCACGCGGGCCAGTTCGTCGCGAATCTGCGCCAGCTTCAGGCCGCGCTCTTGCAGAATCTCGGCGGCAAAGCATTTCTCTTCGCGCAGCAGGCCCAACAGCAAATGTTCTGTCCCAATGTGCTTGTGTCCCAGCCTTTCGGCTTCTTCCGCCGCATAGGCCAACACCCGCTTGCATTCGTTGGAAAGCGGCAAGTCGACCGAAGTGGAAACCTTCTCGCGAATGGTGGTGTGTGCCTCAATCTGCTTGCGAATCGAGTCCACCGAGGCGTGCGAGCGCAAAAAGCGGTTGGTCAAAGCCTTGTCCTCGCGCAGCAGGCCGAGCAGCAAATGCTCAGTCTCGATATAAGGCGACCCGAACTGGCTGGCCTCATATCGCGCGAAGAAGATCACGCGTCGTGCCTTCTCCGTATAGCGTTCGAACATGATGTTCTCCCCATGCAGGCTATCGTTTGGAGTAGCTGTCCGGTGGATTTGCCGGCTTCAGCCCAACCCGCGCGTGCCCTTCTTTGGACTTCGCCGCCGGAGGCCCCAGGAAAATGCGGTTCCTGCCCCGAACAGCTCTTTGGGATGGCTGCGACCTTTCCAGTTCCTCGCAAAACCCGTTGGCAATCAAGCTGCCAAAGAGCTTCCATCCAGCCTTTTCAGCCTGAAAGCCTGATCCCGCTCCCAAACTGCTTACCTATAAGATTCAAAAATCTACCGGCACGGTGCAATTCAGTCAAAGTTTTACGCCAGTGGTCCCGTTTTTCTGCTCCTCGATGCGGTCAAGCCGCCAAAGGAGCCAATCTTCCCGATTCAAGCCGCATGGCCCGCGTACATCGTCTGGCCAGGTCGAGGTTGTGGGTTACCAGAATGGAAGTAAGACCGTGGCTCGCGTGCAGCCGTTCGATCAGGTCAAAGACGCGTCCGGCTGTAATCTCGTCCAGATCGCCGGTTGGTTCGTCCGCCAGCAGCAGGCGGGGATTGCAAACCAGTGCGCGGGCCAGCGCCACGCGTTGCTGCTCGCCGCCTGAAAGTTCGCCCGGCCGATGGTCGGCGCGGTCGTCAAGGCCGACTTCTCTGAGCCAGCTTGCCGCCACGGCAAGCGCCTCCCGCTTCCACCCCAGCGACGGAGACCTGTCGCTGGGGACCCCGGACTTCTGTTGGCCGCGCGCAAGCAGCGGCATGGCCACGTTTTCCAGCGCCGAGAACTCCGGCAGCAGGTAATGAAACTGCCACACGTAACCAATCTCCCGATTGCGGAAAGCCGCCGCCTGCCGCGGGGTAAGTTGGGCAACGTTTGTTGAGGCGCAGTATACAGTTCCCGCGGAGGGTGCATCAAGGGCGCCCAGCATGTGCAAAAATGTGCTTTTTCCCGCTCCCGACTGGCCCACAATGGCCACCATCTCGCCGCGCTCGACTTGCAGATTCAAGCCATGGAAGAGGTTAAGCTCGCCGCGAGCAGTCTTGTAAGTCTTTTGAAGGTCGGAAACCTGGATGATCGGCTGCGTTTCTGCCTGTGTCTCCCCTTCCGTCTGAGACCGCAACTCTGGTCCCCGCGCCACGCGGGAGGACGGGCTGGCAGCCGCTGGAAAGGTTTCGGTCATCGATTGCATTCCATTCTACAATGCCGATGTGGAATTCTCTGCAAAGCGGGTAACGGGAAGGAATCCCAAGTACCATTCCACGATTACCAGAAGGGGAGCGGTTCATTCTAGGAGCGGAAGCGCTGCCCGGTTGTGGCACGATCTCCGCTTGCGCGGATTTCATGCCGCAGACTTCTCAGGTTCAGAAAAATTGAGGCCTATCCGCCGGCGCCGCTCTCAGGCACGCGCCACTCGGTCCCCATGTTGTCGTCGGTAATCAAGCGGGGGTGGAGAAGGCGACGCTGCAGGCTGGCCTTGGATTCGACCCACGCTATAAGACCATCCACATCGTCGGCCATGTCGAGAACCTCCTCCATGCGGGCCCGTTGCAGCGGATTCGCAAGATCGAAGACCGGGCGTCCGTCGATTCGATAGCTGCTCAGTGCCGCCCTCCAGCGATCCTTGTCGAGCGTAAACGGGCTGTCGCTCACCGCCAGAAAGCTGCTGATGCGTAGCGCGTAGGGAAACGCGGAAATGCCCGTGGCCAGCACATCTTCTGACCACGTCGTGTTGTAGTACGCGATTCCTCCCGGCTTCAAATGCGCACGCATCAACTCCAGAAACTCGCGGGAAAGCAGATTGGTCATATTCGCGCGCCAATTGAAACTGGTGTTCATCAGGATGAAGTCAAAGCGGCGTTCCGGATGCGCCACCAGCCAGCGCCGGCCATCGTCGATGACGATATGGACTTTGGGATTGCGCAACTGGCTCTCGACCTCGGAGTGCTGGCGGATCAGAGGCAGGTAGCCTGGGTTGATCTCCACGATCGTCATCTCTTTCACATTCGGGTCATTAGCCACAACCTGCGTCCACGAACCCGAAGCGAGACCGATGACCAGGACCTGCGTCGGTTTCGGGTGCATACCGCTGATTGCGAAGGCGCGAAAAAGTCCGTTTGAATCGTGGACCAGGTCGACGTTGAACCGTCCGTCGTAAGCGCCCCCGCCGTAGACAGTACTGATCGGGTAGCCGAATTCCGACGGCTCCCGGTTCACGGCGATCACGCCGCTGCGGTTCTCCACCAGGTCGGAGAATTTCATGCCGCTCTCGTATTTGGTCTTGAACAGCAGCCGCTCGTAAATACCATTGAAGAGGGTGCTGGAGCCCAAAGCCAGAGCCACGCAGGCAACTGCGCCCGCAGTGAACAGGACCTTCGGCGCCTTTGATCCGGCCATGAGTGCAAGAACCGCCGCAACTGCCAGGCCCATGGACAGCAGCAGCACAGAAGTGGCCTGCGTGGTCCAATGATCGAGAATCACAAAGCCCACCAGGAAACTGCCGAGCGTGGAGCCCACAATGTTGCTTACGTAAATGAAGCTGATACTTCTTCCCGAGTTCCTGGCCGGATCAATGGCTGCGTGCGCGAGAAGCGGGAATGCCGAACCAAGAAGCGCGGCCGCGACAAACACAAACACGTAGCTCAGCTCGAAGTTGAAATGCACAACCCAGAGGCTCATTGCAGGCCCCAGAAGAAATGCCGCAATCGCTCCGAGAAGGACGACTGTTGAGCATGCCCCGAGCGTGCGCCGCACGTCATTCCCAAGCTTCTTGCGGCAGGCGTCGCGCACCGCGAACGAGCCGTAGGCAACCCCAAAAAGATAGAAGGCGAGCAGCTTGGCAAATCCCGGCGCCGTTCCTCCTGAAACAAAGGCGTACAACCGGTACCAGACAATTTCATACGCCAGCGCAATAAAGCCGGTAACGCCGGCCAAAACCATTCCGATCCAGAAAGGAACTGTCTGCTGCCGCTCGGCCGCCGCGGACGCCTGCGCCACTGAACCGGTCGTTGCATGCTTCGCCTGAAGGATCAAGGCCATCACGCCGACAAACACGTTGAAGCACACTGCCAGCCGAATCGATCCAGACTTACCGAGCAGGCGCATCAGGAAAATTGCCGCCGCCAGGCATGCTGCCCCGGAACCGAGCGTATTCACTGAATAGAGAAAGCCCACCGACTCGCCGACATTACCGGTGCGGCGCACGAAATGCTCCACCAGCAGGGGAAGCGTGCTTCCCATCAACAAGGTGGGAACCAGCAGCAGCACAAACGCGATGCAGCCGGTAGCCGTGGTCGCGGCGCCCGCGGTGATAGAGCCAATGCTGTGAAAGATTGCAAGCGACACAGCGCCAAATGCGCCGACCGAGAGCTCGATCAGTCCGAACGCCAGCAGCAGTCGAATGCCCTTGCGCGCCGAAAGCCACCCGCCCGCCAGGCTTCCCAAACCCAGGCCCAGCATGAATACGGTAACAATCATGGTTACCGATTCAATGTTGACTCCATACAAGGTGAACAGGGCGCGCTGCCACACGATCTGGTAAAGCAGCGCGGGAAAGCCGGAAAGAAAGAACAGCAGGTAATAGAACGGAAGCGTATCGAGCTTGGCGAACTTACTTTCAAGGGACGGCATTTTAAGCAACACTAACACGCCGCTTGCTGCTTCGAAATGCTACCAAAGAGCTATCTTCTTGAGAGCTCAGGTTATGCAAACAGCGAGCTTTCCAAGTTTCCTAATTCCCCTTTGGAATTGCCGACGCGTCGAGTCTGCCGATGCGGCCTTTAGGGCCGACGATGAAGGGCAGCGAGAGAGCATTCCAGTTGCCGTTGTCGAGCGGCTGCCAGGTGCGGCCGTCGTCGCGGCTGATGTCGGAGCCATTGGTGCCGGCCGTGATCCATGCCTTGAGCGATTTGGACCATTCCACTGCGGAACGGTATCCGTGGGGTGGGATTGTTGAGGCAGTCCAATGCCGGCCACCATCTGACGACCGAGCAGCAGTGCCGCTGGACTCATTCGGCTTGGTGTAATCGCCGCCTACGGCGATCAAGTAACGCCAATCGCGGTAATTCAATGAAAATATCCCCGCGGCTTGTCCTCTGGGAAAGCACGGGATCGTTGATGCCGTCCACTGAGCCCGACTCTTGCAAGTGTCGCATTGGTAAAAGAGTCGCGCCCCGGATGGGCCGCCCGCGCCAAATACCGCTGGGCCGTCTATCCAATTCACCAGCATCGAAGAGTTGCTTGCCGCGAAGGCGCCTTCTTTGTCATTGCTATTGAGCCCCTCATCCTTCTCTTTACTCCATGATTTGCCCCCATCCTGCGTTTCAAAAACCGAGAAACGTCCATCGACTGGATCGCCCAAAATCATGAGGTTCGACTGATCCGCGACGCTGACCGCGTCCCAGAACCCGCCCTTATCCGGATTGGCGAAGAGAAGCCTCCATGTCTTGCACCCATCCGAAGTCTTGTACAGCCGGCTCTTATCGCCCGGCCCCGAAGCCATCACGATGGCGGTATTCGCATCCCAAGCCTGCACCCCGCGAAAATCCAGCGTTGCCCCATCCTTGTCCGCATCCGGTACAGCGCACTTTGTCCAGTGCGCTCCGCCGTCCGTGGTCCGGAGCACCGTGCCTTCCGTGCCGCTGGCCCACGCCACCGTCCCATCCACCGAATCAATCCCGCGCAGCCCGGCGCCGCTGCCCGAGTCCTGCATCACCCACCCCCGTGGCGGCGCTGCAGTGGGTTGGGCCATCGCGACCCCTGCGGCAAAGCTCACGACCAGGCAAAGGCGACAGATGTACATGGCTGGCAGTATAAGGCGGCTGGTCCATCGATGCATTTAAGCCCCGTTTCGCACTGGGACCGGTGCTTTCCCGCTCTTGCGCCAGAAGGAAGGCGCAAGAACGAGGCACGGAAGCTTCTGGGACGGGAAAGGCTGGATTCCAGTGCCAATCCAGTTCCCGCGGTTGCGCAATCCGCTATTTCCGAACCCATCCTCCTGTACACTGGAGTGTTTATGGCTATCAAAACAAAACTTCCCGTCGGGATTCTGGGCGCCACCGGAATGGTCGGTCAGCGCTTCATTCAGCTGCTCGAAAACCATCCCTGGTTTGAGGTCGTGTGGCTTGCGGCCAGCGACCGCTCCAGCGGCAAATCGTACGGCGAAGCCGCCAAGTGGCGCCTCGATACCCCGTTGCCCGACCGCATCGCGCGCATGACGGTGCAGCCGGCTGAGCCGACTGGCTCCCCGAAGATCATCTTCGCCGCGCTCGACGCCGCCATTGCCCGCGAGATGGAGCCAGCATTCGCCAATGCCGGCTGTGCCGTTGTCTCCAACTCCAGCGCCTATCGCATGGCCCCCAACGTCCCCCTGGTCATTCCGGAGATCAACGCCGATCACCTGCACCTCATCGAGGAACAGCCTTCGCGAGCG